>Ga0075418_10002233_pt1 | contig 22106 bp, 14 predicted proteins | sample SoiMetdeltSBSDD2_FD_81776 | JGI IMG/M metagenome (GOLD analysis project Ga0075418, IMG submission 81776) | Bulk soil microbial communities from a Populus tree surrounding site in Tennessee, USA - Soil MetaG P. deltoides SBSDD2 | ecosystem: Environmental > Terrestrial > Soil > Tree plantation...
GCGTTCGTCGGCGAAAACCCGCAGCGCGGCACGACAATCAACTACTTCCTGAAGTCGGCGGCGACGGCTGAGGTGAAAATCACGATCGCCGATGCCACGGGGAAAACCATACGCACGCTGGACGGAACGAAGGATCAGGGCGTCAACCGCGTGAACTGGAACCTGGGTCCGCAGCCGCTTGGGCGCGGCGCGGGCGCCGGCGGATTCGGCGGCGGCCGCGGAGGCGGCGCGAGTGTTGACGCCGGCACCTACATCGTCACGCTAGCTGTCGGCGGGAAGACGTACACAAAGCCGCTGACTGTGCTTCAGGACATCTGGCTCAACGAGCGCTAAAGCGGCGACCGGGGTCGGACGGCTCAGACTCCGGTCTGGCCCTACATCGTTCCCGCGCCCTAGCGTCGAGCTTCGACCCCGTCTATCGCACATTCGTCACAGGAAAACGTCACGCGGTCGCGTATTTTTGTTTGACCACCCCATCCTCCCCAACTAGTATTTTTCGGTTACTCGGCACAGTGGTGCCGGCGTGCGAACGATTCGGGATATTTCGTTTATGGAGGAGGGTGCATGAATTTCGTTCGACTATCCAAGCGAACGAGGATTGCCGCGCTCACGGCCATCTTTGTGGTAGCCAGCACCTTCGCGTACGCACAGGGGGGCGCGACCAGCTCGATCTCCGGAACCGTGACCGATACATCCGGATCGGTCATTCCGGGCGCGGACGTCACGGTGAAGAACAACGCCACTGGTGCGGAAGCGACGGCGGTCACGGCTGAAAACGGGACCTTTTCGGTGCCGGCGCTGAACGCCGGCATCTATACGGTGACCGTCAAGCTGGCTGGCTTCAAGACCGCGGTCTTGAAGGACGTGGTCGCAAATGCCGGAGTTCCCGCTTCGGTGCGGGCGGCACTTGAAGTCGGTGGACTCGAGGAAAGCATTGTTGTGCAAAGCGGCAGCGAGCTTGTGCAGACGCAGACTTCCCAAGTCTCCAATACGCTCAACGCCAACATGCTGTCGAACCTGCCGCTGATCAACCGCGCGGCCCTGAATGCGGTTGCCGGCCTTTCCGGTGTCAGCACCCCAGGGGACGTCCGCGATTCGATCATCAACGGCCTCCCACAGAGCACGATCAACATCACGCTCGACGGCATGAACATTCAGGACAACTGGCTGAAGACCACCGACGGTTTTTTCGCACGCCTGAATCCGAGTCTGGATGCGGTCGAGGAAGTCACGGTCACGACTGCTGCGAACGGCGCCGACAGTGGTGGTCAGGGAGCGGCAAACATCCGGATGGTGACGCGGTCTGGATCGAATGAGCTGCATGGCAGCGCTTACTACTATCTGCGCCACGACGCGCTGAATGCGAACACGTGGTTCAACAACCGAGATCTCACGCCCGATCCGGAAACCGGCAAGGCGCCGAAGACCGAGCTTCGACAGTACCAACCAGGTATTCGTCTCGGCGGACCAATCACGTTTCCGGGGCTGTGGAGCGGTCGTGACAAAGCGTTCTTCTTCGTCAACTATGAAGAAACGCGCTCGCCCCGCAGCGTGACCTACACACGCAACCTGATGCACCCGCTTGGCCAGCAGGGCATCTTCCGATACACGTCGAGCGCCGGTGTCCAGTCGGTGGATCTCCTGGCGCTGGCCGCCAGGAACGGTCAGACCGCAACCATCGATCCGACGGTCGCGAAGCTGCTCACGGACATTCGCAGCAGCACGTCGCAAGGGCAGCTGGAGGATTTATCGGATCCAAGTCTGCAGCGGCTGACTTATCAGAATCCTGCGAAGAACTTTACGCCTTCGCCTACGGTGCGCGTTGATTACAACCTCTCGCGCAAACATCGCCTCACCGCCTCGTACAACTATCAGCACATCAACTCGGTGCCGGATACGACGAACAACCAGGAGCCTCGCTTCCCGGGCTTCCCAGTGACCGCCAGCCAGCAGTCGACGCGCTGGACCACCTCTGAAGCGGTGCGGTCGACTCTCGGAGCCAATCTGGTGAACGAAGTGCGGTTTGGTGGCACCGGCGGCGCCACGCACTTTTCGCCCGAGCTTGGCGCGTCGATGTGGAGCGATTCGATCGCGAACACAGACGGCTTCCGCTTTGCGATGAACAGCACGCAATTTCCTATTGCGAACGTCGACAACGGCTCGGGGAATTCGTCACGTGAGGCGTCAACGAAGGTTGTCGAAGACACGCTGAACTGGATTCATCGATCGCACAGCGTCACGTTCGGCGCCTCGCTGACGCAGGCCGAATACTGGTTCGAGCAAAAGACGCACGTGCCCAGCATCGATTTCGGAATCGCCAACGGCGATACGGCCGATGCGATGTTTACGACGGGCAATTTCCCGGGCGCGAGCTCGACACAACTCACCGCCGCCCGGGAGCTGTATTCGATACTCACCGGCCGCATCAATTCCATTACCGCCAACGCAAGGCTCAACGAGGCCACCAGTGAGTACGAATTCCTCGGTCTTGGAACCGAGCGTGGGCGCATGCGGGAGTTCGGGTTCTTCGCACAGGATTCGTGGCGGATGCGGTCGAACCTGACGCTCAATGCGGGCTTGCGTTACGAAATGCAAATGCCTTTCTACGCGTTGAACGACAGCTACTACCAGGCCTCGATTGAGGATGTGTGGGGCGTCTCAGGTGTCGACAATCTGTTCAAGCCAGGCGTGCTCACCGGACGAAAGCCCGTGTTCGTGCCGTTCAACAAGGGTACGCGCGCCTATAACCGTGACACGAACAATCTGGCCCCCACCATCGGACTGGCCTGGACGCCCGGCGAGGGGAATGGCTGGCTCCGAAAAATCGTTGGCAATGCCGGGGATACCGTGCTGCGAGCGGGTTATGCCTACTCCTACAACCGCCCGGGCATGTCGTCGTTCCGGGGCATCTATAGCGCAAATCCGGGAATTACGCTCAACGCTGACCGCAGCACCACGCTCAATAATCTGGTGTTGGACAGTGGAGGGCTGCCGCTGTTGTTCCGTGATCGCGCGCGGCTTGGGCCTCCTCCGTTTCCCACGACGAAGGTCACGCCGTACTCGGACGTGATCACCGAAGACGTCAACGTGTTCGATCAGAACCTGCAGGTGCCGTACTCGCAAACCTATACGGCGGGCATACAGCGGAAGATCTCGCGTGACATGGCGATCGAAGTTCGATTTGTCGGCACGCACCACCTGCAGCCCTGGCAGACAGTGAACTACAACGAAGCCAATATCATCGAGAACGACTTCCTGAACGAGTTCAGATTGGCTCAGTCGAATCTGCGGGCGCATGTGGCTGCCGGGTGTGGCACAACGGGTCAACCGTCGTGTTCCTTTGCCTATCGCGGTCCCGGCACCGGCACGGCTCCACTGCCGATTTACCTGGCGTATCTGAATGGACAACCGGCGTCGAGCGCGGCCAATCCAGCTCTCTACACCGGCGGCTCGTGGACGAGTACGAACTTCATCAACCCGCTTGCCACCTACAACCCGAACCCATTCACACCTGCGGGCACGAACGCGAACACCGGACTCGAGGGAGATGCGACTCGCCGCGCCAATGCTGCCAGGGCTGGACTTCCTGCGAATTTCTTCCGAGTCAATCCGGATCTCCTTGGCGGCGCCAATCTCACCGGCAACGGCGGCTACACGCGGTACAACTCCGTGCAGATCGACGTGACCAAGCGGTTCTCGCATGGGCTGCAGTTCCAGGGAGGGTACGTTTACGGCGTCGCTCTGGCGTCGAATCGCTACTCCTTCAGAACACCGTATCGAGAGTCGCTCGACACCGGGGATGAAGGAGGAATCACGCATGCCTTCAAGGGGAACTGGGTGTACGAATTGCCGTTCGGCAGCGGACGCAAGTTCCTCGGCAACTCGGGAGGGTTTGTCGACCGTCTCGTCGGCGGCTGGTCGTTCGACGGAGTGGCACGCATCACGACCGGCCGGCTTCTCGATTTCGGCAACGTCAGGGTCGTCGGCATGAGCGTCGACGAGCTGCGACGTTCGATCAAGTTGCAGGAATTTGCAGTCACCGGGCTGAACGCGGATGCGCGCACACTTCTCTACGTCATGCCGAAAGACATCGTCGAGAACACGGTCAGGGCCTTCAGCACGAGCGCGACTTCAACGTCTGGTTATGGCAGCCTCGGTCCGCCCACCGGCCGGTACCTCGCGCCGGCCAACGGTCCCGACTGCATCGAGCCGGATACGGAGGGGGACTTCGGCGATTGCGGGGTCAATCGGCTCGAGGTCACCGGGCCGCGGTATGTCAGGTTCGATCTGAGCGCGGTGAAGCGGGTGAAGATATCCGGTCGTCTCACCTTCGAGTTCAGAGGCGAGATGCTCAACGCGTTCAATCATCCGAACTTTGAACCGGTGATCAGTACTACCAACAACGCCGACAACTATCGGGTAACGTCATTGCAGGAGAACTCGAGCCGAATCGTACAACTCGTCTGGCGTGCGAGCTGGTAACGACCCGAAAAGTACGTCACGCAACGTCCGGGGTCTGACCCCGGACGTTGCAGCGCCCCGGGGTTCTGACCTGTACAGAACCCGCATTAACTCCATCCAAAACTCCGGATCGACTGCCCGGGAATCTGAACTCGATACCTGGGACGGTCGGAACCCTTTGCCGGTCTTATAGTTTCATCGGCCCGCCATTTGGGACGGCCCCAATTCCTTGGATCGTCCCACTCTTCGTCCCTAAATGTCCGAAAAACTGAGAGATCTGGCACTTTTTGGCGATTGACGGCCAATGGTTGGGAGGAGTAGTGTGTCCACCGTCAGTGGCCCCTCCATTCGTCACAACGCGCCGTGACAAGGCCGCTTCACTCGTTGGTTCTCGCGCGTTTGTAAGTTTTGCAAGTTGTCTCGTTCAAGGAGCATGAGATGAAACACAGGCTGATGCGTGTGATCGCTCCCCTCTTGTGTCTTGCGACGATCACGTCTGCGACCATGGCCTACGGGCAGGTTACGACGTCACTCTCAGGGACCGTCACCGACACCTCGGGCGCCGTTCTCCCTGGTGCCGACGTCGTGGCGAAAGCCGACGAAACGGGCACGACCTTCACCTCGGTCACGAATGAGCGTGGCCTCTTTCACATCCCCGGCATGCCAATCGGTCGCTACACGGTGACCGTATCCCTGCAAGGGTTCAAAACCGTCGCGCTTTCCGACATTCGTCTCAGCACGGCAACGGCGGCGGAGGTGAACGTCAAGCTCGAACTCGGCCAGCTCTCAGAGACTGTCACGGTCAAGAGCGGCACCGAAGTAGTCCAGACCCAGACGAACACGCTCGGCTCCACCCTGACGACGGAGCAGATCACGAAGCTTCCGCTGGTGACGCGCGACACGCTGTGGGGCGCTGTGCCTTACTTGCCAGGCGTCGACACGACGACCGGTCCACGCGCATCAACCATCAACGGTCTGCCTTCGGGCGCGATCAATATTTCGATCGACGGCGTCAATACGCAGGATAACAACAACCGATCGGCGACCGGCACGGGCGGCGGATGCGGGTTCTTCTCGTTGATCAGCCCGCGGCTTGACGCCGTGGAAGAGGTCACGATCGCGACGGCCGCGCAAGGCGCCGAATCGGCGGGTCAGGGCGCGGTTCAGATCAAGTACACCACGCGGTCCGGGACGAATCAGTACACAGGGAGCGCGTACTTCTACGCTCGGGAGCCAAAGTTCAATTCGAATTACTGGTTCAACAATCGCGATCGGGCCCCGGATCCAGCAACCGGCAAGGCTCCGAAAGATCAGGTCAAGGTGTACCAGCCCGGGTTCCGCGTCGGTGGTCCGATTCAGATCCCCGGCCTGTATGACGGCCACGACAAAGCTTTCTTCTTCTTCAACTATGAGCAATTCCGTCAGCCGAGCCAGGTGTCGCGCACGCGGCGAATCCTGACACCGAACGCGCAGCAGGGACTCTTCACCTACAGCGGCACGACGGTCAACCTGCTCAACGTCGCTGCGGCCAATGGACAGACGGCAGCGATCGACCCGACGATCAAGAAGCTGCTCGCCGACATTTACAGCTCGACATCGGCGGGGACGCTGCAGGCGCGCACCGATCCGAACACGCTCGACTTCAACTACCAGGCCGATGCGAAGCAGCTGCGGCAGTATCCGACGTGGCGAGTCGACTACAACCTCACCACGAACAACCGCCTGTCGTACACGAGCTACTTCCAGAAGTACGAAAGCTTTCCTGACACGTTGAACAACGCCGAACCGCGCTTCCCCGGATTTCCCGTCGTTGGCGAGCAGAATTCAAACCGGTGGAACTGGAATATCCAGGCGAGGTCGACGATTGGAAAGAACCTCGTCAACCAGTTCGTGACCGGCTACACAGCTTCGCACGTGTATTTCTTCACCCAGATCACGCCGGACAAATTCTCAGGGCAGTCGGTCGGCGATCAGGCAGGCTTCAACCTGAACATCGGCGCGTTTCCGACGACCAACAACAACGACATCACCACGCCAACGGCAAGCACGGCGCCGCAACAGCGCGAGAATCCCACGATCGATGTCAGCGACTCGGTGACGTGGTTGAAGGGGGCGCATAACATCACCTTCGGCGGCCAGTTCACTCACATCGGTCTGTGGGCGTACAACCAGACGGTCGTTCCGCAGATCAACTTCGGCGTCGCCACCGGGGACCCGGCCGATGCGATGTTCAACACGACGAATTTTCCGAACGCGTCGAGCACGAACCTAGCCGATGCGCGCGCCTTGTATTCGGTTTTGACCGGCCGCATCACGGCAATCAACGCGAACGCGCGTCTCGACGAGACCACCGGCAAATACGTCTACCTCGCACCAGGCGTCCAGCGCGGCCAACTGCACGAGATCGGCGGCTTTATCCAGGATCAGTGGCGCGCGCGGGATAACCTGACAATCAATGCGGGCTTGCGGTATGAGTACCAGTTCCCGTTCGTGTCACGGAACGACAGCTACGCGACGGCGGCAGTCGAGGATATCTGGGGCGTATCTGGTGTGGGCAACCTGTTCAAGCCAGGCACGCTGACCGGTAAGATTCCTCAGTACCAGAACCTGACGAAGAACACCAACGCGTACAAGACTGACGTGAACAATCTGGCGCCGACGCTCGGCCTGACCTACCGGCCGAATTCAGAGAAGGGATTGTTCCATTCAATCCTGGGCAGTGATGGCGACACCGTCCTCCGCGCGGCGTATACGCTCGCATACAGTCGCGGCGGTATGGGTGACTTCACGGCCGTATACGGCAACAATCCAGGTATCACCATCACCACGAACCGTGCGCAGAACAGCAACAACCTCACTCTGGATAACCAGGGACTGCCGTTGCTGCTAAGCCAGACGAGCCGTCTCGGCGCGCCATCGTTCCAAGACGCGCCGGTGTACCCGAATTCCGGCATCATCACCGATCAGATCAACACGTTTGACCAGAACCTGCAGACGCCCTATGCCCAGTCTTACACGGCAGGCTGGCAGCGCGCCCTGAACCGCAGCACCGCACTGGAAATCCGTTACGTGGGCACGCGGTTTCTCCAGAGCTGGACGGATTACAACTACAACGAGATCAACATCAAGGAGAACGGGTTCCTCGACGAGTTCCGAAAGGCACAGACCAACCTCCGGGCGAACATCGCCGCGGGACTTGGCAACACCTTCGCGTATACCGGCGCTCCCGGAACATCGCCGCTGCCGATTTTCCTCGGCGCCTACAACGCGCAACGAGCCAGCCAGGCGGAAAACCCCGCGGTGTATACGGGAACACAGTGGACGAATACTACGAACCTCGGACTGTTGGCGATCAACAATCCGAACCCTGGAGGCGCGATAAACGGAGGCAACAACAACAACGCTGGCTTCGCCTCACTCAACACGACCTTCGGCTTGATTGGCAACGGAACATTCCGTCAAAACCTGATCAATGCCGGGTATCCTGCGAATTTCTTTGTCGCGAACCCCGACAAGATCGGCGGAGCGACCATCCGCGGGAATGGCGGCGGCACCAGATACGACGCGATGCAAGTCGAGGTCCGTCGCCGGCTCAATAAGGGCCTGTTGATCGAGGGCAACTACGTCCTCGGCAAACAGCAGAACGGCACGCGCTACTCGTTCCGCGTCCCGCGTGAGTTCACGCTCGACGATGGGCCGCGTCATGCGTTCAAGATGAACTGGGTGTACGAGCTGCCGTTTGGGCGCGGCCGTGCGTTCGGCAGTAACGTCAACACGTTCATGGATCGCGTGATTGGCGGCTGGGAATTTGCTGGTGGCGGTCGCGTTCAGAGCGGTCTGATCCTCAGCTTCGGCAACGTTCGCCTCGTCGGCATGAGCGACAAGGACTTGCAGAAGGTCTACAAAATTGAGGAACGCATCGATTCAAGTGGCAAGCAGCTGCTGTTTATCCTGCCGCAGGACATCATCGACAACACGATCAAGGCGTTCAGCACCAGCGCGACGTCGGCGACTGGCTACGGATCGCTCGGACCACCCAGCGGCCGCTACTTCGCGCCAGCCAACGGTCCCGACTGCATTCAGGTCGTGAACGGCGACTGCGCGGCGCGCGACCACTACGTGACTGGTCCAAAGGTCACCACCTTCGACCTGAGCATCGTCAAGCGGATCACGTTGGTTGGGCGCACGAATTTCGAGTTCCATGCCGACATGATCAACGCGTTCAACAACATCAACTTCACACCGGTGGCCCAGACGGGCAGCGGCGCGACGATCAATCAGGTGACCGCAGCGCAGCGCGACGTCAACAACACGCAGAACCCGGGCGGTCGACTGGTGCAGTTCGCGTTCCGCGTAACGTTCTGATGCACTCGGCTGCTGGCTTCTAGCTGCTAGCTGCTGGACGAACATGACGCCGGCGATGAACCATTATCGCCGGCGTTTTTTTGCGCGGCCAGAAGCGCCAGAAGCGCCAGAAGCCAGGAGCGAGGAGCGAGAAGCGAGAAGCGGATCAAATTTCATCTATCCGCACTTGCCGCATGTAGTACCCCGCATCAAGCCGCTGTTGCGGCACGGATCGATCGGGAACACTGAGTGAAATGTCGTAGATGCCGGGCGCTGACGGCTTCCAGCCGTATTCCCACAGCGACCACGTCTTGGAAGTGTTTGGCGTGGGACAAACCGCGAGCGGGGTCCACGGCTCCTTCGCGTTGAATCGAATCGCCAGTCGATCGACAGAGGTCTCTCCGCCCCAAACGATTCCGACGACTCGATACCCGATACCCTGTTGTGCGCGGCGTTTTTCGACGCGGATGGGCGCCGCAGCGACCTGTATGTCAGCCGGTGTGTAGTCGCGCGCGAGATCATGGCGCGCGGTCTGATGCGTTCTGCCTGCGAACTCTTTCATCTGACTCGTGGCAGGTTCGTCAGCCGCCGCGACGCGAATGTCGTTCACCCATTTGATCCACGTGCATCCGTACCAGCCAGGCACGACGAGTCGGACGGGAAATCCGTGATCGGGTGGGAGCGGCTCGCCGTTCATGCGAACAGCGAGAAACGCGCCGAGACGATCGATCGAGGCCAGAGGAAATACCCAGCTGGCGCCGGCGATTGAGTCGGCCGAGCGCTCGCCCTCCGGATCAATTCCACTGACGACGACGCTGGTCGCGGGTGCGGCCCGACGCAGCGGAGAGAGAACATCCGACAGGAGCACGCCGTCCCACTCGCAGACGCTCATCAAGCCAAAGTTCGCCGGGTTGTTGTTCCCAGAGCATTCGAGCAGGTGCGCTCCCAAGGGGCGCGCACGTCGAGTCAAGTCCGGCAGGGTCAACGAGTGGCTGTCGCCCGCCAGCCCGGAGACTTTGACACGCCATCCTTTCTGACGAGTGACGGCGACAGGGCTCTCGGTGCGAATGAATGCCCGAGCCGTCGGGATAATCAGACGATCGCGTTCGAGCGTGGAGAGATCGGTCACGAGTCGCGCGTCGAGACCGCGGCCTCCGAGTTTGACACCGAACGGTTGCACCTGTGCGTCGGTACGGGACAGTGGAAGAGTACCGAGAAGTGGCCCCCAAGTGTCGGGTGTACACGCCTGTGTGTCGAGCAACCGCGCGAACAACGGCCCGGGGTCGACGAACGCCGCCGTACCCGCAGCGGCGAGCGCCCCCAGCACCTTGCGGCGCGTCGGCGTCATGTCAGTCGCCAATTCACCAATTCACCAATTCAGAACCGCGATGCCTTTATCGGCGTATCCGCGCGCGCCCAACTGGTACGGAGGTCGGCGTCGACTTCGGGCGAGGACTTCCCCTGCTGCTCGAGCGCGTGCTGAAGACCGACGAGCGCCCATCCATTGTGCGGATGTCGTTTTAGATCCTCACGGTAAACACGTTCGGCGTCGGCCAACCGCTTTGCATCCAGCAGCGCCGCACCAAGCCAGTGTCGGGCGGGAAACGGAAGTGGTTCCGGATCGTCGATGACGATCGAGTCGTCGAGCGCGACCGCGCGCTCGAATGCGACGATGGCGCCCTTCATGTCGCCGGCTGTCCGAAGAATCTCCCCCTCGAGTATTGCCGCCAGCGTTCCCAGTAGCACCTTCGCCGTATGGAACTTGAAAACCGCCGTCGACGTTTTGATCGTGCTCGACATTCGCGCCAGGCGCTCTCGCGCGATTTGCGTGTTACCGGCTCGGAGCGCCGCATATCCGTGCGCAAAATCCCACGTCCCGGCCGGGATATCGGGTTTCGGTCTGTCACCCATCGCCGCGAGGTCGTTGAACTTTCCAAATCGGACGAGTGCCAACGCGAGGTACATCGGATCACCAGTGAGCTTCGCGATTCCACGCGCCGCGGAAATTGCCGGTGCGCTCTGGCCATCAAATGATGCGGCGTATACCAGCATCTGGAGATCGTGAGCAGGGTAGGTGAGGAACCCTTCACCTTTCGCCGCCTTTTGATCCGACTGCCAGGCGTGAAGGCTCGCGCGCACGGCATCGCCCCATCGCCCGACGCGAGTCCACGTGTGCGCCGGCATGTGATTGAGGTGGCTCGCGCCGGGAACGGCATTGCCGAGATACTCCACGCACCGTTCGGCTCTCTGCGGCTCACTAGTCAGCTCGGTTGTGTGCACGTACAGATGACAGGCGCCAGGATGACGGATGTCGCGTGTGCGCGCGCTCTCGAGCCCCTTCAATACGCGCGCGACGTTCGGGTCGGCGATGTCGAAGGCTCCTGGCCGTGGAAGCAGCAGGAATAGCGCTTCGGCGTAGAGCGTGGCGACGTCGAGATCGTCCGGGTAGGCCTCGGCGACCCGCGCCATCGCTTGCGCGTAGCCGCGGTCGGCAGCGACGTGCCGTTCTCCTTCGAATCGCCCGGTGTAGCGGGTGACCATTGCGGCGATGAGCGCTTTCTCTTTCGCGTCAGCGTGCGCGCCGGCCAGAGTGCGCCCCTTTTGAATCGCCGCATACGCGCGTGTCTCGCGCTCTGGCTTGCGCCCCTCGCTGATATACGGTCCCCACACCCACGCCTCACCCCAGTAACAGATGGCACAGTCTGGATCGCGTTTCTGTGCTTCGCGAAAGGATCGTCCTGCTTCCGCGCGCGCGAACGCATACGTCAGCTGATAGCCCTGGTTGAAGTAGGCCTGCGCTTCCGGATTTTTCGATGAGATAGGCCGCGTGAAGGTCCCGAGACCGACTTTGTACAGCTTGATCGGTTCGTCAAAGTCATGCGGCAGCGCGCCTTCGGCGTGTTGCGCGAAAGCGCGGTTAGACACATCGCCTAAGAGCACGCATATTGCGAGCAATGCGATCACCGCTCGCTTCGCTCGATGTCTCAATGGAATGGTCAACGTTCGGTCATCTTCTATCACGGCGCGTGGGGCCCCACTCCCACGCGCTCTCGCTCGGGGGCGACGCTTCACGTCGCTACCCTCCGGCCCCTCGCTCGGGCCGCAAACGCTCGCTTGCTGCCAGCACGATCTTGTCGTCGTCAGGACTGACTGTTCGCAGATCGAGCAGCACGCGGTCATTTTCAATGCGTGCGATCACCGGCACCGTGTGGTCGCGAAAGCGCCTTTCAAGCTCTTGAGCCCTTCCGTGTTCGATCGCGACCAGTTTGGTTGGTAACGTTGTTCCAGGCGCGCTGCCGCCGCCGATGGTGGATTCACCATCGATGACGCTGGCGCGAACCCCTGCGGCGCTGAGTGCATCGACAAGGGCTCGCGCGCGACGTTCGATCGCGCCGAGCGGCATCGCGATCATCGCCGCGACGGGCACGTGGGACTGCGCGCGGTCGGCCGCATATTCCTCGAGGGTTGCTTCGAGCGCGGCGTATGTCATCTTGTCCACTCGCAGCGCCCGCATTAAAGGATGCGTTCGGACGCGGGCGATGAACGCTTGTTGCCCGACGATGATGCCGGCCTGCGGTCCGCCGAGGAGTTTGTCGCCGCTGAACATCACCGCGCCAGCGCCGGACGCGATGCTCTCGGAGATGATCGGTTCGTCACGGACGGCAGCGTCGCTGACGTTGAGAACGCCAGACAGACAGCCGCTTCCAGCATCCTCGACGACCGGCAGATCGAAACGACGGCCGACATCGATCAATTCTCCCAGCGATGGACGTTGCGTGAATCCTTCAACCCGGAAATTTGACGGATGCACTCTGAGAATGAGGGCGGTACGATCCGAGATCGCGGCCGCATAATCGGCGGCGCGCGTGCGGTTTGTCGTCCCGACTTCGCGCAAGACCGCACCGGACTGCGCAAGCACGTCCGGAACGCGAAACCCGCCGCCGATCTCGACCAATTCGCCGCGCGAAATAATCACTTCGCGGCCGGTCGCCAGCGCCGCAAGGACGAGCAGCGTTGCGGCCGCATTGTTGTTCACGACGACTGCAGCCTCGGCTCCGGTCAGGCGACACAGCAGCCGTTCGGCATGAGTGTCGCGCCGGCCGCGTGAGCCGACGCTCAGGTCGTATTCCAGGTTCGTGTACCCGGCCGACAGCTCCGCAACCCGCGCTGCGGCTGCGCGCGCGAGCGGGGCGCGTCCGAGATTGGTGTGAACGATCACGCCTGTCGCGTTGATGACGCGACGCAGCGACGGCGCGGACTCGCCCCTCAGCCGCTCGATCGCCCCGCTCTCAATCGCATTCACCATATCGTCTGATACTTGTCCCGAAGCAGATTCCGCGCGCACGACGGCGGCCTCGGCGCGAAGAGCGTCGACGATCGCGGCGCGGCCGTATGTTGGCTCGAGCGCCAGCAATTTGGGACGTTGGCGAAGCTGTTCAATTGAGGGGATGGAGCGCATGCCATATGGGGGTGTCAACGGAGGTGACGGAGACCGCGGGACAAGATCAACCATGGAGACGCCAAGAACACGGAAAGAATATGTCGATCTCCGTGCCTCCGTGTCTCCGTGTTGATCTTGTTCCCTGTCCTCCGTCTCCCTCCGCGACCCCATTTCAGGATATCATTCCGTTTCCCGACCTTTAATGAAGCCGACCGATCCTGTCGCGACGCCAACCATCGACAACACCCCCCCGAACGTGCCGGTGCCTGACTATCGGCCCGTCGAGCGATTCTGGCCGTATGTCGATCTGCCCGAGCAGCCAACCGAAGAGGAACTGGCGGCCCTGAGTCCGGAATTATCGGAGGCGCTGTTCGGCACGTCGAAACTGCCGTTTTCAGTGTCGATTGAGTTTGCGCGATTTGACGGGCCGGATTACGCGCGCGCGCTCGAGATGGCACGAGCGTCGGCGGAGTATCGGGAGTTTGGTTCGGGAACCACCATTCGCCATCGTGCGCGCTTCTATCCCGAGGATGCGGTGAAGCTGCGCGACCTGTTCGAGGTGGTTGGCCGCTTCGATGCCACGGAAGTGCTCGTCGACGATCGGCCGCTCCCATATGCGCGCGAACTCTGGCTGCCATTGATTTGGTTCTTGATTAGATAGGTGTCAATGTCAGTTTCCAGTGCCGGTTACCAGTTGCCAGTTGCGCGGCCGTGATCGACGAATTTGGAACTGGAAGCTGGAAACTGGGAACTGGTAACTGACAATGTCCGACGAGCCAGACGTCAAGCGCGACCTCGAAGCGCTCGAAGTAGACCTCAAGAAGCTCGAGGCGGAGTACAACATGTTTTTTTCAGGGCGCGCTCCGCGTCCGCCCTGGGAAACCCGCCGGCGCGTCGAGACCCTCGTGAAGCGTTGGGATCGCGACCATATCGAGACCGCGGGCGATCGATTTCGTTTCCAGACGCTGCAGGCGCGATTTCAGAAGTTTGTCGAGCTGTGGGATCGCGGGCTTCGGGCGCGCGAAGAGGGAAGACCAGGACCGTTTGCGCAGCCGCCGCCGAAGGCGCCGCCGAAGAAGGAGAAGGAAGACAACAAGGTCCTCTACGTCACGGCATTCAAGGATCCGATGCGCGAAATGGACAAACTCCATTCGCTGTATGACACCCTGATGGATGCCAGACGCCAGATCGGCGAGGATGTCGTGCCCTTTCACCGATTCGCCGCGCTGGTGAAAGATCAGGTGACCAAGCTGCGCGACACGGGCAGTCCTGAAGTCGCGTTCCGTGTCGCGGTGAAGGATGGAAAAGTAAACTTTACGGTGCGGGGAATGAAAGGAACCGGAGAGCAGTAACGATCCGAGGCCGGAAGCGCCGAAGCGCTTCCGGCCCGGTTCGGGATTTAGTTCGGTTTGGTGACGTTGCCGGCCTGCGGGCCCTTCGGACCATCGACGATCTCGAACTCGACCGCCTGCCCCTCCTCGAGCGTCCGGAAGCCGTTGCCCTGGACCGCCGAGAAGTGGACGAACACGTCGCTGCCACCTTCGCGTTCGATAAATCCGTAACCCTTAGCGTTGTTGAACCACTTGACCTTGCCTGTGATACGCATCGTACTTTTCCTGCCTTGCAATGGCGCGGCGCCGAAGCGCCGACGTGACACCTGTCCTTCACCTAGCAGGTCTCGTCCCGCCGAAGCCCGCGAAGCGAGCGAAGGCGGAAGGCGGAGCTGAGAGGCCCGGACATAAAAAAAGACCGCGAGTACGCGGCCTCGGCTTACGACGCTGGCCCCGCCAACGTCGGGTGCATAGTAGCGGCACCCCTCGGGCCGTGTCAAGAAAATCAAATCGATATGCGTGCAATATTGAGTGTTTCCGACAAAGATGGCCTGGTCGACTTCGCCCGCGGGCTGGCCGGCCTGGGGGTTGAGCTCATCTCTACTGGCGGCACTGCGAAGGCAATTGCTGCAGCCGGCCTCCCGGTTGTCAATGTTTCAGACATCACCGGGTTTCCGGAAATGATGGACGGCAGGGTCAAGACCCTGCACCCGGCGATGTTTGCCGGGATCCTGGCGCGGCGTAACCGTGCCGATGATCTTGCCGCCATCGGGGCGCAGGGGATCAAACCGGTCGATCTGGTGGTCGTGAATCTGTATCCCTTCTTTGCGGCCGCGGCGAATCCGGAAACGCCTTTCGACGAACTCGTCGAACAGATTGATATCGGCGGACCGTCGCTGTTGCGAGCGGCGGGCAAGAACTTTCGCGACGTGATGGTCGTGGTCGATCCGGGCGACTATCCGAAGGTGCTCGCCGAGATCGCGCGGCCTGGCGGGCCGAGTATTGAGTTCAAGTTCCGTCTGATGAAGAAGGCGTTCGCGCACACCGCGGAGTTTGATTCGCTGATCTCCCAAACGCTCGAGTCGATCGCCTTCCATGAAAACGACTTCGTGCGAGGTGGCGGCGTCCTGTCCACGTCCTCCGCAGTCGAGGTGGAGTCGAAAAAGCTTCGCTATGGAGAAAACCCGCACCAGGGCGCGGGGTGGACTCCGTTTCCTCCGCAGATGGCGAACTGGCAGGTCCATCAGGGCAAAGAGCTTTCGTATACCAACCTGTTGGATCTCGATGCGGCGCTGAGAATTGCGCTGGAGTTCACTGAGCCCGCCGCGACGGTCATCAAGCACACGAATCCGTGTGGCACGGCTACAGGGGCAAGCATCAGCGAGGCCTACGTCCGCGCACGGGAAGCCGATCCCCTCTCGGCGTTCGGCGGCATCGTCGGCCTCAACCGCGAGATCGACGCGGAGGCAGCGACGGCGATCACCTCCACTTTCATCGAGGCGGTGATGGCGCCGTCGATTGCTGATGCGGCACGGGAAATCCTGGCTAAGAAAACGAACCTGCGCGTCCTGACGACGGACTTCGACACCGTGCGCCGAGACCAGTACCAGGAGACCCGCTCGATTCTCGGTGGCCTGCTCCATCAGGAGGCAGATCGCGTCACGGAGGCTGCGCAACCGTGGCCTGATCGCGACATGCCGAAGGTGGTCACCAAACGTCAGCCCACCCCCGACGAGTGGACGGCTTTGCGCTTTGCATGGCGCGTGTGCGCGCACGTCAAGTCGAACGCGGTCATCTTCACCGCCGCCGATCGGACGCTGGCGATCGGCGCCGGTCAGATGAGCCGTGTCGACGCGGTGAAGGTCGCGGTGATGAAAGCCGGCGGATCGCTGAAGGGCAGCGTCGCCGCATCAGACGCGTTCTTCCCGTTCCGCGACGGGTTGGACGCACTCGCCGCGGCCGGCGCGACCGCGGTCGTGCAGCCCGGCGGGTCGGTGCGTGATGCCGAAGTGATCGCCGCGGCCGACGAGCATGGGTTGACGATGGTGTTCACCGGCCGGCGGCATTTTAGGCATTAGTATGATGCTGGCTCCTGGCTGTTGGCTGTTGGCTCCTGGTTTTGCTGACTGCAACCTGACAGGCCAGAAGCCAGCAGCCGAGAGCCAGCAGCCGACAGCTTTGGACTACTGATTAGTGATTAGCGATTCAAAAAGGTGCCTCGCGCTGTTCGTGCTGTTGACCGCGGCAGTTCTGCCGTACCTCATCGATCTCGGCGGTTCATCGATCTGGGACGCGAATGAAGCCTTTTATGTCGAAACGCCGCGCGAGATGCTGCAGCGCGGGGATTTCGTCAGCCCAACGTTCAATTACGTGCCGCGGCTGAATAAGCCGGTTCTCAGTTACTGGATCGTCGCGGCGTTCTACAAGGTGGCGTGGATATCGGTCGCAGTGCAGCGGTTCCCGATCGCGCTCGGCGCGCTCACCATGATTCTCGCGGCGCTTCTTCTGGCGCGCGCGTCCGGTAACCTCGAAGCCGGACTCTGGGCGGCGACCGGCCTGGCGGTGGCGCCTCGGCTGGTGATGTTCGGCCGCCGGATCTTCATCGACATCTACATCTCGATGTTCATGGCGCTGACGCTGACGTTCTTCGCATTGTCGGAACGCTATCCCGAACGTCGACGCCTCTTTCTGCTGCTGATGTACGCGTGTGTTGGCCTCGGCGTGCTGACCAAGGGCCCTGTGGCGGCAGTGCTGCCGGCACTCGTGTTTGGCATGTACCTTCTTCTGCATCGCGAGCTGAAGCGCATCACCGAGATGATGATTCCTCTCGGTCTCGTCATCGTGCTCGCAATCGTTGTCCCATGGTACGCGGCTCTGTATCACCGCTACGGCTGGACCTACATCACCTCGTTCATCGTCGGAGAAAATATCGCCCGATACACCGAAGGGCTGGGTGTCGAGCAGCGGCGCGGACTCTCGTTCTACCTGCCAGTCGTCTTCAGCGATTCGTTCCCGTGGTCGCTGTGTTTGTTTGGCGCGGCTGCGCTGTGGGTCGCGGATTGGCGCAGGCGCGGTCCCAACACGGTGCCCTACAGTCGGGACGACCTCTCATTCCGAGTCCGCACGCTCCTGTGGCTCTGGATCGTCGTCATCGTGATCTTCTTCACGTTTTCCGCCGCGAAGCAGGACCTGTATATTTTCCCGATCGTTCCCGCCGTGGCCGCGCTCGCCGGGCTGTTCATCGCGCGCCGCGATGGCCCGGCTTCGTCTCCGTTGCCGCGCGCGCTCCGCGGGACGGCCGCGTTGATCGGTCTGCTGCTGGCGGTCGCCGGCGCCGGGACGTTCTACATCTTTGAAACAGTTGGAAAGGTGTACGCGCTACACGGTGCCGCGTTTGTCGGCGGTGCCGGCGCTATCGGCGGGACAGTGGCACTCATGCTTGCGCTCTTCAATCGCGCGCGAGTGGCCCTGGTCGTGGTTCTCGTCTCGCTCGTCACTCTCAACTGGGTTTTCATCATTTGGGTTCTGCCAAGTTTCGAACGCTACAAGCCCGTTCCCGCATTGACGGCCGCAATTCAGAGTCGGCTCTCCGACGATGATGTTGTCGCCCATTACAACGTCGCGCTACCGAGCATGGTGTATTACCTCGGACGGCACATTGAGATCCTCTTCGACCGCGGTGCGTTTTTGACGCTGCTGAAAGGAGAGAAACGAGTATTCGCGGTGTTGTCGGCCGGTGATTACGAGGAGGTGGCGCGCGATGCAGGCGTTCCTACATGCGTCCTGGATCGTCGACCGACGGTGAATATCAAACTCAAAGCGGTGCTGGCACGGGATCCTCTACCGGAGGTCCTGCTCATAACGAACCGGTGTTCCCAGTCGAGCGGCCTGCACTGATCAAATTGCAAACAAGAGAAACGAGAGAAACGGGAGCTAAAAATTGTTCTCTCGTTTCTCCCGTTTCTCCTGTTTTTCTTAAGACGTGATCGCAGTGTGACTGTGGTTGTCGTTGAGTGGTGCTAGCTGCCCCCCAGCTCCCCGATCGACACTGTCGCCGGCCCGAACTTTCCCACCACGACACTGGCCGCGCGATTCGCGAGACGGGCGGCATCGAGTACCGACGCACCCGCGGCGAGCGCGAGCGCCATTGTCGCGACGACGGTGTCGCCGGCGCCCGTCACATCGGCAACCTCACGAGCTTCGGCGTTTAATTGTGCCTCGACATCCGACCCGAGCAGCGTCATCCCATGCTCGCCCCGCGTGATGAGGACGCAATCGCACTGCACGCGTTCCCGAAAGCGGCGCGCGGCGGCGATCGCCTCCTCGCTCGTCCGAATCCGCATGTGCGTGACAGCCTCCGCCTCGTGATGATTCGGTGTGATCACGGCCGCGCCGGCGTAGTAGTCGATATGGGGAACCTTGGGATCGACCAGCAGCGGAATGTCACGCCGTTTCGCCGCCTCGATCGCGCCAGCCGCGACGCCGCGCGAGATTACCCCTTTCAAATAATCGGAGAGTAGGATCGCGTCGGCTGACGCCGACACCTGCTCGATGCGAGAGACAATCGCCGCTTCGACCTTGCCGTGAACCTCGCGATCGTCCTCGTAATCAATCCGCGCCACCTGCTGGTTGCGGGATGTCACCACGCGGAGCTTGCGCGTCGTGCGCCGTTCCGGATCGGAAACAACCCCCGACGAATCAATTCCGAGCTTCGCGAGCTCGGCTCGGATTAATCCACCCGTCTCATCCTCTCCTGCGACCCCCACGAGCTGAACCCGCGCGCCCAGTGCGGCGGCGTTGTGGGCGACGTTGGCGGCGCCGCCGAGGCGGAAGCTGTCATGGTCGAAGCGCACGACCGGCACTGGCGCTTCCGGCGAAATGCGATCGACGGCGCCGACGACGAAATGGTCGAGCATCAGGTCGCCAACGACGAGGAGGGTTCGGCCCTGAAGGCGCGAGAGAAGATCCGAAGCGGCCGTCATGCCGGCGGCGACGCGGGTGTGCTGCGAGTGGCAGCATAGGGAAGCGTCACCAGCACCAGGAACAGCATCAGGACTTCAGAATCGCCAAAGTTGTATTCGAACATGCCGGCCGCGACCATCGCGACCGTGACGGAAAGCGCCCCGTACGCAAGCGACGGATCGGCCTGCATTCGATTCTTCACGAAATCGCGAATGAGCATGACGATGAACCACAGCCAGATGGCGAGCGCCGGAAGGCCGCGTTCGGCGGCGATCTGCAGTGGGACGTTGTGGAGATGCGAGTTGAGCTGTTGCACCGCATTGGGATCGCGGTACGACGCGTAGACACTCACGACCATGTCAGGGCCGACGCCGGTCAGTGGATCCTTCTTGATGATTCGGAAGCCGGATCGAATCATCGCCAGCCGATCGCGATTTGACAGCAGGCTCGCCTCGGTTGCCGCCGTGTCGTGTCGCAGATGTTTGACTCGAAATGACGAATAGAGGCGATCGGTCATCTGTGACGGCGCGAAGGCGATGAATGTCGCGATGGCGACGGGCAACAGGGCGAACAGCCGGAAGTCGCGAATGACGAATAGGAGACCAATGCCCACGCACGCGCCAACCCACGCATTGCGGCTGAGCGTCGCCGCGAGCGCCGCAATCAGCGCCGGCATGACCAGGGCGGTCCACAAGCGGTCGTCTTTGCGGAACAGGATCCTCGCCGCCGCAAGGCACGCGACCAGCATCAACTGGCCGGAGTAGGTCATGTACATCCCGAGCAAACCACGCGGACGCTGTCCGAGCGAGTCGAACTCGAGGATGCCGAACTGCACGACCCCGATGACCGCACTGATCGCGCCGACGGTAATGATGACGTCGACCGCGGTGAGCGCGCGGCGTCCGGGTAAGAGACGAAAGGCGATGGGAACGATCGAGAAGAGGAGCAACTGCTTGCAGTCGATGAAGCTGGTCTCTGGATCGACCGAAAAGAGCGATGCCACCAGCGTCGCGCCGGCGTACGCCGCGAGCGGCCAGAACATCGCCGGCGCGTCGAAACGCTCGTGACCACGAATGACGAGAACAAACCACAGAACGCCGCTACACGTGAGCAGCACCTGCGACGCAGCAATCGAGAACGGCAGCAGCGCCACGAATGCGAGGAGCGCGTAGTACGCCGCGCGTTCGAGCCCGGCATTGCCGGCGAACGTCAGACCCGTGCGTTCATTGCGCGCATCGCCGCCGAAAGGACGTCCTCGGGCTTCAACGTAGTTAGACATCGAAAATCGCCAGGCTCACAGACACGCTGATCGCACGGCCGGCACGGCAGCCCCGCGACATCGACCGATTCGGTCGGGAACCGTGGGTCCCGCCACGGGGCCGACCGTGCAGGTTCCGTTGGTCCATATATTCCCACTATTGGCGTCGTTGTGGTGGCCGCAATATGTAGTGGCCCCGAATCGCCGCCAATGAACAGCCGGCTGCGCACGATAAGCGCCCGCAGCTCCGCGAGGTCGAACTCTCCGATATCCAGGACCCGATCGGCCGCCGGTCCCAACGATTGCCGTGCCGCCGCGCCAATTCGCGCCGCCGCGTCCCGATCCGACGGGCCCGAGCTCAACACGATTCGCCTCGCCGCCGAGCCTGCCGCCAGTCCGGAGATCAGCGTTGTGAACGCCGCCTCGGGCCAGCGCCTGAACGGGTTCCCGGCGCTGACGTGAACCACTACGAGTTCGTGCGCGGCGCTGATGCCGGCCGCTTCGAGCCGTTGAGCGACCGTCGCCTCGGCATCAGCGTCGATCGCCATCTCCACGGCATCGCGCGCCGGGGAGGGTGCACCTTCACGCCAGCCCTCGATGGCCTCGAGCAGGTCCCATTGATTGACGACCGAGTGCCGCTGCCGCAGCGCGCGGGGTCGCGCCACCGCCCGGGTATACATCCAGGTGCGCCCGGGGATTTCGTATCCGATTCGCATCGGCGCTCGCGACAGCCATGCCAGCCACGCGCTCCGCGGTCCACCGTGCAGATCGATGACGATATCGTATCGTTCGCGCCGCAACCGGCCGGCTAGACGAAGATCATCCGCGATTCGCCACAGCCCGGTTCGGCGCGGCGCGACGATGACGTCGCCCAGGTGCGGGTTCCCGCGAACTACCGGCAGCGCCTGCGGTTCGACGAGATACGTAAGATGCGCGTCTGGAAACGTGCGCTTCAGCGCCCGGATGAGCGGCGTGGTAAAAACCACATCGCCGATCAGGCGAAGACGGATCAAAAGGATTTTCACTTAACCGCGATTCACGGCTCCACTGTCGCCTCGTCGATCAACATGACGGGGATGTCGTCTTTGATCGGATACACGCGCTTGCATGTGCTGCACTTCAGCGCCGTGCCGTTCTTGATAAGGTCGACCTTCGTCTTGCAGTTCGGGCAGGCCAGGATTTCAAGCAACTCAGGATCGACGGGCATTCGCTCCGCTCCAATGTTCAATGATCAATGTTCAATGTCCGATGTTTAATGCCCAAATTCCGAACGTTCGATACTTTAACTGAGCATTGACCATTGATCTGA
>Ga0075418_10002234_pt1 | contig 22100 bp, 15 predicted proteins | sample SoiMetdeltSBSDD2_FD_81776 | JGI IMG/M metagenome (GOLD analysis project Ga0075418, IMG submission 81776) | Bulk soil microbial communities from a Populus tree surrounding site in Tennessee, USA - Soil MetaG P. deltoides SBSDD2 | ecosystem: Environmental > Terrestrial > Soil > Tree plantation...
ACGCATCTCGGCATCGCGGACCTGCGCGGCGAGCTGATCGCGCGGCGAATCGTGAACACTCCACAGGACGAGGAGAGTCCGGAAGCGCTCCTCAACACCCTTGCGGCTGAACTGCTGTCGCTGATGGCCGAACTGGACGTGCCGAGGTCGAAGCTCCTCGCGGTCGGTGCCGGCGTCCCGGGCGCGGTCGATCTAGGCCGCGGCATGATCGTCACGGTCGCGCCAAACCTCAAGGGCTGGAGCCACGTGCCCATGGCAGCGATTCTGCGCAACGCCCTGGGGGCGCCGGTGATCGCCGAGAACGACGTCAATCTGGCGGTGCTCGGCGAGCACTGGAAGGGCGCCGCCCGCGGACACGACTCGTGCGTGTTTCTTCTGTTCGGGACTGGTATCGGCGCGGGCATCATGGTGAACGGCGAGCTGCATCACGGTCACCGGTTCCTGGCGGGCGAAATCGGCTTGATGTCCATGGGTCCGCAATACCTCGGCACCGACTTCGGATCGCGCGGCTGCCTCGAAACTCTGGCTGGTCTCGGCGCCCTGAAAAAACGATGGCAGCCGCCGCACCCGACCGACTCGACTGACTGGGTGGCGGCGCTCTTCAAAGCGGCGGAGTCCGGCGACAGCAGCGCCTGCGCGACCGTCGAGGAGGCGGCGACCTTTCTTGGGATGGCGACCGCGAACGTGTGCAGCCTGCTCGATCCGTCGGTGATCGTGCTTGGTGGAGCGCTGATCGCGCAAAGCCCGGCGTTGGCGCCCCGCGTACGAAAGGTGGTGAACCGGATTATTCCGACCCCGCCGTCGATCGTCGCGTCGACGCTCGACAAGGACGCGCCATTGTGGGGCAGCCTGCTGCTCGCCACTCACGAAGCACGCGAGCGGCTGCGCGAGCGGCTGCGGCGGAGAGCCGCGCGCTAAATCGAGAATTTACTGAGCGACTTCGAGGATCTGGTTCGCCTTCACGTCCGACAACTTCGTTGTCGTTCCATCTGGCCAGCGGACTTCCAGTGACGCGACTGCCGTCGCCTTGCCAAGCCCGAAGTGGAGGCGCTTGTCTTCTTGCGAGATGTAGCTGCTGCCGCTCTGCACGAGTCGCTTCTGGGCGGTGCTGCCGATTCGCACCGTGACGACCGCGCCGATCGCCCCCGTGTTCGCGCCCTTCCCCTTGAGCTTCACCAGCAGCCAGTTGCCGGCACCGTCGAACTCGTTGTGCAGCACTTGCGGGCTTCCATCCAAGTCGTTGATCACCACATCGAGACGTCCGTCGTCGTCCAGATCGCCGACCGCGAGACCGCGGCTCACCCGCTCTTGAGTAATGACCGGTCCGTAGGTCGGACCGACTTCGTCAAACGTGCCCTTGCCGAGATTGTGGAACAGCAGCTTTCGCTGACGATAGCCGGCCGACGCTCGCAGCCGCGCCTTGTCAAGCTGCGGATAAACATGGCCGTTGACCACGATCATGTCGAGCAGGCCGTCGTTGTCGTAGTCGAAGAAGGCGTTGCCCCAGCCAACGAACGGCAGGCTGATCGCCGCGCTTTTCGACTGAAACGACGTGTCGGTGAAGTGATCGCCGTTGTTGCGATAAAGCGCGTTGTACTCTTCAGAGAAGTTCGTGACCCAGATGCTGAAGCGGCCGTTGTTGTCGTAGTCTCCAATAGCGACGCCCATGCTGCCCTGCTCGGCGCCATCCTGGCTGACAGCAACGCCCATCGGAAACGCAATCTCCTTGAACGTGCCGTTCTTCTGATTCTGATAGAGATAGTTTGGCGTCGAGTCGTTGGCGACGTAGAGGTCGGGCCAGCCATCCTCGTCGTAGTCGAACCAGGCGACGCCCAGCCCGAAGTACTCGCGCGGATCGGCAACGCCCGCCTGCTTGCTCACGTCGGTGAACTTGCCGTTGCCATCGTTCCGAAACAGAAAATCGGATTCCCCGGGCAGCCCGCGCGGACCGCATTGCACGGCAATGCCGCGGTACTCACAAGTCTTGTCCTTGCCGAACTGAGGCAGGTTCGCAAGATCGATCTTCACGTAGCGAGTGACAAACAGATCGAGGTCGCCGTCGCGGTCGTAGTCCGCAAACCCGCAGCCTGTCGACCATCCGCCGACCGCCAGCCCCGCGGCCGATGTGAGGTCGGCAAACGTTCCGTCGTGTTTGTTGCGGTAGTACTTGTTGCCGCCGAGCGCCGTGACGTACAGATCCTCCCATCCATCGCCATCGACATCGGCCGTGCACACACCCATGCCCCAGCCCGGATGACCAACGCCTGCCTTGTCGGTCACATCCTCGAACTGGCCTTTTCCGCGATTCCGATACAGCGCGCTGCGCGCGGCGCGAGGATCCCCGGCGGTTTCAACCGTGAGCGAATCAACGAGGTAAATATCCAGCCGGCCATCGTTGTCGAAATCGAAGAGCGCCACGCCTCCGCTCATCGATTCGACGATGTATTTCTTTTCGGGCGCGGCGTGATGCTGAAAGGTGATGCCGGCGTCGCGGGTGATATCGCGAAAGAGCTGCGCCGCGGCCGGGGCCTGTGCCCCGAGAGCGCCGTCGCGTTCAGCGAAGACGGCGGTCAATAACCCAGCGGCAAACAGGCCCACAACCAGTGGTCCTCGACGGATCACCTCCGCACTCCCGTGTCTGCGAGCGATCCCCCGGCGCGCAGCAGCTTGATTCGCTCTTCGACGCCGCGCAGGTTCGCGCGATACGCCTCGAGGTACTTTCGCGAGTTCGCGTCGTCGCCAAGCCGGGCGTAGACCAGGCTGAGCTGATACGTGGACTTCGGCGACTCGGGATCGGTCGAAGCAGCCTTGAGGAACGCATCGCGAGCCTCGGCGTAATTGCGTCGCTCCATGAAGACCAATCCCATGACCAGATTGGCGGTGGCGCCGTCGGGCGCACGTTCGAGTGCGCGCTGCGCGTGGCGCGCCGCCTCATCGAAATCACCCATTCCGGCTTCTGCCTCCGCGAGCGCCGCAATCGCCTCGATGCTCTCCGGCTGCAGATCCACGCTGCGGCGCAGGACCGACTTTGCTTCAGCGTATTCCTTACGGTTGTTCAGCGCGAGACCGAGCGCCAGCAGCGTCAGCGCGCGCTCCGGCGCGAGGCGGTCCGCTTCGGTGAGCGCCTCAACAGCGCCCGGCATGTCGCCAATCGCCATGAGACCGACACCCAGGAAATACGGATACTGCGCGACGGACGGACACATGCGCGTCAACGCCTGCAGCGTGAGCACGGCGGGCATTGGTTGCTTGCTCGCGAGAGCCAACTGCGCGTACGCGCTGAGCACGTCTTCAGAGTTCGGCGCCACTTCTCGCGCCTTCGTGAGGGTCGCAAGGGCATCAGACGGCCGTTTCATCCGTGTCTGCAGCCGGGCCAACTCGAGATACGCATTGACCGACCGATGCGTCTCGGCCGCGACCCGCAGGAGACGGACGGCATCGTCGAGCCGTCCCGCTTGCTGCGCCTCCGCAGCCTGCTGCATGAGGGCAGCGCGATCGGACTTCTGGGGCTGCGGCTTCTTTGCTGAGCCAGCGGCCTGACTGGAAGGGCCGCTTGCCAGCAAGGCACACAGGATTGCGGTCAGCACTGCCGCGCTCACAACTTCCCTCCGCGGGCTTTGTCCTTCAAGCGCTGAAATATGTCGAACTCTTTCGTGGCCTGCTCGGTTCGCCCCAGCCGTTGGTAGGCGAGGCCGAGCTGGTAGTGGACGTTCGCGTCTTCGGGACTGAGGCGTGACGCCACTTCGAGATGCCCGACCGCGTCCTCAACGGATCCCCGCGCCAGCAGAATCTTGCCAAACAAGTAACGGGCGTGAGCGTAACTGGGGTTCGCCGCGAGGATCGCGCGAAGTTCTGATAGGGCTTCATCGCTCTTGCCATCGAGTTCGAGCACGGTGGCGAGCATGTTGCGAGCCGCCACGTTCTTCGGGTACGAGGTCAGCTCGGCACGAAGCGCTTCGATTGCCGGACCAAACTGGCCCTGCCTCATATAGATGTCGCCAAGCGTCGCGTGCGCTTCTGCAACGTTGGCTTTCAGCGAGATCGCGCGCCGCAATGCGGCAATCGCCTGATCGAAGTCGCCCTGCGCGGCGTGAATTTGACCGAGCACGACGTTCAGTTCAGGAACGTCCGGGTGTTCGGACAGCACTCTCGAGAAAATCCGCTCGGCTTCGTCCGTCCTGTCGCTGCGGACGAGCGCCAGACCGAACGCGTACTGCAGCGAGGGATCGGACGGCAGCTTTGGATCTTTGCGGAGCAGATCTGCGGCCTTTGCATAGTCGCCGGTGTTGAGCGACGCGAGCGCGAGCATGCGGCTCGCCTCCGGATTACCCGGCTGTTGCGCGAGCGCCGCGACTAACGCCGGAATTGCCTTCTCATATTGCTCGGCATTGAAGTACGCCACACCGAGCGAATACTGAACCTGCGGAAACGCCCGATCGATCGCGGCAGCAGCTTCAAACAGTTCCGCGGCTCGAGCGAATCGGTTCGCTTGGGCGTGGATGACGCCCAGGTTGAGATAAGTTCGGGCGAGCACGACGTCGACCTTATTCCCGAGGTCCGCACGTTGTGCGGCTGTCAGCTGCTCGAGGCCGGCTGCTCCGCGCGGAGCGGTTCCACCCCCCGGGACGTCGTCCTGTGTGCCTGCCAGAAACTTCGCCAGCTGCTCACGTTCGTCCTCGACTCGCTGCACTGAGAGGCGCTGCGCTTCGGCGAACTCACGCTCCGCCTCGGCGGCCCTTCCGCTATCACGCAGCGCCGTGGCCAGCTGATAGCGAATCGCTTGTCGCCTGACGTTCTGGCCGCTCTTCTCTGCCGTCTCGAGGGCGCGTTGAAACGACACGACGGCGTCGGCCGCTCGACTACGTCCCAACTGACAGCGTCCGAGGAACATCCACGCATCGTACGAGGGCGATGGGGCGCGGACGGCGTTTTCGAGGAGCGGCATCGCCTCATCATAGCGGCGCGCCTCGACAAGCAGGACGCCCAGACGCAGCGTCGCGAGGGGGTCGCCTGGTGTGATGGCCAGCTCTCGCTGGAATTCGGCGATGGCCTCGTCGAGGAGAACGACGCCTTCCTCGAGCAGCGCGGTTGTTCCGAGATAGTAGTGCGCGCGGCGGACCTTGGGATCCATCTTCAACGCCCGCCGGAGCGCCGCGCGAGCGCGATCGTAGTACTGAAAGTCTCGATACGTTCGACCGATGAGAACGTAGGTCTCGGGCAACGCCCGCGCCGCCGCGACACGCGCGAAGAGCGCCTCAGCGGTGTCGACTTTCTTGACCCGAAGATAGCCAGCCGCCAGTGCAAACAGGATCTCGGGATCGGCAGGCTCCAGCGCCTTGGCTTCGTCGAGTTCCTGGGCGGCCTCGCCCGGTTTGTCCAGCGCCACCAAAGCCTGCGCGAGCGTCAACCGGACCTGGATGTTGCGTGGAGCGGTCAGCGTCATCGGCGCGAGAATGCGCAAGGCGTCTCCGGCCCGGCCCGACTGCAGCTCGACGACGGCCAGTGATTGCAGCGCCTCGCGATTGTCGACGGCGGAAGCGGAGGCTTGCTCGAACGCATTCCGCGCGGCGTCGAGCTGGCCGCTGCTGTACTGAAGGGCACCGCGAATCATCCATCCCTCACGAAGCGCGGCGCGATATTGGCTCTCCGCGATCTGGCGTTCTTCGCTGCGAAGGCTGCTCTCCGCGAGCGCAACAGCACGGTTCAGTTCGGCCAAAGGATCGGAAGTCTGGGCGGACGTGCGTAAACCAAGAATCGCGATGAGAGCGCACGCGCTGGCGCCCGCCAGTCGGGGATAGCGATGCACGACGGCCATCTTACCGCCGTTCCCCCACCAACCAACGGCGGGCTCTGGCAATGTCGGCAGAGTAGCGCGCGGGCGGAGCGCCATCCACGAACAACTGGAGATGCGGCCGCGCTTCGTCACCACGGCCGGCATGTGCGAGCGACAAACCAACCGCCAAGAGCTTCTCGAACTCGTTGGGATCGATGGCGACGGCGCGCCGCCAATGCTGCAGTGATTCTTCGAGCTGACCTTCCTCGGCCGCCAACGCACCAAGCGAGCTATGCGCACGGGCGTTCTCTGGGCTGATGGCCAGCGCGGACTCAAACGCCGCGCGCGCCTGCGCACGCCGCCCCGCCATCAGCTCGACCGTGCCTGCCGTCACGAGAATCATCCCGTTGGAACGATCCTGCACGAGCGCCTTTTCGAGAACACGAAGCGCCTCGGGATAGGCGCCCAGTCGCGCCTCGGCCAGCGCGAGCGCGACGAGCACCTGCACGTCCGCATCCGCAGCTGCCGCATACGGACGCAGCAGGTCCACCGCGTCGTGTGGTTTGTTCGCGGCCGTCAACGTGGCCCCGAGCAGCGAGGCCGACTCCGCGTCGCCTGGATCGAGACTGACGGCGTGCTTCAGCGCCGCGATAGCCTGCCCCAGGTTTCCGGTTTCGCGTTCGAGGTTCGCGAGTTGCAGCAGCACGACACGGTTGTCGGGTTGCTGCGCGCTCAGCGCGCGCGCGCGCGACAACGCCGCCATCACCTCCCCATCAACGTAGAGGCGGACGATCTCCTGCAGCTCGGTCTCGACGTGGATCATCCGCTTGGGATCGTCGGCTTCGCTGAATTTCTTTGGTGCTTTGGGGCCAGTCGAGGTGATGTATCCGAGGCTCCGCAGCCGCTGCTTGACCTCGGTGGTCTCGTCGACGCGTCGCGCGTCCAGGCGACCGACAGCTTGGAGCAACTCCTGGAATCGCGCGACTTGCTGCGTGCGCTCCCCAACCAGGTTGTGAGCCTCTCCTGGATCTGCGCGAAGGTCATACAGCTCGGGCAGCGGCAAGTCGATGTACTTCAGCCCGTCGACCACGATGCCCGACAAGGGCGCCCACCCGCGATTGAGCGATCCCGACAGCGCCTCGAAGTAAGTGACGTCGTCTCGCTCTTCGGACGCGCTCGTGACTTTCAACACGCTCCGGCCGCGCAGCCCTGACGGCACTTGCATCCCAAGCGCCTCCAGGATCGTCGGCAGAACGTCGATGTGGCTGACTGCGGCATCCACCACTCGGGAACCGAACAGCGGCGGATAGTAGATGAGGAGCGGCACCTTGAGCGTCGCCTCGTACGCAAAGATGCCGTGCGTCGATTCGCCGTGGTCACCCAGTGCCTCGCCATGATCCGAGGTCACGACAACGAGCGTGTCTGTCTGCGCGCCTTGGTCGAGAATCGGACGCAGCAGCGGACCGAGTGCTGAATCCACTGCGGCGACCTCGCCCGCGTAGAGGTTCGAGGCAAACCGCGACCGGTACGGCTCCGGCGGCGCGTACGGATAGTGCGGTTCGTAAAGGTGAATCCACGCGAACGACGGCTGCCGTTCCTTGCCGTCTCGATTCACGGCATCCGCATGCAACCAGCGCATAGCAGCCGCGACGGTCTGCGCGCCGGCTCGTTCTTGCTCGAGGAACGCCGGCCGCGGCGCCACATCCACGAACGCATCGTCGTATACGTCGAAGCCCCGAGCCAGACCGAAGCGCGAGTCGAGCGGAAACGCGCTGATGAACGCGCCGGTGCGGAAGCCGCTGGCCGCAAGGCGCGTGGCCAGGGTCTCCTCTCGTGCGCCAAGGCGGAAGCCGGCGTTATCCCGGACGCCGTGGTCTGGCGGCAGCCGTCCCGTCAGGATATTCACGTGCGATGGGAGCGTGACGACGTTGTGGGCGTGGGCATTGGTGAAGCGGAGCCCGCCGGCGGCGAGGCGATCGAGCCAGGGGGTTTGCGCCGACCTGTTACCCGATGAGCCCACCGCGTCAGCGCGGAGCGTGTCGATCGTGATCAGAAGAACAGTGCGGGGCCTCGGTCGAGGCCGCTCGCCTGGCGGAGAGGTGGAGCATCCGACAAGGGCAGCGGTGAGAACTGCGGCGAGGCCGGGCAGGAGCGGAACGAGCCGACGGATCCGGCAGGCCTGACGTGGGGTTTCGGCTGTTTTTCGCCTGCTCATACGGGGCCGAGCCCCGTTTAATGGGGCAATTTCGGAACTCTTGACAACTAATGGGTTTCGATTATAGCTTTTGAAAGTGATTTAAGAAAGGTCGGTTAACGTCCGTCCGGAGGTCCGATGCGTAAGGTAGTCCTCTCTGCCGCGCTAGGGTTCGTGCTCCTCCTGCCTGCGACGCTGTTGGCGCAGCGCACCACCGCAAGCATCCGCGGCACCGTCCGAGACGCCACGCAAGCTGTTTTGCCCGGCGTTACTGTCACTGCCACCAACGAAGACACCGGGCTCGTGCGCTCGGTGGTCACGAACGAAGCCGGCATTTATTCGGTTGCCGAGTTGCCAATCGGCCGCTACAGAGTTGAGGCCGAACTCCCCAGTTTCAAGAAAGCCTCCCGGACCAACGTGGTCCTGCGCGTTGCAGACGAGTTCTCGATTGATTTCGAGCTGGCGGCGGGTGATGTCAAAGACACGGTGAACGTGGTCGCGTCGGCGACTCCGGTTCGCGTGCTGGGCGGCGACGTCTCGGGCGTGATCACGGGCGAGCAGGTGCGCGAGTTGCCACTGAACGGACGCAACTTCCTGCAGCTGGCGACTCTGATGCCCGGGGTGAGCGCGCCAGACTTCCTCAATGTCAAGGACAAGGGGCTGCTCGGTGGCTCCGATCTGTCGGTGAGCGGCAGCGACGTCACGGCCAATCTGTGGACGGTGGACGGCGCCAACAACAACGACGTGGGATCCAACCGAACGATCCTCGTGTATCCGTCGCTCGAGGCGATCTCGGAGTTCAAGATCCTTCGCAACAATTACGGGCCCGAGTACGGCGGCGCCGGCGGGGCTCAGATCAACATCGTCACGACGTCCGGCACGAATCGCTTCGCCGGATCGGCGTTTTACTCGGGGCGCAGCGATGCGCTGAACGCCAAGAACTACTTCTTGAAGAAGGCGAACCAGCCGAAGGACGAGCTGACGCGGAACGACTTTGGGGGGTCGGTGGGTGGCCCAATCATCCGCGACAAGCTGCACTTCTTCGGGAACGTCGAGTGGAACTTCGAGGATCGCGGGACCGTCCGGCCGTCCTTCGTGCCGACGGCGGCCGAACGCGGGGGCGACTTCTCTGGACCGTCAATACCTGGATGCACGTTGGCGGCACCCATTGACCCGCTGACCAATCAGGCGTTTCAGGGCAACCGCATTCCGGCCAACCGTATTAGCCCGGCCGGCCGTGCGTTCCTCAATCTGTATTCGCTGCCGAACGTCACCCCGGCTGGCGGAAGCTGCAACAACTGGGTGACATCGGTGGTTTCGCCGATCAACTACTCGCAGTTGAGCGGCCGGGCGGACTGGAGCATGTCCAATACGACCCGGTTGATGCTGCGCTACACCCAGGACAGCTGGAAGAATGACGCGCCCAGCATTCAGACCAATCTGTGGGGCGATGATCCATTCCCCGGCGTCGACTCGAACTGGAATCAGCCGAGCAGATCGTTCGTCGTCTCCTTGAACCAGACTCTCGGCAATACCGCGACGAACACGCTGCAGTTCTCCTATTCCGCGAACAAGATCGAGATCACCCGCGGCGGCGAAGATCTGTCGCTGCACGAGGCGGTGGTCAACGCACTGCTGCCGATCAACCCGTACAGCTCCAAGCAGTACGGCGCCGAAACCGGCCATCCGGTGTTCTGGGGCGGCTCGGGCTACCCGGCCCTGTGGAACGAAGCGCCGTTCCTCAACAACCAGGATCTCTTCATCATCAAGGACGACTACACAAAGGTCTTCGGTAAGCACTTCCTGAAGGCTGGCGTGCTGGCGAGCTTCAACAAGAAGAACGAGGACACCGACGGCAACGGCTCGAGCCAGCACTCGCGGTTCTGGGGATCGACCGGGACCGGGCTGGGTGCAACGACGGGAAACATCCTGGCGGATTTCCTGCTTCGAGACATGACCTTCGGCTTCTCGGAAGCCTCAACGGGACGCTCGGCGCCGCAGCGCTGGCGTGATCTCGAGATGTACGCGGCCGACTCCTGGCAAGTCACGCGCAGATTCACGTTCGATTACGGGATCCGCTACTCGCTGCTCTTCAATCCGTACACCACCGACGACAAGATCACGAGTTTCGTGCCGGCGCTCTTCAATCCGGCGCTCGGCAACGATCCTTGTAACGGTCTCATCCAACCGCCCGGAAGCAACTGGTGCCAGAACGCCGGGGCGCGCGGTGGTATCGATGGGCCCAACAACTCGCTGATGGAGCAGGATCTCAACAACTTTGCGCCACGACTTGGCTTTGCCTGGGATGTGCACGGCGACGGCAAGACCGCAGTTCGGGGTGGCATCGGGCAGTTCTTCCTGCGCGAGCGGCTGACCCCCGTCCTCAGCATTGCCACAAACCCGCCGTTCGTGACGACGATCAGCGGCGAGCGCAAGCTGGACACTACAGCTGCGCCATGTGCTGGGTGCTTCGGTTCAGGCCTCGGTGCACCGACTCGCGGCCGCGAAGTCGACTTTCGGACGCCGAACAACTGGCAGTGGAACCTGGCCTACCAGCAGGAAATCTTCAGGCGATCCTCGATCGAGGTCGCCTACGTCGCCAATTACGGCTACGACCTGCTGAAGATCCACGTCGCCAACCAGATCCTCAACGGCGACCTCAACAACAACGGCCGCGACGACCGCAACGAGTTCATCCTGACAAACAACGCCGCGTTGCGGCAGTTTGGTGTGTTCGGCAACAACAACATCGGCCTCTGGGACCACACCGGCGAGTCGACCTATCACTCGCTGCAGTCGCAGTTCGTGTCGCGATTCGGCCGCGGCTCGCAGTTCCAGGCGTCGTACACGCTGTCGCGCTCGCGCGCCAACTTCGCGATGACAGACAGCGGTCAGCTCGCCGGGAACACGACGCGTCTGGACAACCAGAACGTCGATCTGGATTGGGGACGTCCCGAAACCGGACGAACTCACATCTTCAACTCGTCGATCATCTGGCTCCTATCCCCGCTCGAGGGCCATTCGCCGCTCATGCGCTTGGCGTTCGGAGACTGGGAGATTGCCGGGATCATCGGCGCCGGTACAGGGCAGCCGTTCACCGCCTTCAGCGGCGGCTTGGGGAGCGGGCTGACCGGTGGACCGTCAGGTACTGGCTTCACCGACAACCAGCGGCCGAACCGCGTGTCAGGCGAGCCGTGTCGCGCCACGGGTGGACCGGACGAGCAGATCATCAACCCACGGGCGTATACGCTGGACGGTTTCAGGCTCGGGACCATTGGCAATGCCGAACGTGGCGATTGCACGGGCCCGGGGTACTTCCAGGCTGACCTGGCGTTCTACAAGAACTTCCCGTTGAAGAATGGCGTGAAGGTGCAGTTCCGCTGGGACATCTTCAACATCTTCAACAACACGAACTTCTTGTTCCAGAACCTCGACGCCACGATGGATCCGTCGGCGGTCGTCCTCAACGGGGCCCAAACCGAAATCGTGAGCGCCACGATCCCCACGAGCTTCGGCCAAGCCACACGAACACGCGACCCACGACAAATGCAGATAGGCGTGAAGTTGTTGTGGTGATGTAGTCGATAGTCTCTAGTCGTTGGTCGTTAGTCGGAGTCGTTAGTCGTTAGTCCGAGTCGCTAGTCCGAGTCGTTAGTCAAGGTGACTGACGGCTTGGACTAACGAATTCGACTAGCGACTTTGACTAGCGACTTCGACTAACGACTGACGACTAACGACTAGCGACTACCGTGAAGCTCCTCGTCACTTCTCCGACTGCGTCGAGACCGACGGCGATGACGGCGCGGGCCACGTAGGCACCGGGTGGGAGCTTGGAGATGTTGACACGCGCTGCACCCACGCGGCAGCGTACGCTCTCCTGAGTCGTCGCGAGCGCGACGGGAATTCGTTCCACGACTGCCGTCGTGTCGGGCCGCACGATCTCCAGCGTGACACTGGCCTTCTCCAGCGTTTCGGGATGCTCGGCGAAGAGCTCCAAGTAGCCGTGGAGGAACCCACCTGTCAGTTGGCCGGTCACGGCCGGCGCCACTGGAACAGCCCCGGCCTTCCCCACGCCGTCCGCAAGAAGCAAATCAGTCGCGCGAATCGGTCCGGCGGTATTCAAGTGGGCATCGACCAGCAGCTCGACGCTGCCCCGCCGCTTCTCGTCCACGACCACGAACTTGACGGTGTACTTGCCCGGATCGACGAGCACCGTGCTGAAGTAGCGCTGGATCGATCCATCGCGCGCGGCGCGCTCCGGCAGCGGCGTGTCCATCTGGCTCGCCACGTGCTTGCCGTCGAAGTCGACCACGACGTATCCCGCGGACAACTGCGCGTCGGGATTGACGGATCGATCGATTTCAGCGGCAACCAGTAACCGCAGCTTCTCGTGATGAGGATCGCGGAACGAGTACGCCGCCAATTTCACCGGGATCTCGGTCGCGGGCAGCGGATCGCGAAGCCCGGCGACGATTTCGCCTTCCGCCGTCCGCGGTGGTGCTTCAGCGTCGATGGTGAACTGGCGGCGCGATCGCACGATCACGCCGTTGCGGCGCACGCCAACCGAAATGTCGTGCGACCGCCCGTTTCGGTCCTCAGGGTTCGGCTCGAAGCCGAGCAGGTAGTAGCCGGAAAGTTCCCGCGACAGACGCTCGAACGCGAAGTCCGAGTTCGAAATAATCCGGAACACGTCGCCGCGCGTCGCCTGGGCCAACCGCTGCAGCCCTTCTTCCTTGACCACGCGATCCCTCGAAGGCCGGGCCATCGCTCGGGCATGTGACGCGTCGTTCGTCGACGGATCGAGAAGCAAAGAGTAGATCGTCACGTGTGACGCCGCGGCGCGGGCGTCCAGCCAGTTGAGCTGCGCCAACTCGCGATCGATCACGAGGCCCTCGGAGATCAGCACCACCATCTTCGGTGTCTGGCTTGGCGGCAGGCTATCGACCAGCGTCTTCAGCCCACGGATCGAGTTGCGTGCCCGCTCCCGCGCGTCTTGAGCAATGGCGATCGCCTCGGAGCGCACCTCGTTCGTGCAAATGAGCACGTCTGACTGCCCGCCGCCGCGGCCGCCCACACCTGCCGGCGCGCTGCCGCACTCACGATCGACGATGTTCTGCATCTCGAGATCGTCCTTACGCTCGAACGCCATGGCGTCGGTGATGCCGAGGTTCCTGATCCCAAAGCTCGCCAGCGCAGTCCCGTCAATCTCGTGAATCCGCTGCTCGACCAGTGCGTGATCCGCTGTAAACGGCACCTGCGGCCCGTGCGGGATCGTCGCCAGTGCGACGCGATCCGCGCGATTCAATTGCTTCACGAACCGGCTCGCGGCCTCGATTGCCGCCTTCCCACGCCCCGCGACGATGCTGGAGCGATCGATGACGACCATGATCAGCCGGCCGCCGACGGCGTCGGCGTTGGTGCTGTAGTGGACGTCGTGGGAAGCGGGAGCCGTGGCCGGGGCGGAAGGAACCGCAACGAACTGCGCGGAGACAATCGTGCGCGGCCGACCGTCGACGCGGAGATCGAAGTCGGCAGCATTCAGGTCGGAGATCGGCCGGCCACTCGCATCGATGGCGCTGACATCGACGCGAACGACGTCAACGGCCGATCGAAAGGGCTGGCGAGCTGGCGTCTGCGCCTGAGCTGCAAGTATCGCTAACGCGACCCCAGCGGGAGCGAGAAAGAACCCCACCCGACTATCATAGCGGCTGACGTTTACGTGGAGGCAGCATGTTCACGAAGAAGGGACAGTTTCTCTGGGGTCTACTCGCCGGCACCGCGCTCACCGCGCTCGTCATGTCCGGCGTCAGCGTTTTTGCCGGCAGCCGTTCAGAAAGCGTCGCGCAAGCCACGGGCACCGCGACGGCAGTCAAGGTGGTCTTCGAGAACGAACGCGTCCGCGTCAGAGACGTCACCTTCCCAGCGGGCGGCGGCGATCAGAAGATGCACACGCACGAGTACGCGCACGTGGGCGTGATCCTGACACCAGGCTCGCTCACGTTCACCGAGCCCAACAAGACCGCCGAAACGGTCAAGTTCGACGTCGGCAGCGTTGGGTTCCGAGAGGCAAAGGTGACGCACAGCGCCACGAATCCCGGCAAGCAGGCCATGCGGGTTATTGAGGTGGAGTTGAAGTAAGGCAGACGGCAGAAGGCAAAACGTCTGCCGTCTGCCGTCTGCCGTCTGCCGTCTGCCGTCTGCCTTCTGCCTTCTGCCTTCTACCCTGACAAGGATCAAGTAATAGTCCACCCTTCGCGATACTGTTCGCGGCGCACGAGAGCGTTCGCTTCCGGCGCGTTCGTGAATTCCATCCGCGCGGAGTTCCACAGCAGCCGCTTGTAAGGCACGCGGAGCGCAATGCCCGCCAGCGCGACGGCTTCCGCCAGCGCGCCGACCTCCTCGAAGCTGCCCTTGGACTTCGTACCCTTCTTGATCGCCGTGATCCACTCGTCTTCCGGGCTGGTGGTGTCGAACTCCGGAACGGTCACGGATTTAACGAAGGCCTCGTGGCGACTCCTCGGCAGCAGCTGTGGGGCGTCGCCTCTGAAATCGCAGAGGATCTTTCCCTTGTCGCCGACGATGAGCATGCCTTCGGCGTCGAGGTCTTCACCGTCTGAGTAGATCTCTTCTGGCGTTTGCGGCTTCATCCCGCCGTCGTACCAGAACGTGTCGATCGCTGGCCGGTCCGCTGTCGCCGGATGTCGCCAGCGCACCGTGCTAGCGCGCGGAAAAGCGACTTTCGAGACACGCCCGCCCGTGCTGACGTTGTTCTCGCCGACGAACGCTTCGTTATTGGGACGCGCCTCGACAAATTCCGGCACGCCAAGATTCAAGATTCGATACGGCTGCCAGAGGCTGTAATGCCCCATGTCGCCGAGGCACCCGGTGCCATACGCATACCAGCCGCGATACACCGCAAACGTATAGCTCGGGTGATACACACGCTCCGGCTCCGGCCCCTGCCATAGCGCCCAGTTGAAGCCGTCCGGCACGGGAGGACCCGACGTGTGATACGCCTGCATGCCCTGCGGCCAGAACGGACGGTTGCTCCAGTTGTGGACTTCACGCACGGTTCCAATCGCGCCGGCCTTGATCCATGCCGCGAGCGTGTGGCGATCGGCGTTGTTGCTGTACGCCAGCAGGTGCGACGGAGCTTTGCTCCCGCGCGCCGCGTCAAGGGTCCGCCGCACTTCATACACCACACTTGCCACGGGCTTGTGCGAGATCGCGGCCTTGCCCTTTTTCAACGCGGCAATGTTGATGCTGCCGTGCTGATGATCGGGCGTGATGTTGATGACGCCTTGGAGGTCGCTTTCCTTCTCGAGCATCTCGCGGAAGTCTTCGTACGAGCGAATGCCGCCCGGACGCTGCTGCTTCCGGTAGTAGAGCTCCATGATCTCCTTGGCGACCTCGCGACCGGCGCGGATGCCCTTGTCAGCCGCGCCCCACTCCGGCTCACCGAGGAACTTTCGGATCCGGTCTCGATTCTCGAACCGGCTCCAGTCCACATAGTTCTGAGTGTCGCGGTTCGGATCGACCACGGCGACGAACTGGACGTCGGGGCGCTCAACCAAGCCAGTGTTGACTTGGCGCTGAGCCTGCGTGCCGCAGCCGACTTGCGCGAGACGGATCATGTCGCTCGGCGCGACATACCCCTGCCCGCCGAGCACACGTCTCGGCACGATCGTCCAGCCAGTAGCCACCGTCAGTCCTGTGAGAAACGTTCGGCGATCGATCGCGCTCATGACAGTACCTCGTCGCTATTTTCGCGGTGTGACCACAACAGCGTCCGCCCATTCGCGGCCTTCGAAAACGGCCGCGGCAAACTTTTCGTCCGCCAGGTACGAACCCTCGACCAGGTAGGTACGCAATTCCTTGGTCAACGGCTGCACGGCTTTGAATGCCGCCCTGAGATCGTCCGAGTCGGCCCCGCCTGGCCAGTACTTGTCGCGCGATGCCTGCGTCAGCGCAAAGATCGCGAGATAGCGGCCGGGGTCGGTGCCGCCAATCGGTTTGTAGTACAGGAGTCGCAGGTCCGGCCTGAGGTTCGCGACCGCTGGATGAACCTGCTCGCGAATGAAACGCTCGAACGCGTCACGGCGGTCCGGTAACACGCGCGTGATGTGAATGCCGAGAACTTCGATGGCCGGCAGCGGCCCCACTTTCTCCGCACCGATCAACTCGTACTCGGCCCGCTGGCCGGGACCATCGGCAACGACGGCAAGATCGACGATAGGCGCGTTCGACCGATCCGCCGGTCGTGCGGCCGTGATGAGCGCGTACTGTCCCTTGCGGCTGCCCCGATCGACGCGCAGGAGATGCGTTTGAGGCCCGGCCGCAGGAGTTCGTGCAGTACCGGCAAGCTGCGTGAAGACGTGCGTTTCGAACGCGCCCGGCGCAACATCCGGCTTCAGGGTGGGGACGTTGATGAGGAGGACCTCGGTCAGCTGCATGGCTTGGCCTCGGGCCAGCGCAGGTAGCGCCATGACGAACATCACCATCAAACCCCGGACGGCGACGCTATTCATGCGCGTCATGGTAGCAGAATCGATCGTCGCGGAACCCTGACTCCCCGTTATCCGGTTATCATTGGAATCGTGCTTTTCATGCGGATCGGCGTAGTTCTGTTCGTGCTCGGCTTGAGCGGCGCGCAGACACCGCCCACACCTGCACCGTACACGCTGTTCTCCTCGGAGGGCCGTCGTCCCGTGCCGGCACGGCTCATCAGCGGCCAGGAAATGTTCTCCCTGGACGATTTGGCGAGCGTGTTTCAGCTCGCCCTCAAGGAAGACTCGCTGGCCGGCGGCCTGATCGTGACCGCGCGCGGCCAGTCGATTGTCCTGACCCCGGGCCAGAGCCTGGCGTCAGTAGGGGGGCGGCTGATCTCGCTGCCGACAGCGCCGGTCAAGGATGGCAAGAGCTGGTTCGTGCCGGTCGATTTCGTGCCGCGTGCGCTTGCGCCCACGCTCGGCACGCGCCTCGAACTGCGAAAAGCCTCGCGATTGATCCTGGTCGGCGATGTTCGCGTACCGCGGATCGCCGGCACGGTGGAACCACAAGGCTCGCTCGCTCGATTGACGCTCGACGTCTCTGCGCCAACGCCGCACGCGGTCAGCCAGGACGGCAACCGCCTTGTGGTCAAGTTCGAGGCCGATGCCCTAGACGCCGCGCTGCCCGCATCGTCGGTACCGGATCTCATTCAGGCCATCCGTCCCGGCGACGGGCCGGCCAGCCTGGTCGTTGAGCTTGGGCCCCGTTTCGGAACCTACCGCGCGTCGGACCTCCCGGGCGATCGCGGGACGGTGCGAGTTGTCATCGATATCATTGCCGCGACAACGAACCCGAACCCGGGAAGCACTCCGGCGCCAGCGCCGTCGCCGCCCGACACGCCGCCGCTGCTCGACATTGCACCCTCCGGAGGCATCCGCACGATCGTTGTCGACGCGGGCCACGGCGGCACGGAGGACGGCGCTCGCGGGCCGTCGGGAACACTCGAGAAGAACGTTACGCTGAGCGTTGCTCGCCGCCTGAAGGCTGCTCTTGAATCGCGCTTGGGCGTACGTGTCATCCTGACGCGCGACGCCGACACGCTCGTCGAGCTCGACGAACGTGCGGCGCTTGCCAACAACAACAAGGCGGACCTCTTTGTCAGCCTTCACGCCAATGCCTCGGTTCGTGCGTCCGCAGCTGGCGCCGAGGTGTTCTATCTGAGCCTCGAGGAATACGGCGACCAGGCGCAGCGTGTCGCCAAGGGTGAAACCGAAGCGCTGCCCGTGTTTGGCGGCGGGAGCCGCGACATTGAAGTCATCCTCTGGGAGATGGCGCAGGCGCGCTACATCGAGCAGTCCGCCGTGCTTGCGCAATCCGTGGAAGCCGCGCTGCGCGAGAAGATACCGATGAGCCCACGCGCGATTCAGCAGGCGCCGTTCCGCGTGCTGGTTGGCGCGAACATGCCGGCCGTGCTGGTGGAAATGGGATTCATCACCAACGCGGAACAGGAAAAGCAGCTCACGTCTGACGCGTTCCAGGTCTCCATCGTCCAGGCGCTCGTTGACAGCATCGTCCGCTACCGCGATCGGCCGGCGACACGGACCGGCGTCGCCGGCGCGGCGGCGCCGCGGGCGGGCGGTGGCCTTCGACCCTGATGCCACGCCGCACTGTGGTGATCGGTGCGATCGCGCTGCTCGCGATTGCGGGTGCCGCGTGGCTTGCCTTCAGTCGTCCGTGGCGCCAGCCCGCTGACGCGCCGGCCGGGACGTCCGCAACTCCCCCCACAACAACGTCCGATACGCGAAAAATTACGGGCACGTTGTACTACGTATCGGAAGACGGCATGTCGCTCGTGGGCGTCCAGCGAGAGGTTCCTTTTGGCGAGACCGTTCTCGATCAGGCGAGGCACATCGTCGTCGCACAGCTCGGTGATGCGCCGGGGCCGTTCGTGTCTGCGGTTCCTCCGGGCACGACGTTGCGCGGCGTTTTTCTGACCGACCGTGGCGATGCATTCGTCGATCTGAGCGGCGAAGCGCGCACCAGGCACACGGGTGGTGCACTCGACGAGCTCTTCACCGTGTACGCCATCGTCAACGCCCTGACCATGAACCTGCCCGCCGTGAAACGCGTGCAGATTCTCGTCGAGGGCAAGGAAGTTGATACGCTGGCGGGTCACGTCGACCTGCGGCATCCACTGCAAAAGAACCTGAAATGGGTCAGGACCGACAAAACCGAGAAGGGGTGACATGAATCGCGCCGATGGACGGGCGTCAGGCGAACTCCGGGCGACGACGATGACGCCGGGATTTCTCCTGCATGCCGAGGGATCTGTGTTGATCGAGGTCGGCCGCACGAAGGTCGTGTGCGCCGCCAGCATCGAAGATCGCGTTCCACCGTTTCTGCGCAACACCGGAAAAGGATGGGTCACGGCGGAGTACGGCATGCTTCCCCGAGCGACAACCACGCGCACTCAACGCGAAGCGTCGGCGGGCAAAGTGGGTGGCCGCACCCAAGAGATTCAGCGGCTCATCGGACGATCGCTGCGCTCCGTGACGCGGCTTGCCGAACTCGGCGAGCGGACGATCTGGATTGACTGCGACGTCATCCAGGCCGACGGCGGCACGCGCACCGCGTCGATCACCGGCGGTTTCGTCGCGCTCGTGCTCGCGCTACAGCGCATGCGCGAGCAAGGACAGATCAAAGCGATCCCCATCCAGGACTACGTTGCCGCAACGAGTGTCGGCGTCGTTGGCGGATTGCCAATGCTCGACCTCGCGTACGACGAGGACTCGCGCGCCGATGTCGACATGAACATCATCAAGACCGGCGACGGACGCTTCATCGAGATTCAAGGCACGGCCGAAGGTCCACCATTCGAACGTCAGGCGCTCGACGATCTCATGGCGCTTGGGGACAAGGGCATCCAGGAGCTCGTCGCGCTCCAGCGAACGATTGTCGGCGCGTATCTGCCATGAAGCTGGTCGTGGCCACGACCAACCCGGGGAAAGTCCGGGAGATTGCCGACATCCTGAAAGGCGCCCTCACTCACACTGGAGAGCCGATCGAGCTCATCTCGCTGCGCGACTTTCCCGCCATCGTCGAGCCCGAGGAGACCGGCGAGACGTTTGCCGAAAACTCGCGGCTCAAAGCGCTCTATTACGCCGAAGCGACAGGACTCCCATGCGCGGCCGATGACTCCGGCCTCGAAATCGCCGCGCTCGACGATGCCCCGGGCATTCACTCGGCGCGGTGGCACGGTACCGACTACGCCGTGAAGTTCAAGAAGATCTACGAGCTGCTGGCCGAACGCGGAGCGCGAACGAGCGCAGCGCGGTTCGTCTGCCATGTCGCACTAGCAGAGCCGGGACGCCTCCTCTTCGAAACGGAAGGGATCGTGGATGGGGAGATTGCCTCGGAGCCGCGCGGGACGAACGGCTTCGGCTACGACCCCGTCTTCTTCTACCCGCCGTTCGGCTGCACGCTTGCCGAACTGGATCTCGAGCGCAAGGCCACCGTGAGCCATCGCGGCCGGGCATTTCAGGCCCTACGCCGCTACCTCCAGGCGGGTTCAAACCCTTAGCCGCGCCGCTGCATCCAAGGTTCTCGAGGAACATGCTCATGAGAACCCTATTGCTGACGCTGTCGCTCGCGGCCGCCACCATCCCTTCGGACGCGGTCCAATCGACGGAAACCCTTGCCGGAACGTGGCGAGCCAGTCTGAACGACACCTGGAATCGCCGCGACGGCGAGGAATGGATCAACCTCCAGCTCTATCGCGACGAGAGTCGCACATTCGGGTTTTCAGCGCCGCTGCGTGATGTGGTTGGCGCAAGCGGCGCCAGCAGCCGGTGGAGCGCACGCAACGTGCGGTTCAGCGTTCAGCGCGATGCCGGGACGGTGGACTTCCAAGGTGATTTTAACGAGGGGCGTGGCTCCGGCACGTGGCGGTTCCCCCCGAACGCCTCGTATGTGTCCGCGATGCGTCAGTCATACGGCGAACTCTCGACCGAGCAGGTGCTGAAGCTCGCAATTCATGACGTGAGCCGTTCGTTTATAGCAGAGCTCCAGGGTCAGGGCTACAGCAAGCTGTCAGTCGACGAGCTCGTGAAAATGCGCATCCACGGTGTGACGCCAGCGTTCATTCAGGAGATCAAGGCGGCTGGTTACGACAAGCTTCCCGTTGAGGATCTCGTGCGGATGCGGATCCACGGCGTCACGCCCGAGTACATTCGTGAGCTTCGCGATTTGGGGTACGCCAAGCTTGACGTCGAGGAACTCGTGAAGATGCGCATCCACGGGGTGACGCCAGCGTTCATTCGCGAGCTGCGGGCGCTGGGCTACAAGGATCTGTCGGCGCGAGATCTCGAGAAGATGCGCATTCACGGCGTGAGCGTGGAGTTCATCAAGGAGCTGCGCGATCTGGGCTACGCGAACGTGTCGGCCGAGGATTTGGTCCGGCTGCGCATTCACGGCGTGACACCGTCGTTCATCCGCGACATCAAGGCCGCCGGCTTCAAGGACATGTCGCCGGACGATCTCGTGGACTTCAGCATTCACGGCGGCCGACGATGGCTCAAGAAGAGGGCGGGGTGATTCGTGTCCGCACCTTCGACCTTTCCGGCTTCACTCATTTTCAAGGTCTAAGTCTCGTGAGCCGCTCATAGAACGCCTTCCCATCCAGCCACGGCCCGCTCATGCGAGGCTTGTCGGCCGTTCCAAGCTGGTGAGCCCAGTACTCCGGAGCCGGCGGCGTCGTGTCGTCCCATCGTGCGTCGGGACCGTAAAGCAGGAACACATCCCACGCCTCTTCCGGTGTTTTGAGCGTCTCGCGATAGCCGCGCATGAGCACGCCCTGTCCATCCCAGAAATGCATCGCCCGCGGATCCGGATACTGTGTCGTCGCACTCGCCACGTCGCGCTCGAGCCCGCGCTGTTTCGGGACCCACACCATGTAAACGCGCAGATCCGCGTCTGAATCCTTCGACAGCACTTCACGGTGGATCTCGGCGACGCCGAGCATACACTGCGGTCAGGTTGGCGCGACGAGCATCACGATACGCACACGCCCGGCGTCCCGGTTGAATTGCGACCGCAGTGGCTCAGCGGATTCTGAGAGTGAGCTGTACGGACGCGGCCCGCAGGCGGGAGCGAGAGCGAGCGCAAAGAGCAACGCCGTGAGCCTGAGCTGCAATCGAACCGTCACAACGCAAGCGTACCACGGGGCTCGATTGCCCGACCGCTCACCGATGGTCTGACGAGCACAACCGCCGTCTGCGTCAGCGGCTATTGTGGCGGGCGGGTCGGCTCGTGCCTCCCGCTTCGCGACGCGGGAGCGACAGAGTATTAGTGGAGGCCGCTTTTCCCGGCGAGCGGTAAGGCCGCGGGTCGTCACGCTCACCGCTGGTCTGGCGGGCACAACCGCCGCAGGCGTCAGCGGCTATTGTGCGGCCAGTCCATTCGAGACGCTCAGGGCGGCAGGCACCAATGTCATCTCACCGCAAATGCTGCGCGGAGTAAATCAGGCCGGCTTTGTTGCTGATGTAGGCGAACCCGCAGGGATCGGTTTTGTCCTTGATCATGAACCAGTAGCCATCGTTGGTGACGTCGAGCGTCAACTGCCAGCCGGGCAGCACCTCTTCGCCT
>Ga0075418_10002235_pt1 | contig 22088 bp, 26 predicted proteins | sample SoiMetdeltSBSDD2_FD_81776 | JGI IMG/M metagenome (GOLD analysis project Ga0075418, IMG submission 81776) | Bulk soil microbial communities from a Populus tree surrounding site in Tennessee, USA - Soil MetaG P. deltoides SBSDD2 | ecosystem: Environmental > Terrestrial > Soil > Tree plantation...
CGTCATCGCCGATCGCAATGCCGACGCGCACGCCGAGCGCGTCGCCCTGTGGGATGCGCAGCGCCGAACCGGCAAGCCGGAGCAGGCGGGTGCCGTGCTGTATTCGACATCGCGACCCTGTCCGGCCTGCCAACAGCAGCTGGCGCTCGCCAAGGTTGAACGCATGTATGTTGGTCCAGCTGCAACCGACTCCGGGGGTCCGCAAAAAGGAGGGAGTTGATGGCATGCGCACGTCACACGGGTCGGTCTGGCAGCGCTGGGCATTGCTGGCGGCAATCCTCCTCTGGGCGGCCATGACTGCGGGCGCGCACAGCCAGTCACCGGCGACGCACGACATGCTGGATGCAGCGATGCGCGGCGATGCAGAGCGGCTGGCGAAATTGATCACGGGCGGCGCGCCGCTCGATCCCACTGACAACGCTCAGCAGACGCCGCTGCTGCTGGCCGTGCAGGCAAATCACCTCGCCGCGGCCGAAGTTCTGATCAAGGCCGGCGGCAACATCAATGCGCAGGCAGCCAACAAGGACACGCCATGGCTGCTGGCCGGTGCACTCGGCCGCACCGAGATGCTGCGCCTGATGATCCCGCGCGGACCCAATCTGTCCATCCGCAATCGGTTCGGCGGCAATGCTCTCATCCCAGCCTGCGAGCGCGCCCACGTCGACACGGTCAAGCTGCTCTTGACCACCAACATCGACGTCAATCACATCAACAACCTCGGCTGGACCTGCCTGCTCGAGATCGTGATCCTCGGCGACGGCGGCCTACGCCACGTCGAGGTTGCGCAACTGGTGCTGGCCGCTGGAGCCGATCCCAACATCGCCGACAAGGACGGTGTCTCGCCGCTCGCACATGCCAAGCGCAAGGGACAACGCGCGATCGCACAACTGATCGCCAACGCGGGTGGTCGCTAGACTGTAGCTGGGCGCATGCACACCTGGCCGCCGCTTGTGTCGTATTGCCGTCGCAAAGCTGCGCGCTTGTATGCCCCGCGCGGGGCAGCGTGGAGGCGACCCGACCGGGCGCCGTACCAATTGGGGGCAAGCGATGCGCACCTTGTGTCTTGCTGCATTTTTGGTTCTGGGATTCCTTGTTCACTCGCCGTCCGTGAAGGCGGATGCACGCGGCGATGCCAACCGCATTGTCCAGATCCTTATCAATCAAAGCGTCTTCAACGCCATGGTCGACGCGATGGAGCCGCTAACACGACAGGCCCTCGCGCAAACCCTGTCGCAGGGCGAGAACGCCCGGCTGTCGCCCGCCAGCCGCGACGTCATCACCACCATGCTTCTGGATGCCTTCCGCGAACGCTTCCTCGGAGCCATGCTCTAAACGCTTCCTCGGAGCCATGCTCTACGAGTACGTCCAGATCTACATGGCTGAGCTGACGCCCGACGAGCTTGCGGGCTTGAGGGCTTTTCTGGAAACGCCCGCCGGCCAGTCTTTCGGCGCCAAGCAAGCGAACCTCATTCGGCGCGGCTCGGTTGGTCGTGACATGGGCATCATGGCCGCCAGGACGATCGGACAACGCTTGACGACGGAAGGACAAAAATTGATCAGCAATCGGTCCGACCTGGAGATCCTGCGGCGCAGCTTTCCCAACCGGTAGCTGAAGGTCGGGGCACGGCGGCTCCTGGCGCGGGAATAATGCGCGTCCGGCGTCCCTTCAGCATGCCTATCGGGTACTTCAGCCCCAATTCCATCATGCCTGTTCGGCTCGTAGCCCAGGTGAGGCAGCGGCTGCCTCAGCGGGCCAGCTCCAACATGCGGCTGGCCGCCTGCATGTCGGCCCAGCGGCGGGCGCGGCGGGCCTTGGCCTCGGCGTCCTCGCCCCACTTGCTGATCTGCCAGTCCTCGTCGATGTGCGCGGCCGCCCACGCCTCCTCTGCCGACAGATGCCCGCGCGCGTGCGCCAAGGCCAGCACAACGGAGCCCAACAGCGTGGTGATGACGTGCAGCGCAGCCAGCGCGAAGCCGTCGTACTCCTCCAGCGCCCGTGCAACCGCTACCTTGGCGGCATCGGCCTGCGCCACCGGCATCAGCCCGGCACCGACTGCAAGGCGCGCCCCGAGGTCCTGCTCGGCCCATTTCAGTATCGGGTCCCATACTTCGCTCTGACGCCGCTGCAGCCCCTCGGGGCCGTCCGCGCGATAGCACAGCAGATCGCTGCCCGCGTACTTGGCGATATCGGCCCGCACCTCGGCCTGGCGCCGCGCCACGCCGTCGATTGCCGAATTGGCAAGCTTGGTGAGCGGCATGCTCAAGGGATCGATGTGGGTGCCCTGCGCTAGCCACTCGTCGGCGATGGCTTGCGCCAGTGCCGGCGTCGGTGCGGCCAGCTCCGCCTTGGCCGGGGTGCGCACGGGCCGGCCGTCGAGGCGGATGCGGTGGTCGGCCGGGCCCTTGGCGTCGACGCTCACCGATGCATAGAACCGCTTCGGCAACATGCGCGCTGGCTCACCCGGTCTGTCCATCGCCTCTCTCCTGCGCGGCGAGCAGCGCGTCGATGGTCGCCACCAGTTGCTCGCCGCTGTCCGCCACCACGTGGGCGCCGGCTCGCACCAGTTGCTCGGGCCTGTGATAGCCCCAGCCAACTCCCACAGCACCGACACGCGCGCTGCGCGCCATCTCGATATCGAACGTGGTGTCGCCGACCATCACGGTCGCCTGCGGCCCGACGCCGGCATCGGCCATCGCCTTGAAGATCATGGACGGGTGGGGCTTGGACGGGTGATCGTCGGCCGTCTGGATGGTGAGGAAATGGTTATTCCAGCCCTCGCGATCGAGCAGGCGCGCCACGCCGCGCTTGGACTTTCCGGTCGCCACGCCGAGCACGACCTGCTCGCGAGCCGCGAGCGCCGTGATGGCCGCGCGCATGCCGGGAAACAGCGGATCGTTGTGGTGCGCACCGTTCTCGCGCACCTGCGAGAACCCTGAGCGATAGGCCTCGATCAGGGCCGACCGCATCGCCGGGCTCTCCTGCGGAGCCAGGATCGCGAACGCCTCCGGCAGGGACAGACCGATCACGCCCAGCACCTCAATGCGCGGGGGCGCCGGCAGGTCCAGCCGCCCGAAGGCGTGCTGCATGGTGGCGAAGATGGCAGCCTGGCTGTCGACCAGCGTGCCGTCGCAATCGAAGATGACGAGCTTCATGGGCGCGCTTATGCACCGCGCACGCCCCCCCCCGCAACCCACGCGACTACTCGCGCCGCAGCACCCCGCCGACCAGGCGGTTGGCCCAGCCCTTGGCGCGGAATTCATGCCGCAGCGCCTCGGGGTCGTACACCGTCTCGACCCACTCCATAAAGGGCATCGGCGTGTCGGCGTTGTCCTGCAGGTAGCGCTCGAAAATGCAGTCGAGGATGCCGGTATCAGCGGAGGGGAAATGGCCAAAGCGCACACACAGCTGACGCTTCGCCTTCTCGATCGGCACCTGCTCGGCCAGATGCAGATAGAGCACGCTCATCAGCCCGGCCCGGTCTGCGCCCGATTTGCAGTGCATCAGAACGGGATACTCGATCCGCTCGAACAGGTCGCGGGCCGCCTTGATGGCTTCGCGTGAGGGCGCCTCGCGCGAGCGCACCTGGAAGTTGACGAGTGCTACGCCGTGCTCCCGGCAGGTGTCGCGTTCCGTCCAATAGCTGCCGCAGGCGCGCTCGCCGCGCAGGTTGATAATGGTGCGCAGGCCGCGCCGCGCCATGGCCCGGATCTGATGCGGGGCCGGCTGCGCCGATCGCCAGGCGCGCGTGCCGATGCGGTGCTTATTGAGGTAGAGCAGGCGGAAGATGCCATGGTCGACCAGCAGCATGTCGAGGCGCTTGGCAAGGGGCCCGAGCACTCGGCAGACCCAGGGCGGGGACTGCTCGATGAGCACGGGTCGCCATCCGAGCGTCGCGCGCCGCAACCGCTGCAGCAGCGGCTTGCGTGCAATCCCAGCACCGCCGCCCAGGACTTCCGTTGTCACAGCCCACCCCTCCCACAGCCCGCGTTGCAAGGTGCCGGAGGGCTGCGACAGTTGGGTTGCGGTTCGATGCAGGCTGCATGACAGCGGAGCGGTGTGGCCCAATCGCGCCACCCTGCTGCAGCCACGCCGCCTCCCCTCGAGCATGCCCACGCCGATGACCGCACTTGACGCACACGCGCAAATTGCGTACTTCACCCAAGGGTTATTTAACCAGACGGTATAATTCGCATGCCCGACCCCCTCAGCACGACGTTTGCAGCCCTCGCCGACCCCACGCGCCGCGCGATCCTGGCGCGGCTGGCGCTCGGCGAGACGTCGGTGACGGAACTGGCGGAACCCTTCGCCATCAGCCTGCCCGCCATCTCCAAGCATCTCAAGGTGCTCGAGCGGGCCGGCTTGATCGCGCGCGGTCGGGAGGCGCAGTGGCGCCCCTGCCGCATCGCCCCCGACGGCCTACGCCCGGTCGATGACTGGCTGGAAAGCTATCGACGGCTTTGGAACGAGCGGCTGGATCGCCTGGAGGCCTACCTGCACGAGCTGCAGGCCAACGAGGGCAGGCAACCGGGCACCAAGGACACGGAGGCGAAGGGTGGCCGAAAGAAATAGCATCGACCTCGAGCAGGACCCTGCCGTGATGGTCGGGACGCGGGTGCTCGATGCCCCGCGCACGCTGGTCTTCGCCATGTGGTCAGACCCCAAGCATCTTGCGCAATGGTGGGGGCCCAACGGCTTCAGCACGACCACGAACACCTTCGATCTAAGGCCCGGCGGCGTGTGGCGCTTCGTCATGCATGGGCCTGACGGCCGCAACTACGACAACCGCATCGAGTTCGAGGAAGTCGTACGGCCAGAGCGCATCGTCTACCGGCACCGCGGCGAGGCCGCCGAGCCGGTTCAGTTGCGGACCACCGTCACCTTCGAGGACCTAGGTGGCAGAACCAGGCTGACGCTGCACGCACGGTTCCCCTCTGGCAAGGCGCGCGATCGCGTCATCGGCGAGTTCGGCGCCGACAGAGGCATGGTGCAGACGCTCGCCCGCCTCGCCGAGTACCTGGGTCGGATCGGCAAGGCGTGGCGCGCCAACAGTGCACGCCACCTGATGCCCAAGTATGAACTCACCAAACCGGACCAGCGCGCACTCACGCTGGCGCGGACCTTCGAGGCCCCGCGCTGCCTCGTGTTCGATGCGTTCACCAAGCCGGAGATGGTCAAGCAGTGGCTATGGGGGCCGCCCGAGTGGCCGATGGTCCACTGCGAGATCGACCTCAGGGTAGGCGGCAAGCTGCGCTACGTCTGGCGCCACGTGACCAGGGGCGAGATGGGCATGAGCGGCGTCTTTCACGACATCAAGGTGCCTGAGTTGCTCGTCAATACCGAGCTGTTCGACGAAGACTGGACTGGCGGCGAGACCTTGGTCACCACCACCTTTAGGGAACACGACGGCCGCACCGTGGTTTCAGCCACCGTACGCTACGCTTCGCAAGCAGCTCGCGACGGCGCGCTCAAGACCGACATGCTCGAGGGATGGTCGCAGGGCCATGATCGCCTCGACGAGATGCTGACCGCACTAGGCGCCAGCACCGCACAATAAGTTCATCGACAGCAGTCCACGCGAACCACCCGAGGAGAACGCCATGCGAGTGGAACCCTATCTGTTTTTCGATGGTCGCTGCGAGGAGGCGATCGACTTCTACAAGAAAACGCTCGGCGCCCAGGTTGCCATGCTGATGCGCTTCAAGGACAACCCCGAGCCGCAGGGTGATGCAGGCTGCGCGCCGGGCAATCCTGACAAGATCATGCATGCCTGCCTGTCCGTGCGCGGCACCAACATCATGGCCTCCGACGGCAACGCCAAGGGCAATCCGAAATTCGAGGGGTTCTCGCTGTCGTTCCCCGCCAAGGACGAGACGGAGGCCGACAAGCTGTTTGCCGCCCTGTCCGATGGCGGTCAGGTGCAGATGCCGCTGATGAAAACATTCTTCTCGCCGCGCTTTGGCATGGTGGCCGACAAGTTCGGCGTCAGCTGGATGGTGATCGTCAATCAGCCTGCGTCTGTAGAAAAATCGAAGGACTTCGTCATCTCGCGCGTGTTCGATGCGCCGCGCGAACTCGTCTGGCAGGCCTTCACCGACCCGAAGCGCATGAAGGAATGGTGGGGTCCGAAGGGCGCCCGGGTGATTCATGCGAAGATGGATCTGAAGCCGGGGGGAACCTACCACTACGGCATGCAGATGCCGGACGGCGCAGCAGTCTGGGGCAAGTTCACCTTCCGCGAAATCGTGCCACGCGAGCGCCTGGTGTTCATCAACTCCTTCTCCGACGAGGATGGCGGCATCACGCGTCATCCGATGGCGCCGAGCTGGCCCATGCTGATGCACTCGACGTTCACCTTCGAGGACGAACCCGGCGGCAAGACCAAGGTCACGATCCGCTGGCAGGCCTATCAGGCCGCGCCGGAGGAGCAGGCCACGTTTGATGCCGGCCATGACAGCATGCGCCAGGGCTGGGGCGGCTCGCTGGACGTGCTGACCGAGTACCTAAGCAAGGCCGCGAAGCCCAAGTCGAAGGCAAAAGCCAAGGCGAAGGCCTGAGACGGCGGGAGAAGGGCATGAACAGCATCGCATCACGCGCGCCCGCGGCGGGCGAGCTGACGAGCCCGGCGCACTCAACCGGGCTCGTCATGAGCGCACTGGTGATCGTCTTGCTAGTCTTCGATGCCGCCATCCAGCTGGTGCCGACGACCGTCGTCACCGAGACGATGACGGCGCTCGGCGATCCAACAGGGCCGGGAGCGCGGGCTCTATCTGCGCGATGCGCGCTTGCGTGCCCTCATTCCGCTTCGCTCGTAACTGACCATCGCCCTGCAAGGGCGAGACGGTGGTGTTCTCGTGGATCCTCTACAAATCGCGCGCCCATCGTGATCGCGTCAATGCCAAGGTCATGAAGGACGAGCGACTGAAAGGCATGATGGATGGCTCGGCGATCCCCTTCGACGGCAAACGCATGATCTACGGCGGGTTCAAAATGCTGGTCGAAGAATAGCCACACGCCCAACCCGGGGAGGAAGCACTGATGCAGAGTGAGCCGAAGAAAGAGCACGCCTGGTTCAAGCAGCTGGTCGGCGAATGGACCATGCAAGGCGAAGCCGTGATGGGTCCCGATCAGCCGCCCATGAAATCGAAGGGCGTCGAGAGCGTCAGCATGCTCGGCGACTGCTGGATGGTGGCGGAAGGCGAAGCCGAGATGCCTGACGGGCAGAAGGGCAAGATGATCATGACGCTCGGCTACGACCCACGCAAGAAGCGCTATGTCGGCACCTGGGTCGGCTCCATGATGGACCTGCTGTTCGTCTATGACGGCAAGATGGATGCGGCCAAAAAGGTTCTCACGCTCAGCACCGAGGGACCGAGTTTCACCAATCCGAAGAAGATGGCGAAGTTCCAAGACATCATCACCATCAAGTCCAAGGATCTTCGCACGCTGACCTCGCGCGTGCAGGGCGACGACGGCAAGTGGACTGAGTTCATGACCGTGCAATACCGGCGCAAGAAGTGAACACGGCCAAGACCCGAAGCGAGCAGGCGACGGCCATGGCCTCCAGATTGCAGACCAACGACCGCGAGCTGGTCATAACGCGCGTTTTCAATGCGCCGCGCGAACTGGTCTTCAAAGCCTGGACCGATCCCAAACTCGTCATGCGCTGGTGGGGGCCGCGGTGGCACCCGGCCAGCCACATCGAGATGGATGTGCGGCCGGGAGGCACATGGCGCAACCGCCTCACCTCGACGGAAGATGGTACGCCGCTGTGGCACCACGGCGTGTTTCGCGAAATTGTCGCGCCCGAGCGCCTTGTCTTCACCTTCGTGTGGGAAGAAGAGGGCGAGCGCGGCATGGAGAACATCGTCACCATCACGTTTGCCGACGAGGGCGGCAAGACCCGCCTCACCCTGCGTCAGGCACCGTTCCAGTCGGACGCAGAGCGCGACGGCCATGGCCAGGGCTGGAACAGCACGCTCGATCGCCTCGAGGCCGAGCTGGCCGCTTAGACTGAGCCACCCGCAACAATGAGAGAGACCTCCCATGCAGCGATCCGAAGGGACCGCGCTCTTGCAGCCTGCGCCTTCCAGTGAGAGAAGGGCCGTTTGCAAAGCGACCAGGACTGTCATGCCGCCCATCATCTCGGTTGCCAATCTCTCCAAGCGCTACGCGTCAGGCTTCCAGGCTCTGCAAAACATCAACCTGGACATCCGGCGCGGCGAAATCTTTGCTCTGCTCGGACCCAACGGCGCCGGCAAGACAACGCTGATCAGCATCATCTGCGGCATCGTCACCGCGAGCGAGGGCCGCGTGACCGTGGATGGCCACGACAACGTTCGGGCCTATCGCGCCGCCCGCTCGCTGATCGGCCTCGTGCCGCAGGAGATCATGATCGCCCCATTCGAGACGGTGTGGGCGACGTTGAACATGTCGCGCGGCCTGTTCAACAAGCCAAGCAACCCGGACTATCTTGAGAAGATCCTGTCGGACCTGTCCCTGCTGGACAAACGCAATGCCAGGATCGTGACGCTGTCGGGCGGCATGAAGCGGCGTGTCCTGATCGCCAAGGCGTTGGCACATGAACCACAGATTCTGTTCCTCGACGAGCCGACCGCGGGGGTCGACGTGGAGTTGCGCAAGGACATGTGGGAGATCGTGCGCAATCTACGCGCGGCTGGCGTCACCATCATCTTGACCACGCACTATATCGAGGAAGCCGAGCTGATGGCCGACCGTGTCGGCGTCATCAACAAGGGTGAGATGGTGCTGGTCGAGGAGAAAGCCGAGCTGATGCGCAAGCTCGGCAAGAAGCGCCTCACGCTGCAGGTCACCAACCGGCTCGATGCCGTCCCGGCCGCACTGTCGGGTTTTGGCCTGACGATCGCCGGCGACGGTTATGAGCTCGTATATGACTATGACACCCAGGCCGACCGAACGGGCGTTGCCACTCTGCTCGGTGCATTGAGCAGCGCGGGCGTCCGCATCCGCGACCTGCACACCTCCCAGTCATCGCTCGAGGAGATTTTCGTCGGCCTCGTGCACGAATCGCAGGAACAGCCATGAATCTGCGCGCCGTCATCGCTATCTATAACAACGAAATGATGCGCACCGCTCGCACGCTGGCGCAGAGCATCGTTTCGCCCGTTATTTCGACCGTGCTCTATTTCGTCGTGTTTGGGGCAGCGATCGGCTCGCGCATCTCAGAGATCGAAGGCATCAACTACGGCTCGTTCATCGTGCCGGGCCTCATCATGCTGACGCTGCTCACCCAGAGCGTGATGAATGCCTCGTTCGGCATCTATTTCCCACGCTTCATCGGCACCATCTACGAACTTCTTTCGGCGCCGATCTCGTTCTTCGAGATCGTGCTGGGTTTCGTCGGCGCAGCTGCCACCAAGTCGATCATCCTTGGCCTCGTCATCCTTGCCACCTCGTTCCTGTTCGTGCCGCTGCATATTGCGCATCCCCTGTGGATGTTGCTCTTCATGGTACTAACCTCGGTGACGTTCAGCCTGCTCGGCTTCATCATCGGCATCTGGGCGGACGGATTTGAGAAGTTGCAGATCATCCCGCTTCTCATCATCACGCCGCTCACCTTTCTCGGCGGCACGTTCTATTCAATCAGCGTGCTGCCGCCGGTGTGGCAGACGGTTACGCTGTTCAATCCAGTGGTCTATCTGGTGTCGGGGTTCCGCTGGAGCTTCTTTGAGATCTCCGATGTGCATATCGGCGTGAGCGTTGCCATGACGCTGGTATTCCTCGGGCTGTGTCTCATCACCGTGTGGTGGATCTTCCGCACCGGCTACCGCCTCAAGACCTAGCCGTCGGCCGGGCGCAACCTCCGCTGCTCCAAGGCGTTGACAGGAGCAGCACAATGCGGAGGTGCGCCATGCTCTATCCTCGATCGGCTATCTGCGCCCTGATAGGCGCGGCGCTTGCAGCGTCGACCGCGTATGCCCAGTCGCAAACCAGCATCGGCGTGCTGACCTGCACGTCCGGGGCCGGCATCGAAGGCAAGGGTGCCGCCGACAATCCCGATCTCATGACCTGCGGTTTCAAACCGACCGACGGCGGCGCCGAGCAGCGCTACGCAGGCAAGTTCAAGACGGCCGCCCCGGACCGCGGAGCACCGGCGGGAAAGCGCGTGTGGGTCTGGTCGGTGCTGGGTCCGAGCACAACCAAGCTACCGACCGGTGCCCTGGCGCAGAAATATGTTGTCGACACACGCAGTGCCCGCGGTCCCGTGGTGGTTCTGACCGGCGAATCGAATAATGCAATCTCCCTGCAGGCCGAGACGGCTGGCGGGGCGGCTGGCGCAGCCATGGAAGTGGAACTCAAGCTGTTGACAACGCCAGCCTGACATTGCGGAGCGCCAGACCGTCATACTTCCATGTCAGCATCGAAGAATCGTACAGGCGAGTTGGAGCAGAGGAGAGGGACGCTATGAAGTTGTTCATCGGCAAACCCGACGGCAGCGAACTCGTGCTGGCCGAGGAAGCCAGTGGCGCGTGGAAGCCGTCAGCCACCATTGCCGCCGACATGGCGGCGTTTCTGGCAGGCGCAGACCCCGAGCAGTTCGAGCTGTGGGTCGAGGAAGACGAGGAGTAACGGCTCGCGGGACATCCTGAAATTTTGCGTCAGCGAAATCCGGGAACCGGCGGCAAATGCAATCCTGGTCCCGGCTCTGAGCGGTGCTCAGGCCGGGATGACACAAACATCAACGGCTATCCTGGTCGGCGTCGAAGCGGGCCGGGTCCAGGCCCAATAGCTCCCAGCTCTTGGCCATGTGCTCGGGCAGTGGTGCTGTCACGTCGATCTTGGCATGGCCCGCTAGCGGATGCGGAATGACAAGCCGGCGCGCGTGCAGGTGCAGCCTGGGCTCGATGCCGCTGTCGGCCAGCGCCTTGTCGCCCTCGTACTTGTTGTCGCCGATGATTGGATGCCCGATCAGCGCCATGTGCGCGCGCAGCTGATGCTGCCGGCCGGTGACCGGCTTCAATGACACCCACGACGCCTTGTGCGCCACCCGATCGATCACCGAATAGTGTGTGGTGGCATGCATGGCTTTGTCCTGCTCGCCGGGCAGTGCCTTGCGCACGCGGTCACCGTCGGGGCCAGCTGCCTTGACGAGCGCCGCCTCCACCTTGCCCTGCGGCGGCTTCGGCACGCCCTTGACCAGCGCCCAATAAGTCTTGGCCGCCGAGCGCGTCTGGAAGATGCGCCCGAGCTTGGCCGCCGCGTCGCGATGCTTGGCGACCAGCAGCACACCGGTGGTATCGCGGTCGAGGCGATGCACCAGGCGCGGCCGATCGCCGAAGCGGTCGACCATGCCGGCCAGGATGCCATCGATGTGTCGCTTGGTGCCGGTGCCGCCCTGCACGGCGATGCCGAACGGCTTGTTCAGCACCAGCACGTGCTCGTCCTCGAACAGGATGGCGCGCTCGATGATGTCCCGGTCGCCTTTGGAGACGCCGAGCGGCGCCTGCAATGAGGGTTTGGCGGCGGCGGGCTTGCGCACCATCTGCGGCACGCGCACCTGCTGGCCCGCCTCCAGCCGCGCGTTGGCCTGCACGCGCTTGGAGTCGACCCGCACCTGACCCGAGCGTAGCAGCTTCTGCAGATAGCCGTAGGTGACGTCGGGGAAATGCACGCGAAACCAGCGGTCCAGGCGCAGGCCGGCCTCGTCGCGTGCAACCTGCAATGTGTCGACGCCGCTCATGTCAGCACCAGCCGGGTCAGCCACAAGCCCAGGTACAGGCCGAGGATGGACAGCCCCACCGATCCGAGCAGATAGAACGCGGCCGCCATGTGCTCGCCCCGGCCCATAAGGTAGGAAAAATCCAGCGAGAACGCCGAGAACGTGGTGTAGCCACCGAGTACGCCGGTGGCGAGCAGCGTGCGCAGGTCCGTGGATGCCTGGAATTTGAGAGCGAGGCTTTCGATCAAGACCCCCATCAGGACGCAGCCCGTGACATTGACGAAGAACGTCCACCAGGGAAATCCCGGCCCCAGCCAGCGCCCCATGCCGACGTTGACCAGGTGGCGCGCCCCCGACCCCAGCGCCCCGCCTGCCATCGCATAGAAAAGGAGTTTCATCATCCGATCCGAAGGAACAAGCGCAGTTCGATCATCCCGGCGCTTGTCGCCGGAATTCTCGCAACTCGCAAGCGCCGACGCTAGCGGACTAGAGTTAGGCCGCCGTTGCCCTGCTGCGATCGAACCGGCCGCCGATCAGCCAGCCGATGCTCCAGCCGATCAGCAGGGCGGCGAAATTGCTCAGCATATAGACGCCGTCCTCGAGAGCGCCGACCTCATCGGGGCTCTCGAAGGTGAAGCGGTCGACAGCCAAGCTGGCCAGGTGTGGGCTGACGTACAGCGTCGCCAGCAGCGCCACAACGACCGCTACAGCCATGGCTACCAGATATCGCAGCATGTCGTCTCTCCCGAGGCGGATGGACGGCGGCTACTTCACGTCCCAGAACCAGACCTCTTTGGCCTGCGCGTAGTTGGAGTAGTAGCCGAGCCAGGCGAACCATTCCATCAGCCACTTGGTGGACGACCGGTAGCCGTTCCACACATCGATATGGTCTCCGGTAGCGGTCGCCTCGCCGTGCCGCTTCCAGTAGTCCTTGATGTAGATGATGCCGGTGCGGCCGTAGATCTTCTTGTAGAATTGCGCGGCGTCGGCCGCCACGATCCGCTCTACCTTGCCGACGCCTTCGATGGTGGCGCCGGCCAGCGCACTGGCCAACTGCTGGGCGTTGATGATGTGCATTTCATCGGGCGGATGCACGGCGCAGGTCGTCAGCCGCAGCGCGCCAGGTGACACGCCGGCGTTTTTCAGACACACGCCCATGCGGATTGCGCACTGATTGCCAAACACAGGATTGCCCTGCCGGACGGAAAGACCTTCCATGTTGGTGAGGCCGTACGGAGCGATGCACGGATAGGTCGTAGAATTGTTGGCCGGGTGCCGGTACCAGAGATCCCTGAAGGCCACCATCGCTCGCTCCCCTTCTCTGCAGCGGTGGCATTATAGGTCACGCCGCGCGCCACCGGTCAAATGGCGATCGCCGTCCGTATTGGCGCACAAAAAAATGGCGCAGACGACGGCTATGCCACCCCAGAACCGCGCATGCTGCCCCTTGACGCATGAACCCCGGTCAATCGTAATGAGGCGCTGGGGGAGCGCGAGCGTGGGGGAGGCTCCATGTGGTACCGGCAAAGCATCGAACGCGACCTCCAGCGCTGGCAGGCCGCCGGCTGGATCAGTGACACCGGCACGGCCGCCATCCGCGCAGACTTGGCGTCGCGTAAGCCCCCGTTGGGGGCCGCCGCCATTCTGGCCATGCTCGGCGCCGTGTTGTTCGGCTTTGCCGTCATGAGCTTCGTTGCCGCCAACTGGAACGCCATGTCGAAGCTGGCGCGGCTGATCCTGCTGCTGGCGACGCTGTGGGCCTGCTACGCCGGAGCGGCGTGGCTGTTCAGGCGCCAGCTGCAGATGTTCGCGCAGGCCGCGGTGCTGGGCGGCATCGCCGTGTACGGCGCCAGCATCATGCTGATCTCGCAGATGTACCACATGGAAGGCAGCCCGCCGGTCGCCGTGCTGTTCTGGTCGCTTGGCGCCCTGCTCGCCGCCGTACTGGTGCCCTCCGCGGCGGCGCTGGCCGCCACCTTCGTGCTGATCCTGGTGTGGACATGGTGGGAGCGCGCGCTCACCAACGCCGCGCACTTCGGCTTCCTGGCGATGTGGGCGGCGACGGCAGCCGCCGCGCTGTGGCTGCGATGGCGGCCGGGTCTGCACCTGGCCGCGGCGAGCCTTATCATATGGTTGGTGCCGATCGGCTTTTTCATCCTCGACCGGCACGCGCACTGGGTGGTGGTGCTGACCGCCGCCGTGCTGGCTGCGGCGGCCGTCTGGGATGGCCAAGACGGCGAAAGCCAGCTGCCGGCTACGGCCGCCAGCTTCGCCTATGCCATCGTCGTCGCCTACGCAGCCCTGTTCATCATGCAGTTCGTCGACTCGCGCTGGTTCTACAGCGGCGCTCCCGAGGGCTCGCTCGAGTGGCTGGTGCTGCTGGCAGCGATCAGCATCGTCGGACTGCTCGGTGCAATGCTGTGGGCGCTGAAGAGCGACAACATGGCGGCGCTGTGGCTCGCCTACGCCGGCTTTGCCCTGGAGGTCTTCATGTTGCATGTCATGACGATCGGCACGCTGCTCAACACCTCCGTGTTCTTCCTGGTATCGGCCGTGATCGTCAGCGCCTTTGCTTATGTCGCCTATCGCCTCCACCAGCGTAAGGCCGCCGTGCCGGGAGTTGGCGCATGATCCCCTGGCTCAACAACCGCGTCGGTCTGGCGCTGGCAATCGTCGCGCTCGCGCAGACCGGTGTGCTGGCCGGCATGGTCGCGGACCGCATTAACGTGCTGAAGAATGGCCGCGACATCACGCTGCCGATCGTGCCCGTCGATCCCCGCGATATATTCCGCGGCGAGTACGTGCGCCTCGGCTATGACATCGGCCGGGTCCCCGCGCGCCTGCTGAAGGGGCCGCTGCCCCGTCCCAATTCCGCTTTCTACGTCACCCTGGAGCGCAAGCCGGACGACACCTGGGTGCCCATCAAGCTGGCCCGTACCCGGTCCGAGGAGGCCTCGCCCGATCGCATTGTGCTGAAGGCGCGCGCCATGTCCGGCCGGCTGCACCCGGATCAGAGCAACCCTAACGCGGTGTACTCCGTGCGGTACGGCATCGAGAGCTACTTTGTTAGCGAGGGCGAGGGACCACGGCTGGAAGCGCTCGCCCGCGACAAGAAGCTCGCGGCACGCATTGCGGTCGACCGAAGCGGCAATGCCGCGATCAAGGGCCTGCTGATCGACGGCGTCCAACAGTACGAGGAGCCTCTGTTCTGAGGCCAAGCGAGGTCGGCTTGCTATAGGGGCGAGGTGGACGGCCGGACAACCCCACAACGCCTGTCGCTATTGAAGGCTTGAGCAGTCTTGACGAAGTCGTCTCATGCGGCGGGCGCAAGAATGTTCAGCCGACCGTGCGCAAGATCGCCGAGCATGCGCGCGGCATGTTGGGTACCGACCCTATCCGATCATCATGACCATGTCCGGCGATGTGCTCGCGGGGCGCATCGCATCGCCAAGTGTACGTGAGCGCTCCGCAGATCATTGCGGCGGTGGTTGGCGACGCTGAGCCCACCCGCGGCGGTCGTGTCACCGCGCAATGGACCCACACTGCCTAGGCGGTAATGCTACGCTCGAGCACGCGCAGGCCGAGGATCCCGCCGGCAACGATGGCGGCAAAGGTGAGCAATGAACCGAGCGCCAGCGTCGACACGCCGGTGATCGCCTGCCCGACCGTGCAGCCGAGCGCCATCACTCCGCCGATGCCCATCAGGGCAGCGCCCAGGAAATTGCGCAGCGTGTCGCCCGAGTCCGAGAAGGTCGATACGTGGAAGCGGCCCATGCAAGCCGCCGCCACGAAGGCGCCGAGAAGGGCTCCGAACACGCTGGCCGTTCCGAAGCTGGGTACGGGCGCGGCCGTAAAGCGCTGCAGCCATTCCAGCGCATCGCCGGCCGGCCGCACATAGGTCAGCGAAATCGGCGCCGTCGGGCGTGCGGCGAAGTCGTCGTAGGCGAGCCCGGTCAGCGCCCATCCACCGATCACCACCAGGCCGACGCCGATACCCGACAGGACGTGCATCGGCGAGGCACGGAAGCGCGCATTGCCGAAGCAATAAATGAGAGCCACGCCCGCCAGCACCGCCGTGATCAGCAGGTTGCCGGTCAGCGTCGCCAGACCGGTGGTGGCGGCCAGCAGGTCGCCGAGCCCCTGGGTTGGCGCACCAAGCCGCACAGAGGTGGCCCGCTCGATGGCGGCGCGCCCCGGGGCGAGGATGCCGCCGATGGTCATGTAGGCGAACAGGCCAAGCACGATGAGTGTCATGAGAGCGCGCAGATCGCCACCGCCGGCGCGTGCCAGATTGCGGCTGGGGCAGCCGCCAGCGAACACCATACCAAAACCAAAGATCACTCCTCCGGCGAGGTGGCCGACCCAGCCCAGCGCCGGCGCCATGTACATCGACTTGTCCAGCGCGACTACGCCGCTCGCCTGCAGCAGCTGCGCGCCGATCAGGGCGGTCGCCGCCGCCAGCACCCAGGCACGCAAACGCCGCCAGTCGCCGAAATTCACAATGTCGCTGAGCCCGCCCATGGCGCAGTAGTTGGTGCGGAACACGATGGCGCCGAACACAAAGCCGAGCACGAGCCCGCCGATTGCGAGCGCAAGCGCGCTGTCCCGGGTCAAAAACTCGCGTAGGGCATCCATCTCGCTCGGTATCCCATCAAGCCGCCGCGATCGGCGGGGACCCGGCTAGATGGCCGTTTCGGGCGTGGATTGCAACTGGGCTGGCTCAAGTCCCGGTCTGGGCCGTGACCGACTTCATGTACTCGGCCAGAAATAGCAGATAGACGCGGTAATTGGTCAAGGGATCAACCTCGGCCGCGCTCCAGTCGAGCGCTACTGCAATGGCCGGCAAGGCTTCCTTGAATTTCGCGAACGCGGCAAGGTAGCTCTGGGGACCGGGCAGCAGGTGGCCGTCGGGCGTAACGTGCAGGAAGCGGCTGACCACGCGAATGAGGTTGCTCGGATCGCCACCGTGGTCGGCCGGATCGTTGCCGCCAAGGTCCGAAAGATAGCTCGGCAGGGTATGGCGCTCGCGAACCAGGATAAGCGCCTTGTTGCGGCGCTGCTTCTTGGTACCGAAGTACTTCGCCCCCATGGCCAGACCCAGCTCGAAGGGCATATTGAACCTGGGCAGTTGGCTCCAAGCTCGGTGCGGGACAAGTCGTGGATCGACCAAGAGCTTTCGCGAATCAGGCGGCGCAGCTTGTCGAAGCGGATGTTGCCAGCGTCATCGTCCTCCAGCGCGCAACGCACATTGTAGCCGCTGACCACGATCGTAAAGATCAGCGCCGCGAACAGGGGGCGGTAGTCGGCATCGAACGGACAGTTGATGAAGACGTTGCGGTCAGCCGCTCCGGCGGGCATGGAGGCTCGCGAAATAGTCCCGCACGGCCTTGCGGATCGCCCTGGCAACTTCCGGGCTGGGCTTCACGGCGGGTTCCGCAATGACGATATCATCGAAATCGGCGAAGGCCTTGCGTAGCGAATCAAGGTCGCCGCCGCCCGTGCGCTCGGCGTGCTGGGTGCCGACCCTGGCGCGGGGACGCTTCGTCATGGTGGCTTTCGTTCTGGCCATGAGCATTACATAACAGGCGCGGCGGCCCTTTTGAAGGCGGCGGAGGCGCAACTGACCACAGTACAATCCCCAGTGGATGGCGGTGTCACGGCCCGCGCACACGACATGCTATTGCACCTCGCCGGAAACGGCGCTGCACTGCACTCATGAACAAGATGATTCGCCCCGCGCAAGCCGCCGGCCGGGCTGCCACTGGTACTGCACCCTTCGTGCACCTCAAGGTGCACTCGGCCTATTCGCTGCTGGAAGGCGCCCTCACCATCGCGCGCCTCGCCAAGCTCGCGGTCGGCAACGGCTTTCCAGCGCTGGGGCTGACCGACACCAGCAACCTGTTCGGGGCGCTCGAGTTCTCCGACAAGCTGGCCGCTGCCGGTGTGCAGCCAATCGTCGGCTGCACCCTGCAAGTCGATTTCGGTGATCGCACGCAGGGCAACGGCCTGCAGCGCTCCGCTGCCACGCGCTCGCAACCAGGCGGAAGCGTGGCCCTGCTGGCCGCTGATCTGCGCGGCTACGGGAACCTGATGAAGCTCGCGTCCTTCGCCTTTTTCGACCCCGCCGAAGACCAGCCGCCTCACCTGGAGGTTGAGCGTCTAAAGGCGCACGGCGAGGGCCTGATCGCCCTGACGGGTGGACCCGATGGCCCGATCGACCGCGCCCTGCGCGAGGACCAGAAGGAGGCGGCACTCGAGCGCCTCAAAATGCTGGAAAAGATCTTCGGCGACAGACTTTATGTCGAATTGCAGCGGCACGGCCTGAAGCACGAGGCGCAGACCGAGCCCGCGCTGCTCGACCTCGCCTACACACGCTCACTGCCGATCGTCGCCACCAACGAGATCTACTTCGCCTCGCCCGACGACTACGAGGCGCACGATGCGCTCTTATGCATCGCCGAGGGCCGCTATGTCGTCGAGGATGACCGGCGCCGGCTGTCGCGCGAGCACTTCTTCAAGACCGCCGAACAGATGGGCAGCCTGTTTGCCGACCTGCCCGAGGCACTGGCCAACACGGTCGAGATCGCGCAGCGCTGCGCCTTCCGCCCCATGGGCCGCAAGCCGATCCTGCCGCGCTTCGTGGCCGCTGACGCGGGCGTGCGAGCCGAGGAATTGCTGGCTCTCGAGACGGCCGAGTTGCGCAAGCAGGCCGAAGCCGGTCTGGAACGGCGGCTCGCCGAGGCGCCGCCGGCGCCGGGCTTCACAGTCGAGGACTATCGCAAACGGCTCGACTTTGAGGTCGGCGTGATCTCCAAGATGAAGTTTCCCGGCTACTTCCTGATCGTTGCCGACTTCATCAAGTGGGCCAAGTCGAACGGCATTCCCGTCGGTCCGGGCCGCGGATCGGGGGCCGGCTCGGTGGTAGCCTGGGCACTCACCATCACCGATCTCGACCCGCTGCGCTTTGGTTTGCTGTTCGAGCGCTTCCTCAACCCCGAACGCGTGTCGATGCCGGACTTCGACATTGACTTCTGCCAGGACCGCCGCGACGAGGTGATCCGCTACGTGCAGAAGAAATACGGCGCCGACCGCGTTGCGCAGATCATCACGCACGGCAAGCTGCAGGCGCGCGCCGTGCTGCGCGACGTCGGCCGCGTGCTGCAGATGCCCTACGGGCAGGTCGACAAGCTTTGCAAGCTCGTCCCCAACAACCCGGCCAACCCGGTAACTCTGCCCGAGGCCATCGAGGGCGAGCCCAAGCTACAGGAAGCGCGCGACAGCGAGCCGATGGTGGCGCGTCTGTTGGAAATCGCCCAGAAGCTCGAAGGGCTCTACCGCCACGCTTCGACGCACGCCGCGGGCATGGTGATCGGTGATCGGCCGCTGGATGAGCTGGTGCCGCTGTACCGCGATCCCAAGTCCTCCTTCCCCATCACCCAGTTCAACTGGAAGCTGGTAGAGGCGGCGGGTCTGGTGAAGTTCGACTTCCTTGGCCTGAAGACGCTCACCGTGCTGCAGAAGGCGGTGGCGCTCATCAAACGCGGGCGCGGCATCGATCTCGACCTCGCCGCCCTGCCGCTCGATGACAAGAAAAGCTACGAGCTGCTGGCCAGGGCCGATACGGTGGGCGTGTTTCAGCTCGAAAGCACGGGCATGCGCGAGAGCCTCAAGCGGCTCAAGCCCGACCGCTTCGAGGACATCATCGCCATGGTGGCGCTGTACCGCCCGGGCCCGATGGACAACATCCCGACCTACATCAACCGCAAGCACGGCGAGGAACCGGTCGACTGCATGCATCCGATGCTGGAGGGCATCCTGAAGGAGACCTACGGCGTCATCATCTACCAGGAGCAGGTGATCCAGATCGCGCAGGTGATGGGCGGCTACACGCTCGGCGCCGCCGACCTGCTGCGCCGCGCCATGGGCAAGAAGGACAAGGCCGAGATGGCGCGCCATCAGGCCAAGTTCGTCGAAGGCGCCATGCAAAACGGCGTCAAGAAGGGCGAAGCAGCCTACATCTTCGAGTTGGTCGACAAGTTCGCGGGCTATGGCTTCAACAAGAGCCACGCTGCCGCCTATGCGCTGGTCAGCTATCACACGGCCTACCTGAAGGCGAACTTCAGGGAGGAGTTTCTGGCCGCCTCCATGACGCTCGACATGGGCAACACCGACAAGCTCGCCATGTATACGTCGGAGGCGAGAAAGTCGGGCATCCAAGTGCTGCCGCCGTGTGTGAATGCTTCCGAGGTGGACTTCCTCGCCGAGCCGCCGGCCAAGGGCAAAGAGCGCGGCGCGATCCGCTATTCGCTGGCGGCGCTGAAGAACATCGGCGCGCAGGCAGTCGAGAGCCTGGTTGCCGAGCGCAGCGCCGAAGGCCCGTTCAGCGACCTCTCCGATTTCGCGGCCCGCTGCAACACCAAGGCCATCAACAAGCGCGCGCTGGAGACGCTGAGCGCTGCTGGCGCCTTTGATGCGTTCGAGGGCAACCGCGCGCTGGTGCACGGTAACGTCGAGCAGATGCTGGCCTTTGCCAACCGCCTCGCCACAAACAAGGCGCAGGGCACGGACGACCTGTTCGGCGGCGGCGCCACGACACGACCGAAGATGGACGTGCGCGCAGTGGTACCGTGGACGCCGATGGAGCGGCTGCAGTACGAGTTCGAGGCCGTCGGCTACTTCCTGTCTGGCCATCCGCTCGATGCCTACAAGACCGTGCTCGGCAAGCTCGGCGTGCAGACCTACGCGGAAATCGAGGCGACGGGCGAGCGCGGCACGGTGGCGGGACGAGTGGCCGGCATCGTGGTGTCGGCGCGCGAGCGGCGCTCGCAGAAGGGCAACAAGTTTGCCTTTGCCATGTTCTCGGAGCCCACCGGTCAGTTCGAAGCGGTGATCTTCTCCGAAACGCTGGCGGCCTCGCGCGGCCTGCTGGAGCCTGGCACGCCCGTGCTGATCTCGGTGGAAGGCGAACGCGACGGCGAGACGCTCAAGCTGCGCGCACAGGCAATCGCCTCACTCGACGAGGCCGCTCAGGGCGTACAGCGCGGCCTCAAGGTGGTGCTGGATCGGCGCGTCCTGCAGGGCGGCAAGAACAGCATCGCCGACCTCAAGGCGCGGCTGAAGCCGGGCGGCAAAGGAGCCATCTCGATCAGCGTGGAACTTGACGACAGGGGCCGCGAGGTGGAGATCAATGTACCGGGCCGCTTCGACATCTCGCCGGCCCAGAAAGGCGCCATCGCCACCGTGCCCGGCGTGCTGGAGGTGGTGGACGTTTAGCGCTCTTGCGATCCGGCCTCTGCCAACCGGTGGGGTCGGGCTTGTCCCGACCAGCCATCCATCAACCTGCTGCGCGGTTACAGGACGGCTGGATCCTCAGGATAAGGGCGTGGATTGTCAGGTCGGCAGAGCGCTCCCGTACGATCAGCGCAGGACAATGCCAGCATCTGACAGCGTGGCGATTGCCACTAACTCACCGTCACGATGACGTTGCCGATGGTGCCGCGCTCGACGGCCTCGTGCGCGGCGGCTACGTCGGCCAGCGGGAAGGTCGGCCCTATGCGGTTGACCAGTTTGCCGGCCTGGAGAGCTTGCGTGATGCCGGCCACCGCCCGCTCGCGCTCGGCGGCCTCGAGCTGATAGACCAGGAAGAACTGCAGCAGCACCGAATTGGACAGGCAGAAGAAGGCCGGGATGGTCGCTTCCGGGGCGGTGCCGTAGACGATCACGCTGCCCTTCGGCCGCAGCACGGACGGGATTAGCTTGGCGTTGGCGGACAGGTCCATCTCGATGATGCTATCGACGCCGCGCTTGGCAGTGATCTCGGCGACGCGCTGGCCGACATCCTCGCGCTGGTAGTCGATGCAGTGGTCGGCGCCGGCTTCACGGGCAACCTTGGCCTTGTTCTGCGAAGAGATGGTGGTGATGACGGTGGCGCCGCGCGCCTTGGCGAACTGGATGACGTACTGGCTCACCGAGCCGGCGCCACCTGAGACGAACAGGGTCTTGACGTCCTGCTGAAGGGCCAACTCCACCGCCCGATAGGCGGTCAGCGCTGGTATGCCGAGGCAGGCGCCGGCCTCGAAACTCACCCTGGCGGGCAGAGGTACGGCCTGGACAGCCGGCAGCACGATAAACTCCGCAGCGGTACCGGATGCACGCTGCCATTGGCCGTTCCAAAGCCACACGCGCTCGCCGACGCGGGAGGCCGGCACGCCGGCGCCGACCGCCTCGATTTCGCCGGCGCCATCGCTGTGCGGGATCACTCTGGGGAAGAGCAGCTTGCGCAGCCCGCGGCTTTTCACGTCAGACGGGTTGACGCCCGAAGTGCGCACCCGCACGCGCACCTCGCCGGCGCCGGGGTTGGGCGTTTCGACCTCGCCGACGCGCAGCACC
>Ga0075418_10002237_pt1 | contig 22087 bp, 15 predicted proteins | sample SoiMetdeltSBSDD2_FD_81776 | JGI IMG/M metagenome (GOLD analysis project Ga0075418, IMG submission 81776) | Bulk soil microbial communities from a Populus tree surrounding site in Tennessee, USA - Soil MetaG P. deltoides SBSDD2 | ecosystem: Environmental > Terrestrial > Soil > Tree plantation...
ATTGTCTTCGCCAGTCCGGTTATGGCGGTATTGTGATGTGGGTTCATGAGGGGCCAGCTTCTCTAGCCATACATCGTAGTCGTGGAGCAGTCCGTCCTCGGCGTCGTTTATATATACGCTCGCTGTGATGTGCATCGCGTTGACGAGGCAAAGCCCTTCGCGCACGCCGCTCTTGCGGACCAACTCTTCGACGGTGGACGTGATGTTCTCGTAGCCACGCCGACTGGGGATCTCAAACCACAGATGTTCGGTGAGTGATTTCATTTGATGGGCCACCATTGCATGGCGATGGCGGCGAGGCCGAGAAAGAAGAAGAAGCCCGCCACGTCGGTTACGGTCGTGACCATGATGCTGGAAGCGAGCGCGGGATCGATGCGCATTGCTTTCAAGGTGTAGGGCACGAGCACGCCGGACAACGCGGCCGCCACCATATTAAGTAACATCGCCACGCCCACGACGACTCCGAGCAGAACGCTGCCTTTCCAAAACCACCCAATCACGCCCACCAGCACGCCAATGGCGATGCCGTTGAGCACTCCAAGGATGACTTCTTTGATGAGCGCTTTGCGCCCATCGCCGATCGTCATTTCGCCCAGCGCCATTTCGCGAATGATGACGGTGAGCGTTTGCACGCCCGCGTTGCCCCCCTGCCCCGCGACAATGGGGAGGAACACGGCGAGCGCGGTCCATTTCGCGATCGTCCCTTCAAACACCCCCACGACCGCCGCGGCTAAAAACGCCGTCGCGAGATTGATGCAGAGCCACGGCAGGCGGCCTTTGATGGATTGTTGCCACGGAGTGAGCGCGCGCTCTTCACCCGACAAGCCGACCATCAACTGCATGTCTTCCGTCGCTTCCGCCTGCATGACATCCATGACCTGGCGCGCGGAGACGATGCCGACGAGCCGGCCCTCGCGGTCGAGCACGGGCAGCGCAAGGTAATGGTAGTGCTCGAAGAGTTGGGCGATCTTTTCCTGGTCGTCCTCCACCGAAACGTGCTTGACCTCGCGATTCATGACTTCGCCGATGGTGCGTTGCCGGCCGCGGAAGACGAGGTCGCGCATGGAAACGATCCCGACAAGGCGCTCGGCTTCGTTGGTGACGTAGAGATACGAAATGCCGCCCTCGGTCTCGTCCGCCTTGCCCTGGAGCATCTGAAGGCACTGCTCGACGGTTTGATCGACGTCCAGTTGGATGAACTGGTCGGTCATGATGCCGCCGGCGGTGTCAGGCGGATAGACGAGCAACGTATCAACCTGCTTCTTTTCTTCGGTGGGAAGCCCGGCCATCACTTCGGGGCGCCGTTCCGCGGGCAACTCCGAAACCACATCCGCCGCTTCGTCGTGATCGAGCTGCGTGATGATACCTGCGAGTTCGGGCGAGGAGAGGCCTTCGATCAAACGCGGGCGCAACTCTTCATCGAGTTCAGCCAGGACGGCGGCGGCATCGGCCTTCGAGAACTGCCGTAAAGCGGCTAGCGCTTCCTCCACCGGCATACGTTGCAACTGGTCGGCAACGTCGGCGGGATGAAGGTTCTTAAAGTCCATGAGCCGGGGAAAGCTAAAGGCTCAAGGCTCAAGGCTAAAGCCCGAAGTGGTAGGGTCGGAGTTCCGTCGCCGATCAGGCAATGCCGCGCTTCTTCGCTTCCTCAAGGATGGCCTGCGTCGCCGTTGCGCCTACTCGTGTGACGCCAAGGGAACGAACCATGAGAAGATCGTCGAGGGTGCGCACGCCGCCGGCGGCTTTGATCTGCACCGAAGGGGCGCAATGCTGCCGCATCAGCTTGAGGTGCGGCACGGTCGCGCCGTTATAGGAATACATCCCGTTCGGCTGTTTCACGAAGCCGTAGCCCGACGAAGTTTTGACAAACGCGACACCGATGTTGGAACAAATCTCGCAGAGTTTGATGATGTGCTGGTCCTGAAGGTAATCGTTCTCGAAAATCACTTTGAGGATCGCGCCTGCCGCGACCACCGCGTCGTTGATCGCTTTGATCTCCCCCGAGACGTACGGCCAATCCCCACCGAGCACTTTGCCGATGTTGACGACCATGTCGACCTCACTGCCACCCGCGCGCGCCGCGGCGTCTGCTTCGAGCACCTTGATGGCCGTCGCGCTGTTGCCGTGCGGGAATCCGATGACAGGGCAAACGCCGACATCGGAGCCGGCGAGAATTTCCTTCGCCAGCGGAACGGCGTACGGCTTCACGCAGGCGGTGGCCACGTCGTACTTGCGGGAGAGTTCGCAGCCCTTGCGAATTTCCTCGTCGGTCATCGTGGGATGCAACAGCGAGTGATCGATCATTTTGGCGAGATCCCGCAGGGAAGTAGTCATGCGTTAAATGAGTTAGATGGTTAAATAGTTGAATGAGGATGGCACATTCTAACTCGTGGTGAAGTTTTCGAGATAGCGTTTTGACTGAATGAGCGCGCGCTTTCGATCGGCGAGTGAGCCTTCGTAGGCGCGGTCCTCGGCTTCGATGCACACGGCGCCTGCGTAACGCACATCCGTCAGAGCGGCGAAGAACGCGCGCCAATCGACATCGCCGAGGCCCGGAAGCTTCGGCGCGTGATACTCCAGCGGCGTCGCCAGAATGCCCACGTCATTTAGTTTGTCGCGGTAGACGCGCGCGTCTTTCGCGTGCACGTGGAAAATCCGCGCCGCGAATTCGTAGATCGGTCTCACCGGGTCCATCATCTGCCAGACAAGGTGGGACGGATCATAGTTCAATCCAAAGTTCCGGCTCGGTATTTTTTCGAACATCGTTCGCCAGATTTTTGGCGAGATGGCGAGATTCTTTCCGCCGGGCCATTCGTCGGCGGTGAAGATCATCGGACAATTCTCGATGCCGACGCGGACGTCGCACGCTTCGGCATGTTTAACAATGCCCGGCCATCGCTCGTCAAAGAGTTTCCAGTTGTCCGCGAGCGAGCGCGTGTGATCGCGGCCAACAAACGTGTTCACCTGGGAAAGTTCGAGTTGCTGCGCCGCCGAGATGACGCGCTTGAGGTGCGTGATGTAGACGTCCGCTTCGCGTTCATCGGCGACGAGCGGATTGGGATAGTAGCCAAGACCGGAAATCGTAACGGCGTGCTGCGTGAGCAACGCATGCACGCGTTTCACCGCGGCCCCGTCGAGAGCAGTTACGTCCAGGTGCGAGACGCCTGCGTAACGCCGCTCGGCTTTGCCCGCAGGCCAGCACATCAATTCCACCGTGGCAAAGCCGGCCTCGCTCGTGAAGGCGAGCACCTCTTCAAGGGATAGATCGGCGAGAATGGCTGAGACAAATCCGAGTTTCATACTTTCACCCACGCCTGTGTGCGATGGCTCTTCAGGATCGCTTCGCACAGCAGCAACTCGCGATGGCCGTCTTCGAAGGTCGCGTAGAGCGGTTCACGCGAGGGCCTGCCCTTGCGAACATCGTCGTAGATCGCGCGATAAAGCTGCTTGAACGTGTCTGGAAATCCTTCGTTGTGGCCGCCCGGATAACTCGCGAACGCGGCGGCTGATTCGTCGAGCAACGACGGATCGCGCAGCAAAGACTGGTTCGGCCCATTGCGCGCGCCGATCCACATTTCGTTCGGACGCTCGCTGTCCCAGGCGAGTGATCTTTCCGAGCCGGCAATTTCAAAACGCAGGCAGTTCTTCCGGCCTGCCGTGACCTGCGACACAGTAAGCACGCCGCGCCGGCCGCCTTTGAAGCGCAGCAAAACCGAGCCGTAATCTTCCGTCGTGATGGCGATCGGTTCACCTTTGGGCGGCGCGGATTTCTTTCCAGTAAACGTTTCAACCGATCCGGCAGGCGGGCGTTGGCGCGTCGGATGAACGGTCCAGAGATCCGCCATCACTGACTCGATCTCCAGACCAGTAATGAACGTGATAAGGTCCAGCCAGTGTGTCCCGATGTCGCCGATGGCTCGCAATTCGCCGCCGTCTTCGGCGAGCACGCGCCAGTTGAAATCGGTGGGATACAAAAGCCAGTCCTGCACGTAGCCGCCCTGGATGTGAAACACCTCGCCAATTTCGCCACGCCGAATCATCGCGCGCGCCTGAAGACAGAGCGGATAAAACCGCAGATTGTAATTCACCGCAGCCACGAGGTTCGGTGCGCGTTTGGCAGCGGCGGTCAACTGCGCAGTCTCCCCCGATGTCATCGCGAGAGGTTTCTCGCAGACGACGTGCTTGCCGGCTTCAAGCGCAGCCAACACTTGCTCGCGATGCACGCGGTTGGGAGATGCGAGATGAACCGCCGTCACATCCTTGTCGCTCACGACCTCCGCGAAATCGGCGTACGCTTTCTCCAAACCAAGAGACGCCGCCGCTTTGGTCCCTTTCTCGGGAGAGGAACCACAGATTCCTTTGACGCGCACGCCCGCGCGGCGCAGACCCTCCACGTGCACGGGCCCGATGAACCCGGTGCCGACAACGGCGGCGCAAAGAGTTTTCATCTCCGGTTTGTCCCACGTTGAGGAAGCGCCGCGGGGCGGTCAATGGCGAAGAGGAGGAAAATATCACTATGTCCCGGCACGGAGAATTGTAAGTGACTGCGAACGTGGGTAATGAATTTGCAGAGGCGAAAATGGTGACATTTCGGTGAAGTTTTGGATTCAACCTAAAGACGCGGAGGCGCGGAGAGGCGGACCCCCTAAGGAAATCAGGAAAGGAGGAAGCCAGGAAGCGTGTCGAGGGGCGCCGTTTCGCAGGCCCGGAAGAAGTCTATCGGCTTGGGCAAACGCCCTCAAAGTCACAGCACGCGCTCGGCCCTGTAGAACCGTAGGGATGTATTGGTGTCCGCGATTTCGATTCTGTAGCTTTGCGCTCGATTCGTCTGCAACGCGGTCCAATTCGCCAGATTGGTCGAATAGTCCAGACGGTATGAATGATTCGTGCTGCCGGGAAATAGTGTGAAACGAAAGTTCCCTTCCGGATTGACGGGGTTCGTGCTCATCTCGAACCGCGGCGCCTCCGGCGCCAATTTGATGACCCAATAGTCACTCCACCCGAAAGTAGGGACGGTCTTAGCCCAGCCCACGCCGGAACTGGACCGTCCGCCGAGGATAAAACCGCCATCATGCGTCTGCTGCAAGGAACGCAGTTCGCTGAATCCATCGAACCCATAAAACAACTCCTGCCAAAGCCTCGCTCCGTTTTCATGCACGCGAAGAGCTCGGAAATTCCCACCGGCCTGTCCACCGAGCAAATATCCGTCATCGCCTAAAGCCTTGGTGGTATGGCAGTAATCAAAAGCGCTGCTCCAGTAAGCGTTGGTCCACAGACCAAAACCCGCAGCGTCCGTACGCACAGCCATGAAGGCATAGTATCCCAAACTGTCGCCATACGTGCCGGCTAAGATGAAACCGCCGTCGCGCGTTTGGTCCAGGCTAACAATCCCGGTATCGAATGCATAAGCGTAGCCGTACGAACGGTCCCACATTGGGTTTCCGGCAGCATCGACGCGCACCAACCACGCATCCTGGACGCGGGACACCCTGGGACTTGTTTTACCTTCGCCAGGAGCCGAAGCCGAATATCCGCCCAGCGCGAATCCGCCATCGGCCGTTTCACGCACGCTCCTGAGAATGTCCTCGGCACTGCCGCCATAACTGCGGTCCCATACCTGCGCGCCGTTTCGGTCGACCCGCACCGCCCAGTAATCATCGCCACCCCAGTTGGTGCTCGTTTTGGTGCCGCTCACAGGCGAAGACGATCTGCCTCCCAGAATGAATCCGCCGTCCGATGTTTCCCGCACACTGAACAACTCGTCATCGCCCGTTCCACCGAAGGAACGGTCCCAAAGCTTATCCCCGTTCGAATCCAGGCGAACGAGCCAGTAGTCCATCCCGCCATAGTGTGGACTTGTTTTGTTGCCGCTCGGCGGCGAGACCGAGAACCCGCCAAGCACGTAACCGCCATCGGACGTCTGCTGCAGCGCATACGGTCTCTCACGCGATTCGCCACCGAAGGAGCGCTGCCACAAAGTGTTGGTGTTGGCGTTAACGCGTATGACCCAGAAATCGCTGTCACCGTAATTGGGGCTGGTCTTGTTGCCATCGGCAAGAGAGTGGGAATAGCCGCCAAAAATGTAACCCCCGTCGGACGTTTGCTGCAGTGCCATCAAAACGTCTGTGTTCGTGCCGCCGAAGCCCAGTTGCCATTCGATAGGGGGCGCCATTAATTGCCCGCAAACCGTCCGGACGACCGCGGCGCACAACAGCAGCAGCAAGACCGGTCGGGGTAACAAAACATTATGCCTGCCCAGGGATTTCAACCGAGTATACTTTCCTCCACAAACCGATGATCTTCAATGGCTATTCAGACTGCGCAACTCCTTCCTCTCCTGTTTCAAAATTCTGCACTTTGAACTTTGCATTTGCATTTTGATGTGCTATACATACTGGGTGTAAATTAGCCAAAGCTGACCACCGGCAGACAGCTCCTGCCGGCCGAGGAAAGGGTAACCCTATGACGGCCAATACCCGCCACGTTCCAGGCTCCATCCGGAGCCGCCGCAGTGTTTTATCCCGATCCACCATCCCTTTCCGGCGATTCCAGACCTTTCCCGAAAAATCCGTACAAAATCCGTACAAATCCGACCATTTTCGCAAATGTGAGTTCTTTACTCCTTGTGCATCAATAACTTACAACTTTAACGCGTTAAAGTGTACGGATTTTCCTGCGGCAGGGGCGTCGCTCCGCCGACGGCCGCACTTCGGAGGGGCGTGTTCCACAGACCCGGGGACTTTCCGGTTCCTTCTCCCGCGGGGAGAAGGTCAGGATGAGGGACAAACTGGTAATGGCTTGCCGTTTGTCATCGCCCATCGTGGCAAAGAATTTTACAATACTGTACATAATTGGCGAACCCGCCGATTTGTTACCGATCCGATCACGCTGTACCAACCACTTACGCGAACTCGAATCGGCGTACGACGATTTTCGAGACCATTCGTGGCGTGTGTCCCCTCTGCGTCCTCTGTCTTTGCGCCTCCTTGCGTTTTTTGCGGCCATTCTTCGTTCCCTTCGTTGCCTTTTGTAAAGTCTCCCGCAAACCAAAATCGTCAAAATCGGCGCATGCGCCGATTTTCAACCGATTCGACCACGCCGTACCAGGCACTTACAACAAATCGTTTTTGCGCGCGCCGATTTTGTCATTCGTGCTTCGACATTCTTTCGTCATTCGGAATTCGTCATTTGGCATTGGCATCCCCTCCCCCTCTTCAGATAATCGAAGCTAGCGACCACTATGGCTGAAAGCACCAAACACGTTTACGACGAGAGCAAGATCAAGACGCTCTCCTCTCTGGAGCACATCCGCCTGCGCACCGGCATGTACATCGGGCGCATCGGCGACGGCTCCCATTACGACGACGGCTGCTACGTCCTCCTCAAGGAGGTCATCGATAACGCCATCGACGAATACATCATGGGCCATGGCCGGGAAGTCCAGGTCACCATCGAGGGAACAACCGTCTCCGTCCGCGATTTCGGCCGCGGCATTCCCCTCGGCAAAGTGGTCGATTGCGTCTCCCAGATTAACACCGGCGCCAAATACAACGACGACGTCTTCCAATTCAGCGTCGGCCTCAACGGCGTCGGCACCAAGGCCGTCAACGCTCTCTCGAAGGAGTTTTTCGTGCGCAGCCATCGTGGCGGCGAATACGTCGAGGCCTCCTTCAAGCAGGGCAAACTCAAGAACGAGAAGAAGGGCAAAGCCGGGAACGAACCGGACGGAACCTTTATTAAGTTTGAGCCCGATCCTGCCATCTTCAAAGACCCGGAATTCAAGCCGGAACACGTCGAGCGCCGCCTGCGCCATTACAGCTACCTGAACACAGGCCTCAAGCTCATCTTTAACGGCAAAGTCTTTCAGTCCCGCCGCGGCCTGCTCGACCTCGTCATGGAGGATTTGCAGAGCGACAACGGCGAACCAATCTATCCCCCGCTCCATTTTACCAGCAAGACCCTGGAATTTTGCTTCACGCACAGCAACAGCCGCTTCGGCGAGACGTTCTATTCCTTCGTCAACGGCCAGTACACCACCGACGGCGGCACGCACTTGAGCGCATTTCGCGAAGGCTTGCTCAAGGCCGTTAACGAGTACGCCCGCGGAAAGTTCGAGGGCGACGACGTCCGCGAATGCATGGTCGGCGCGGTGGCGATCCGTCTCAAGGACCCGGTCTTCGAATCGCAAACCAAAAACAAACTCGGCAACACAGAGATACGCTCTGACCTCGTCAACCAGGTCCGCGAAGAACTCCTGCACTTCTTCAATCGCAACAAAGAGATCGCCGAAAAAATCATCGCGAAAGTCCAGGATACGCAACAGTTGCGCAAAGAGCTTCAGGAAGTGAAGAAACTCGCGCGCGAACGCGCCAAGGCGATCACCATCCGAATTCCGCAGTTGAAGGACTGCAAAATTCACTTCGACAAACCGAAGAACAAGGGACGCGGCTCAATGGTCTTCGTCACCGAAGGTCAATCCGCCGCCGGCTCCATTGTGAGCTGCCGCGACGTGAACACGCAGGCGATTTTTACCCTCAAAGGCAAGCCCCTCAACGTGTGGGACCTCAAGCGCGACATCGTTTACAAAAACGACGAGATGTACAACCTCATGCGCGCCCTCGACATCGAGGACAACATCGAAAACCTGCGCTACGAGAAGGTCGTCCTCGCGACCGACGCCGACGTCGACGGCCTGCACATCCGCAACCTGATGATCACGTACTTCTTCCGCTTCTTCGATCAACTCGTCCACGACGGTCACCTCTACGTGCTCGAAACGCCCCTGTTCCGCGCGCGCACAAAAGAAGAAACGATTTACTGCTACTCCGAAGCCGAGCGCGACGCCGCGGTGAAGAAACTCGGCAAGAGCACCGAGGTGACGCGCTTCAAAGGCCTCGGCGAAATTTCACCGGCGGAATTCAAACAATTCATCGGCCCCGACATGCGATTAAGCCAGGTGGAATACGCGCCCAAGCCTGAGACCACGACCATCATGGGCTTCTACATGGGCCGCAACACCCCCGAGCGCCGCGACTACATCATGACCAACCTCGTCGTCCCCGTGGAGGATTGATGAAGACAAATCTCGACGCACTTAAACCCCAAACATATTTTTGACGCGTGAACGAAAACGTCCTTGTTGTTCCCACCTCCGGCATCAACCCGCTGCTCGAAGGTGTCTTCACCAAATCGAATTTGCAGCGCTGCCTGGATTTCATTCTCACCAACTACTCATTCCGCAGCCGCGCAACCGTGGAGGAAGATCCGAGTTTTAAGCAGATCATTCCCTACGTCCTGATCCGCCACGCCAATCGCTACCTGCTCACGCAGCGCACGTCGCGCCAGACAGAGAAGCGCTTGCACAACAAATATTCTGTCGGCATCGGCGGCCACATCAACGATCTCGAAAAGTCGGAGGGTCACGAGAACGTTCTCTACGCCGGACTCGAACGTGAGCTCAGCGAGGAAGTTCTCGTGAGCGGACCGCGTCGTTCGCTCCAACTTGCCGGTATCATTTCCGACGACAGCACCGACGTTGGCAAGGTGCACCTTGGCCTCGTCTTCGTGCTCGAAACGGGCAGTCCCGATTTTTCAGTCCAGGAACCTGAGTTGATGACCGCCGACTGGGCCAGCCTTGAGACCCTCACCGGGAAGCTTTCAAGCATGGAAACCTGGTCGCAGATCGCCTTTGAAAACGTGATCGCGCCGGCTTTGACGGCAGTCAAAGAACCGGTCTCCGCGTAGCTTCCTCGAACGGGAAAATCTTGCGGCAGCGAGCGCGCGGGCCGAGCGGTTGAAGGACTTCCGCAACGACCTGGAACGCTGGATGGAACTCCAGGGCGACAAACGGACCGTATTTAATTCTCCGCGCCTGCTCGACAAAACGGCCAAATGAAGCCAAAAATTCATTCGATGATTTTACGTGTGCTCTGGTGGGTATGCGTTTGCACTGCGCTCGTCATCGGCCCGGCGTTTGCGGCAGTCGATCCACGCCCCAATTTTGTGATCCTCATCGCCGACGACATGGCATGGGAGGATTGCGGCCCGTACGGCAACAAGGCGGTGCGCACGCCAAACATCGATCGGCTCGCGCAGCAAGGGATGCGATTCAATCGCGCGGTTCTCACCACGAGCTCCTGCAGCCCAAGCCGCGCCAGCATTATGACGGGCCGGTACCCTCACAACACGGATGCGGAGCAACTGCATTGGCCCTTGCCGCGCGAGCAGATCACTTTCGTGGAAAGGCTCAAGGCGGCGGGTTACTGGACTGCGGCGGCCGGCAAATGGCATCTGGGACCATACATGAAGGACCGCTTCGATGCGGTGGCGGAAGCGGGCGAGGCAGGCTTTCAATTGCCGACTGCGCGCGGCGCAAGGCGCTCCATGATCGACGAAGAGGATGAGAGTGGTTGTGCGAACTGGCTGCCGGCGTTAAAGGCGCGGCCAAAGGACAAACCGTTTTTTCTCTGGCTCGCCGCGCTTGACCCGCATCGCGATTACAAACCCAACGCGATTGCAAATCCTCACAAGCCGCAGCAAGTCGTCGTGCCGCCGTATTTGCCCGACACGCCCGAAGTGCGGCGCGATCTCGCGCTTTATTACGATGAGATCACGCGCTTCGACGAGCACGCCGGCAAAGTGCTCGCGGAGTTGGACGCGCAGGGCGTCGCCTCGAATACGGTAGTCCTGTTTATGGCGGACAACGGACGCCCGTTCCCGCGTTGCAAGACGACGGTTTACGACAGCGGGATCAAGAGCCCTTTTATCGTGCGATGGCCGGCGAAGGTGAAGCCCGGGGCGACGTGCGACCGGCTGATCAGTTCCATCGATATCGCGCCAACACTGCTGGAACTCGCGGGTATTGAAAAGCTGAAGACTTTCCAGGGATACAGCTTTGCGAAGCTGTTCGACGATCCTGCGGCGAAGATTCGGGAATATGCATTTGCCGAGCACAACTGGCACGATTACGACGCGCACAAACGCGCGGTGCGGACCGAGCGCTTCAAGTATATCCGCAACTTCGATACGAACCTGCCCAACACGCCGCCCGCGGACGCTGTGCGCAGCCCAACGTTCCAGGAAATGCGCAAGCTGCGCGATGCGCGCAAGCTCACGCCCGAGCAAATGACGTGCTTCACCAAACCCAAACTGGAAGAGGAACTCTACGACTGCGATAACGACCCGCACGAACTGCGCAATCTCGCCAGTGACCCCGCGCACGCTGAGACATTGAAGCGGCTTCGCGAGGAACTCGCGCGCTGGCAGAAAGAAACGAATGATCCCGTGCCGGGGCTGCGCAACGCGGATGAGTTCGATCGTGAGACTGGCGAACCGTTGCCGAATCGGCAGCGGCCGAGACCGTCGAAGCAGGACTTGTTGAACTCAAAGGGAAAGGCGTGAAGGGAAAGTTGAGATTATTGGCCGCTGGCGTTGTCGTGTTCGCCGCCGCCGTGAGCGCGTTCGCGCAGCGAGGCACGTTAACAAACGCGCCGACGAAACCCGCCATTGTGCGGCCCGCTGCACCGCCGCCACGGCCAAACATTGTGTTCATCATGACCGATGATCATGCCGCGCACGCGATCAGCGCGTATGGAAGCAAGATCAACGTCACGCCGAACATCGACCGACTCGCGCACGAGGGAATGCGATTCGATCGATGCTTTGTCGAGAACTCAATCTGCACGCCAAGCCGCGCGGCGATCCTCACCGGCAAGTACAGCCACAAAAATGGGACGCCCGTCTTCAATACGTTTGATGGTTCGCAGCCCCACGTGGCGAAATATCTGCAGCAGGCTGGCTATTACACGGGTGTGGTTGGGAAGTGGCACCTGGGGAGCGAGCCGACGGGTTTCGATGTCTACACGGTCCTCCCTGGACAGGGCCGATACCAAGATCCATTTTTCCTGGACCGCACCGGCCGTTGGCGCACGAACGGTTACGCGACGGACTTGATTACGGACTTCGCGATTGACTTCGTGAAGAACCGGCCAAAGGACAAACCGTTTTTTCTTTGTCTCCATCACAAAGCGCCACATCGCGGATGGGTGCCCGATGAGAAGCACGCGAAGATGTTTGAAGACATCGATATCCCGGAGCCGCCGACGCTGCGGGACGACTACCGGACGCGTACCGACGCCGCGCGCGAAGCCACGATGACGATTGCGCGCCACCTCAACAACCGTGATTTGAAGTTGCAGCCGCCGCCCGAGCTTAAGGGCACGAATCGCCAGCAATGGCTCACGAACGTGCCGATGGAAGTGACGATCGAAGTCAAAGGCGAAAAGAAGACACTGACCGGCGACGCGTTGCTGCGATGGAAATACCAGAGATACATTAAAGATTATCTGCGATGTGTCGCGTCGGTGGACGATAACGTTGGCCGTTTTTTACAGTTTCTCGACCAATCGGCGCTGACCAACACGGTAGTGATTTACACGAGCGACCAGGGATTTTTCCTGGGAGACCACGGCTGGTACGACAAGCGGTTCATGTACGAGGAATCCCTGAAGATGCCATTCATCATTCGCTGGCCGGAGGTGATTAACTCGAATTCAGTCCAGAACGCGATGGCGTTGAACATTGATTTTGCACCCACGTTCCTGGAAATGGCGGGCGCTCCGGTTCCAAGCGACATGCAAGGGCGGAGCCTCATGCCGCTGCTGCGCGGCCGAAAACCGTTTACATGGCGCAACAGTTTTTACTATCGCTATTACCACGATCCCGGGCATCACAACACGCGGGCGCATTACGGAGTGCGGACCGAAACGCACAAGCTGATTTATTTTTGGAAGAAGAACCAATGGGAGTTTTACAACCTTCAAAGCGACCCGTTCGAACTCAACAATCTGTACGGGCACCCCGCCTATGCCGGTCTAGTGGAGAAACTCAAACGTGAACTTTTCCGCCAGAAGAAGGCCGTGGATGACAACGATCTCTTCGCGCTGGAGCAACCGCCGCCTGGCGTGGACGGCCCGCGCTTCAAAAATCCTGGCGATCCCGACCCCAAAGAAGAAGAAGAGCCGTAACGGATTGCACAAGCCCCGTACGTGTGTTACCGATGTTACGCACATCGGTATGGGTCACCCTCAAGCGCAGAAATATGGGCGCATGTTGTGTCTTGCAATATGCGTTTTCGGATTGTTTCTGCCTGGAACCGGCCAGGGAGCGCCACAGTGGGTTGCAACATATCCCTTTGAGTTCGCGGAGAACATCCTGCTCGGGCCCGACGGGAGTGTTTACACGAGCGGTTACGGCGGGGGAGGAGTTGTTGTCAAGTATTCGCCCGCAGGCGAGCGGCTTTGGGCAGCAAGGAACACGAATGTCGGGCGCGTCGCTGAATTCTGGCCACTCGCGCTTACGGGCGTCGATTCCGGGGGCGGTGTGCGCATGACCGGCCCGTGGACAGGAATGTCGAACGATCTTGTGGTCGCGAGTTACTCTGCCGGGGGAAGTTTGCTGTGGGAACGGCGAATTCGTGAAAGTTTGGAAAGCCGGCCTCACGCGCTGGCTGTGGATGGGTTGAGCAACACGATCGTCGTCGGCCGCTCAGTGACAGCCTGGGGCACTGCAGGAGCCAGGGCGCTGATTCTGAAGTATTCGCCCAGGGGCGTGATACTCTGGACGAACAGGTACTTGTCGGACGCGGCATATTCGGTGGTGACGACGCCGAATAATGAGATCGTGGTTGGAGGCGGCGGTCCCGTGGGAGGCAGCGCCGTGATCCTGAAGTACAGCAGCGCGGGCCAGTTGGTCTGGGCGGCGAAACCCGAAGAAGAAGAACTGGTATTTGAAACGAAGCTTGATTCGTCGGGTAGCCTCATTGCCCTGAGCAGGCGCCGCTATGCCTATGGGTTATTCAAGCTCAGCGCTAACGGAGAACCAGTGTGGAGCACTGCGTTGAGATTTCAGCCGACTCACGTCACGGTCGGTTCGGAAGGTTCGGTCTACGTAACCGGCACCGAAGGTTCCGGTAGCATCGTTGCCGCCACCGTCGTAGTCGCCAGGTATGATGCGGACGGGCGGGAACAATGGGCTTCGCGCTTCGCGGAGCCATCCAGTTATGTGAGGGAGGCCGCGGGAATAGAGGCGAACGATACCGGTATTTCTGTAGCGGTTGGCCTTTCTGGCAACGGGGAGCGCGCGGCAGTCGTTCATTATGATGACAATGGCGTCGAGGTGTGGCGAGGAGCGCATCACATTGATGGCGTATATGTACCCTGGATGGTCGGAGATAATAACGGCGGAATCTATGTGGCGGCCGCCGGACGGACTAATCCGGTCTCGGTCACGCATCTTTACACGCTCAAGTTCAACCCGACGGCGTCGTCCGCGCTGCCGACAATTATTTCGCCGCCGCAGGATCTGGAGGTCGTCTTCGGAACGAACAGCGCGGTGTTTTCAGTCGAGGCAGGCAATGGGCCTCACACGTTCCAATGGCGCCGGCAAGGCGTGGCAATCCCGGGCGCAACAAGCGCGGTGCTTCAATTCACGAACATTAATTGGTCCGAGGCGCAGCATTACTCGGTCATCGTGAGCAATACGCACGGTTTCGTTGTCACGCCCGAAGCGCGTCTCACCGTCCACATTCCACCGCGGCTTTCGTGGCATTCCTCGGCCTTCGAAACAAATCGCGCCCTGGTTGCCGGCGATGCGCTGTCGATATTCCCGCGGGTGGATGGAACGGGGCCTTTTACGTTTGAGTGGCGCAGAAACGGGGTGCTCCTGTCCCAGACGAATTCAATGCTGGTGATTGATCCCGTGAGCGCGGCTGACGCCGGCAGCTATACAGTTACTGCACGCAGTCCGTACGGCTTTGATACGAACACCTTTTCGGTCAGCGTCATTCCACCGACCAGGTTTGACGAATGGCGCTGGGTGCAACCTCGGCCGCAAGGGAATGATCTGCACGAAGTTGCTTTTGGCAACGGGCGATTTGTGGCCGTGGGTGATTTCGGCACGCTTCTTATCTCCACCAACGGGATCGATTGGAGTTCTACGAACCTCAACAACCTGAACCTGATTGGCGTCAGTTTTGGCAATGGCACGTTCGTGGCACTGACGAGAGACGGTCCCGTTTATCGCTCCACCGACGGCTTAACATGGGCGCAAGCCCACCTTGCACCCTTCGTGAGGGGAGTAAAGTTCGTTAACGATCGATTCGTCATCTACGGCTCAAGGGTGCTCTCCTCAGCAAACGGGGCAACATGGATCGACCATGGAACGCCACCACGCGAGGGCGTCGGTCTGGCCGCTGGAAACGGGCGGTATCTCATGCCCGCCAGTTCTACGTACGGCGGCATCCTCGTGAGCACAAACCTGAGCGACTGGGCCGTGATCCCACTGGATGGATACTACACGTTTTACGGCGTCGCGTACGGCAATGGCGTATTCGTTTTCAGCGGCGGAGCGGGTGCGTTTCTGACGCAAGACGGAACAAACTTCTGGGATGAAAACGAAGTTGACCAATTCGGTCAGATCGGATTTCTGAATGGACTTTTTTATGCTTTGGGAAATGAGATTCAGCGTTCGCCCGACGGAACGAACTGGAGCCAGGTAAGCGCGGGTTACCTGCCTCTGACGTCCGGCGCGTACGGAAACGGGACTTACGTCGCCGTGGGCAACGGCGGAACAATCGCGTTCTCCCCCGACGGCCAGAACTGGACCCACCTTTTTGAGCGAGGCAGTCAAGCCGTGCGCGACCTGGTCTACGGCAATGGCCGCTACGTGATGATCACTCAGGACCGCATTTGGACTTCTTTCGATGGCGAGGCGTGGATGAAGCTGGAGTCCATCCAAGGTGAGCAATTCAGCGACGTTATCTGGGCAAATGGAACGTTTGTTATCGCAGATCAGGGTGGCGCACTGCTCGCATCGTCGAACGGGACGGATTGGAGTCATATAGGAACGGATGGATATCCCAGCACTATCGTTCACGATGGCGAGCGCTTCGTGGCCGCTGGTTATCTCAGCGTGGTCCTTTATACCAATGCTCTTGGGTACAGGCGAATCTCATCTCCCACGTTAAATTATGTAAATGGCATTGCCTTTGGGGGGGGCAGTTATGTGATTGCCAGCGGCGAAGGCCTCCTTGTTTCGTCAAATGCTGTTGATTGGCGCAGGCTGCACAACGGCGGGTTTAATTCCGTCGTATACCAAAATGGCTGGTTCGTGGCGGCGGCCTCCGGCCAGACGTATGTCTCGTCCAACGGCCTTGAGTGGACGGCGCACCCTCTTTCCGACGGCAACACTTTGGGAGGCATCACGTTTGGAGCAGGGACTTTCGTCGCTTCGACGGGGTATGAAGGGAAGATCGCAACGTCGACGAACGGCCAGAATTGGGTGGTTCACCGCACGCGTGCGCGAGTTGACTGGGCAAAAGTATCCTATGCGAACGGCGCATTTTGGCTGATGCGCTGGAATGAAGGGCTGATTCGTTCGGCGCAGATCGAGCCGGCGCTGCGGGCGCGTAGACTCGCAAGTGGGGTTGAATTGACGGTGCAGGCGTATCCTGGCCAAAGCTATCGGTTGCAACGCGCGACGGCACTCGGAGGATGGAGCGATTTCCGGACGTTCACGCCGCAAAGCGAGATGACGACATTGATCGATGATGCGATAAATCCTGTTGCGAGATTCTATCGAATTGTTTTGCCATAATGCACATTGAGAAACTGCCGCGCTTTCCTCTGGCGCACCTACCCACACCGATCGAAAAGCTTTCGCGGCTTTCGCGCGAACTGGGCGGGCCGGAACTGCTCATCAAGCGCGACGACCAAACCGGCCTCGCGCTGGGCGGCAACAAGACGCGCAAGTTGGAATTCCTCGTGGGCGATGCTCTCGCGCGCGGGGCCGACACACTCGTGACTGTCGGCGCGGCACAGTCGAATCATTGCCGCCAGACGGCCGCGGCCGCCGCGAAGGCCGGACTGCAGTGCGAGTTGATTTTGAACGGCACACGACCGGAAGTGCCCAACGGAAACCTTCTGCTCAATCATCTTTTCAGCGCGCGGCAACACTGGATCGACCGTGCGCAACGCGCGACGAAATTGCGTGAGATCTCCGAGCAACTGCGCGCGAAGGGCCGCAAGCCTTATGAGATCTGCGTTGGCGGATCGAACGGCGTCGGCGCCACGGGCTATGTGCTGGCGATGATCGAGTTGATGGAGCAATTGCGCGTGAGTGGACAACGTGTCGATCACATCCTCTTCGGCACCAGCTCCGGAGGGACGCAGGCCGGTATCGAATTGGGAGCCAGGATCACCGGTTTCAAAGGAAAACTGCACGGCCTGTCCATCGACAAGAACGAGCCCGAGCATCTGGATTACGAAGCCGAAGTCGCGCAGATTGCCGGGGACTGCGCGGCCTATATCGGATCCGACGTGCGGCTGACCAAAACCGACATCAACGTCGTTTACGGTTACATGGGTGAGGGTTATGGCGTGGTAGGCGCGTTGGAGCGCAAGGCGATTGCTTTGATGGCGCGCTGTGAAGGCATCGTGCTCGATCCCGTGTATGCAGGGCGCGCCTTCGGAGCGTTGTTGGATTTAATTCGCAAGGGAGTTTTCAAGAGCAGCGAAACCGTTCTGTTTTGGCACACGGGCGGTGCGCCTGCTCTCTTTGCCTACGCGAAGGAACTGTCGCAAGTGGATGATTAGCGATGGCGCTGCGAGTCGAACCGGTCCGTTCGTTTGATACGCCGGAGTTGGCGCCGTATCGGACGATGCGGCGACAGTTGGAGCACCGGCGGGAGCGAATCTTTGTCGCTGAGGGCGACAAGGTCGTGCAGCGGTTGCTCGAAAGCGATTTGCCTGTTGTGTCGCTGCTGCTGCCGCCGGAGTGGCTGGAAAACTTTCGACCACTGCTCGAGCGCCGCGCGAAGGAAGACATTGTCGCTTATACCGCGGAGAAGGAGTTGCTCGAAGAACTGACTGGTTTTTCGATGTATCAGGGCGTGCTCGGGATTGGGCGTGTGCCCGAGGCACGGACATTGGCAAGCGTGATTAAGAACACTGCGACGCCACGGCTCTTTGTGGCGGTGGATTCGTTGACGAGCGCGGAGAATCTCGGGGTAGTCGTGCGGAATTGCGTTGGATTTGGTGTGCAGGCACTGCTGGTAGGCGAAACGTCAAGCAGTCCTTATCTGCGGCGAGCGGTGCGAAGTTCGATGGGGACGATTTTCAAATTGCCCGTGGTTGAACTGGAAAACCTCGCTGAAGCGATCGGAGCGTTGCGTGCCGCCGGCGTTCGGTCCATCGCGGCGCATCCGCACACAAACAAGCGGACGATTTTCGACACCGACCTGACTCGCGATTGTTGCGTCGTATTCGGCAGTGAAGGATTCGGCGTCAGCGAAACTGTGCTCAAGGCGTGCGATGAACCGGTGTCAATCCCGATGGCGTCGGAAGTGGATTCGTTGAATGTGGGGAGCGCGGCGGCAGCGTTCCTGTTTGAGGCAGCACGGCAACGAGGCGGTTACAAATCACAGAACGTTTTCAGTTAGGAGTCCGAGCAGAATTCGCGGGAAAGCGGGCGCTTTTGGGGTCTGAAGAGTCAGGGCGCGAAATTGAGAATAGAATTGTGCTGGTTGCCTCGCATGGTACCTTGAAGCCGCGAATGCAACAGACCGTCCACCGCGCCGTCGTTTCTGACGCGATGCTGAACGAACTGCTAACCAAGGCGGTGGCGGCGAGCAAGGCAGCCTATTGTCCCTACAGCCAATTCGCCGTCGGTGCGGCCCTTGTAACGAATGAGGGGCAGATCTTCTCGGGATGTAATGTGGAAAACGCGTCGTACGGTCTGACGATATGTGCTGAGCGTAATGCTGTTTTTCAAGCGGTAGCGGGTGGTGCCCGCAGCATTGTCGCTCTAGCCATTTTTACGGCGACGCCGCACCCTTCGGCCCCTTGTGGAGCGTGTCGGCAGGTCATGAATGAATTCGGGCCAAGTATGGACGTTTACAGCTTTTGCAGCGGACCTGAGGTGTTGCGCGCAAAGATGTCAGAGTTGTTGACTTACGCATTCGGGCCAAGCAGCTTGGCTTGACCTCGCTACGATTCGGGCCAGAGCCCCCCGGGTCAAAATGGTCGACAAATGGGAAATCCAATTCGCATTTTGCACCTGTCCGATATTCATTTCAGAACAACAACACACTGGGACGCAATTCCACTTTTGAAAGAGCTGCACTCTGCGCTGGAGGAGATCGAGCAGCAGGGCTTGAGGCCGCATTTGATTGCGTTGACTGGAGACATCGCTTTTTCGGGTCGCCGGGAGGAATACAAATTAGCCGAGAACTGGATCGATACAAGCTTACTCCGGGCGTTTCCGCGGTTTGATCGAAGGAATCTTCTGATCGTACCCGGCAATCATGACATTAATCGGACGGAGGTGACAGCGTTGGTGGAACCGATGGTGGAAGCGCTCCGGAAAGCGGACCAGATCAAGATCGGCAATATGTTGCAAAGCAAGGATGCTCCGAGCCTGTTCCGCCGGCATAAGGAGTACTTGCGATTTGCCGGCAAGTATTGCGGTGCCATGGCCCGAAACAAGGCGCTGTGGTGGGCTCAGGTAAGCCGGTTCGGAAACTGCAAGTTAGGTATCGCAGGATTGTCGTCTTCTCTGATCAGCCTGGGAGACGACTCGAATGACAAAGGACGACTGCTTATCAGCCGGTTTCAACTCAATGAAGTTTTGAGTGTTTTGGATGGGGTAGACCTCCGCGTAGCGCTAATCCATCATCCGCTGAGTTATCTTTTCGATGAACAGGAAGCGGCGCTTCAGATGGAAGAGAATTATTCGATCATGTTCAGAGGACACCTCCACTCCCCAAAAAGTATAGCCCATTCGGCGTTCCATTCCGGATTTTTGGAATTGGCCGCCGGTTCCATTTACGCCGAAAGTCAGTACGCGAACAGCTTTCAGTTGATCGAACTTGACACCGCCGCTGGAGAAACGCGCGTGCACTATCGTCTTTGGCAAAAGTCCAAGTGGATTCGAGACCTTAACGCGGCGGGTGTGGACGAAAACTGTGGTTACGCAACGTTTCCGCTCCGGCTCATGAACGGGTCACAAAATGGCAGTTCACGGCTGGGTCAGAAGACTTCGGCGAATCGCACCCGATCCCAGCGTAGTCAGACGCCTCAACCAACATCTGCGCAAACGCAGGTTGGCAGCGCAAGGGTCTGGAGCAGGACGGTGGCGAAACTCCCGTTAACAATAAAGGCTGCCGAGGATCTGGCCGAATTGCTTGAGACGATCCGTATGCAGGCTTATAGGCTGTTGAAAGCCCACGAACCGAAGCTTGCCAATCGGCAGGTGCGGGCGAATGTGTTTTTACCCGACTACCGAGCACCCAGCGGGGGGCGGGCTTATTTGCTATTCATGCCTGAGGACTTTCGGAAACAGATGAACCATGCGCCTGAATGGGAGATTCGTTTCGGCACTGGTCAAGGGGCTGCGGGGCTTGCCTTCGAAACCGGCCAGCAGCGGATTTCAAGAAAACTCGCCAGGGGAAAGGGCGAGTGGGAATCCACATTCCAATTGACGGATGAACTAAAGAAAAAGGTGCACAAAGATCTCGCGTGGATCGTCAGCTTACCGCTGAAGGACCCGGCGAGTGACCTGACTTTGGGGGTTCTAAATATTGACGGTCTTGACTACCAATTCTCCGATGAGATATTGTCTGGAATCGCACTGTCGCTAGTGCTGGAAGTGAAAGTATTTGCGATCGCGTTAGCAGAACAACCGAGAGTTCGTTTGAGCTTTATTGCAGAGGACTAAACGATGAACCAATTCATTGGTGTGAAAAACCTGAAACTTTCCGCAAGCAGCTTGCAGAAGGTCAAGTTTCAGCGTTTAAGTCCGATTGCGCGTCATATCCTCAGCCGCTCGGCTTCCACTGCATACAAGTCGGCGTTGCTCACCGCCAAACCTGCCCAGTATCAGAAGGCGGCCTTAAGCGTGGCCAAAGATTATTTTAAGCTGACCTCCTAGTTTGGCGCGCAAGGCCAGGAGAGTAAGTCTTCACACGCAGTTTCTGTGTGCCGTGCGGCCAGCGTTTAACTTCTAGCCATTGTGCCTATCTGAGGGGCATACGTTACCTCTGCTGCGCGAAGACCTTGTTGTATACGGCGCGGATTTTTTGGCGCGAGGTGGCGAGGGCGTCGCGGAAGGCTTCGGGAGAATCAAAACCGCAGCGGACTGAGACGCGGTAGAATGGCGCGGGTTCGGTCGGCAGGAGGGTTTCGCCTTCATAACTCCAGCGACGCAGAATCGCTTCGACGCGGCGCAACGAGCGGTAATTTTCGATGAGCGTCTTCGCATCACGCTCGGGCAAAGCGCCCTCTTTCCGGGCGCGTTCGAGGGCGCGCAAGGTGTTGGGCTCGCGCCAGCCATGTTCCAGGCAGAGGGTTTGCGCGATAAACTCGGCGTCGATTAGGCCGCCTGCACCGGTTTTGATCGCGAGGGCGTCCTGTCCCCTGGGCGTGCGTTCTTTCTCGATGCGCAGACGCATTTTGGCGATTTCGGTTTTCCAGGCGGGATTTGATTTCGATTTGAAATTGGTTAGGCGGGAGACGAAGTGCTCGAATTCGTGGCCGAGCGGCATGTTGCCGGCGATGGCGCGGGCGCGGGAGAGAGCCTGGAGTTCCCACAGCTGGGCGCGGTGGCGATAGTAATCTTCGTAGGCTTTGAAGGTGTTGACGAGTAGACCTTTTTCGCCGTCGGGGCGAAGGCGGGCGTCGATTTGGAAGGCGCTGCCGAGTTCCGTCGAGGCGGTGAGCAGATCGATGATGTCGACGGCAACCTGTTGCAATTTTGGGAGGTCGCGCGCGTTGCCTGGGGCAACGAAGGTGATATCGAGGTCGGAACCGTAATTCAATTCGCGCCCGCCGAGTTTGCCGAGGCCGACGATCACGAGCGGCGGATTCTTTTGACGGCGCTTTCGCATCACGACCTCGAGGGCGTATTGAAGGCAGGCTTCGGCCAACGCGCTCAGTTCCTCCTCGTGCTGTTCGAGATCGGCGAGGCCGATAATCTCGCGCAGGCCAATGCGCATCAACTCGGCCTGGTAATACTTGCGCAGCCAGAGCTTCTG
>Ga0075418_10002240_pt1 | contig 22067 bp, 13 predicted proteins | sample SoiMetdeltSBSDD2_FD_81776 | JGI IMG/M metagenome (GOLD analysis project Ga0075418, IMG submission 81776) | Bulk soil microbial communities from a Populus tree surrounding site in Tennessee, USA - Soil MetaG P. deltoides SBSDD2 | ecosystem: Environmental > Terrestrial > Soil > Tree plantation...
ACTCGCCCAAGTTATATACATTGAAATATTTACAGGCCGTGTTTGGGATTGGTTCCAGTGCGCAAATTGTCATCAGCCCCGATCCCGCATCCACGGTTGACATCGAAGTATTTCTCGGTAATGATTGGGCAAACAGTAACCCGATGCCGTAACCGTTCCGTTTGATAAACAAAACAGCAACCGCTTCCATGAGTGGTCGCTGTTTTGATTCTTTAAAGTGTCATCCTTTAGGGCTGCTGAAACGTCAACTTTATTCCGCCCAGGAATGTCCCACCACTGGGAGTTTGGCAGGTGGGGGCGATGAGCCCATCGGCGATGTCACTGCCTGCCGCCAGTCGCAGAGTGTATGTGACATCGGGTGACATGACAAAATCTGCATAGCCATTACCGACCTCCGGCTTGAGACCGGTGAAGAATTGGTCCTCGCCATTTTCCCAGGCGATGATGATCTTTGCGCCGGTCACCTGCCGCCGACTGGAATTAAATACAAGGATCTGTAATAGTCCATCTGGAAACAACGTATCGCAAACAGTATCCTGTGCGATCAGTGCAAAGGGCGTGCCGAGAGTGGGAACAGAAGTCTGGGTAGGGCGCGGAGTCGGGTTTATGACGACCGCCTGGGTTTCAACGTTCTGAGTCTCCGCGATGGTTGTGTTAATGGCTTCAGGAGTTTCTGTCACTTCAAATGGCAGGTCTACTGGAGATAGCGTGAAGGCGGCAGAAGGTTCCAAAACGATTTCATTGTCTGGTGTGCTGGTTGGTAGAACGACCAGAGCATTTTTGTTTTCGAGCGCCAGGGCCAGTGCGGCAAGTTGATCCGCCTGCGTGAATTCACCACTCGCAATCATGCGCTGTGCTTGTGAATTCAATGCTTCTAGCACATCCGAATCTCCCAGGAGATTAAGGCGTGCCTCCGTTCGCGGCAGGTTTCCGTTTGCGGCAAAGGACGCGGCCATAGCCGAACGGAATTGATCTTTAAAGTCGGTGCGCAACGCAGTAGGGGCTGAGTCGATCACACCCAAAGGGGAGATCGTCCATGCATATCCCAGACCAAGCCCCAGTCCGACCAGCAGCGTTAGAAGAAAATCCCAGGGGAAGCGTCTCATGGGTTGATCCCACTCCAGGCCTGCATGGCTGTGACAAGTTCCTGAATGAGCGTAATATCTGAGTCGGCAAATCCGTTGGCGCGTGCATACGCCAGCCCTTCCGAAGAAATGGTGGAAGGAGACCGCGATCCCAGGATGGCTAGTCGACGCGCGGCCAGGCCGGGGTCCTGTTCGGCGCGATAGGCTTCCGCTACCATGAGCACATAATCGGTCCTGTAATCTGCGCGCAATGTGTTGGGAGTGAGGTCAAAGAACTCGACCGGGTCAACAAACCACCCATACGCCACACCTATGCCAATACCGAGGGCGAGTGCGATAAGAAGGAATAAGAGACGAGATGCTTTCATTACTGAATGCGAAATTGAAATATTGTCCTTTGTCTGCGTTCACCTGCACTTGTCCCGTTGGAACAGATGCAAGTGTCACTCCGCTCCCCAGGCGAACACTGGGACTCACCTGCACTCCCGATTTTTGAATTGCTTGAGCAATTCAGGGCAAATCGCACTTGCGCCCGGTGCCAGGGAGTGTGCGCCACACGGGCTTTCAGCCCAATCCCTGACGGTCCGGTGTCAGGGAGGTGCAAGTGTCGCAGGACAGAGGCATAAATATCCGGACAGGTGACCGGCGGCACCCAGAGACACTTCCTTACCGTTGCTGCCTCTCGGCCCTGGCGGGGTTTGGCAGGCTCTGCCGCGCCGGGCCTGCCCGGACGTCCGCAAGCATAATCGAAGTGAGAGGGGGTGTCAAATGGAGAGGATGAATTGAGTTTTAGATCGCACTCGGTATTTGCTTGTTCCAACATCTTGGACATAGATTGAATCTGAATCTTTGTCTAATAATTTGTTTGGACATGTATCTAATCAGTTTGCAAGATTGCATGTTGTATCTATTGCTCCCCAAATTTAAGCGTCGTAAAATAGGCATAGTACTTAAGTATGATGCGGATGACCCTGAATCTTGAATTGTTCGCTTTATCCTGAGTTTTCATTTTTTATTTTCAGGCAAAGTTTCAGGCGAGCAAGCGGCGAAACCATCTGCGCCTATTGGTTGTTCCAATGCATGGAGCAGCCAATTCATATGTTTTATTTGGGAGTGGATTTGTGAAAAATCCTTTTGCTTCATTTCTCCGTCTTTGTTTCTTAGTTGTTCTGATCGCGGGGGCAATATTTCAACCGCAATATCCAGTATATGCAGCCGCTAATTTAACCGTTACACCATTAACCTGGAACGTGATCGGTTTGGACAGCAATAATCCTGCGAGTGGTCCGTATCGCTTCCCCGTAGGGGCACGAGTTTGTAACACGGCTCCAGGAACCACCACAGCCACGAATGTGGTGGTCGACTTTGTTTGGGATTCGTTCAATGGAAATATCGATTTGCGACTAGGTTCATTAGATCCCATTATCATTGCCTCTTTGCCTGTGGGCAGCTGTTCCGATGTCTATTTTGAGGTGGAGGTGGATCAGGTCGCTGCGGCGTATGACACCTTTCGTCAGTATCACATCACCGCAACCGACTCACTTGGGGTAACGGGCAGTACGCCAACACCACGAGCTTTGTATGTGGAGCATTTGATCTCACAGAGCCGCAACGCCATCACCGATGTGAGATTGAACGGTGTTTCAGTTCCAGCGGGTGGCTCGATGAATTTGCTGGTTGGCAACACGTATACCATCGAATTGTATGGCGGGACCGCGACACAGGGTTATAACCAGTTCGAAGCCTTCATAAACTTCCCGAATACTATTTTTCAAATCCTTTCGGTCAGTACCGACTACTCAGCAAACAATTCTCCATATGTTTCAACTTCGGATAGCCCCATGCTCTATGCAGATGCATGTAAATGGGAGAATGATCCGAACAGCCCAAATTATCGTAGTTGCGTTGGCGGCGATTTTAAAACAGGTGGCAGCAATGTTGTTACCACATACACGATCAGGATCATCAGCGGCGGTGGTACAACCCAGACGTTGAATACATTACTCTACGATTTCTCCGGGAGCAGCTATCACTACAATGCCGATTACAGCCTGGGCGCACGTTTCGCGAATATTATTGACCCCACCAATGTCACCATTGCAAAAAGCTTCAGCCCGAACCCAGGCAGTGTAAATGGCGTTTCGGCATTAACCATCACCATCACGAATCCAAACCCGGGTGCGATCAGCGGCTATCACTTCACTGACCCATTACCAAATAATATGAGTGTAGCGTCCACGCCTGGTGCCACAACCACCAGCTGCGGTTCACCTACTTTTGCCCCGCTTGCCGGTGCCAACTCCATCTCATTCTCAAATGGCACGATCGCTGCGAATGGCACATGTACGATCAAGGTCAATGTAACAACCACTGCCACGGGAACTTATAACAACACTACCAATAATCTTTTTGTGGATACACTGGATACAGGTCGATCAGCCACAGCTTCGTTGACTGTGAATAATGCGCCCGCCACACCTCCCGATGTATGTGGTTTGGCAATGGCGCAATGGACATTCCCCGCGGGGTTTAGCACAACCTCACCCGTGCCCAGCTCATCTACTGTAACAGCCTCGGCTTCCCCAGGCGTTGGTATTACTTCCACGGACTTTACTGAGGGGACTGATTCTTGGGGTTCAAACGGTAATGTCACAGTGGGAGCCACCTTTGCAACCACCAATAATGAGTATGTGCAGTTTGCCGTTAATACGACAGGCTTTTCCTCGGTTTCCTTAACTTTTGATGCGGCACGCAAAAACACACCCAATAGCCCGCGGGGTATCGCAGTATATTATGGTCCATCTGTCGGCAATCCCGAAACGGGCACATCTCTGTATAACAATGCAACAGCCTTGCCGCTAAGCACACTCGCTTTTTCGTCATTTGGCAGCTTTGCATTTACCCCATCTGCCCCCACGATGTACGTTCGAATCTATTTTTTCAATTCGGGCAATGATAACTCCGGTTCTGATATATTCGTGGACAACGTCACCTTTACAGGTTGCGCCACGCCCACTCCGCCAACCATTGCCAAGGCCTTCTTGACCAATCCGATTCCAGTGAATGGGACCTCGACATTACGCTTTATATTATCTAATTCAAACTCCATCCCCCTCACCGGTGTTACGTTCACCGATGCGTTGCCCAACGGTTTGCAGGTCGCTGCTACACCTGCTGCTGCAACTACCTGTGGCGGTATACCAGCACCGACCTGGGCTCCCGGCGCAGGTGCTACATCACTCACATTTGGCTCGCCCCTGGGAGCTTCGATCCCGGCCGGTAGTTCCTGTACAGTCAGCGTCGACATTACGGGGACAGCTTCAGGTTCTTATCAAAACGTCAGCGGATTTATTTCTTCGACCAATGGCGGGACGAACACCGGTTCGACTGGTAGTGCGACGGCTTCTCTTAGTGTAATAAGACCGCCGACCATTGCCAAACTCTTCTCGCCAAATCCAATTCTCGCCAACGGCACCTCCAGGTTGACCTTCACGATCACCAACCCGAACCAAAACGATGCTCTGAACGGTCTTTCATTTACCGACACATTCCCGCTTGTTCCGGGCGCCATGACTGTGGCTGCGCCTCTCACAACCACGAACAGTTGTGGCGGAACACTACAGGATAGCCTGGGTGGCGCGCTTGCCAGCGGTGACCCTGGCATTCGTTTAATAACCGGTGTACCCCCGCTGGCTGGCGGCAGCAGCTGTACTATTACTGTCAATGTTACTGCTCCCACCGTGGGGAGTTATGCCAATACAAGTGGTACAGTAGCCTCCACAAACGGCGGCACAGGCAATAAGGCTTCAGATACCCTCGTTGTTGATCCCCCCAACCCTGCCATCGTCTTACTAAAACAGATTTCGACCAGCTCAACGGGTCCATGGACAAGCTATATCACTGTGGACCCCCCCACGAGTGTCTATTATCAATTCACGATCGAGAATAGCGGTGATGTTCCATTGAGTCCTGTCAGTATGAATGACCCGACCATCAGCGGTGAAGAAAATTGTGCGTGGCCTAACACCCTGCCGGTGGCAGATATCAATGATGACGATCATATCGCCACTTGCGTGGTGGGACCGGTTCTCTCAGTCACCGGTACGAATACCAATACGGCCACGGCATCGGGTACTTTTGGTGGCACGCCGTATACCTCTATCTCCTCTTCGGCGACATATTCAACACCCGCGATAACACTCGTGAAAAGTGTGACGGAAACGTCGTTTGACAATGTAGGCGATACCCTGAGTTATAGCTATCTCGTCACCAACAGCGGATTTGCGCCTCTGCTCGGACCGGTCACTGTTACGGATGACAAAATAACATTGCCAAATACGGTTACCTGCCCGGCAGTAAATACGGTGGGCGACCTGGATGCCTGGTTTGATCCCGATGAAAGCCTCACCTGCACTTCCACCTACACAGTTACTGCTACGGATATGACAGCGGCTATGGTGACCAATACCGCTTCAGCCAGTGTCAGCAATATCACATCGAATGACAGCAGTGTTACGGTATACCGTTCACTTGCAGACTTGACAGTGACCAAGGTTAATAATGTTAGTGGCAGTGTGCCTCAAAACGGTTCGTTCGATTGGACCATTACCGTTACCAACAGCGGTATTGCCGATGCAATATTTGCCGACGGACAAACGATTCTTTCAGATCCGTTGCCGGCGGGTGCGAACTATGGTCTTATCATAATCGGGGGTGGGATTTTTGGACCGATTGATTGTGCGATTAACAGCGGCACGCTCACCTGTACGGCCAACGGTGCGGCTGTGATATTGCCACCGGGCGCATCACTCAGCGCCACGTTTGGTGTCAGTCCGACAGCGGCGGGCTCCTTATCCAATACAGCGACCGTTGACCCGAACGGCAATGTCACTGAAATTGATGAAACCAACAATGAGGGTACAAATGTCGTCATTGTCGTTGCGCCTCCGACCATTACCAAATCTTTTGGAGCTGATCCGGTTGCTTTGAACGGCACATCTATTATTACGTTCACGATCACGAATCCAGCTGTTAACACCGTCCCTTTAACCAATGTTTCCTTCACAGATATATTTCCAGCCGGATTGCAATTTGTGGCTCCTCCAAACCAGTCGACAACCTGTCTCGGCGGCTTTTCGCTCACTGCAACAAACCTCCCAACTCCCAGGGTTATTTTTAACCTCACGTCTCTTCCTGTAAATACTAGTTGTAATGTAACCGTCACAGCCACAGCTACAAGCGATGGAACATTGACAAATAGTGTGGCTGCCTCATCAACCAATGGCGGCATAGGCAACACTGCTACTGATACGCTCACGGTCACTCCGGTTGCTGATGTGGCAATTTCCAAGACCGATGGTGTTGCCAATGTCAATGCAGGTGGCACCACCACGTATACAATCCGGGTGACGAATAATGGACCGAGCGGTGCATCGCTTGTGATTTTGGGTGACCCTGCGGTGGCTGGTTTGACCAAGACTGATATAGCATGTTCAGCAACGCCTGGTCGATGCAGTACGGCACCAACGGTTACAGAATTAGAGAGTAATACATTTACATTGCCGGACCTAGGGAGTGGACAATTTTATGAGATCACCGTCACGGCAAATGTAACTGCGGGCAGCGGCAGTGTGACCAATACTGCTTCCGTGTATGTCAATTCACCTGGAGTAATCGATCCGGATACCACCAACAATACAGCCAGCGATACTGACACAATCAACCCGATTGCTGACCTTGCGATTACTAAAACCAATGGCCTTATTTCAGTTGATGCTGGTGGTACGACAACCTATACGATTCGTGTGACCAATCATGGACCTAGTATAGTCACTGGAGCAACCTTGAGTGATCCGGCAGTCGCAGGATTATCCAAGACCATAGTGGCATGTTCAGCGACTCCTGGAGAATGTATGACTGCGCCCACAGTCGTGCAGCTTGAAGGTGGCTCGTTTGTGTTACCTGATTTGATCAGTGGAGCATTTTATGAAATAACTGTAACTGCTAATGTGACGGCGACAAACGGCAGTGTGACGAATACCGCGACGGTCACACCTCCGGTGGGCACGACCGATCCAGATAATACTAATAACGATGTGAGCGACACCGATACAGTGAATCCAGCCGCTGATCTCTCCATCACCAAGACCGATGGGGTCGTTGCGGTGACACCAGGCGGCATAACAACTTATACAATTGTCGTAACGAACAACGGACCCTCAGCTGTGACTGGTGCGACGATTACCGACACCTTCCCGGTAGGCATTGCCTCTGCTAGCTGGACCTGTGTGGCAAGTGTGGGTTCAGCCTGTGGCGTAGTAAGCGGAACAGGTGACATTGCCACGACCGCTGACTTGTTAGTGAACGGAACAGTGACTTTTACAGTGACCGCCAACATCTCAGCTGCCGCAACTGGGAATTTGCTCAACACGGCAACAGTCACTCCACCAGGGGGTACAAACGATCCGACGCCGGCAAATGACTCCGCCAGCGATACGAACTCTATAATAGATATCGACGCTGTAAATGACATGGGGTCAACTGTAAATGGAGCCATCGGCGATCAGGCATTTGCGAATGTATTAACCAACGACACATTGAATGGCAATCCAGCCACACTCGCGAATGTAAATCTGACACAAGTATCCACGACAAATCCGGGTGTGACGTTGGATGTGACCACCGGTGCCGTGAATGTCGCACCGGGAACACCAGCGGGCACCTACACAGTCACGTATCAAATCTGTGACCAGGCGAACCCAACGATCTGTGACACCGCCACAGTGACTGTTCCCGTTGTGGTTGTTGATGCTATAAATGACAGCGGTTCGGCCGTGAATGGAACTGCTGGTGGACAGTCGCTTGCAAATGTGCTGACAAATGATACTCTAAATGGTAACCCAGCCACGCTCGCGAATGTGAATCTGACACAGGTCTCGACCACCAACGCGGGTGTGACACTGGATGTAACTACCGGTGCGGTGAATGTTGCGCCGGGCACGCCAGCTGGCAATTACACGGTGACGTATCAAATTTGTGACCAGGCCAATCCAACCATCTGTGATACAGCTACTGTCAGTGTGCCTGTGGTTGTGATGGATGCCGTAGACGATGATTTCAGTACTACACCCGTGAATGGCTATACAGGCGGTACGGCAGGGAATGCGTTTACGAACGACACTCTGAATGGTGTAGCAATTATCCCAGCGCAGATCGTTGCAATAGTGACCACTCCAGCGAGCCATCCCGGAGTAACACTGAACACAACGACCGGCAGTGCAGATGTTGCTGCTGGAACTCCAGTTGGGATATACAGTATTGATTACCAGATTTGTGACTTAGCCAATCCGACAATATGCGATAGCGCCACGATAACGGTTGTGGTCGCTCCGCCCGTGATCAATGCCGTAGACGATGATTTCAGCACTACGCCGGTGAATGGCTATACAGGGGGCAATGCCGGGAATGCCTTTACGAACGACACATTGAATGGAGCTGCCGTTGTTCCTTCACAAATTACGGCAACCATCGTAACCCCCGCTAGTAATCCGGGTGTGACTATGAACCCGGGTACCAGCAGCGTGGACGTTGCCGCTGGAACGCCAGCCGGTACATACACCATTGACTACCAAATTTGCGAGAACCTTAACCCAACAAATTGCGACACAGCGACCATCACAGTAGTCGTGAATCCACCCGTCATCAATGCGGTGGACGATGACTACAGCAGTATGCCCGTCAACGGTTATATGGGTGGCAACGCAGGCAATGCGTTTAGCAACGACACACTGAATGGCGTTGCCGTTGTACCTGCTCAGATCACCACGACCATTTTGACACCGGCTTCTGACCCGGGAGTGACTTTGAACACCGCGACGGGGAGTGTAGATGTCGCGGCCGGCACTCCGGCTGGCACATTCACCATCGACTACCAGATCTGCGAGAACCTCAATCCCACGAATTGCGATAGAGCAACGATTACTGTGGTTGTGAATCCGCCCGTGATCAACGCCGTGGATGATGACTACAGTAGCACGCCAGTCAATGGCTACGTGGGTGGCAATGCGGGCAACGCCTTCACGAATGACACCCTCAACGGTGTGGCAGTGGTGCCTGCCCAAATTACAGCGTCGATTGTCACACCTGCATCGAATCCTGGTGTGACAATGAACACAAGTACTGGCAGTGTGGACGTTGCGGCAAGCACACCCGCGGGCACGTTTACGATTGACTACCAGATTTGCGAAAACCTCAACCCGAACAATTGCGACGCAGCGACTATCACTGTCGTAGTTAATCCACCAGCTATCAATGCAGTGAATGACTTTGCTTCTGGAGTAGATGGCGTTACTGGTGCGACCGCTGTTTTGAATTTGTTCAATAATGATACCTTGAATGGTATAGTAGTAATACCTGCAGAAGTAACACTGACAGAAACGGTGCCCGACCCAGGCGGTGCATTAACACTCAACCCAAATGGTTCCGTTGATGTGGCCCCCGGAACGTTGCCTGGAACATATCAATTGACGTACCAAATCTGCGAAACCCTGAACCCGACCAATTGTGATACCGCAATCGTTACGGTCGTGGTTGGGACCCCAGCCCACACAACTGTGAAGACAGAAACCAGTACTGGACCCTACGCAGTTGGGAACACGATCACCTTCGACATTGTGGTGACGAACACCGGTAATGTAACGTTGACAAATGTAGCGGTGACGGACAGTAGCGCAACAGTCGGCGCTTGCGCGCCCGTTCAACCATCCACATTGGCGCCCAATGCCACAATGACTTGTTCAGCTGGCCATGTAGTAACTCAGGCAGATGTGAATACAGGTAATTATGTAAACACCGCGACGGGCGACAGCGACCAGACTGCACCAAATATCAGCACGGTGACAATTAATTTCTCACAGACTCCGTCACTCAATGTTGTGAAGGAAGTCTCTACGGATACCTTAACCTGGAACAATACCAGTGTAACTGTGACGGTTGGAGATACGGTCTACTATCGTGTGCGTGTGGAGAACACAGGCAATATCACGCTGACCAATTTGCTCGTGGATGATGGAATGGCGGCCTGTACGCTTGTGCGCGGCACCGACATGGCAGGCAATAACGATGCAGACTTTGAGGTGGGGGAGGAATGGACGTACACTTGTTCGGTCACAGCCGTCGCTGGCACCAATAACAACATCGCCACGGCGGATACCACTGAAACCTTACAAGACAGCGATGCAGCCAGTTATACGGCTGCAGCCGCTCTGGTGGCTGACCCCGCTCTGTCAAAAGCTGGCAGCCCCACGCAAGCGGCCGTTGGTGAAACAGTAACCTTCACTCTGACAGTTACCAATGCGGGCACTGCACCGGCAACCAATGTTGTTGTAACGGATCCGTTGCCGGCGATGTTCGATGTGGTCACTGTAACGTCCGTTGATCAGTTTGGCGTAAGTGTAGGGGCAATTTCGGTAAGCCCGGCGCCGGCCCCCTATACTGTTACAGTGAATTTGGCAATCCTAAACGTTACGGACATCGTAACCATTACGATCACAACGACTGTCAATAGTTTGGGTAACCCGCCGATCAATAATACAGCCTGGCTCACCACCACGGGGTCGAACACTATACAATCCAACGACTCGGATACCGTTACCACTACTCTTCGATCTGCGCCTTCGACTGCTTCCAATCGACCAGCAACACTGCCTGCCACAGGCTTTGCCCCGGATGTGGAAACCAAACTGCCAGCCCAGCCGCAGGACAGGCTGTATGCGGCCACAGACGTTATGCTGGAGATTCCAAGCCTGGGAGTCAAACTTCCGATTGTGGGTGTGCCGAAAAAGAATGGGACGTGGGATGTGTCCTGGTTGGGCAAGCAGGCCGGCTGGTTGGAAGAGAGCGCCTTCCCATCCTGGAATGGGAACAGCGTGTTGACCAGTCACGTCTATGCCTCCAATGGGTCGCCGGGTCCGTTCGTTAATCTGAACAAGCTGAAATATGGCGATCAGATCATCGTGCATGCCTATGGCCAAAAGTATATCTTTGAGGTGCAGACGAATCAGGTGGTGTTGCCCACTGACAGATCGGCCTTCCAGCATGAGGAAAATCCCTGGTTGACGTTGATCACTTGTAAGGAGTACGATGAAAAGACCAACACCTACCGGAAGCGGGTTGTAGTGCGCGCCGTGCTGGTCAAGGTGATGTGGGAGAAATAGACCCTGTAATTCAAAACAAAGAGAAACGGCGACCACTTTGCGTGGTTGCCGTTTCTTGTTTACCGCCTGGTTTTATTTATCGGTGATCAGAGGCAGGAATTTTTGCACAATATCGGGGTCGAAGAGCCGCCCGGCCTCTTTTTGAAGGTAATCGATGACTTCACTGGGAGGCATGCCTCTGCGGTACGGTCTGTCGCTGGAAAGGGCATCCCAAACATCCACGACGGCGAAGAACCTGGCAAAGAGCGGAATATCTTCGCCTTTAAGTTTATGAGGATAACCGCTGCCATCCCAACGTTCGTGATGGTAATAGGGGATAATCAGGGCTTGCTTTAAGTAGCTGATGGGGGCTAACATCTGGTAGGCATACTGCGGGTGCTTCCTCATTTTCACCCATTCATCATCCGTTAATGGACCTGGTTTTTGCAGGATCTCATCCGGGATGCCCATTTTGCCGATATCATGTAATAGCGCGCCGCGATGAATGTGGACAATTTCTTCATCTGTGCATCCGAGTATGCGCGCCAGCCGGACGGTCATTTGAGTCACGCGCTTGGTGTGCCCTTCCGTTTCCCGGTCGCGTAGATCGAGAGCGAGCACCCAGCCTTCAATGGTTCGATCGTAGGCTTCCTGCAGGTTGGTATGTGCCTGCTGTAACGCTTCCTGCGCCTGTTTTCTTTCCGTGATATTGCGTGATGACGCCTGGAATTCCGGCTTTTGGTTGCTCTTATCAAAAAAGAGACGGGCTGTCGTTTCCAGCCAGATGTATTCACCATTTTTGTGCCGAGCGCGATAGGGGACGGTCACGTTGATGTCGGCTCGGGTGGGTGCTTTGAGCAATGCCAGGATCTCTCCGGCATCTTCGGGGTGAATCAACTGGGTGATGGATGTTCCCGTTAATTCCTCAGGCTGATAGCCCAGGATGGTCTGGCATGCCGGTGAGACGTAAAGAAAGTTTCCGTGCATGTCGTGCCTTGAGATCATATCTGAGGAGTTCTCTGCCAGCAGGCGGAACTGCGCTTCGCTCTCTGCCAGGGCCACCTGCATGCTTTCACGCTGCTGCAGGATTTCCCATTGTTCGATGGCGCGCTGAGCGATATGCGGCATATCCGTCATCGATTCGGACGACTTGACGATGTAATCCAGAGCCCCCGATTTCATCACGTTCACTGCATTGCGTTCATTCCCATAACTGGTCATGATAATGATGGGCGTGGAGGAATTGTGATCCTCCGGTAGCAACTCACTGCTATCGCCATCCGGCAGCCGCCAGTCAGCGATGATCAACGTGGGCTTGAAATTATTCATATGCACGCGCGCTTCCTCCAGGGTGCTGGCAATCGTCAGCCTGGATTCACTTCCGCGATCCTCAAAGGCGCGCTGAATTAATTCCGCATGGGCAGGGTCGTCTTCGACCAAAAGAATGTGGACAAGGTTGTCCATGATGAAAAAGGCAGCTTGTTTATCGTGAACTTAATCTTTGATCTCGGGGTGCGTGTTCCAGCTCAGCCAGTAGAATCCAAGATCATCCATGAGTTTTTTAAATTCTTCAAACCCCACTGGTTTTACCAGATAACTGTTCGCATGGTTGTAATAAGCGCGGGCAACATCCTTCTCCGCTTCAGAAGTGGTTAGAACAACCACCGGAATGGACTTTAGTTCATCATCTTCCTTGATCGCTTTGAGTACGTCGATGCCATCTACCCGGGGCAGGCGCAGGTCCAGCAGAATGACATGGGGTCGAATGGTCGGCTGACCACCGTATTCACCCCGGCGGAAAAGATAATCGAGGGCAGATTGACCGTCCAAAAAATGGCGCACTTTGTTTGTAACGCGATGCTCTTCAAGAGTTCGAATAACAAGTTCGGCATGATCGACATTATCTTCCACGAGCATAACCAGGATTGGTTCACCATCCATGGGATTCTCCTTGGGCACTAAAGCAAGCTTACGCATTTTACCGCTTTTCTTGGGAATGAGTAAACCTTTTGAATTACTTTGTGACGCAACCTCAAAACTTTAACGCTACATGATGAAGCAGCCCTTCGTAATCGTATAGATTGGATTTTCGGAATGTATGAATGTGATTGGAAGCAGTTTATTAATCACTGGGCAATGTGAAATAAAAGGTGGCACCCTTACCAAACTCTGATTCAACCCATATTTTGCCGCCATGTATTTCGACAATTCTTTTGACAAGCGTCAGGCCGATCCCGGTCCCCTCGATGGCCTGGTCAAGTCGGTTGAACAGCCCAAAAATTTGGTGATGGTACTGCGGGTCGATCCCGATGCCGTTATCCCTCACAAAGAAGATTGGCATCTGATTCTCGTCCTCGCCCTGCGTGCCGATCTCAATCGTAGGCTGGGGTTGATCGCCCATGAATTTGGCCGCATTCTCGATCAGGTTCTGCATAACCTCCACCAATCTGGCATGATCAACAAAGGTTTTTGGAAGCGCCTTCTGCACGATCAACTTTATGCCATCTCCCTCCAGCGGCCCATGCAGCATTTCGAGCGCCTCGGCCACAATATCACCAAAAGGCACCGATTCTGCGGGATGGATCACCCGGCCAATGCGGGAAAGTTCCAGCAGGTCGTTGAGCAGAACCTGCATACGGTCGACTGCATTGGCAATGCGGTTCAGGTCCTTATCGAAGCGGACCATATCTTGCGCAACGGCATCCTGCCGCAGATAACCCAAGAAGCCGCGTATGGTTACCAGCGGCGACCTCAGATCATGCGAGACGGCATAGGTAAACTGCTCAAGTTCTGCGTTTCGGGCCTCAAGCTCGCCGATCAAACTTACGCGTTCCGTGAACAGACGTGCATTCTCAATCGTGTTCGCCAATTGGTCTGCCATGGATTGCAGGGCGGCGATATCCACTCGGGAGAAGGCGGCCGGCTGTGCGGATTGAATGCTCATCGCTCCGATGGCTTTACCATGCGCGATCAGAGGGAGCGCAATTTCGGAACGCGTCAGGGGCAGGTATGGATTCTTAAATCGGACGGCGTCCTCCCCAACGTCCAGAGCGATGCGGGCCTGCCCATTTTGGATGCACCAGCCAATCATGGAGGAGTCCTCTACCCTCAGACGATGCCCTGTCTTCAGCATCTGCTCACCGACCTGGCCGGTTGCCGCGCTCAGGATCGCCCATTCTTTTGTTTCGTTCACGAGAAAGATGCCTACGTAGTAATAATCAAAGTGTGTACAGATTAAGTTCACCACGGCCGGCAAAAGCTGGTTCAGGTCCAGAATGGAGGAGGCCGCGCGTGATACCTCGGCAGCTGTCTGCAGTTGGATACTACGCTTGGTCATTACACTGACCAGGTCAGCCTGCTCCTCCTCGGCCTGTTTCACGGCTGTGATGTCTGTCCATATTCCCAGCCAGTATTGAGGTGTGCCCGACTCGTCCGTGACAAGTTTGGCATCATCTCTTACCCAAATCACGCGCTGATCCTGCGTGATCAGTCGATATTCCATGTGGAAAGGCTGGTCCGTTTCTATGCCCTCTGTATTCGCGTCCATGACTCGTCCGTAATCATCCCGGTGCAACAGTTTTTTCCAGAATTCAGGGTCGTTCAGATACGCCTTGCGAGGGTACCCAAGCAGTTTTTCCACTTGCGGACTTACGTATTCGGTCTGGGACCTGCTATCCAGGCTGTTGATATAGGTCGTGGTGGGTATGTTTTCCAGAAGCGACCTGTAATTTGCCTCACTTTCCTTGGCCTGTTTGAGAAGGTCTTGCATGTTCTGCTGGCTCACTATGAGCAACAGCAGCGCCACAACAAAGAAGAAGATGTAGATTGCGATGCGCGCCAGAGGCGTGTATACCAGAGCTTTTGGCAACATTCCATTTCCTTCCGCCAGCGCAATCAGCAGGCCAGCCAGAATACATCCAACGGCTGTAACCAGAGTGGCTCGATGGCTTGCGATCAATCCGCTTGCCAGGATGACCACCAGATATCCAATGACAATTGGAGCAGAAATAGTGCCTGCCGTAATGGTGCCAAGGGTGACGGCCAGCCACATGACCAGGATTAACAGGCTGCTGGCGACCCAAAGCCTTTGGGCTCGGATGAGGGCGATCACACCCAACGATGTAAGCATGAACGTGAGCCCCAATAGGACAGCCCGCATCATAAGAGCGGGTGAAATGTAGGATGTGAAAAGAATGAAGATCAGGCTGAACAGAACCAGTCCAATGGCTGTTCGCTGGGTCAGCCGGGCAACCTGGTTTGATGCATTATCCTTGAAGTTGGGGATTTTCAGGAAACGATCGATGAAATTTGCCATCGTTCCTTCAAGTATAGCATCCATGTTTGCCGTACATGTGCAAATGTTACCATTCCAATGAACGTGATATAATCGATTCAATCAGCACGTACTTTCAACATGGAGGATGTTCTATGGAGATTAGTGTTCAGGAATTCAAGCACTGCGATCTGATTACGGTCAAAGGTCGGGTGGACAGCGCAACGGCCCCTCAACTGGCGCAGGCACTTGAAACTGCAAACGAGAATGGAAAGTATAAACTGGTTATGGATATGGCGGGATTGGAATATATGTCGAGTGCTGGCTTCCGGTCCTTGCTGGCGGCTCAGCGGAACTGCAAGAAATACAATCGCGGCGAAGTTGTTTTATCCAATGTCCCCAATCGTATTCGTGAAGCTCTTGAATTAGCAGGTTTCACTGAACTTTTCAAAACCTTCGATGATAACCTGACAGCCGTGGGCCATTTCTAAGCCCGCGCCTGACACCGGATCGGAGCTCCTAAACCAATTCTAAAAGGATGCCGTCTTTGGTAGTGAGGATCATTACTAAAGGCGGCCTTTAAATTATTCCATGCAATCTGTTCAATTTTCTGCGAATTTTGAATTTCTCGATGAGATTCGGGAATTCGTTGGAGATATCGCGCGCGCAGGCGGTTTTGGTGGTAAGGATATTTATAATATCCAGCTTGCGGCAGATGAAGCGGCTTCAAACATTATCGAACATGCCTATGAAGGCGTTAAAAACGGTGTGCTGGAAGTTTCCTGTGGTATGCGGGATGGCGCCATCACGATCATCATGGTGGATCACGGTGAATCATTCGATCCCTCGGCCATTCCACTGCCGGACCTGAAAGCGGATTTGTCGGAACGTAAGATTGGGGGACTGGGAATTTTCCTCATGCGCAAGTTGATGGATGAGGTCCATTACGAAGCTAAGAAAACTAGTAATGTGCTCACGATGATCAAACGAAAGAGGTAGCCGCCATGAGCGCTGCTACCCGTTCTCCCGCATCAGCAGACTGGCGAGACCTGGCCAGTCTCGGAGAACAGATCGCCGGCACCACCTCATTTGTGGCTCAGCGAGATCGGATCATCGCCATGACCTCGCGCCTGCTCGACGGTCATGCGGATGTGTGGCTGCACGAGGATCTCTTCCGCCTGCCTAATCTGGACGAACCTTCCTTGTTCCCGGCGCAGCCCCTTTCCGCGGGGATGCAGCGCGCGCTAAAGACAGGCCGACTCTGTACTAAACAGAAGCGCGAGGCAAAAGCCAAGGCCGCCTCACGCGCAACCTGGGCCGCGATTCCGCTCGAAGATCAGGGGATGACGCTGGGAGCCCTGCAGATCAGCCGCCTCAAAGGCCCCGATTTCAAAGCGGAGGAATTGGATCTCCTCAAAGGCCTGGCAGGCGTTATCGCTGTCAGCCTGGTGGCATCCCATCGCGTCGCCGTGGAACGATTCCGGCTTAATCAGTTGAATCTCGTCCGTGAAGTCAGCGCCCAGATCGCGAATGCCCTGAGCGTCAATGAGCTGGCCACACGCGTCACAGAGTTGATTCAGCAGACATTCCACTATTATTACGTTGCCATCTTTACGCTTCATGACCAATCCACCTCTTTGCGTTTTCGATCGAGTGCCAGGGCGGTGCACCGGGGCCGTCGCCGGACCGGCCCAAAGGCCAGAATCGCTCTGGAGGTGGAGATGGGCCAGGGGTTGATTGGGCAGGCCGCGGCGCAGGGAGAACGGATTCTTGTCCCCGATGTGCAAAAGGATTCCCGTTATCGCTTTATCGACGCTTTGCCTGAGACGCGCTCTGAAGTCGTCATCCCATTGAAAATTGAGGGGCGTGTGCTGGGTGTACTGGATGTGCAGGGTGACCAGGTCGACGCGTTCCATCCCAATGATCTGCTGATTTTGGAAGCGCTGGCCGATACGATTGCGCGCGCGGTGGAAGGCGCGCGCTTATATGGCAACCTGAAACACCGCGCCGATCAGTTGACGTTGATCACCGAAGTGAGTAAAAGTGTGAGCTCCTCACTGGACCTGCGGACTCTGATGGGCAACGTGGCGAATTTAATCCATGAGAGATTCGGGTATCCGCACGTACAATTGTTCACTGTGCATCCCAACCGCCGGCTGATTGGTTTCCAGGCCGGGAGCGGTAAACGCAGCAAGGACCTGGCAGGCTATATGCTTTCGTTGGATGACCCGCAAGGAATCATACCCTGGGTGGCGCGTGAGGGTCAGACCGTGCTCGCAAACGATGTAAAGAAGGATAAGCGCTATCGGCCCTCCCCATTGCCGCCGCAAAATATAAGCTCGGAGCTCTGCGTCCCGCTGATTTACCGTGAACAGGTAGTCGGCGTTTTGGACATTCAATCAGACCGGCGCAACGCCTTTACAGAAGATGACCAGGTGATCTTCGAGGCCGTGGCTGATAACATCGCCACCGCCATCCATAATGCGGATCTGTATCGTTCTGAGCAGTGGCGGCGCCAGGTGGGGGAGAGCCTGCGCGAAGTGGCGGGTTTGATCTCAAAGAACGTGGGTGTGGACGACGTGCTGGAGGCAATTCTCTCCGAGCTGGACCGCAACTTGCCCGTGGATGTATCCGCCATCTGGCTTTTGGAGGGAGACGAGCTATATCTGGCCGCCTGCCATAATTGTGATGAAACTCACCTAGAGCAGACGTTGTACGATAACCCTGACGCGTATTCGGGTTTGATGAATGTGTTGTATTCAGAAACCCCGATGGTTCGAAAACCAACGGACCCAATTTGGGTGACGGGTCTGGCGGCCGGGTTCGATCAGGATTATTCCGGGCTGGCTGTCCCGTTGCGATTGGGCGACCAATCGTTGGGTGTGATCACGCTGGCGCACAGTACACCTGGACGTTATGGCCACGAATCGCAGGCCATGACCACAACTTTTGCAAGTTACGCTGCGGTGGCAATAGAGAACGCGCGGCTTTACGATGGGGCCCAGGAACAGGCCTATGCTTCTGCGGCGTTGTTGCAGGTGGCGCAGGCCATTGTGAGCCTGAGTGACATTGACGAAATCCTTGGCACGATCATCCGCATCATGCCAATCCTGGTGGGTGTGGGGAGCGCCGCGCTCTATGAATGGGATCCGGAAAAGGAAATCTTCCTGCCCTCGCAGGAATACGGTTTGAACGATGACGAGGCGCGCCAGTTTTGGGATCGGACGTTCGCACCCGCCGAATTTGCCTTTTTGAACGCCTGCCGCGAGGCGATGACTATGATGGCCTGCCCTCTAGACGAAGGCAGTGGCCTGAATGCCTGGCTGGCCGCTGACCCAACTCAGGAGCCAAACCTTGGCACCTCGAATCCTTTGTTGTTCGCGGTTCCCATCGCTGTAAAAGATGACTTGTTTGGCGTAATGATCATCGAGGAAGCCGCGGGAGGATTACGCTTCCGCGCGCGCCGGTTGGAGATCATCACCGGTATTGGCCAGCAGGCTGCGCTGGCGATTCAAAATGACCTGCTCCAAAAGGCGATGGTGGTACGCGAGCGCCTCGAAACGGAAGTGCAACTGGCGCGCCAGATCCAGAAAACGTTCCTGCCCGAGCAATTACCCCAATTCACGGATTGGGAACTGGATGCGCGCTGGAAGACTGCCCGGCAGGTGGGCGGTGACTTTTATGATGTGTTCGACCTGCCGAACAACTGCCTCGGCCTCTTCATTGCAGACGTGGCCGATAAAGGCGTTCCCGCGGCCCTCTTTATGGTGCTCACGCGGACGCTGGTGCGAGCCGCGGTCTTCGAAAATTATTCGCCTGCCGAAGCCATGAAACGCGTCAACGATCTCCTCATTCCCGATACCCGTCAGGGCATGTTCGTGACCGCAGTGTACGCGGTTCTGGATATGAATACCAATGAACTGACCTACGTCAACGCGGGGCACAACCCGCCTCTGTGGGTGAAGGGCGATGGGAGCATTGAAAGGTTGACCCGCACTGCTATTGCACTTGGAGTCGTGATCGGTGAACCGGTCAATCAGCGGACAATTCATCTCGAGACGGGCGATAATCTGCTGCTGTATACCGACGGTCTGACGGAATCCTTCAACCATGAAGGCACGTTTTATGGCGAAGAACGCCTGCTGGAGGCGCTACGCTCGGACGAGTGTGGCTCAGCCCATGACTTGCTGGATGTGGTCGAAAAATCTCTGCTCGATTTTGTGCAGGATATGCCTCCGGCCGATGACCTGACGATGCTGGTACTGAGGAGGGTGTGAGAATCGCTCTGACATCGTGGGTGGCAGCAACAGCGCGTATTACATTCTCAAAGACCATCTCGGCTCGGCCATGACGGACAGCAGTGGAAATACCGTTGGCGACCAGCGATACTATGCCTACGGCGAAACACGCCTCACCACGGGCACTATGTACACGGATCAGCTTTTCACCGGCCAACGCGAGATCACCGGCTTGGGGAACTATCACTATGGGGCTCGATTTCGCGCAGCGCCCCCAAAGCGCAGCGGAGCGGGGTACTCCCCCAAGCTGGGGCGTTTCCTGAGCGCAGACACGCTCATACCAAGCTATATAACCCACAGCACTTGAACCGGTATATGTATGTTGTGGGGAATCCGATTAGGTATGATGACCCCACGCGGCATGCTAAGCCTTCTCCGGATGATGGTGGGTGTTATCGTTGTACGCCACCCACTGGTCCTCATATTCCTCCTACTTCTCCGAGACCCCCACGGCAGCCTGTGCCGCCACAGCCACCACAAGAGCCTGGACCCATCATTATCATACCCGGCGAGATAGTAATTGGCCCCATAATAATTTCTCCATTTCCTTTGCCAGAGGAAGATGATAATCCGACATGCAAACGACTAAGAGAACAGATGGAGCAATTGCGAGATGAACTAAGCTCTATATAGGAACAGATAGATGTACTCAACGAAAAACTGAAAAACACACCAGATCCTAGGGACTAGATTGCCATCCTAGAAGAAATTAAGAACTTGTATGCAAGAGCTAATGAGGTGTTAACTGAGCTAAATAGGGCAGAGGCAGCATATTTTCTTTGTCTTGCTGGTATGTAATCCTCTTTATAGGAGAAGAAAGATGAATGACAGTGATGAAATAAAGCAATTCTTGGACACTCAAATGAAGATAATGCCCCCTAAAGAATTTTTGGATTTGCTCTTTCAGAGGCTGGAGGAAAATCCATCCAAGGAAATGGATGGGTTGCTAAGGCCCTATCTTTGTGCATACGCTAGTGTTAATCGAAATCGGGTTGCGAACTATCTGGTTCAGTTTCTCTCAGATCCTGATCCCATTGAGCGTGAAGTAGTTGTCCGTGAGCTTCTTACTGTCCCTTTGGAGCCAGAAGACGATGCTTATAAGATATTAAGTGAATTTTTAGGGGAAGTTGTTACACCAGAGAACAGAAAGAGGATTCGCTCTCAGAGATTGAAGCAATTAGGGCCAAAGGATGAATAAAACTCTCGTCGCTTTATTTACCGTAACTGATGTTCGGAGAACTATAATGACATAGGCACAGTTGTTGATGAGCAAAGACTGCCAAGCGTATCCCTACGGCGAAACGTGCTTCACGAGTGGAACAATCTTACCGATGAGCTGTTCACGTGTTTTTAAACTTTTTACAAAGATTTTACATCCCCGCCATATCCCTATAACTTGCACAACCTAGAATCACATCGTAATCTACGAAAAGGAGCTTACGATGATAATTACACTCTTCAAGAAATCGATTTTATTTGCACTGATCCTGGCGTTGGGGCTGGCGAGTCTACCGAACTTCAGCGCAGCCGCCGCAGGGCTGGATAACCAGACGCTTACGCAGCAACCACAGCGGGAAATTACCAAGGAACGGCTGGAGAAAATCTGGGCGCACCAACTCAGACTATACGAGAAGCTGGGCAAAACCGATGAATTCATTGAGAAGATCCAGAAGTTGATCGACCGCGCCAGCGCCAACGGCAAGGACGTCTCTGCCCTGCAGGCGGCGCTCGACACGTTTGCGGACGCCTGGAAGGATGCGAAACCCATCTACGAGAGCATGAAGGGCATTGTCAATTCGCACCAGGGTTTCGACGATAATGGCAAAGTCACCGACCCCGAAAAAGCCAAAGAGACAGTTAAATCCATGCAGGAGAAATTTCGGGAGATCAAGGCTATCCTGAACGGCACCGGCCAGGCGTTACGCGAAGCGATCCAAGCCTTCCGCGAAGCCAACCCGCGGCCCCAGAAGAGCCCCACACCATAAGCCATTTTGAGCACATCGCTGAATCGATATGTCGTTGCGAGCGACTGTAAGGAGCGAGGCAATCTCCCATTTTCAAGAAACCTTTTCCTATATCTGGGAGATTGCTTCGGCGGAGCTGCACCGCCTCGCAATGACATGAAACAAATTTTACACAAACTCTCAATCAGCAGTACAATCGCCTCACTACCGCTTGTCGCTTAAAGAATCTTACTTTTGTATGTATCTGTAGGTTG
>Ga0075418_10002242_pt1 | contig 22058 bp, 20 predicted proteins | sample SoiMetdeltSBSDD2_FD_81776 | JGI IMG/M metagenome (GOLD analysis project Ga0075418, IMG submission 81776) | Bulk soil microbial communities from a Populus tree surrounding site in Tennessee, USA - Soil MetaG P. deltoides SBSDD2 | ecosystem: Environmental > Terrestrial > Soil > Tree plantation...
AGGGTGGACATGACCGCGAAGCAGCCGCACCCGGCGAGCATCCAGAGGTACGGGCGGACGGAGCGCTGCGGCACGTCGGCGGGTTCCCTGCGGAGAGAAGGGATAGTGTAGGACGGAACTCGCAGCGCGGCCGGTTCGGATCGGTCCCCCTCTCCCCGGCTTTGCGGGGAGAGGGGTTAGGGGTGAGGGGAACGGCGTCCCCCGGTCGATGACGCGCCGTGTATCCCGCGACGCCCTCGCCCCCTCACCCCTGCCCCTCTCCCCCGCAAAGCCGGGGAACGAGGGTTCCACACCGCTGTCGCGTAGCCTCTTCCATCGTCGCGCGCGGCCGGTTAACCTGATGCGTCGTCCACAGTTCCGGTTCGCGCACCTCGCTCCGCACGGAAGACCCCATGCGCACGCTCGCTCTCCTCGCCACCGTTTTGATGGTCAGCCCGCTCGCGGCCGACGGTCCACGCAATGTCGTCTTGCTCATTGCCGACGACCTGGGCATGCAAGTCGGGTGTTACGGCGACAAGGTCGCCAAGACTCCGAACATTGACGCCCTCGCGGCCAGCGGAACCCGATTCACGAACGGGTTCGCCAGCGTGTCGAGTTGCTCGCCGAGCCGGGCCACCATGTTGACCGGACTCCCGACGCATCAGTGTGGGCAGTACGGCCTCGCGCACGCGACGCATAATGCCCACTCGTTCCGCGAAGTCCAAAGTGTGCCGAAGCTGCTGAAGCAGGCGGGCTACCGGACGGGCGTGATCGCCAAGCTCCATGTGCAGCCGCCCGAGGTGTACCCGTGGGACGAGGAGGTCCGCGCCAACGGGCGGAACGGCATCGTCGTCGCGGCCGCGGCAAAAAAGTTCATTCAGGAGAGCGGCGACAAACCGTTCTTTCTTCTGGTGGGCTTCACTGACCCGCACCGGGCCAAGGTCGGTTTCGACTCAACCGCTACCTACAAGGGGGTGCCACAGGTCACCTTCAACCCTAAGGACGTGCCGATCCCGTACCACTTGTCCGACACGCCGGAAGTGCGGGCTGACCTGGCCGACTACTATGGATCCATCGCTCGGCTCGACTTCGGCGTCGGGTCCGTGCTGCAGGCGATCAAGGACTCGAAGAAGGCCGACGATACTCTGGTGATCTTCCTCAGCGACAACGGGATCCCATTCCCCGGCGCCAAGACAACGCTGTACGACTCCGGGGTCCACCTGCCGCTGATCGTTCACTCCCCGGCCGCGAAGGCGAAGGGCGTGGTCAACCGCGCAGTGGTCAGCTGGACCGACATCGCCCCAACGATCCTGGACTGGGCCGCCGTGAAACCAGCGCCCGCGATGGCCGGCAAATCGCTCCTACCAGTCCTGGAACAGGAGGACGACAAGGATCGCAACATCGTGTTCGGGTCACACCAGTTCCACGAAATCACCATGTACTACCCGATGCGGATGGTACGGACCCGCACGCACAAGCTGATCCGCAACCTGGCCCACCCGCTGCCCTACCCGTTCGCGAGCGACATCTACAATTCGCCGAGCTGGCAGGGCGTGCTGCAGCGGAACGACACGATGCTGGGCAAACGCCCGCGCGACGCGTACGAACATCGGCCCAAGGAGGAATTGTTCGATCTTTCGAAGGACCCGGACGAGTTGAAAAATGTCGCGGACGACCCGGTGTACGCGAGCGTTCTCAAAGAAATGCGGGGGAGGTTGAAGGAATGGCAAACGGCGACGAAGGATCCGTGGTTGGTGAAAGAAAAATATGAGTGACCCGTGGAGCCTAAAGCGCAAGCGAAGGTACTCGGCAACCTTCGCTTGCGCTTCAGGCTCCGTCTCCTTGACGCCCACCGGTCAGACAGGCTACCGTTACATTGCCGGCATGGCGGAGGAGACTCGTGGCTCGGCTGATCGTGATCAAGGGGCCGGACGAGGGTAAGCAGTTCGAGCTGCCGCCCGGGGAAACCCTGTCCATCGGCCGGGACCGGACCAACCGCCTGGTCCTGCACGACACCGAGGTGTCCCGCAAGCACGCGGAGATTGTCCCACACAACGGCTCCTACCGGCTCCGCGACGTCGGCAGCGCCAACGGGACTCTCGTCAACACGAAGCCGGTTAAGGAAGTCGCCCTCGGCCCGGGCGACCACATCACCGTCGGCCAGACCATCCTGGTCTTCAGCGCCGCCCGGTCGGAGCGGCCGACTGCCTCGGGCGAGATCGCCAACCAGATTCGCCTGATTACCCCCAAGGACAACGAGGTCCCTTCGGCCATCGTCAAGACGGTGGCCGAGGACGAGGGCAGCCGAATCCTGGCCCGTCCGGACCAGGTCGGCACGCAGTGGCTTAAGGCCAAGCTCGCCAGCCTCAGCGTGATGTACGAGACCACTCAGGCCGTCAGTCACATTCTCGACCTGGACCAACTGCTTGACCGGATCCTGGAACTCATCTTCAACTCGATACCGGCCGACCACGGCTGCGTGATGCTGCGTAACCCGGACCGGGACGAGTTCGAACCCGCGGCCGTCCGCTTCCGCGAGGGCATGAACCGCCAGGAGAAAATGACGGTCAGTCGGACAATCATGGAATGGGTCCTCGATCACCGGCAGGGGGTGTTGATCTCCGACGCAGCCCGCGACGCCCGCTTCGCCACCGGGGACAGCATCACCAAGTTCAACATCCGCGAGGTAATCTGCGTGCCGATGAAGGGCCGGCACGAGACACACGGCGTCCTATTCCTGGACACCGTAACCAATGCCAAGCGAATGATGGCCGAGGGCAAGGAAGAGCCGGCGTCCCAGCTCACCGAGGAGCACCTGTCGCTCGCGATCGCCATTGCCCACCAGGCGGCCCTGGCCGTGGAAGAGACGCGTTACCACCGGGCCATGGTCCAGGGCGAACGGCTGGCTGCGATCGGCCAGACCATCGCCGCCTTATCGCACCACATCAAGAACATCATGCAGGGCGTCGTCTTCGGCAGCGACATGGTCCGCTCGGCCATGACCGACAAGGACGAGGCACTGCTGCAAAAGGGCTGGCGGCTGGTTGAGAAGAATCAGGGCAAGATTCATGACCTGGTGATGGACATGCTCTCCTTTTCCAAGGAGAGGGAGCCGCTCGTCGAGAATACGGACCTTAACAAGGTCGTCGAAGACGTGATTGAAGTGGTCCGCGGCCGGGCCGAAGAAAAAGGCGTCCGGCTGGACGTGCGACTCTCGCCGAACATGCCCCTGGTCCCCGCCGACCCGGACGGCGCACACAAGGCGTTGCTGAACATCGTCTCGAATGCCCTGGACGCGGTCGAGGAGCGCGAGGAACCGTACGTCGGCGTGCAAACCTTGCTGGAAACCGGCGGCCAGTGGGCCCGGATCGTGGTGCTCGACCACGGGGCGGGCATGCCGCCGGAGACACTGACCGAGATCTTCAAGCCATTCGTGAGCACCAAGGGGGCTCGCGGCACCGGCCTCGGGCTGCCGGTGAGCCGGAAGATCTTCCGCGAACATGGTGGAGACGTGCAGGTGGAAAGCAAGGTGGGCAAGGGGAGCAAGTTCATCCTGCGCCTGCCGATGAAGAGCCCGCACGCGGCCGACGACAGCGGGCCGGAACACACAGTACGGGTCCAGCCGGAAGACCTCGAGTAGTCCACCTTGGTAGCCGTTACGCTCCGCGTGACGAGCCCGGGCTCGTCACGCGGAGCGTGACGGCTACAAGCCTGCCGATTCCTTCGCTACAACCCCACCCTCTTCGCCACGCGGGTTGCCCGTCAAGACCCGCCGGCTTTTCCGGGTCCAACGAGCTTTCCTGACGAATCGGCGCCCGCGTCCGGCCGCGTTGTAATTCTTGCCCCACACTTCACACAGCGGTTCGACACCCTCGACACAACTGGCCCGACCGCCCCGACGCGGAGGTTCGACGCCATGGCACCGTTGACCCGATTCCTGCTGACCGCTTCTCTCGTTGTCAGCGTCACCCCCATCATGGCCAGCGACCCGCAGGCACTGGCCACTGGACCGGAGGACCCGCTGCTCAACCGGCAGGCCTATTCCGCCTTGCAACGTAGCCCGGACCTCGCCGATCTCAACATCGGTGTTCGCGTCCTTCGCGGTGGGACCGCGGTGCTGTGGGGAACCGCGACCAAGGCGGAAGCGGCGAAGGCCGAGGCCGTGTTGAAAGCCCTGCCGGGAATCACGGCCGTGACGAACACGTGCGACTCGGCGGGCGCCTCGGACCCACTGGTCGCCCGCGTCGAGGCCGCGGCCAAAGCGCCGGTCCCGCCGGTTGAGCCAACGAAACCCGAACCCACCCAGACCGAAGTGGTCAAGTCGGAACCGCCGAAGCCCGCGGTCGAGCCGCCGCCCGTCCCGGCCCCGCCGGGCGCCGCCGTCAGCCGGCACACGACGACGGTCGAGAAACCGCGCGTCGCGCTATCGCCGAGCCCGGAACCCGCGACGAGATTATTGGACCCGATTGCGGCGAGCCCGCCAGTCGACTACGCGGCGGTCGAGCGAATTCGCCGCAGCGACCCGCGCTATGCCCATCTGACGTTCGACCTGCGGGACGGCCGCGTCGTGATCGGTGGTTCGGCCGCCGACGCAGCAGTCGCCTGGGAAATGGCGAGACAGATCGCGCCGCTGGTCGGCGACCGGGATGTGGTTGTAGGCCGGGTGAAAGTTCACTGATTGTCGGTGTGGGATAGGATTCCGATCCTGTCCGGACAGGATCGGAATCCTATCCCACATTCACTTTGACGCTTGGTACTTCACTTCGACTCCAAGCTGCGCAAACAAGAAGGCATCGACATCCGTCAGTTCCTCCACGCGCTCCGAAAGCGCGGTGTCCAGACCGTGGCCGGTGGATGCGCTGGTCCGCAACAGGATCGGTGCGTCGCCCGCCGTGGCCGCTTGCAGCCGGGCCACCATCTTCCGCGACTGAAGCGGATCCACTCGCGGATCGTTGGCCCCAGTCAAGAACAGCGTCGCCGGGTACTTCACTCGGTCCTCGACGTGGTGATACGGCGAATACGCGTAAAGCGCCTTGAACTGGTCGTAATCCTTCACGGTCCCGTACTCCGGCACATTAAACGCCCCGTTGGACGACAACTCCACGCGCAGCATGTCGTAAATCCCGACGTGCGTTACCACCGCCTTCATCAGGTCGGGATGCTGCGTCAACGTTGCGCCCATCAAAAGGCCACCGTTGCTCCCGCCCCGGATAGCCAGGCGGGCGGACGACGTGTACTTCCGGTCGATCAGGTGCCGGCAGACGGCCGCGAAGTCATCGAAGACGTTCTGTTTCCGCGTCAGCCGGCCGGCGTGGTGCCATTCCTCGCCAAACTCGCTCCCGCCGCGCAGGTTGGCGACCGCGAGGACGAACCCGTGGTCGAAGAAGACGCGCAAGGACGGGTTGAACCCGGGCTCGATGCTGATCGCGTAGCCGCCGTAGCCCGTGACCAGGCACGGGGCCTTTCCATCCAGTTCCACTCCCTTCGGGATCAGGATGTTGACCGGTATCTTGGTCCCGTCTTTGCTCGTGGCGAATTCGCGTTCCACGCGGATGTCGTCGAAGTTGACCGGCGGCTTGTCGCAAAGCGGAGTTTCGACCGTCTCGCCGGACTTGGCACGAAACACGTACTGGCCGAACGGCTCGACGAACGAGGCCCCGCCAAACAGCAGGTCATCTTCGGCGAGCGGCGTCAGCTCGTGCACGGCCGACACCGGGGGCCGCTTGGGACCCGCGACCGGCTTGCCACTCGCGTCGAATACACGGACTTCGGATGGCCCGCCGAGTTGGTAGATCGCATAGATGCGTGTCGCGGTCGCGACCACCGTTGGCTTGCCGTAGAAATCGGTGACGATCGCTTCCTTCTCCTCGGGGATCACCGGGCGGGCCGATTTCCAGTCGAGGTCCGTGCCGAGGCGAAGGAGCTTTCCGCGTGGGGCGTCCTGACGCGACACCGCGAGCACGTCGCCGTTGGGTGCGAACGTGGCCTGGACCAGGCGATCCTTGAAGGAGCTAAACTGCCGATAGGCGCCGTTGGTCTCACGCACAAAGAACGCGAACTCCCCGCCATCGCCGTTCTGGGCCGACACAAGCAGCCGGCCGGACGGCTCGTGCACTTGCAGTTTCAGCTCGACGATTCGCGGTAGGTCTTTGCCAAGTTCGTAGCGGTCCTTCTCGGTCGGTGTTCCGAGGGCGTGGTAGTAGAGCTGCTGGTAGAAGTCCCGGTCCGCCTCGGGGCGTTCCTCGCCGCGCGGGTAGCGGGTGTAGTAGAACCCCTTGCCGTCCGGGGTCCAGGCCAGGTCGCCGCCCGCGGTGCCGATCTGGACTCGCGGAACAACTTCGTGGACAGGCTTGCCGGTCGCCACATCGTAGATGTGTACGTCACCCGACTCGCTCCCGTTCTTGGAAAGGGAGACCGCGACCAGCGACCCGTCCGGCGACGGGACGTACCAGTCGATCGCGGTCGTGCCCTTCGTGTCAATCGCGGCCGGGTCGATAACGATCTTGGCTTCGTCCGGCTTGTCCGGGCCCGGCATGACAACGAGGAACGGCTGCTCCCGCGGCGGTTGCCTGCGGACCGCGAACAACTTGCCCGGCCGGTATTGCAGATTGCCGTGGGTCGTCACCTTGGCGGCAAGGATTGACTTCAGCTTGGCACGGAGTTGCTCCGTGCCGGGCAGCTTGTCGAGGTACGCGCGGGCATAGGCATTCTGATCATTGCTCCACTTCTGAACGGCCCGGTCGGCGCCGTCTTCGAGCCAGCGGTACGGATCCTTGACAACGATGCCGTGGTATTGGTCCGTCACGGGCGTTCGCAGCGTCGGCGGCGGGGCGGCCAGGATTATCGCGGGAAATAACGCGACCAACAGGCAGCGGGTCATGGCAGTGCTCGGATCAGGAGAAGTCGTGAGAGATGATGTTAACGCGTCGTGCGCACGGTCGCTAGCGTGGCGACAAGATTCCGGTCTTGTCGAAGCGCGCACAAGATTAGAATCTCGCGCCCACAAGAACGGTCACGCTTCCGCCGGCTCGGTCGCGGCACGCATCTGCGCCCACTGCTCCGGCGACACGAGTACGTCGCGGGCCTGGGCGCCGTTGTAGGTGCCGACGATTCCATCCTCGGCCATAAAGTCGATGAGCCGGGCCGAGCGACCGTAGCCAATCCCCAGGGCCCGCTGCAAAAGCGATACGCTACCCCGTCCCTCGCGGACCACAACCTCGACGGCTTGTTCGTAGAGCGGGTCGCGCTTCTTCAGACCGCCGCCGGTCGGGCCGGGCTCCGCTTCACCCTCGCGCCGGTGCTCCAGGTTCAACAGTTCGTTGTCGAACTGCGGGTCGTCCACCTCGAGGTGCCCGACGATCCGCAGGATCTCCTGGTCGCTCGCGTAACACCCCTGGGCGCGAACGATCGTGCTCGTGTTCGGCTGCAAAAAGAGCATGTCGCCCTTGCCGAGCAACTTTTCGGCACCGACCTCGTCCAGCACCACCCGGCTATTCGATCGGTCCGCGACCTGGAAGCAGATGCGCGCCGGCAGGTTCGATTTGATGAGCCCGGTGATCACGTCTACCGTCGGCCGCTGCGTCGTTAGGATCAGGTGAATCCCCGCGGCCCGCGACTTCTGGGCCAGACGGATAATATGCCCTTCCACTTCCTTCTTCATGGCCATCATCAGGTCGCCGACCTCGTCCACGACAATGACGATGTATGGCAGCTTCGCCGGGATGATGTCGGCCTCGGCCTGGTCGGCCGGCTTGACGCGGCTCAGAATCTCCGCTCGCTCCAGCTCGTTGTACCCCGCGATATTTCGCACCCGAGCCTTGCGTAACAGTTCGTAACGGTCCTCCATCTTGTCCACGGCCCAGGCCAGGATCGCCTCCGCGCGGCTGTTGTCGGTCACCACGGGGTGCATCAGGTGCGGGAGCTTGCCGTACTCGGCGAGTTCTACCTGCTTCGGGTCGATCATCAGCAACCGGCACTCGTCCGGGGTGCGGGTGAGAAGCAGACTCAAGATGATCGAATTGAGGCACACCGACTTGCCGGTCCCGGTGCGGCCCGCGATGAGCAGGTGCGGCATGTCCGACAGGTCGTAGACGAGCGGCCGGCCTTCGCTGTCCTTGCCGAGTAAGAGCGGGAGCTTCGCCTTCGACACCTTGGCGCCCGCGGTCGCGATCAGCTCCTTCAAGCGGACCACCGCCCGGTGTTCGTTCGGTACCTCAATCCCGACCGTGTTGCGTCCCGGCAGCGGCGCGACGATGCGGACGCTCGGGACCTTGAGGTTGAGCGCCAAGTCCTCCGACAACGCGGTGACCTTGTTGACCCGCAGCCCCGTCTCCAGGGCGATCTCGTACTGGGTAACGACCGGCCCGGTGTGAATGCCGACGACGCGGACGCGCAGGCCGAAATCGGCAAAGGTCTTCTCTAAAAGGCTCGCGACCTCGCGCAGCCGGGCCTCATTCTCGCCTTCCACGGCGGCCGCGTCATCGAGCAGCTTGAGCGGCGGCAGTTCGTAGGACAATAGAGAGAGCCGCGGTGACGGCTCGTCGTCAAGGATCGGGGTCCGCGAGATGACCATCGTTTCCGTGGAGATCGGGGTGCGCGAGATGACCATCGTCTCCGCGGAGACCGGCTCGTCCACGATCTCGGCTGAAGGCAGCTCGGGCTGAGTCTTTGTCGGTGCGCTCGATTGCCACCGAATCCGCGGGCGAAGCGCATTGATCGTTCGAATGAGCCGTCCGACCGACCGGACAATCACGCGCAGGAGTCGGACGCCTGCCAGAACGACGCGGTCCACCGCGAGCAGCGCTCCCAACAGGCACGCCGCGACGACAAGCAAGAGAGCCCCGGTCTGCTGAAAACGAGCCTCGAGCCAGAGTGCCGCGAACGCGCCCACCGATCCGCCACTCCCGGTCACAGGACCCGCGAGCCGTTCCGGACCGGCCCAGTCGGCAACCACTGTTCCGCACGCGGTGAGGATCGCCCAACCGGCGGCGCGCATCGTCCAGTTCGGCCACCGCCGCCCGCGGAGCATGCTCACGGAGACCGTCATCCAGCCGAGGACAAATAAGTAGACCGCGGCCCCAAACGGGTCCACCAGGCTGGAGCGCAGGTCGTCGCCGATTTCGCCGAGAGGTTGGGGATAGAGTCCCGGCAGGTTCGGGCGCTCCGCCGGCGGGGCGGCCGCGACGCAGATCGCGGCGACGAGGCTGCAAGCGAACAGGGTGAGAGCAAATAGGGGGAGTCCGTTCCCGACGCGGCGGTCGGGCATCGACGGGCACCTCAAAGAAGCGTCATTCCAGTTGTACCGTGCGGACAGACCGGGCTACGCCCGCGAACCCCACGATGCGACCCCCGGCGAAGAGGTTCCCCCCGCACCACCGGTACGACCCTTATAGGAAGCACACATGCTTCATCTGGCCCTGTGGGAGCCGGAGATTCCGCCGAACACCGGCAACGTCGCCCGGCTGTGCGCCGCGACGGGCACACCGCTTCATCTGGTCGGCCGCCCTGGCTTCCACACCGACGATCGCAGCCTGAAGCGCGCCGGCCTCGACTACTGGGACGCGGTCGAGGTGCATTCCCACGCGACGTTCGTCGACTTCGAGTCCGCGATCGGCCCGGATCACATTTGGTGCGTCGAAACGCCGGCCCCGCGACTTTACACACAAGCGGCATTTCGCCCCGGCGACTGCCTGGTTTTCGGAAGTGAATCGAAAGGTCTGCCGGCGGAGGTCCGCGAGCGCTATGCGGCCCGCACGATCGGCATTCCCATGCCGGTTGGAAAAGTCCGCAGTCTCAACCTCGCGACCGCGGCCGGCGTGGTCCTGTACGAAGCGCTGCGCCAACTGTACGGCTGGTAGAACCGGTCCGGATTCGCGCGAGCGATGCCGAGAAACTCACCCCACGTTGGCGAGACGGGCGGGCCACTCCGATAACACGTCGGCACCTTGCCGCGAGACGGAGGCGCCTGCCGATGGAATTATCCGTGGTCGCCCTGCCCAGTCGGGACGCCCTCACCCGTTTCGTCCGGGACCTGCTGTGCTCCCACGACCGGCTCGACCCGGTACAGACCCCGCTCTACCAGGCGACATTGAAGCGGCGCGGCCGCACCTGCGGCCACTTATTCCACGTCGAAGGTCCGCGACTCCTCAAAACCTCCGCCATCTGGGCCGGGGACGAGCACCGAATCCTCTTCTACGATTCGACCGGGACCCGCTTTAGCGAAGTCAAGCTGAGCGAGGCGCCGGCCCTCGAGTAGGAACCCGCCCGGCAGGCGGGGCCTGGGCGTCACGCCCCGCCCGGCAGGCGGACCTACCCAGACACTTAGTCCGGCATGAGAGGATCTCGGGCCGGGGCCAAAAACGCCCCGTTGCAAATCGCCTCGCAATGGCTTAGGCTGTGGTCATTGGGGATCCGTGCGCTTTGGGGAGGGGAGGGAAATGGTTCCCGTTTTGTCGGGGCTCCTCTTCCCACCGGCCTTCGGGCCGGGTACCTTTTTCCATCAGACAAAATCCCGCACAGTATAATTCATCGCGGACGGACGGACGGATCGATCCGGGTCTCCTTCAAATTGCCCCCAATCGGTCCGCCCGTCAGATCACGAGTGACCGGATGACTGTTCTGGCCTGGTCCGCCCCTGTCCTTGCCCTGTCCAAGGAAGAACGACTCCTTCTTTGGGTGTCGATCCTGGCCGGGGTGCTGGTCGTGGGGGGCCTGTTCCTCGGCCGGTTGGACCGCTGGCGGAAGCGCCAGATGGAAGAGCCGGACGACAGCCCAGAGCAGCTCGGAACCTTCCGGGACATGTTCGAGCGCGGCGAACTCTCGAAAGAGGAGTACGACCGCGTGCTACATCGAGTGGCCGAGCGAGTCGGCGCCAAGCCCAAGCCGAAACCCGTCCCGGCGGTCACTCCCGAGCCCGCCCCCGGGCCGCCCGCAACCGAGGAGCCGCCATCCCCCCCGCCGGGGTGATCGCGGCCTGTGTAGGACTAACTGACCGCCGTAGAAGCGCACCGAACCCCTTCGGGCCGCCCGGCCACCCGCCGGGTCGAGGAACGGACGCCCGATCTGTTGCTGGGGTCGTCGGACTGCACAGCCGAACCGGGGACAAACGGAATGGCCACCAACACGACGGGCGAGACCGGCGGGCGAAAGCCGTCCAACCCCTCGAACCGAAACCGCAACGCCTATTGCTCCTTCTGCCGCAAGAGCCACCGGGACGTCGGCCCGCTCGTCGAAGGTCCCGGCGACGTCTACATCTGCGGCGAGTGCATCGAGCTGTGCTCGTCCATCATCGACCAGGAAAAGCGCCGGCGGAACACCGGTAAGAGCGCCGCGAAGGAAATCCCAGCCCCCCGCCTGATCAAGGAAAAGCTCGACGCCTACGTCGTCGGCCAGCAGCGGGCCAAGAAAGTCCTCTCGGTTGCCGTCCACAACCATTACAAGCGGCTCTCGCTCGCCGCGGACGGCCGCGGTGAAGTGGACGTCGAGAAGTCGAACATCCTGCTCATCGGCCCCACCGGCAGCGGCAAGACCCTTCTGGCTAAGACTCTCGCCAAGATCCTGGACGTCCCGTTCGCCATCGGCGACGCGACGACGCTGACCGAGGCGGGCTACGTCGGGGAGGACGTCGAGAACCTGCTGTTGAAGTTGCTGCACGCGGCCGACTTCGATATCGAGACGGCCCAGCGCGGCATCATCTACATCGACGAGATCGACAAGATCGCCAAGACCAGCCAGAACGTGTCGATCACCCGCGATGTGTCCGGCGAGGGCGTGCAGCAGGCTCTTTTGAAGATGCTCGAAGGCACCGTCGCGAACGTACCTCCACAAGGCGGGCGCAAGCACCCGGAGCAGCAGTACATCCAGATCGACACGTCAAACATCCTGTTCATCTGCGGGGGCACGTTTGTCGGCCTCGAGGACATCATCTCCAAGCGGGTGGGCAAGCGGACCATCGGTTTCACCGCGACGCCGTCCTGGCGCAAGGAAGAGGCGGACAGCATCGTCGGCCAGGTCACGGGCGACGACCTGTGCGAGTTTGGCATGATTCCCGAGTTCGTCGGCCGGCTGCCGGTCCTGGCGCCGCTCGATGCACTCGACGAGGAGGCTCTGATCCGCATCCTGACCGAGCCGCGGAACGCCCTGGTCCGACAGTATCAGAAGCTGTTCGAGATGGAGGGGGCCGAATTGGTGTTCGAGGACGGGGCCCTGCGGGAGATCGCCCGCAAGGCGAAGTCGCGCGACACCGGCGCTCGCGGCCTGCGGAGCATCGTCGAGGAGATCATGCTCGACGTGATGTACGAGCTGCCCGACCTGGAGACGAAGGGCAAACACGTGGTGACGGAGGAAGTGGCCCGCGGCTGCCGGCCGTTGTTCGAGCGTAAAATTCCGCCGGCCATGATCCCCGAGAAGAAGTCGGCCTAGTACCCCGAAGGGGTTCCATCTCAGAGCCGGGGGTCGCCGCTTCGGCGCACCCTCGGAAATCACGAGCCAACCAACGCAGGCGAACCCCAACGGGGTTCTATCACGTCGCCCGCAGGAACCGCGTGATGTAACCCCGTTGGGGTAGAACCTTGTATTGGACGATGTTGTTTCCGGGGGTGCGCCGAAGCGGCGACCCCCGGCTGTGAGATACAACCCCGTGGGGGTTGTCAGAAGATCGGCGGATTCTCGCGCACCAGCTGGTTGGCGTACGCTAAAGAGTCCAGCGTCCCCGCGTCCGTCCAGTAGCCGTCGATGATCGTGTACCCAAGCCGACCCTTTGACAGGTAATGGGTATTCACGTCCGTGATTTCAAGCTCCCCCCGCCCGCTGGGCTTGAGCGTCTTGATCACGTCGAACACGTCCGCCGGGTAGATGTAAATGCCGATCACGGCATAGTCGCTCTTCGGCCGCTTCGGCTTTTCCTCGATCCCGACCACTCGATTGCCCTTCAGCTCCGCAACGCCGAACCGGCCGGGGTCGGGCACTTGCTTCAGCCCGACCCAAGCCCAGTCGGGGTGTTTGTCCGCCTCGCGCAGAAGGGTTGTGACGGGCGCGTGGAAGATGTTGTCGCCGAGAATGACGAGGCACCGGTTCCCGGCGCAGTAGGTCTCGGCCAATCCGAGCGCCTGGGCGATCCCGCCGGCTTCGTCCTGCACGCGATACGTGAGCGCGCAGTTGTGATCCTTGCCGGACCCCAGCAACTCCACAAAGTCGCCCATGTGCTCGGTGCCGGAGACGAGGAGCACGTCCTTGATTCCCGCCCCGACGATCTTCTTGAGCGGGTGATACACCATCGGAATCGGGCCGACCGGGAGCAGGTGCTTGTTGGTCACCTTGGTCAATTCGCCGAGCCGGGTGCCCTTTCCGCCCGCCAGGACGATGCCGCGGATGCCCATGCGGTGTCTCCGTCCATGAACCACGGTGGTTTGGTGGTTGGGTGGTTATATGCCTGTGGAATCGGAGTCCTAGTCTCTCGACGAGATGTGGTATTAACCAGACTACCGGCCTACTATCCGCAGCCGGTCCCACACCCGCCGGCCGAAGCTCCGGTCGTCCGGAAGTGGGTCGTCCAGGTGGATCATGTCGGCCCGCCCTGATTGGTCGAAATAAACGACTAGCCGGGCGTCATCAGTGGACCAGACTTCTATGCGGTGGCTCAGGGCGGTTACGACTACCTTCAGGTACGGCCGGTGGGTGTAAGTTCCCGGTGGGCCACCCACGGTCGCCACGACTTGGTCAAACGACATTCCCCTTTCGACCTGTTCGAATTTTGCCCGGCACGGCCGCGGTCCGCTTGGCCAAAACGAGGCCACGACGGCGCTGCCAGCCACGGTCGCGGCCAGGAGGATTGCGAGAACCCATTTGCGACGCACCATCACTACCCCTGTCATTCGGGCCGCCGCAACGGATCAATCGTCCGACTCGTTGTCGCGTATCTCCCGATCCATCTCCTCAGGATGGGAATCGGCGTATTGCCAAGCTTCGACTAAGTCGATTGCACGCACAGTCGGGTATGCTTCTAACAACGTAGCCTCACTCACGCCAAGCCGGCGAAACTGCTCGAGCATCCAAACTGGAATACGTGTCCGCATGATCCTCGCGGAACCACCGCAGACACCCGGTGTTCGCACGATGCGGGAAGACATCCGCCTACCGCCCGCTACCGCACAGCTTGGTAATGTGCCGAATCACATCGCGAACGGAAATAAGCCCCACCGGCCGCCCGTCCTCTTCCACCACGGGCAGGTGCCGATAGCCGCCGATGTCCATCTTCTGCATCGCCAGGCCCAGAAGGTCATCCGGGCCGACCGTCTCCGGGTCCGTGGTCATGTAGTCGCGGAGCGGCTGGTGAGCGTAATCCTTGACGATGCCGACCACCTTTTTCAGGTAGTCACGCTCGGTCAGGATGCCAACCAATTTGCCTTCCACGTCCACGACCAGCAGAGCCCCGACACCGTGCTCGACCATGCGGTCGAGCGCCAGGCCGAGCTTGCCGTCGATGGGAATCGTGACCGGCGGGCGGACCTTGACCGTGCGGACGCGGTCCTGCAGGACGCTCATCTCGACGGCATCGCCGCCGATGAGCTGGCTGTCAACCGAAGCAAGGGGAAAGAGGCACCGCGAGCACTCGTCGGCGCCGGGGACGTTCGCGTGACCGCAAGAAGGGCAAAGCATCTTTCGAAGTTCCAAGTTTCAAGGTTCAGGTTTCAAGTTCGACTGACTTGGAACTTGAAACCTGGAACTCGAAACTCATTCTACAACCCAGAGGTCGTCGTTCCGGAACAGCTTGTCCAGGTCTCCCTTGCCCTTCTTGGCGATCACTTCGTCGATCTGTTTCGCCTGTAGCTCCTCGTGCGTCGGATGGTTCACCTGACGCAAGACCCCGAACACTTCCGGGAACTGGGGGACGGACATGCGGCTGAGGAGATAGGCCATCGTGGCGTTGTCGGCCTTCTCGTCGTGAATCACCACGTCGTCCACCCCGCAGTCCTTGCCGACGATCACCACCTCCGGGTTCAGGCCGATGAGCCGGATACCCTTGTTGCGGTCCTTGCCGAAGATCATCGGCTTGCCGTGTTCGAGGTAGAGCGAGTTATCGGCCTTGGACGATTTGTCGGTGACGTACTCAAACACCCCGTCGTTGAAGATCTTGCAGTTCTGGTAGATCTCAACGAACGCCGAACCTTTGTGAGCGGCAGCGCGCTGCAGGGTCATGGTCAGGTGATTCGGGTCCACGTCCACGGTGCGAGCGACGAACGTCGCTTCGGCGGCCAGCGCGACTGACAGCGGCCGGACCGGACTATCGATCGACCCCTGCGGGCTCGACTTGGACTTCGTCCCGAGCCGCGACGTCGGCGAAAACTGCCCCTTCGTTAGACCGTAAATCTCGTTGTTGAACAGGAGCACCTTGATGTCCACGTTGCGACGCAGAGCGTGGATCAGGTGGTTGCCGCCGATCGACAGGCCGTCGCCATCGCCGGTTACGACCCAAACCTGCAGGTCCGGTCGCGCGAGCCGCAGGCCGGTGGCGAACGTCGGCGCCCGGCCGTGAATCGTGTGGAACCCGTAGGTGTTCATGTAGTACGGGAACCGGCTCGAACAGCCGATGCCGGACACGAACACCATCTTCTCGCGCGGAAAGTTCAGTGTGCTCAGCGCCTTCTTCATCTGGGCGAGGATTGAGTAGTCCCCGCACCCCGGGCACCAGCGCACTTCCTGGTCACTGGCGAAGTCTTGTGGCTTGAGAGTCGGAAGGGCCGTGGCTGCCATATGTGTAATTGTCAGTAGTCAGTGAGTGGGGTCAGTTCATAGGGCCTAAGGGCACTATGTCATCTTCTCAATCGCGTCCTCGATCTCCGAGACCAGGAACGGTCGGCCCTGCACCTTGTTGAGGCCCTGGGCGTCGATCAGGTACTTGGCTCGGAGCAACAGCAAGAGCTGGCCGGCGTTCAATTCGGGCACCAGGAACTTCTTGAACCGCTTGAACACCTCAGCGGTGTTCCTGGGGAATGGATTCAGGTAGCGGAAGTGCACCTGGCCGATCTTCTTGCCCTTCCGCCGGGCCCGCTGAACAGCCGTCGCGATCGATCCATAGGTCCCGCCCCAGCCGATCACCAGCAAGTCTCCTTCGGCATCGCCCTCAACCTCGAGGAGCGGGATCGTCTGCGCGATGTTGGCGACCTTCTGGGCCCGCGTGCGGACCATGTGCTCGTGGTTGGCCGGCTCGTAGTTCACGTTGCCGGTGACGTCCTGCTTTTCGATTCCACCGATGCGGTGTTCCAACCCAGGCGTACCGGGCACGGCCCACGGCCGCACGAGCATCGCGTTCCGCTTGTACGGCAGGAACTTGCCCGGGCTGTCACTGCCGTTATCGTGGAACTTGCCATCAACGCTGTTCGGCTCGGTCGGGTGAGCGACCTTGATCTTCGGCAGCTTCGAGACGTCCGGAATCGCCCACGGCTCCGCCCCGTTGGCGATGTAGCCGTCGGACAGCAGGAATGTCGGTACCATGAACTCGGTCGCGATTCGAACGGCTTCGAACGCCATGTCGAAGCAATCGGCCGGCGATCGCGGAGCGATGATCGCCACCGGGCACTCGCCGTTGCGGCCGAACATCGCTTGCAGCAGGTCCGCCTGCTCGGTCTTGGTCGGCAGGCCGGTGCTCGGCCCGCCGCGCTGGACGTCGATCACGACCAATGGCAGCTCGGTCATGACCGCGAGGCCAATCGCTTCCGATTTCAGGCAGATGCCCGGCCCGCTGGTCGCGGTGACACCGATGGCGCCGCCGTAGGATGCACCGATTGCGGCGCCAATACCCGCGATCTCATCCTCCGCTTGCAGCGTCTTCACGCCGAACTGCTTGAGGTCCGCGAGTTGGTGCAGGATGTCCGATGCGGGAGTGATCGGGTAGCCGGCGTAGACCATCGGGGTCTGCGCCAGTTGCGACGCGGCCACCAGGCCCATCGCCAGCGCCTCGTTGCCGGTCAGCTTGCGGTAGGTGCCGGGGGCGATCTTGGCCTTGGCCACGCGGTACTGCACCGGCATGACCTCGACCGTCTCGCCGTAGTTGTAACCCGCCTTGAGCGCTCGCGTGTTCGCCTCCAGGACGTCGATCTTCTTGGCGAACTTGTCGCGGATCCACTTCAGAGTTGCGTCCATCGGCCGCTCGAACATCCAGTAGACGAGTCCGAGCGCGAAGAAGTTCTTGCACCGGTCCGCGTCCCGCGGCGACAGGTTGCACTCCTTGACCGCTTCGCGGTTCAGCTTGTCGATTGGCACCTTGAGCACGCGATAGCCGCGGAGCGAGCCATCCTCGAGCGGATTGACCGTGTACTTCGCCTTGTTGAGATCGTTAGCACCGAACGAGTCGCTATTAACGATCAGTATGCCGCCGTCTTCCAGGTCCTTCAGGTTCGTCTTCAGAGCGGCCGGGTTCATGACGACCAGGCAGTTGAGCCGGTCGCCGGGAGTGTGGATGTCGGTCGAGGCGAAGTGCACCTGGAATCCGGAAACCCCCGCCAGAGTGCCGGCGGGGGCGCGGATTTCGGCCGGGAAGTCCGGGAACGTCGCGATGTCGTTCCCGAGGATGGCCGAGACGTTCGTGAATTGCGTCCCGGCGAGCTGCATGCCGTCGCCGGAATCCCCCGCAAACCGAATGGTCACGGACTCGACTTCCTGTACTTTCCGCCCTGTGGGGGGGGTGGCGGTCGCGGTCGCGGACATTCAAACTACCTCTTCTCAGTCCGTTTGTGGGAACGGATGAGTTGGTCCTAAGGAATTCTACGTCACGCCCCTTCCGGCGAATCCGGGTGCTGACCGGGTGGTGGTTGGTTGTACACCGCGGCGGGATAATGCTCGACGAGGTAGCGTACCACCCGTTTGACCGACAGGATGCCGACGGGCCGGCTATTTTCATCCACAACCGGCAGGTGTCGGTGGCCTCCAGCCTTCATCTTTCGCACCGCCACTCGAATCGTATCGGCGGGAAGGACGGTCACGGGGTCCGGGGTCATCACCTCGGCTATTGCCAATGTCAGCGGCTTGCCGACGGCGAGCACCCGGCACATCAGGTCGCGTTCGGTGAACAGGCCGACCAGCCGCCCGGCCTCGCACACCAGGACGCAGCCGACGTTCTCCTGCCGCATCAGGCCGACGGCGTCGGCCACCGTGGCTGTGCGCTCGACGGTGTGCGGGTCACTCGGCTCGAGCCGGGAGACAGGGTCCTTGCGGAGGTTGCGGGCCAGTTCCATGCGGCGAAACTACCTCTCGTCCGGGCGTCCCCGCCACGGTTCGCACACACCGCGGGTCGGTGAAAGAGCGTTCGGCGGAGGCGGGCGGGCAGGCCCGCGGCTCGGAAGGTGTAATCTCGATGCGGGCGTTCCGAGACGACTACAGGGAAAATTCTCGACACCCGCCCGGTCGGCGGCAAGGGGGCGGGATTGCGGATTGCGGAATTCGCAATGTCGATTCCGATCGTCGTCAAGAATCCGGGTGCGAACTTCGGACCGTTCATCGCTTGCGGCCGAGAATGGGATAAACTGTAACATTCGTTCCCCCCGCCCAAAACAGTCCCGATGCCCGACCCCGATCGCCTGCTCCGCACCCTCTACAAGGCCGCCGAAGCCGTCCGACAGACGCCCGGACGCAAGGGGCGGTTCGTCCAACTGACGAACGCGTCCGAAGTGCTCGTCGCAGGGGACCTGCACGGGCACGTCGGGAACTTCCAGGCTATCCACAAGGCCGCGGCGCTCGATAAGAACCCGCGCCGTCACCTCGTCCTCCAGGAAGTCATCCACGGCAAGCAGAAATACCCCCACGGAGGCGACAAGTCGCACCAACTCCTTGACCTGTTCTCCGCACTCAAGTGCCAATTCCCGGGCCAGGTGCATATGCTGCTCGGGAACCACGAGATGGCCCAGTGGGCCAACCGCGTGGTGCTGAAAGAGGACCGCGACCTGAACGGCGTCTTCCTCGATGGCGTCCGCGAGGCTTATGGGGACCGCGGCCAGGAAATCTACGACGTCTACATGCGCCTGTTCGGCGTCTTGCCCTTCGCGTTGCGAACCGCGAACCGGATTTTCATCAGCCACAGCCTGCCGCGCCAAAAGGCGGTTGAGACTTTCGAACTGCGGCACCTTCAGACGGATTCCTTTCCGCCACAAGATCTCACCGTCGGCGGGTCGGTTTACGAACTCCTTTGGGGCCGCGATACACGGGCCGAGACCTGTGCCGCGTTCCTCAAGAAAGTTGAGTGCGACTGGCTGGTGAGCGGCCACATTTCGCTGGAGACTGGGTATGCCATGCCGAGCCCGCAGCAGCTCATTCTCGATTGCTGCGATCATCCGGCTGCGTATGCCTTGCTGCCCGCGGACCGCCCCATAACCAAGGAAGAGTTCAAGGGCTCTGTGCGGATGCTCGAAGCCGTAGGATGAACGCTGAGCGCATGACCGAACCCGCCTTCGTCGAGACCCCGCTGGCCGCGATCCCCGACCGACAGGTCGAGCGGGTCATCATCGAACGGTTCCACTTCGACATCGAGCGGCCGGCGGATTCCTACTCCCTCCTCGACGATCCCGTCGTCCTCGATGCGCACGAGCGGGACGAGTACATGCCGTACTGGGCCGACCTGTGGCCCGCGGCCCGAATGCTGGCGAAAGCGGTCGCCAAGGAGGACTGGTCGAAGTACCCGAAGACCGGGGACAAGCTGGAGGCACTCGAACTTGGCTGCGGCCTGGGCGTGCCGGGCCTTACCGCCCTGGCCTGCGGGCTGCGGGTCACCTTCACCGACTACGACCTGACTGCGGTCCGGTTCGCCGCGAACAATGCGCGACGGAACAAGCTATACGAATTCAAGACGCTTCCGCTCGACTGGCGCTGCCCGCCGGCCGATCTCAAAATGCCGGTGATCCTCGGGGCCGACCTGACCTACGAGACGCGGAACATCGACCCGCTGGTCAAGCTGATTCGGCAGATCCTCCTGCCCGGTGGGGTCTGCCTATTGACCGACCAAGACCGGACACCGGCACCGCTGCTTCGCGAGGCGCTGGGGTACGCGGGTCTGAAGTACGATCAAGAGATGATGCGGGCGGGCGAGCCCGGGGGGTACCGTATTCGGGGCACTCTATACCGCATTCGAGCGCGCTAGGTCGCTTTTTCGTACATACTCCGTAATACTCTGAGTGTTCAAAAATGCATTGCAGAGGGGTGTGTCTGTTTGAATGAAACGAATCTGCATACACAGTAAGCCACCGGGTTAACCATGAACCGCTCCGATATCCGCACGCTGCTCGAGTTCACCCGCAAGAAGACGCTGGACACGCTCGACGCGATCGCCAAGCGGCCGGACGCGGCCGCGGTCCTGGCATGGCGGCCGGGCCCCGGGCGGGCGCACATCGCCTGGCAGCTCATGCACATCGCGGCCACGGACGACCGACACCTGACCATTCGCATGAAAGGCGGCGCGGCCGCGGAGCCGGACAACGTTCGCCGCTTCGCCGGCGGCAGCACGCCGGACGACAACATTCCCTCGATCAACGAGATCCGCCGCTACCTCACCGAGCGCCGCGCCGCGATGCTCGACCACTTCGACTCGCTATCCGAAGCCGATTTGCCGAAGAAGCCGAATGACGCGGCTCCGTGGACCTACGAGACGTGGGTCCAGGTGCTCATGTGGCACGAATCGCACCACCAGGGGCAGGCGCATCTGACGCTGAACTTGTACAAGGCGGCTCACGGCGAGACCGCCGTGTAGTGCGCGTCGGGCTCCGCCTGCTATGACTCGCTCATTGCTCGCGTCAAACCCAGACCCACCGAAGTGAACATCATCAAGATGCCGATGGTGGACAATACGAACGGCCGCCAGACCAGCTCCAGATTCATGTACAGGTAGAACAAGCGGTACCAGCCGGACAAAAGCGACAGGAACCCGGCTTCCCGGTCGTCGAGAAAAATTGACAGGTAGAGCCAGATCTGGGCGAGGACGCAAATGGCCATCCCCGCGAGGAACAGCAGGACGCCGAACGCCATGTGGACCCGAGTTCCAAGCCCCAGACCCACCCACAGAAGTACGCAAACCGCCAGGGCCCACGGAAACGGGTCCGCGCCGAGGAACCGCTTCAGCGCCGGTGTGTCGAACTCATCCGGCTCGCGCTCGCTGGACGCCTTCTCTCCAGGCATCTTGCGATAGCGCCGCTTGGGCAGCTGCTCGTCCGACAGCTTGTACGACCCGATCTCTTCGAGCTTGTCTCCGCGTCGTCGGGGGGGCATTCCTAGTCTCCCGTTCCGAATTGCCGGTCCCCGGCGTCGCCGAGGCCGGGGACAATGTACGCATTCTCGTTCAGGTGCGAGTCAAGAGCAGCCAGATAAATCGGCACTTCCGGGTGGTCATTCCTCATCACCGTAACGCCTTCCGGCGCTGCGATCAGGCCAACGTACTTGATCCGCCGCAGACCCCAGGCCTTCAGGATCGCTGCGGCCGCCGATGCGGACCCGCCGGTCGCGAGCATGGGGTCCACGATCATCCCGACGTCGATGTTCGGCTTTTCGGGCAGCTTGTTGTAATAGGTGATCGGCTGATGGGTCGCATGGTCGCGATACAACCCGAGGTGCCAGACGATGGCTGTGGGAAGGATGCGCAGCATCGCCTCAGCCATTCCGAGCCCAGCCCGCAGGATGGGAATGATGCCGACGCGGGCCGGCACTGTCTCCCCGCGATGCTCCGCCAGCGGCGTCCGGACCATCGCCGGATGCGTCGGCATATCCGCGGTGGCCTCGTAGAAGAGCAGTTGAGCCAGCTCGCCGACCAGTTCGCGGAACTCCTGCGGCCCGGTCTTCACGTCGCGGAGCCGGGTGACCTTGTGCTTGACCAGCGGGTGTTTCGAGATGTGGATCATGAGTGCGAGTCGCTGGGCGGTGGACGCTGGAACGGAGTATACCCGTGGAGGCGGTCAGGGGAAATACTCCCTGACTGCGCGTCGGAGGAGCCGCGATATCGGTCAATAAGGAGGTGTGGCGGAGTGCTACCGGTCCTTGACGCACCGAAACCCGGTGTGACAGGCGCCGTCGTTCGGCGGGTTGTGATCGCGCGCCGCCGGTAAATA
>Ga0075418_10002243_pt1 | contig 22057 bp, 13 predicted proteins | sample SoiMetdeltSBSDD2_FD_81776 | JGI IMG/M metagenome (GOLD analysis project Ga0075418, IMG submission 81776) | Bulk soil microbial communities from a Populus tree surrounding site in Tennessee, USA - Soil MetaG P. deltoides SBSDD2 | ecosystem: Environmental > Terrestrial > Soil > Tree plantation...
GCGAGGCCGATGCCGATCGACATCAGGAACGGCAGGTACTTCAATCGCTCGGTCCACGTCTGCGGATACAGCTCGCGCTGGCAGACCATGTAGAAGTTGGCGACCGACGCCGTTGCCGCAAAGAACAACGGGATGTCGATCAGCAGCATTTCGTACCAGCCCATGTTGTAGCGGATGACCATCGACGGCGCCATCAACACCGACAGCACGCACATCAGCGGGTAATTGAAATTCGCCGAGAGGTGGAAGAACGCTTCCGCCTTGATGTGGAACGGCTGGTTCGACTGCAGGATGCGCGGCATCAGCTTGAGGAACGTCTGGATCGATCCCTTGGCCCAGCGATGCTGTTGCGACTTGAACGCATTCATCTCCACCGGCAGTTCCGCCGGCGCGATGTGGTCCTGCACGAACACGAACTGCCAGCCCTTGAGCTGCGTGCGGTAACTGAGATCGAGATCTTCAGTCAGCGTGTCGTGCTGCCAGCCGCCGCCGTCAAAAATCGCCTCGCGGCGCCAGATGCCCGCCGTCCCGTTGAAGTTGAAGAAACAGCCGCTGCGATTGCGGCTGCCATGCTCGAGGACAAAGTGCGCGTCGAGCAGCACGGCCTGGATCTTCGTCAGCAGCGAATAGTCTTCGTTGACGTGGCCCCACCGCGCCTGCACCAGCGCGACCTTGTCGTCCGTGAAGTAATGAATCGTGCGCTTCAGGAAGTCGTGCTTCGGGATGAAATCGGCGTCGAAGATGGCGACGAAGTTGCCGCGCGCGACCTTTAAGCCTTCGTCCAGCGCGCCGGCCTTGAAGCCGGTGCGATCGTCGCGATGGATGTACTTGATGTCGATGCCCTGCAGCGCATGGCGCCGCACGGCGAGCTCCGCGATCTGCTGCGTCTCGTCGGTGGAATCGTCGAGCACCTGGATCTCGAGGAGCTCCTTCGGGTAATCGATCTTGCACACGGCATCGACCAGCCGATCGACGACGTACATTTCGTTGTAGAGCGGCAACTGGATGGTGACGACAGGAAGCTGATCGAACGCCGCCTTCGGCTGCGGCTGCTCGTGCTTGTGCTTCATGTAGACGTACACCAGGTAGTACCGGTGCCATCCGTAAACTGCGAGGATGAGGAGTACGAAAAAGTACGAAGCGAGTATCAGCGTCTCTACGACAGTCATCTCTGATGGGGTTTTTGTGCCCCCAGACAAACCATCATAATACGGGCAGTGACGCTTATTAACCAGGCGGACTTGATCTCGTTGTTGACGGATTTGAGCGAAGGCCGGGCTACCGTGGACACGGTATCGAGGTCCATTGCGGCTGCGCTGCGCGAACAACCCTTTGAAGACCTTGGGTTTGCCAAGGTTGATCACCATCGATCCATCCGCCAGGGCTTTCCTGAAGTCGTGCTGGGCCTCGGGAAATCACCGGACCAGGTAGCGGCAATTTCGAAGCAAATCGTCGAACGCGGCAGTCCGTTGCTCGTGACACGTGCGGACAATGCGGCCTGGAGCGCCGTGAAGGCGGTCGTTCCGCAGGCCGAGTATCACGACGTGGCGCGATGCATAACCGTGAAACGCGACGTGACGCCGGGCAAGGGCACCATCTCGCTCTGCTCGGCCGGCACGTCCGATCTACCCGTCGCCGAAGAAGCGGCCGTGACCGCGGAGCTGCTTGGCAACCGCGTCGATCGGATCTACGACGTCGGCGTCGCGGGCATCCATCGCGTGTTCGCGCATCGATCGCGGATCGAATCGGCGCGCGTCGTGATCGTCGTGGCGGGAATGGAAGGGGCGCTGCCGAGCGTCGTCGCCGGCATGGTCGGCGTGCCGGTGATCGGCGTGCCGACCAGCATCGGTTACGGCGCGAGCTTCGGCGGCGTGGCGGCGCTGCTCGGCATGTTGAATTCGTGCGCGAACGGCGTGTCAGTCGTGAATATCGACAACGGCTACGGAGCCGGCTGCATCGCCAGCATGATTAACCACCTCTGATTACTTGCTGCGATCCGTCCGTTGTTTTGCGCCGGCGTTGAGCAACTCGACGATCAACTTCGCTTCCGCCTTCTCTTTCGACTTCGGCGCGAGGTTGATGTTCTGATATTTCCCCTCGGGCTTGATCGTCACGTGAAATCCGCCAATGCCCGATCCGAAGAACCTGTTCGAGCCGGCCTCGAGAAACTCGCTCCAGCTCGCCGCGAAATGATGGCTGTCTCCCGCGCCGACGCCCTCGAACTTGATCTCGGTCGGTGACACGGTCAGCGGGCCAACACAGCTTGCCTTGGGATCCTTCTCGAAGTTGCCCTTGCTGTGATCGTGGATCAGCGTGAAGCTTGCCTGGCCACCGTTGCGCAGCGCTGATTCGAGCAGCTCGCGGGCCTGCTTGTATTCGCCTTGACGGGCCATCTGGATCGCGCGATCGGATTCCTCATTGGCGGGCGTCGCGGCATCAGCGACCCGGCGATCGGCGCTCGGCGCGGGTTTTGACGCGGTGGGTGCGGGTGCGGGTGACGCAGTCGCGGTGTTGCTGCGTGATGCCACGGGCGGCGGCGCAGTACGAACCTCGCGGCGAGGCGCGGGCTTTTTCGGCTCGCTACTCTTCGCAGTGGCGGGCGCGACAGCGGCGGGCTCAGTCGTACGCGCAACCACCGGTGGCGCGGCGTTTACAGTCGGTGTCGAGCTCGGCGCGGGCGCAGGTCTCGACAACTGGAGCGGCTTGGGAGGCGCGACAAATGCCGAAGATTGTTGCCAGGCGACGATGCCGAGCAGTGCCAGGCACGCCACCAGCAGCAACACTTTCGTCGTATCCAGGGCTTTTTTCTGTTTTCCCATACCACCACCATCCAGCAATCGATATGCCCGCGCCACAGTGGAATCCAGCGGTATTCACGTGCAGTTTTAGCGGCCGCCTCGCCGTTTTCGTAATCGACGTACAAATCTGGCTCACCCCGGCGCACTAGAATGTTTGCGTCGGTCCCGCGCCATGCAATCCACCCGCACGCTCGAATTCGATCGCATCGTTGATGCCGTCACCACGCTCGCGCTCACGCCGCTCGGATCGGCAGCGTTGTCGGAGCTCGAGCCGTCGACGGATCCGAAGGTCGTCGTTGCGGCTCAATCGGCGACGAGCGAGACGGTCAGGTTCCTCCAACGGCATCCCCTCTTTCCTCTTCGCGCCGGAGAATCGCTGCCCGAAGCGCTTGATGCGCTCGACGTGACGGGGCGGCCGCTCGAGCCGCTGCAGCTGAGAACGGTCGCGGACTTCTTCGATTCCGTCGAACAGTCGCGCGCCGGCATCGCGCGCGCCGGCGCGGACTATCCAATCCTGCGCGAGCACGTGTCCAGGGTCACGGCATTCAGGGAAGAGGTCGACGCGGTGCGTCAGGCGATCGATCCCGGCGGCGAGGTGCTCGACGCGGCCAGCCCCGAGCTCAAACGCATCCGCAACGAGCTGCGGCAGAAACGCTCGAAGCTGCGCGGCACGCTCGAGCAGTACACGCGCGGCGCGGCGTCGAAATACCTGCAGGATCAAGTCATCACCGAGCGCAACGGTCGTTTCGTGTTGATGGTGCGGGCCGAACACAAGGGCCACGTGCCCGGCATCGTGCATGGATCGTCGACCACGGGCGCGACGCTGTTCCTCGAGCCATCCGCCACCGTCGAAATCAACAACGACATCGCGGAGCTCGAGGATCGCGAGCGCGAGGAGATCTTCCGCATCCTGCTGGAGCTCAGCGATCGCTTCCGCGCGCGGCCGGGCGACATCGTCACCAACCGTGAGGTCGCGCGCGAGCTCGACGTGGTGCAGGCGAAGGCGCGCTACAGCTCGAAGGTGAACGGCATCGAACCCGAATTCACGATCGACACGAGCCTGCAGCTAAAAGCGGCGCGCCATCCAATGCTGGAGCGCGCCGTGCCCGTCGACGTGCTGCTCGATCCGCCGAATCGCGTGCTCTTGATCACCGGTCCGAATACCGGCGGCAAGACCGTGGCGCTCAAAACCGCGGGGCTCTTCGCGCTGATGGCGCAGGCCGGTTTGCATCTGCCGGCCACCGTCGCGCGTTTGCCCGTTTTTCGATCGGTCTTCGCCGATATTGGCGACGAGCAGTCGATCGAAGCCAGCCTCAGCACGTTCTCGTCGCACATCAGGAACCTCGTGGCGATGGATCGCGATCTGCAGTTGCCCGCGCTCGTGCTGCTCGACGAAGTCGGCACCGGCACCGATCCAAACGAAGGCGGCGCGCTCGCCACGGCGATCGTTCAGCATTTCCGCCAGCGCGGCGCGCTGATCATTGCGACGACGCACTTCGATGCGGTGAAGACGTGGGGCATCGGCACCGACGGCGTGGCCGTGGCCGCGTTCGCGTTCGATCCGCAGAACTTCGCGCCCACGTATCGGCTGCTCTACGGCGCGCCGGGCAGGAGCCTCGCAATCGAAATGGCGCAGCGGCTCGGCATGCCGTCATCCGTGATCGCGTCGGCGCGCGGATATCTCAGCGACGATCAAAAGCGGCTGCAGGCGCACCTGTCGCGTCTTGACGCGCAGGCGCGCGCGCTCGAAAGCGATCGCGTCAAGCTCGAACGCGAGCGGCGCGCGTTCAATGAGAGCAACGCGGAGTTGACGAAGCGTGAGAAATCGCTCGCGGAACGCGAAGAAGTGTTCAAGAAGCGGCTGAACGAGCGGCTCGATGAGCGTTTGCGGCAGGCTCGACGTGAAGTCGACGAAGTGATCGATCAGTTGAAGGAGAAATCGGACGCGATCGCGGAAAAGGCGTCGCTGCGTGTTCTCAACACCGGCGAAGCCGGCGCGGTTCGCGCCGGAGCCCGCGCAGAAATTGATCGCATTGTTGAAGATCTGCGACATCCGGACTCCAGCAGTACGAAGACTCTCGACGATTCCGTTTCCGGGTCAGACCCGGAACCGGGCTCGAGGGTCACCGTCGGCGGGCTCGGACTCGAAGGCGTCGTGATGTCGATCGACGGCAACCGCGCCGAGATCGACGTGCGCGGCAAGCGCATTCAGGCGAAGGTGAAAGAGCTGCGCGTCATTTCGCCTCCGCCTTCGGCTACGGCGAAACAGGCTCGCGTCCGGGTCAATGTCGATCTGAAGCCTCGCGAAGGATTACTCAGCGAGATCAATGTGATCGGCATGACCGTCGATCAGGCCGTCGATCGCGTGTCGCGGTTTCTCGACGACACGCTCGTCACCGATCTGCATGAAGTGCGCATCGTGCACGGTCACGGTACGGGCCAGCTGCGCAAAGGGATTCAGAAGTTCCTGAAGGATCATCCGCAGGTGCAGAAGTACTACGCTGCACCGGAAAATCAGGGCGGCGGCGGCGCGACGATCGTCGAACTGAAGGATTGAGGGTAGACTGGCGAGGCTCAGCCTACGGAGGCCTGCCATGTCAAAACCCTGGAAGTATTTTAGGTGCGGGTTCGCGGCGTTTCTGATCGTACTCAGCGCGCACGCACCGGCGTTCGCGCAAACCCCCACGTTCGCAGTCGAAGGCGTCATCAGCGACGCGCAGCAGGCGGTGCTGCCGGGCGCGACGGTCACTATTACCAACACCGCAACCGGACTCACTCGCGCAACGACCACGGATGCCGGCGGGCGGTATGTATTCACGGCCATGCCGACCGAAGGACGGCACCGGCTGCAGGTGGAGCTGACCGGATTTGCGACCGCGGTGCGCGAAGACATCGTGTTCAGTGCCGGCCAGCGCGCGGTGATCAACTTCTCGCTGCGCCTGTCGACGGTGCAGGAGACGATCACTGTCGCCGGCGACACGCCGATCGTGCAGACGACCTCGTCTGAGGTCAGCAGCACGATCGATCGGCAGGCATTCGAAACGCTGCCGGTGAAGGAGCGCAACTACTTCCGCCTGCTGACGCTCGACTCGAACGTGGTCGCGACCGGCACCGGCTCCAACGCGGTGAACGTCGGCGGCCAGGAAGTGTGGAACTTCGGCACCTATGTCGACGGCACCAACAACCATTCGAAGTGGCTGACGCTGCAGCGCGCGCCGCAGCTCGGGTCGAGCGGCTTCGCGATTGAAACGGTCAAGGAAGTGCAGCTGATCACGAACCAGTTCTCCGCCGAGTTCGGCGGCCATTCGGCGGGCGTGTCGAGCATGATCACCAAGACCGGCACCAACCAGCTGGCGGGCTCAGCCTTCGTGATGATTCGACCCGGCGATCTCGACGCGGCACCGCCACTGGCGCCGATCGTCAACGGCAAGAAGGTCAAGGCGCCGTACAACCAGCAGCAGTTCGGCGGCACTGCGGGCGGCCCCGTCGTCCACGACAAGATCTTCTTCTTCGGCAGTTACGAGCGCCGCCGCGAGCGCAGCCAGGTGGTGGTGACCGCCGCGGAGGCGAACGGCCTTGTCGTGCCGACGCCAGCCGACGAGCACCAGGGTCACGCGAAGATCGACATGCGCTTCTCGAACCGCAACTCGCTTGGTGTCCGCTACAACATGGTTCGCTGGAACAAGGACAACGAGAGCGGCGGTCTGGCGCTGCCGGGCACCGGATTCATCTGGGATAACAACGTCGACACGGTGCATGGCACCTTTACGACGATCTTCTCCGACAAGCTGCTGAACGAAATCCGCGGTCAGTACTCGCGCTACACCGATCGCCGCGCGGCGAAGTGCGAGTGCGTTTCGATCGTGCGCCAGGGCTACTCGACCTCTGGCGGGAACGATCAGGGAACCTGGGGTGTGCTGCCGGAAGAGACCTACGATCTGTCGACGTCGCTCTCGCTCTGGAAAGGCAGCCACACGATGAAGACCGGCGCGTCGTTCACGTATGACGTGACCGAGCAGCTGTTCGCGCCGCTCCAGAACGGCCGCTACAGTTTTACCGGCTCGCCAGCGGCGGCGCCGAACCCGTTCCAGTTCTCACAGGCGTTCGCGCTCACACCCGAGGCGCGGCTGATGTTTCCGAAGGCCTACGTTCTCGCCGGCTTCTTCCAGGACGACTGGCGCGTTCGCGACAACCTGACGCTCAACCTCGGCATGCGCTACGACGTCGAGATCATCAAGGACATTCCGGACTGGCCGGCGCCGACCGACAAGGACAACCTCGATCCGCGCATTGGCTTTGCGTGGGATCCCAGAGGCGATCAGAAGTGGGCGATCCGCGGCGGCTTTGGCGGATTCACACAGCAGTACGCGATCTTCACGATCGTCAAAGGCGGCGTCGGCGGCCGCAACGGACTGGTGACGCTGTCGCTCAACTCCACCGATCCACTCTTCCCCACCTTCCCGAACACGCTGCCGGGTTTCCCGCCGGGTGCGGTGCTACCTGCGCGCAGCATCCAGGAAATTTCGCCGGACCTCGAGAACGAGCATTCGTGGAACACGAGCTTCGGCGTCCAACATCAGTTGGGCGCGCGCGCCAGCGTCGCCGTGGACTTCAACATGAACCGCGGCATCAAGCACGGCTTCCTCGATATGAACGCGCCGACACCAATTCCGAAAGATCAGCTCAACGCCGCGCTGAGCGCGAATCCGAACGCGGTCGCGCGGACGCAGGCGCAGGCCGATTTGACACGCCCAAGTGTCCCCGGCCCGAACGGCTTCCGTCACATGGACGTGCTCACCAACGAAGGACGGTCGTGGTATCAAGGCATCCGTTTTTCCGGAGTGCATCGCACCAGGCCGCTGGTCGTGACCGCCTCGTACACGTATTCAAGCGCCGAGGACATGTTGAATCACTGGTTCTCGCCGGAGAACAGCCGCGATCCGGAATCCGATCGCGGGCCGACGGGCGCGAGCACGCCGCACAACTTCGTGACGAGCGCCGCATGGAGCCTGCCTGGCAGCGGCCCGCTCGGTGGTTGGAGACTGAGCGTGGTCACGCATAGCCAGAGTGGCTCGCCGTACACGATCCGCTACGCGGGCGATCCCGTCGGCTACGGCGCGGGTGTAGGCGCGGCCTGCAACTCGCGCGGCTGCCAGCCGAGTACGCCGAATGGACGCAACACCGCGCGCGGCATGTTCATCAACTATGGCGACGTCACGCTCGGCAAACAATTCTCGGTCGGCGAAGATCGGATCGAGTTCCGCGCCGATGTGTTCAACGTGCTCAACAACCAGAACCTGCTCGCCGGCGGCTACTTCAACATCGTCGGCAATCCGCGATTCGGCCAGCACTCGGGTGGATCAAACGTGTTGCCGGGCCGTCAATTCCAGTTTGCAGTTACGTATCGCTTCTAGGCGCGCGCGATGAGGATCTGTCTCGCTGTCATTCTGAGCGCGGTGGTTTCGGCCACCGCGCTCGTCTCAACGCAATCGAAGTCCGTTCGCGTCCGCGTGCAGACCGAGCTCGGCGACATCGTCCTCGAGGTCGATCCGATCAAAGCCCCGATCACGACCGCCAACTTTTTGAAATACGTCGACGCCGGCCACTATGACGGCGGCATCTTCCATCGCACCGTGAAGATGGACAACCAGCCGGAGAGCACCGTGAAGATCGAGGTGATTCAGGCCGGCGTCAATCCCGATCGCGCGAAGCAGGGATTCCCGGCCATCGCGCTCGAGCGCACGAGCGTGACCGGCATCCTGCACAAGGACGGCGTGGTGTCGATGGCGCGCGGTGGTCCCGACAGCGCCACGTCGGGCTGGTTCATCTGCATCAACGATCAGTCGTCGCTCGACTTCGGCGGCAACCGCAATCCGGACGGCCAGGGCTTCGCCGCGTTCGGGCGCGTCGTGAGTGGAATGGATGTCGTGAGAAAGATTCAGGCCGCGCCTTCGTCTACGACGCGAGCGACGAACGCCGAGGCGCAGCGGCTGACGCCGCCGATCAAAATTCTCAAAGTGGTCAGGGTTTCCCAGTAAACCCAAACAGCCACGGCACGATCCCTTTTTCCCGGACCACCAGCCACGCCAGCCCGTGTCCTTCACCGGAGTATTCCGTGTACTTGACGGCGTCTCCTGCCGCGCGCAGTGCAGCAACGAATCGCCGGACTCCCGCGACAGGGAACAGTGAGTCGCGCTCGCCGTGGAAGAACCACATCGGAATTCGTCGCGCCGACGGCACGCGACCCGCGTTGCTATCGGCAGAGATGACGACCGCGGCGGCGATCAGATTGGGATCTCTCTCGATGAGATCAAAAATGCCGTATCCACCGAGCGATTGGCCAATCGCGTAGACACGTGTTCGATCAACGCGATACCCGGCACTGACGTCGTCGACGATTCGCGCGACGGCCGCAGCATCGTGCCGTGTGGCTGTTTGAGGAGCAATCACGAAGCATGGAAATTGTTTCTGCGCCGTCACGAACAAGTCGACGAGCAGGCCGTTGCCTTCGCCGAGCTGCTGCTCGTTGTCGGTCCCGCGTCCGCCGCCGCCGTGCAGGAAGATCACGAGCGGATACGACCTCTTGCCGTCGTAATTATCAGGAACCAGCAGCCGGTACGGCGTGCCGTTCGAGTTTCGTTTGAGCAGCCGTTGCAAGTCCTGTGCGGCCGCCTGCGGCACCAGCGCCGCCAGCGCCACGATCAGCGGTAACACGGCAAAGCGCATTGATGATTCGCGGATAACTAGATGGTCGCCTTCTTCTCTTCCCACCGCACCAGTACGTCATCGCCGCCAACCAGGCGCAGCGTATCGGAGACATCCTTGGTGCGCACGTCGATTGGCGCCGAGACCATGTAACGGATTTCGTCGACGTCTTCGACGAGCAATTCGTACTCGAGGCCCAGGCCCTTGAGCACGTCCTCGGCCCGCGAGCGGAACTCGGCGGCTGACAGCGTCTTGATTCGTACCTCGAATCTCTTGCGGGCCGCGGGCTCGAAGAATTCGATCAACCACAGCGCCAGCATCATGAAGACGGTGGCGACCGCGCCAAGCTGATACAACCCGACGCCGACGGACAGACCGGATGCCAGCGAGCACAGCATCACGACCGCGTCCTTGGGATCGGCAATCGTCGCTCGATACCGGATCAACCCGGCGGCGCCGACGATGCCGAACGCCCGCGACAGGCTGTTGCCGACGACCAGCATGATCACCGCGCCGACGACGGCGAGCATGATCTGTGTCTGCATGACGACAACTTTTCGAGGGCCCTGGCTGCGGCGGCGCGGGCGCAATGCCAGGATCATCCCAAACAGCGACGCGAGCGGCAGTCGAACCAGCGCCAGGCGGATTTCCGTCGGCGCATCGAAATGCGGCGCGGCGTCGGCGAGCGGATTCTGCTCCGGAACGGGCGGCTGGGCGACAGCCATGACGGGCGCGAGGAGCAGACACGCAAGACCAATCACGCAAATGGCGCGAAGCGGGATCGACATTGGATGTGGCGGCGATTCTACTACCGAATGTGATAACAATTCGGTCGCCTGGAGGATCCAATGATGACGCCGCGCTCAATCGCTTCAGTCACGCTCGTCGTGCTGACCACCTTCGCATTGCTGCACGCACAGGCGCCTGCGCCTCCGCCCCAGCCTGCCGGGCCGCCGCGCGGATCGTCCGGACCACCGGAGCACGCGAAGGTCACGCCGATCAACAACCTGCCAAATCCCTACGAGACGATTCGCAACTGGGGCACGCTGCCGGACGGACGCAAGTGGGGATCGGTCAGCGCCGTGAACGTCGACGTGGACGGCAAACACATCTGGGCCGGCGATCGCTGCGGCAGCAATGCCTGCGTCGGATCGAATGTCGATCCGATGGTCAAGCTCGATCCCAACGGCAAGGTCGTCCAGAGTTTCGGCGCGGGCCAGATCCTGTGGCCGCACGGAATGGATGTCGACAAACAGGGCAACATCTGGGTCGCCGACGCGCGCTCGGCAACGCCGCAGGAGCTCGCGAAATTCCCGGAGTGGAAAGCCAGGGGCCATACGGTGATGAAGTTCTCGCCGCAGGGAAAACTCCTGATGACGCTCGGCACGCCGGGAGAGGCGGGCGATCCGCCAACGAAGTTCACCGAGCCCAATGACGTGCTCGTCGCTCCCGACGGCAGCATCTTCGTCGGCGAATCGCACAACGCGCAATTCCTCGATCAGAATCCGCCGAACGGCATCGGCCGCATCTCGAAGTTCTCGCCAGACGGAAAGTTCATCAAGAGTTTCGGATCCTACGGCTATGGCCCGTCGCAATTCCGCGGACCGCACTCACTCGCAATCGATTCGCGCGGACGCTTGTTCGTCGCCGATCGCGGCAACCGCCGCATCCAGATCTTCGATCAAGAGGGCAAGCTCCTCGACACCTGGTATCAATTCAGCCGCATCAGCGGCCTGGCGATCGATCGCAACGACACGCTGTACGCGATCGATTCCGAATCGGACGACAACTACAACCCGGGCTGGCGCAAGGGTCTGCGCGTCGGCAGCGCGCGCACCGGCGAAGTGTGGTACTTCGTGCCGGAGCACGTGTCGAAGAATCCGTCGGGGATGGGCGGATACGGATCGATGGGCGAAGGCGTGGCCGTCGACGCCGCCGGCAACGTCTACGGGGGCGAGGTGGGACCGATTCAGGGCCTTACGAAATTCGTACCGCGTCTCAAACGATAGTTACGTTAGTACCTGTTGACTGCTGAGCCGGCGGCTGTACGATGCCGCATGCTCAAACGATTCGCCACCGCGGCGTTGCTGGCATTCGTCGCGTCATCAATCGGCATCGCGCAACAGCGCCCGTCGCCGTCGGGCAATCTCAAGATCGTGGTGATCGCCGGCGAAGGCGCGGTGAACATCATCCAGCAGAAGACCGCGGTCGCGCCGATCGTTGAAATTCGCGATCGCAACAATCTTCCTGTGTCAGGCGCGACGGTCACGTTTTCCGTCAGCGGATCCGGCGCGACGTTCGGAACCGGATCGACATTGACGGTGGTGACGAATGCCGCTGGACAAGCAACAGCAGCGGGACTGACGCCAACTGCCGCCGGTGCGCTGCAGGTGAATGTGAGCGCGGCGTTTCAAGGTCAGCTCGCGAGCGCGGCGATCACGCAAACGAATTTCGCGACAGCGCAAGCGGCCGCGGCCGCTTCGGCCGGCGGCGGCTCATCGAGCGCGGGCGCGGCAGGTGGAGCGGCAGGCGGTGGTGGCGGTGGCATCGGGCTGACCACGATCGGCATCGTCGGCGCCGCGGTCGCGGGGGGCGCCGTCGCCGCGACGCAAACAGATCTGTTCGGCAAAGGCGCCTTCGTCACCATCCGCGGCGAGGTGTTCGCCACGGCTCGCCTTGGCGGCGAGTGCACCGTGGCGGCAGGCGGTAACAGCAGTTTGTCCCCGCGTGATTGCTACGGCCCGGCCGTGAGCGGCGCAACCGTATCGACCAGCCTCGACAGCGTCACCGCGACGACCGATGGCGCCGGCAGTTTCGATCTCGTCACGACGATTCTCGAGAACGATGCCCATTGCAAGACTTACACGCTGACGATCAGCGCCGTGGCTCAACCGACGTATTCAATCAGCGTGACCGGTTTCGCCTCCAGCAACAGCTCGCACCGCCAGCGATTCTCGCTGTCGCCGCCCACACCCAGCTCAATGAGCGGCCCCTGTTGATCGGCTACTGACCCTTCGCGAACGTCGCCGGCGGCGGCGTGGCAATCGTTGAGTCGTAACGCTCGCCGCTGTCGACCGCGGGTTCCTTCTTGTTCTTGGGCACGGTGACGAACACGACACCCGTGCATGACGCCGCCGCGGCATCCCTGGCGGTGAAGCGGATCTCGTAGACGCGACCATCGCCATTCAACTTCTTCTGCGTGATCCGCTCGGCGCGCACCGACGCCGTCGGCGTGCCGATGCCGGATCCGTCGATCGCCCACAGCGGATCGGATGTGTCCGTCGCCTCATCCTGCAGGATTCGCGTGATCGAAATCACCGGCGTCTCGCCGTCAGGATCGACGACGCCGAGGATATCGATCGGCACGAACGTGTCTTCCGCCGCCATGAGCGTCATCACGGAAGGAGCGGCGGCCGAGCACACCGGCGGCTGATTGTTCGGCGGCGGTGGCGGCGGGACGACGTGCGTGACCGTAACCGCAAGCAGGCCGGTATCCGCCCCGCCGTGGTTGTCGATCACGACGTATTGGCACGCATCCAGTCCGCCATAGCCGGCCGGCGGCGTGTAGAGAATCGTGTTGTCGGGATTAACCGAGATCGATCCGTTCGAGCACGAGTAGGACGGGCCGATGCTGAGCGCATCACCATCGATGTCGGTATCGTTGGCGAGCACGTCGATCGAGATCGGCGCCGTGTCGAGCGTCGCCGCGCTGTCGCCGGCCGCAACCGGAGGATCATTGACCGGCGTCACCGTAATCGAGACGGACGCGATCGCGATTCCACCGTTGCCATCGCCCGCCTTGTAAGAGCATCCGATGTTGCCGTGGTAGTTCAGCGGTGGATGGACCGTCATCGTTCCGTCACCGTTGACGATCGGCGTCCCAAGTACGCAGACCGGCGCCGCCGCGATGTTCAGCGCATCGCCGTCGGCGTCGGAGTCGTTCAGGAGAACCGGAATCGTCACCGGAACGTCCTCCGGCGTCGTCGCCACGTCATCCTGCGCGACCGGCAGGTCATTGACCGGCGACACCGTGACGTCGACGTCAACGCCGTCGCCGCCGCCGTTGCCGTCGACCACGATGTAGAAGCAATGATCGGAGCCGTTGAAGTTCGGCGGCGGTGTGTACTCGATCTGACGGTTGTTCGCGATCAGCACCGGCGTGCCGACGTTGCACGTCGCCGAATCGATCGTCAGCGTGTCGCCATCGACGTCCGTATCGTTCTGCAGCACTTCGATCGCCACCGGCTGATCTTCCATCGTGCCGGCAACGTCGGGATTGCCGTCGGGACCGTCATTGACCGGCGTATAGGTGATGTGCAGCGTGGTGTGCGCCCAGGCGTGGTGAATGTCCTCCATCGTGTACTGACATTCGAGCGTTCCGGTGAAGTTGAGCGCCGGATACACCGTGACCGTGTTGTCGTCGTTGATGCTCGGCACCGCGTATTCGCAACCCACGGACATCAACTTCAGCGCATCGCCATCGGGATCGGTATCGTTGGCGAGCACCGCGACCGTGACTGGCGTGTCTTCCGCGGTCGTCGCCGTATCGGGGTTCGCGATCGGATCGTCGTTCGTTGCCCGAATCGTCAGCGTGACGGTGGCGATGTTGCTGTTGAACGTGCCGTCGTTGACGCGGAACTGGAAGCTGTCCGGACCGTCATAGTTGGAGAACGGGCTGTAGATGACGACGGTCGAATACTCCGCCCCGAGGCTGTGCGTCATGGTGCCGTTCGAAATGTCGAGCGATCCATGTTGCGGCGGCGTCGTGATCGTCCACGTCAGCGTGTCCGGCGGCGATGCCAGGCCGCCGGTGTCGCTCGCCTTGAGCGTGATCGCCTTCGGCTTGTCCTCTTCGATCTCTTCAGCTGATCCGAACGCGATCGGCGGCGCGGGACAGACCGGCGACGTGATGCGCGTCAGGAATGCATCGTGAGATCCGCACCCGTTGCACTGCACCTGGTGCGTCGTGTCGAAAGCATTGGCCGTCGTCGGGAAGTTCGTTGAATCCGTTCCGCCCGCAAGATAGATCGCGCCGGTCGGTCCGATCGCAACATCCTGGCCGAAGTCCGCGCCGGCTCCGCCGAGGAACGTTGAATACACGATACCCGTGAGATCCGGTGTCAGGATGGCGACGAACGCGTCCTTGTTGTTCGCCTTCGGAAGCGCGCAGCTTGACGTCGGCAGGTTGCTCGATTCGGTGTAGCCGGCCAGAACAGGATTGCCGGCGTTATCAACCGTCATCGCGGCGGCGTTGTCGTTGAACGATCCGCCGAACAGCGTGCTGGCCACGAGCGATGCGGCACCGATCTGCGACGGATCGATCTTGACGACGTAGGCGTCCGATCCCTGGACCGTCGTCTTGATCACACCGACGGTCGTCGGAAACCCGCCACCAAACGTCGTGCCGGCCATGTAGACCATGCCGCTGCCATCGACGGCAATGCCGCCCTCGCGCAACGATGCGCCTTCAGTTCCAGTGGTGCCGGCATACGTCGAGTACACCAGCGAGCCGACGCCGGCGATCGATGGATCGATCATCGCCATGAAAGCGTGCTGTCCAGCGCCGGCCGTCGGTTGAAATCCGTTGCGGATTGTCAGCGGCACAGCAGCGCCCGATCCCGACTGCGTGTCTCCGGTGATGTAGACACGGCCCTGCGCGTCGATCGCCATGCCGTCGGTGTTGTCGCTGCCCGAACCGCCAAACAGCGTTCCGTACATCAGCGACGCCGCGCCGGCGCCAAGCGTGTCAACTTTGACGACGAACGCGTCGAAGACGCCCTTGTTCGTCATCTGGAAGCCGTTCTTCACCGCGGTGTAGGCGGCCGATGCACTGCGTCCGGCAACATACGCGTGACCGGCGCCATCAACGCGTACCGTGTAGCCTTCATCCACGTTGTTGCCGCCGATGTAGCTCGAATACAGCAAGCTTGATCCGTTCGCATCAAGCTTCGTCAGGAACGCGTCCGCCATCGCGAGATCGCCGCCATCGTCCGGTTGGAACGCGGTCAGCGTCGTCGGGAACGCGTCGTTGATCGGCGTCGATGCGTTATCAAACGCATTCGTCCAGCCCGTGACATAGACGGCGCCGTCCTGATCGACGGCGACACCATTGCCGACTGAGCTCATGTTTCCTGGCGAGCCAAGGTAGGTCGTGAAAATCAGCGATGCCGCGCCTGATTGCGATGGATCGATCTTCGCCACGAATGCATCGCCGCCGCTCGCCGTGCAGCCGCCGCAGGTGTTGTCGAACGGCGCGCCCTGCATCGGGAAGTCGATCGCGGACGTGAAGCCGGTGAGATACGCATTTCCGGCGGCGTCAACGGCCACGCCGTACGCATCCTCCTGCGGGATGCCGTTGGTAGATGTCTTCGCGCCGCCGAGATACGTCGAGTAGTCGATGACCGGATCGATCACCAGCGGGCGATCTCGATCGTACTCACCGAGCACGAATCGAATCGCGCCGCTGTCGGAGAGCTGATAGCGGGCTTCGACGAATTCCCTGCCTTCAGCACCGGACTGGTAGGCAACCGGCTGGTGGAATCGCAGGTCCGCGTCGGCGACGATCAACGTCAGATCGCCATCATCCTCGAGGCGCACGCGATCGACGCCGTCAAAAGCCACCGCGATTGCCGACGGATCGACACCGGCGGCGACTTCGAAGTCGTACTCGAGCGCCTGCTGGCTGCCGTGCAGCACGAGGTCGATGCCGTCGTAGACGTTCTCGTATCGCAACACGCCGTAGCGACGCACGCCTGTGATCCAGCGTGACGGATCGTTGCCACGAAAATAGTTGGCGCGGCCCGACAGCGGCGCCTCGGCGATCGCGGCAACTGCCGGCCGCGCGCCAACCGCGCGCAATCGCACGGTCGCAGCGGAGGATGCGTTCGACAGCTTGATGATTGGACCGCTGCTGGTGGCCCACATCGCATAGCCCTGCCCTCGCGCGACGAAGGTTGCGGGCGCACTGGTCTGGCCACGATTTTCTTCGAATGCCAGCGGCAAGGCGCGCACTCGCGCAATCGCGGCTGCCCGGTCGACGCCTTTTGACGGCGCGGTCGGCATTCGAACGGGTTGCAACAGGGCAAAAGCGATGGCCAGTCCGCACAGTGCAATGCGACGCAACGTCACGCAGCCTCCCGGGATTTGCGCAGGTTCGCGCAATCGGAATGACGGCAAATCGTGCGGTGTATTACCAATATGAAATTCGCGCGCGCGTCGCGATCCGCGCGACTTCTGCATTAAGATCCGCGCGAGGAACGCCCCCGAAAATGCGCGCGTGGTTGCTGGTCGCAGTGTTGCTGGCCGTGTCGCCGGATATTGGTCCGGCTCAGGATCCGCTGCCGTACGAACCGGCGCTCGTTCAACGATTCATCAACGGCGATACGGCCACGCGCAAGCAGATCGCATCGTCACTGAGCGGCGACGCCGCCGGAAAGTTTCGCGTCGACATCATCAGGACCGGCGCCGAACACAACAAACAGGGACGCACCAAAGAGGCGATTCACGCTCTCGAAGCGGCGCTCGAAGCCAGCGCGCTTTTCAGTGCGCCGAAGTCGGAACTGTCGGCGCTGATCAATCTCGGCATGGTCTACGGCCAGACGGGCGAGTACACGACGGCCGTGCGCTACCTGAACGCCGCGCTTGAAAAGGCCCACTCACCCGATGATGACGATCTGATCGCCGCGGCCGCCAACAATCTCGGCAACATCCATCGCCGGCGCGGCGAATACGACCAGGCGCTCGCCATGCAGCAGCGCGTGCTCGAGTCGCACCTCGCCGCCACGCCCCGGCGCGAAGCACCGGCTGCGCGCACGCTCAACAACATCGGCATGATTTACCAGGCGCAGGGCGACTTTCAGCGGGCGATCGATTACTACATTCGCAGCCTCGAGTTGAAAGAGCGCGTTGGAACCCCCGACGACGTCATTTCGACGACCGGGAACATCGGTGCCGTCTATTACCTGCAGGGCAATACCACGCAGTCGATCGAATACTTCGAGCGCGAGCTGGCGCTCGCGGAGAAGACCAACAACGTGCGACTGATGGTGGGCGCGCTCGCCGATGTTGGCCACGCGCTGAGCGCTTCGGGACGCCTCGATGCCGCTGCGACGCGGCTCGACCGCGCGCGAGCACTGGCCGAACAGGCAGGCTATTCAGAACAACTGGCCAACACGCTGACGGCACTCGGCAACGTCGAAATCGAGCGGCGCCGCTGGCCGCAGGCGATCGAGCTGCTGACGCGCGCGCGGGCGCTTGCGACCGAGGTCGGCGATCCCGCTCAACTTGGACAGGTGCTGCTCAGCCTCGCGAAGGTCGAGCTCGAACGCGACAACTCGAACGCCGCGATCGGATACGCCAAAGAGGGACGCGACACACTCGCCGCCATCGGCCGGTCGACATCGCTGCTCGATGCGGAAGTGATCTATGGCGAAGCGCTGACCAGCGCGCGTCAATGGAATGAGGCGGTCGCGACGTTCGAGCGCGCGATCGCACTCACCGAACGCAGCCTCGATCTCGTCGCCGGCGGCACCGAAGATCGTTATCGCTTTCTCGAGAGCAGCGCCAACGCCTACGTCGGCCTGATTCACGCCTACGCCGCCGCCGGGCGCGCGTCCGAAGCGTTGATGGCCGCCGAGCGCGGACGCGCCCGCACGCTGCTCGACTTGCTGTCGGCCAGTCACGCCGGCGAAGACGAGCTGAGCGAAACCGAGCGTGAGCGGCGGATCGACATCGATACGGCGCTGTCGGCACTCAACGACCGCGTGGCGGCGGAGCGCCAGCGCAAAGGCGCGCGGCCCGATCCCGGGCTCGCCGCCGAGATCGACCGGCTGCGCCGCTCGCGTGATGAGTTCTATCTTGGCCTCGACACGAAACATCCGCGACTGCGGTTCGCGCGTGGTGAAGCGCCCGTGCTCAATGCGCGCGAGCTGGCCGCGCAGCTGCCGCCGAAGACGGCGCTGGTCGAATTCGTGGTTGGCCCGCGCGGCGCCTGGGTGTTGCTGCTGGCGCCGCAAGCCCGCCGCGAACCGCGCATCATCGCCAGGCCCGCCGGACTGCCGGCCGAGCGCATTTCGTCGCTGGCCGCCGAGTTCACGCGCCAGGTGTCGACGCGCGATCTTTCGTTCGCCGCCAATGCGCGGGCGCTCTACGAAGCGTTGTTCGGGCCGATCGAATCGGAGCTGGCGCCCTTCGATCAACTGATCATCGTACCGCACGGCTCGCTGTGGGAAATGCCGTTCGAGGCACTGCAGACGCCGCGCCAGAAGTTTCTCGTCGAAGAGCGCGCGATCGCGTATGCGCCATCGGCCTCGGCACTGAAGGCGCTGGCCACGCGGCGACGGCCGCGATCCGCAGAGCCGCGCGTCATCGCCTTCGGCGATCCGCGTCTCAGCGATTCGAAGAATGCGCCGCTGCCGAATGCGGCGCGAGAAGCGCGTGAAGTGGCCGCCGTCTACGGCGCCAGTGCCGTGGTCGTCACCGACGCCGATGCCACCGAGGCACGATTCCGGCAGCTCGCGCCGAACGCCGATATCGTGCACATCGCCACGCACGGGATCCTCGACAACGCCAGTCCGTTGTTTTCGTACGTGATGCTCGCGGGCAGTGGCCAGGCGCGCGCCGGCGATGGAAAACTCGAGGGGCGTGAGCTGATCAACATGCAACTCGACGCGGAGCTGGTCGTGCTGTCGGCGTGCGATACGGCGCGCGGCCGCATTGCCAACGGTGAGGGCGTGATTGGCTTGTCGTGGGCGCTGTTTGCCGCGGGCGCGTCAACGACCACCGTCAGCCTGTGGCCGGTCGATTCGGCGAGCACGACCGACTTGATGTCGTCGTTCCATCGCGAGCGGCGCAGATTGCTTGATGCGGCCACGCCGGCCGCGACGGCGCAGGCGTTGCGAGCGGCGCAACTCCGGGCGCTGGGGCGTCCGGAGTCGCGCCACCCGTTCTACTGGGCGGGCTTTGTCGTGATCGGCGTGCCCTGATCCAGTGAACTGTAAAGACGCCGCGCGATCTCGGCGGTCTCAGGATTATTCTGCGCGGCCCGCTCGAACTGAATTCGCGCATCGACGATCAGTCCGTTTTCCGCCAGGAGAACTCCAAGCGCCAGCGGCTCATTGGCCAGGCGCTCTTGCGTTTCGCTGATGCGAGCCGCCGTTGCGCCATCAACGATCGTGAAGCGCGCCTCGGGCCGCGGCGGCTTTGGCTCGGTAATGTTTTCAGCGCCGCGATGCGCGGTCACCTGCCACGAGTAAGTCCCGCCGCGAGGCAGATCCACATCGGGCGTCCACGACGTGCCGGCCGTACGGCCGCGCGTGACTTCGGAAAAACTCTGATCGAATACCGCGACGGTGTACGCCTCGGCAGGTGCGTCATCCCACGTGAAGAGCGGTCGCGTGGACAGGACCGCCGAGCCGACCGGTGTCTGCAGGTGGAACCTGGCGGGCTCCGCGGCGCCGAGCAACGTGCCTTCGCGCGAACGCAGCGCTGCGATCGCTGCGGGGACGACGACCCTGCCGGCCGTCATGGCCGCGGTAACACGCGCATTCTCGTCGCTGCGGATGACACTCCGCGGCGCTTCGATGCGCGACGGCGTCATCACCCACACGGCGAGCAACACGCCGGCCGCAACGGCGGCGACGGCGGCCATCCGTCGCCAACCAGTATCGGGACGTGGTTGGCCAACGAGGGCGCGGCGCATGGCCTCGAGATCGGCGATGTCTTCGGCGACCACGTGCGACCGGGCAGCGAGCCGTTCGACCTCGGCCTTCTGATCCTGGTCCAGCCGTCCTTCGACATATGCCTCGAGCAGCTCGTGCCCGGGATGGTCGCCGGCATCACCCTTCAGCGCGTCGAGCGTCCGCCGAATCGCGTCATTCTGCTGACTCACACCGTCTCCACATATGACTTAGACGACAGTTACAGATTCGTATTACCACCTTCGAGTTATTCCCGATCCATCCGGCGTGCAAGCCGTGCACGGGCGGATTTCCGCAGGTTAATCACCTGTTGTCTCGTCATGCCGAGCCGTGCGGCGATCTTCAGGTCGTCGAGCGGCAATTCATCCCACAGCTCATCAAGATCGCGCACAGGCAGATCGAGCAGCCCGGCCAGCTGAGCGCGTGTCGCCACACCCGTCGCCGGAAGCGCGTGCAACGCCGCGCCGCCGTCGGGATCGCGCAAGTTCAGCAACAGCGCGATGCGTTGGTTGACGGGTAATGCCGCCACTTCTTCCCAGAGCGCCCGCAGTTGCTCGCGATCGGACAACTCGCGCAAGCGATCGGGTGAAGGATCCGGCACGCGCTCGAGGGCGTCCGCGTCGGCATCGGCGCTTTGCGACACGGGCCGCAGTTCAGCCACGCCGAGCACGATCGCCAGGGCATCGACCAGACGATCGAGCTCGATTGCCGCATCCAGTTTCGACAGCACCGCCGCGACCAGGTCCGGCAGCGGCTTCGAGCGATCGATCCCATGCGTCGACAGAAATGTCGCGGGCGTGTCGAGGAACTGCTGCAGGCTTCCCTGCGCAGGCGCCGTGCGCAGTGCCGTGCTGCGGCACACCGAGACGCCGTCAACCGACTCCAGAGTTGTGTCGGGGTGACGCATCGCCGAGTAGCGCACCTGATTTCTGAATCGTGTCCGCGCCGGAAAGCGTTCACGCAAATGCGCGTAACACGTGCGCGTCGCCGTGGTCGCAACGTAGGCGGCAAAGTCATCGATTGGATCAGCGCCCTCGCTGCGAATCGCCCACAAGCGGCGAATCAGCCGCACGCGCGTCTCCGAGATCACATCGTCGGCATCGGCAGCGGCGCGTGAAGATCCGACCAGCGCGCGGCGAACGGTCTCTGCCAGCAGGCGTTCAATCGAGGCGTCGAAGATCGCGGCGAGCGCCGCTTGCGCAGCCGCATCCGAATCGGCGCGAAGAAAAGCGGCCAGCCGCGCGTTCTCGGCGCCAGCAGTCATTGGGTGTGCGGATGGTAATACCTCGCGACCGTCCCCGTCATTACTCCTGGAGGCGCTATGACGATTTCTCGACAGGCGCGCGTCCGCGGCGTGGTGTGGGGTTGCGTGATCCTGCTCTCCGCGGGTGTGGCCGTCTACGCATTCAATCCGCAGCCGGAACCGCCGGCACATTATTACGGTCTCATGACAATCGCCGCCGGCCAGCACGTGTCGCTGAACCTGGCCAACACCAAGATGGCGGTCGACGCGTTCCGGCCGAGCGACACGTGCACGGCGCGGATGGCAATCGTCGACTCGTGCGGCAAGGCGATGATCAGTCGGATGGTGCGCATTCAGCCAGGCGCATCACGATCGCTGAATTTCACGATGCCGACCGATCAGTTTCCGCCGGACCCGTGCTTCGAGCCCAACCTGCCGGGTGAATTCACCGACCTGCGCGAGGTGACCGCCGATCCTCCGACGGGCTTCGATCCGCCGGCGCCGATTCGCGTGCGGGCAGAGATCGTGTTCGACGGCCAGGCCGGCCACTGCGTTTCAAGTCTCGAAGTCGGCGATCCGTTCGGGTATGACGTGGGCGGCGGTGGCGGCGCCGC
>Ga0075418_10002244_pt1 | contig 22057 bp, 13 predicted proteins | sample SoiMetdeltSBSDD2_FD_81776 | JGI IMG/M metagenome (GOLD analysis project Ga0075418, IMG submission 81776) | Bulk soil microbial communities from a Populus tree surrounding site in Tennessee, USA - Soil MetaG P. deltoides SBSDD2 | ecosystem: Environmental > Terrestrial > Soil > Tree plantation...
CCGACCAATGTTAAGTTGGACCGCTACGATCCGGGACTTGGATATCGTTTCACGAACACGCCTCCGAGCGCGAGCAACTCCGATGAGTTGTTTGTTGTTCTCGCGTTTTCGGGCGGCGGCACGCGCGCTGCGGCCCTGGCGTACGGCGCTTTGGAGGAACTCGGGAGAACCACCATGCGCATTAATGGCGCCGACCGGAGGTTGCTCGATGAAGTAGACATAATCTCCTCGATTTCCGGGGGCAGTTTTACGGCTGCCTATTACGGCCTGCATCGCGATTCGCGATGGCCTGACTTTGAGAAGCGTTTCCTCCGCAAGAATGTCACGCTGGCGCTCGCCTTGCGCTTACTCAATCCGGTTAACTGGTTCCGCCTCTGCTCACGCGACTTCGACCGCATCGATATGGCAGCGGAGTATTTCGATAAACAAGTCTTCTCTCGAGCAACCTATGCGGACATTGCAGGGCATCGCGCGCGGCCGTTTATCATCCTGAACGCTACTGACATGTCCCTGGTAACACAGTTTGAATTCATCCAGGAACAATTTGATATAATTTCGTCAGACCTTGGTCAGTTCCCTGTCTCTCGTGCCGTTGCCGCATCGTCGGCATTTCCGATCCTGCTCAGCCCCATTACGCTCCATAACTATGGGCTGACTTCCAATGGCTACGCCGCGCCGCAATGGATCAGTGACGCGTTGGAGGACCGGCAACTGGCCCCGCGCGAGTATGCACACGCTAAAGCCACTAAATCGTATTTCGACGCGACGAATCGTCCATTCATCCACCTTTTGGACGGAGGGATCGGCGACAACCTTGGGCTGCGCGGCGTTACCTACGCGATGACGTCGATCCAGGGCTTGTGGTCGCTGAAGCATCTTCTCAACACCAGAATCAAGCATTTGTTGGTGATCACGGTGAACGCAAAGAACGGTGAACCGCGAAGGTGGGACCGACGTCACAACGCACCGGGAGTCGCCGGTGTGTTCGGGGTGGTGACGACCGGCCCAATGGGGCGCTACTCCGATGAAACAGTGCAATACCTTGGCGAGACATTTGAAACGTGGCGCCAGGAGAACAGCGTGGCGCGAAAATACAACGAGGCTGTTCCCGAAGCGAAGCTGCCCATGCGCAATGAAGTTCAATTCTACCACATCGAGGTCAACTTCCAGGACTTGCCCGAGAGAGAAACAGCATTGCGGGAGCGAATTATCAAACTAGGAACGACTTATCATCTGTCCGATGCAGCGATCGACGACCTCCGCCGGGCCGCGTCTATCCTGATCGCCGGTTCACCGGAATTAACAAGATTGAAAGACAACCTGCAGTGAACGCGTATTAGCAGGTAGCCCTATCCAAATGAGCCGGCCGCCGTGGAATGGGCCGAAGCAATTCCACATGAGTTTATGTCGAATGAAAGTTGCGTATGCTAAAATATGAAACCGCGCTGCTGATTGTCTGTAGAACAATCAACCCATTTGTCACCTTTGATCTGCTGATCGATGACAAGACGCCCAAGCCCGATGTAGAAAAGATCAAAATTGGCGATCTGTTCTTCAATCTTAGCGAGCAGGACAAGAGATTTGGTCATCACGTCGTAGACGATATTCTCCGGAACCTGGTAGACGCGTGCCTGGACGAAGGTTTCAACGTCGTGCTTGGCAAAGGAAACCTCGTCAAGGGCGATTACCCCACGATTCGGGCCCTGGCGAAGGCTCTGCGCACGGGATCTACCCCGGCCGAATGAGGAGATGCACCGCCGTGAAAACGTTCATATCACTTTCATGCCTGGTGTGCTTCGCGTTAACGCTTTGCGCCGCGCCGTTTCAGCCACGAGCCACATTCAGCCTTGAGCATCGCAAAGCGCGTCCTCCGCAGCATGTCATTCAACTGGAGTTCCTGGATGCCGAAGGCGAACCTGTAGAAGCAGTCATCCGTCTCGGTGAAGGCACGCCTCTCGAACCGCAATCCTATGAATTACGCGCTCGGACGGACGGTTCGGACAGTGCCGTGCCGGTGACGGTGCATGCGACTGGTGTCGAGCAAGGTTACGCGTCCCGGCTGATTTTCCGGGTGGACCCTGCGCACATCTTTTCGACAACCAATCAGTATGTTCTCCACGTTCGGGCCGGCACTCTTTTTCTGAAGGAAGGTGGACAGACCGTTTCCTTTAATACCGGGCGAGATTTCGACGTGGCGCTCGATAATGACCGCCTCGCCTTGGATCAAACGTTCGCGTATCCCAAATCAGTCCAGAACAAACTGGAACTGCTGGGCGGCACGGGCGGCGGAAATGCGTCGTTTCGGTATGCTCGTCGGTTCGATGAGGTCCGCGCGAGAAACTGGCTTAACGCCGAGCTGAATTTAAAGGGTGATTTCAATTTTTTGAGCGAGAACAAGGAGAAGTACTTCAACAGCCTGGTTGGTGAATTGAAACTGTTTACTCCCTTTCGGTGGAACTTTCCTGGAACACCGGCCAATCAGCGGCAGGCGCGCGCGCGCTTCTCGGAATGGGACGTGCATGCCCGCGTGGACAGCGACCAGACGTTTGAGAATGCCGACAAGGTCATCGGCACCAGCCTTGGCACGTACCTCAAAGATCCTATCTCCAGGTGGCTAAGCTCGTATCACATTCTGAACGGCTTCAGTAAAGCTGATGAAGCAAGCGTGTCCCCGTTATTGGTTGTCGGGTATGATTACGTAAGCGAACTGAAGAGCGACGACGATGGCGACAGCGTCGATAAGCTAGACACTCACGCCGGCAATCATCGTGCGCGGGCAATACTGGTTTGGTCCTGGCCATTGGGCAGAAATGTGGACATTGGCTTTTTGGGCATCAACCGCCGGATTGATGCGGATCTTTTATTGGAGTTGCAGGGCATTTATGACTTTCGTGTCGATGAGTTTTTGGATCAAAGTCGTGTGTCCCTCAACTTCTCGCCGAGAACCGCCAGCAACCTGCGAATCGTATATTCTCTGAGCTGGGAGCGCGGTAAAGCGGCGCCGACGTTCAACGACGTTCACGCATTGCTGGCGGGGTTAAAGCTCAATTTTTGAGGCGCGCTCGTTCATTATGAAAGTGTCCCCTGAAACCATTGAACTCACTGCGACACAACAGCAGCAATTCAGTGTTGAGCCGCCTGAAGACGTCACTTGGAAGTTGGAAAGTGAGCCGGTCGGCCAACTTTCCGCGACGGGTGTCTACACGGCTCCGCGCCGGGTTTTCTCCAGGCGCTCTGTCATTGTCACGGCCACGAGCAAAAAGGATCCAGCCGTTCATAGTAGTGCCACTATTACGCTCTCCGATAGCCCATTCCGTATTCGAGTCCTGGTCTTTTACTTGATGGGCGTGGCCGTGATCCTTTTCTGTCTTGTCGGTTGGCTCTGGCCGCGCGTGTGCCAGCGCAAAGAAGCCAATGCGTTATATGTTACTCCACGACTCGTAACGCTTGCGCCCGGAAACCAACAACAGTTCAGCGCGGTTGGGTCCAGCGGCACCAATCAAGCCCAAGCTAAAGTTGAATGGTCGGCGTCGGTCGGCAGGATTGACTCTTCCGGCATGTACTTCGCTCCAACATCGCTGGTCTCAAAGGCTGCGACCGTCAATGCCGTCACCACCAGAGACCCAAAGCTCGCTGGAAACGCTATTGTCCAGTTTTCGCCGCACACGAAGCTAAGCATTTCGCCCCAGTTTGTCACAGTAACCGAAGCCCAACCCGTCCAATTCCACGCGGAACTCGTTACCAGCCCGTCATCAACCAACGCCAGCCAACCATCTTTTGAGTGGTTTATCGCGCCCTCCGGCAGTGGGCATATCTCCCCACAAGGGTTGTATGTGGCGCCCGACCCGCTTACCGAAAGCAAGACGGTGACGGTGGTCGCGAAGCTTTTGTCATCTCCGGAGATTCAGGCCGCGGCTGTGGTTAAGCTCGTTGGTGGGGACTCATGCGCGTCCGACGCGGCGTTTAAGTTCTGCTTTGTCATCGTTCTGGGGGCGATTGGAGGTCTCCTTCACGGCATGGCATCGTTAGTAAACTACGTTGGTAACCGGCAGTTCGTTGCCAGCTGGTTCTGGTGGTACGTTTATCGCCCCTTCATCGGCGGCGCTTTGGCACTGGTCTTGTTCGTTCTGGTTGGCGGAGGATTTTTAACTGGCGAGTCGAACGCCAATATCGTTCGCGTCGCCGCTATTGCGGCTTTGGCGGGGTTGTTTTCGGATCAGGCGCTGATGTGGCTCGCAGGGTTGGTTTCGGCCCTGTTCCCAGCCAGTGCTCAAAAAGGTGCAAAAGATGCCGATCCACGGAAAGACAAACTGGATACCGCCAATCAAACCACGGCGCCCGCTCCGCAGATCGCGTCCGTCGCCCCTGCTACAGTCGCCAGCGGGACGAACCCGCCTCCGAGCCTGACCATCTCCGGATCGAACTTTGTAAAAGGATGCGTCGTCCGCGTTAACAATACTGATCGCCAGCCTGCTTCAGTTACGTCGACGGAAATAAAACTGAATCTAACGTCACAAGATATCGCCAACCCCGGCACGCTCACGCTCGTAGTCGTGAATCCCGACAAGCAAGTGTCCAATGAAGCCAAAGTCACTGTTACCTAGTCGCTATGAGCACGTCCACAAGCTCGATCCGTGAACTTACCGTCAAGACCTGGTCAGAGCTTGTTTCTGAATTATACGACAACTCCTACAACGAGACGCTTGACCGTTTTCGCTCTCCGTATGCCTTCCGCGGAATAACCGATCTCAACTACAAGCTGGAGACGACTCTCGTGCGGCTCGGTCACTCCACAACCGATGAAATTAGATTTATTGAGGCCCGCCTTCTGGAAAATTTCAAGAAGTATGCATATGGCCAGTTCGATGATAAGCTCTCCATTTGGCACTGGATCAGCGTTGGTCAGCACCACGGCTTACCGACACGGTTGCTCGACTGGACGTATTCTCCATTTGTGGCTCTACATTTCGCCACCAATGACCTTACGAAGATGGATTGCGATGGAGTCATTTGGTGCGTGAATTTCTGGGAAGTGCAGCGGTGGCTGCCCGATGACTTACGGCAGGCCCTTCACGATAAGCGTCTCAGCGTCTTTTCCATCGAGATGCTAGCGGAACGATTCCAGGAGTTTTCAAAGTTCGACAACCCCGACGTGAATGCAGACTTCATGCTTTTTTTCGAGCCACCTTCCCTTGATGGGCGCATCGTCAATCAGGTTGCACTTTTCTCTTTTCTCTCCCGACCCGACCTGCAACTGGACGAATGGCTTACTCGCGTATCAGCCAATAACCCGGGGGTATGCAAAAAGATCATCATTGATAAGAGCCTGAAATGGGAAGTTCGCGACAAACTCGACCAGGCCAATATAACAGAACGTGTGCTGTTCCCCGGATTGGATGGATTGAGCGGATGGTTAAAGCGTTGGTACAGTCCAAAAGCTACGTTGGTTCCAGCCGGTGAACGCATGCGGCGCTCGCCCGACCCCGAACGACACGGCCTTACCTGATAGCTAATTTCGATTTCAACGCCAAGAGTGTGATGCGAAGAAGCCATTCTACAGCTGCAGAGCGGACACTGCCAGTCCTGTCAACACAAAGACGAGCGGCCGCGACACGGGACCCGTCTAGACATGCGTGAATAACTCGCCGAGATACTGTAGAGCTTTATCCCTCACCGCGGGCATGAGGCCGTCGTAGCCCAACTCGTGTGTTTGATCCTTGAGCCGCATTAAGTCGGTCAAGGCGGCGATATCCAGCACTTGCTGTCTGTACCACTCAACAAATATCCGGTTTGGCAGGCGATCCGCTTCCGTTCGGCGTAAAACACGCGCGTGCGTTCGGGCACAAAGCAATGATCCAGCCAGGCAGTACTCGGCAAATACTGGATGATGACAATCGAATTGCCGCGTAACTTCAACGAAAGCGGGTAATTCCCATTCAGTCATTTCAACTTGCTCATTTTGGATTCGCGCCAGTTTGCGCTTCACCAGCTCCTTAAGGTCGGGCCAGTCAGGAGGCTGCCCGGCGCAATTAGACAGCCGCGCCGGTTCCATCACGCAGCGGTATTTTCGCCATGACCAACGTAACAAGAGAGGCTGCTGCGCATAACCCTCCTCGGTGAAGACAGCAACGTGCGCAATCGCCACCGGTCTTGGCAAGCGCCAGGAAGCCGGCTTATAGGGACCCCGGGTTACCTTCAGTTCGAAATCAGCACCCAATTTGTTGAGCTGGCGCTGTAGATCCTCACGCACACCGATCAACCACGAGCCCAGCTCCACATCCTTTCGTCGCACGAACAAACAGATGTCAATATCGACGATCAGACTGGGCTCCCAGGGATAAACCTCACTGGTATTGCCGATGAAACCAACATCCAGGATACCGGCCTGGCCAACACCCGCACGGAAGTTTTGCTGTGTGATGGTAATCGCTTGCCGAAGATTTTCTTCATTTATACTCGCTGTCGTTGGACTTGCAATGGTCATCACCAATCGGTCGCGATTGACTCGCGCATTCCCACCCGGAGGGAGCAGCACATCAATTCCATCATCAAGTCGTGAATGCGATGGGGCAGGTCAGTACGAGCAAATGCGACAAGCTTTTCTGCAGAAATGTTGCTGACCAACTCGTTCAGCTGTCGGATCTCACCTGCCAGGCCCGGATCAGGATAAAAGCGATCGATGCCTTGCATATATGTTTCCCGGTATGCTCGCACCGCACCGCCGACTTGCGGGATAATTAGCACTGGAATGTGCCGTGTCATTGCGGCTTCAATTTCATCCAGCGCTCCTGATCGCCGCCCGCCGTGGGAGACAGTCCCCCCGTATGCGATAAGCAGACTCAGTTCAGAGACAAATCGTTTGCGCATGGGTCCGTATACGTCCTGCGCCCCCTCGCCGGGTTCTGGCGGAATGACGATAGCGGGAGCGGTACCCGAATACTTGGTGCCACCTCGAGTTCGCAAGTAGAATCGTGCGCGGGTTGGCTCTGCATCGAATGCGGCGCTCACAGGCGGGATTCCAACTACCGGAGAACAGCCCGAAGTAACGCGATAACCGTGCTCTGCCAGAGCCTTGCCGAGAGCCGCACCCAATTGGCAAACCTGAGCTGCTGTCAGCGATCCGTCGTCGAGCCTTAGCTGGCTTGTTTTAATCTCCTCCTCTGAGGCTTTCTCCAAGTCACGAAAACTTCCGCTGAAGCCAATGATCGGACGCCGCGCGGTGATGGCGACTTCAGCGACAAATCGCCTCACCGCTGCAAAATCCCCAACAAAGCGGGTCTCAATGTAATGCCTTCGTAAATTACTCGCATGTAGTTCCTCCTTTGATCGTTTCACTGGATCCGGGGAGGCTCTCGCCAGCAAATAGTGGTTATATCGTGTGCGAGGGATCTTCTGCCGTGCTATGGACACAATACGACGGAGGGCTGCATCGCGAAAGGAAACTCCCAGGAACAATATGCAACGATTGCGGTAGTCATCCTCGAACAAGCGCCAGATTTCCGGCCTTTCCCGTTCGACCAGGTCAAACTGCTCCTGAGTAAAAACCAGCCCCCAGTTCAAGTCGTCCGAGTAAGAGGCCGCCGCGAAATCGCCGTTCATTTTTATTACCAGTTTCCTGCTGCGGAAGTGTTCCAGCAGCGCCTTGTCACTTGTGATAACATGATACCCAAAGCCGCAGGCTACGTTCGCCTTTTCAAGTAGTTGATCGTAGTTCGATGTCCAGATCCTGCCTGGTTGTGCCCTCAGAAGGCCAAAATGATAGGCATTAGGGTCGAGGTCAGGTTTATCAAAGCTCTCCTGGAAATAATCGAATACCTGCTTCGCACCGCCTGGCCGAGCCGCCAGCAACTGTAATAGTTCCGGCATGTCCACTCCATCATCGACGAGATATCCTGCCCCTAGCGACTGCAGAACCTTGCCATAATGGCCATTCCAGTCTCCAATACCAGAAGGCACCGACACGCCGGAGCCTGCATAAAAACACAGGTCCCCATTCTCAATCGCTTCCACCAGATCGTGGGGTAAAGCAGGATCTTCCATCATCGCAAAGCTTGCCGCACGCGGACCAAGCGCCTGCAGCAAATCTGTCGAGGTTCTAAACGTAACTACGGCATTACGAGCTGCCTCATAGCTCGGCTCTCCAGACCATGCGACGTGGTAATAAATAACCTTCGCATCTCGGGCGCACTGAAAATCACTATCTGAGTCCCCTAGAAATACCAGCGCGCGAGGCTCCAACTGGAGCTCCTCGGCAATCTGCGTGAGCGCAGCCGGATGCGGCTTGGGGTACGTCAATGAGTCCCGACCGTGTGCAACATCGATCAACCTACCGATCCCAATTTGATTCAATCGGCGTTGCAAGTCTTCCTTGCGGCGAGATGACAGAACCGCGATTTTGCTGCCTGCATCCTTGAGATTTCTAAAAAGCTGTTTGATGTCCGCTCTCATGTCCATGGTCTCTTCAATTTTGACGAGGTTCGCCCGATAATGCGTTTCAACGTCCTCTATTTCGGACGGGGACATGCTTAATTCTGAGCAAAGCAATGGAATCAACGACTTTGGTGGAAACAATGGCAGCCGCTCAAAAAGGTCGATCGGAAGCTTGAATCGATCGCTGAACTGCTTAGCTGTCTCTGCCAGCGCCAGCCGCGCGGCCTTGCGACCGTCGAAGATTGGGCCATCAAAATCAAAAACGAATCCGCTCATTTGCCAGCTGGAAAAACAAAAGCGCAAAGACTCTGCCGTTACGTACTGGTAAGACACTGAGCATAATGAGCATGGGTACTACGTCAACCGTCGAGTGGACACGAATTCCACAGAAGATCTTTCCCGAAGGAAGCGAAGAGAACGAAGGGAATACTGATTTGTTCCCTCACCCTGACCCCTCTCGCGCAGGGAGCGGGGAGAGCATTCGCTCGTCTACCTTGACTTTCAGGGGTTCGCTTTCAGAGACGGCGTTGGAGTTGGTTACCACGAGAGGCGGCGCGCTTAGACAGCGCGGCCAACCCCTTTACTTGGACTCCATTTTCCAAATGCCCTTCCAGTCCGCGGGCGGGGAGGCAATCAGCCGCGCGCAGCGGGCGGCGAGGACGCGGCTTGGGCCATCGGCGAATTCGTTGACGAGGGTTTCGAAAAGGACCTTCGCCTCGGAGAAGTGGCCCGCGTTGTATTCCTCGAAAGCGGCTTTGTAAGCCTGGCAGAGGTCCCGGTAATTTGGAGGCACACAGGGATTTTCGCGCTCGAAAAGTTCGACCGGCTCAGTCTTGCCTTTCACGATCACGCGATCGACGAGGCGATGCGTGCCCCCGCCATCAAGCTCCGCGAAGGTGTCGCCGGAGATGAGGAGCTTCACGCCGTATTCTTTCGTGAGCGCCTCGATCCGGGCCGCTTCGTTCACAGTGTCGCCGACGAGCCCGTAATCCAGCCGCAGCGCCGAACCTTTGTTGCCGACGAGCACACCACCGCTGTGGAGCGCGACGCCATATCCGAACAGCGCCTTTACATCCTCCGGAAGCGAAGCGCGAAGCTGTTCCATCGCGGTGATCAGTTTTTGTGCGGCACGTACCGCGCGAGGAACCGCGTCGGGTTGCGACTGCGGCGCGCCCCAGTAACTAAGAAACTGATCGCCGAGAAAATGCTCGAGGTTCCCTTCCTCGCTCATGATCGCGGTGGTCTGCGCTTCGAAGACACGATTGAGCAAATCGAACATTCCCTTCGGGGCGAGCTTCTCGGCGAGCGGCGTGGAGTTGCGCAGGTCGGTGAGCAACAACGTGACGTCGGCGCGGCGCGGGTTCATCGAACCGGGATCGGCCAGCACCGCCTCCAGCACGCGCGGCGAGAAATAGAGGCCCATCGTGTGCCGGAGTTTCATCCGCTCGAGCCGCTCCACGATGAAGTCGTACGCGAGCGCCGCGAGTGCGCACGTGATCAGCACGAGCAACGGCGTGACCGGAGGCACAACAACGTTTGCGTTGTTGAACAACGCGTAAGTCAGAAGCAGGTAAACGGCGCCGAGCGCCACGGCGACTCCGAGCCGCTTCACCGGCTGGCGTATCAAGCGACAGAGGGCAGCGGACAGCAGGCCGGTCAGCACCACGAGAGCCCCGCGTGCCCACAGTGCGAGTTCGCGAAAGAATTCCCCGCGAAGCGCTGCATTGATGATATTGAGATGAATTTCCGGACCGGCCATCTCCGCCCTGAAGGGAGTGAGGTGAAAATCCTGAAAGAGATTCGCGGTGGGACCGAGGAGCACCAGCTTGTCGCGAAAAAACTCCCCGTTTTTATAATTTTCCTTCCATGCCTTTGCCGAGAGCACGTCGCCGATTGGGAACAACTCGTAGCCGCGTCCAGGCGGCGCGGTGTAGCGAAAGCGGCGCGACTGAAACCCCGCTGGAACACGCGCGCCTTCGCCCAGCTTGCGCAATGCGCGCGCGGCCAGCGTTTCGACGACCGCGTCGGGAGGGGCGTTGACAATGTCGCCCAGTTGCCTGTTCTGTATTTGAAAATCGGCGCGGCGGAGTACCCCATCCGCGTCAGGCCACACATTGACGAGGCCCACTCGGTCATCGAGGGCAACGGGCCTTTCCTGCGGCGCCGGGATAATTCCGGGGTATGGAGCCGTCATGACCCAGTTGCTGCCTCTGTCCGTCAGTTCGACGCTGCGGTTCCAGGCGATGACGACCTTGTCCTTGTGTTTCTCCAACGCCTGTTGCAGTGCCTCATCGCCATCGCCGGGGTTCGCGAAGACGAGATCAATGACGATCGCTTTCGCGCCTGCGTTGGCGAGTTTCTCGATCAATACGGCCCAGACATTACGCGACCATGGGAAGTTCCTGCGAAGGGCGGCCAGCACGGGATCGGCCTCAGCTTCGGCGGGAAGGATGTCCTGGGCATACGAAGGCCGGTCGATGCCGACGAGAACCAACCGCGGATCAGGCGGAACCCTGCGGCCGGACCGCATGAACCAGTCTTGCGCGTAGTTCTCCGCGTCGATGAGCGCGGGAAAGTTCAGGACGTGAGCGCCGAAAAGAACCAACGTGATCGATGCGCAGATCCCGAGAAGAGGACCGCGCCGTTTGGGCGATTTGATGGAAAAAGCTTCAGCCATGCAACGGCCCAATTGACCGGGCCGGTAAGGGCATTTGACAAGGCGATGGGGCTCGCGTAAACAGTGCGCGAGTCTAGCCCGTTGACCAGCATGAAAACAATAACTGTTCTCGCGGCAGTATTCGCCGCGTGCCTGCCTTCCGTGTATGCGGCGCCTCTTACCGAAAGCACCGTCACCGAGATCATCAAAGAAGTGAACGTGCTTGCCCCCGGCACCGCGGCGCCTTCTGCGGCGAAGCTCGATGCGCTGGTCAAGGCGCCCGAGCGGGTGCGGACTGGCGCCGAATCGCGCACCGAACTCACCGCGTCGGACCGCACCATCACGCGCATCGGCGCGAACACCGTCTTCTCGTTTGAAACGAGCGGCCGCGTCATCAACCTCGAGCGCGGCAGCATTTTGCTTCACTCGCCCAAAGGCGCGGGCGGCGGGACAATCAAGTCCGGCGGCGCGTCCGCGGCTATCCTCGGCACGACGCTCATTGTCGCTGCGACCGAGAACGGCGGGTTCAAAGTGATCGTCCTCGAAGGAAGCGCGCGGATAACGTTGCCCAACGGAAGAACGTCGAACCTGGACGAGGGCCAGATGGTATTTGTGCTGCCGGCGGGCGGGGGTTTCAGTCCGGTGCTGAACGTCAACCTCGGTCGACTGGTCGCAGGCTCGCTCCTCGTGAAAGGCTTTTCGCGCCAACTCCCTTCCGTCGAACGCATTAACACTGCGGTCAAGAAACAGAGCGCGCAAATTGAAAAGGGCCGCGCGGTTGACACGGGGATTTCGGCGGAGCAATTCGCGGCGGCATCCTCCGCAACGGCGGTCGCAAATGGCCTCAACGCGATCGATCACAATTCGTACAAGACGGGCGTTCATCCTGCGCTGACACCTGAGCAAATACGTCAACTTCTTGTCCCGGATCCGACCGGACAACTCAAAGTCAGTGGCGGTCCGGGCGGGCTTGGAGTCGTTCCGATAAAGATAGAGCGCCGCGTGTCGCAGCCGCAGCCGCAGCCGGGGCGGCCGTGAGCCAGGCCGTATTTCAGAGAGCACCCTAAACATGAGAAAACTAAAATTGATTCTTCCAGGCGCATGCCTGGTGTTAACGATTTGCACTGTCGCGGCACAAACTCCAGGGGCCATTCGGCAAGTGGAGTCCGACCAGCAGCGCCGGCAGTTGGAACGCGCCGCGCGCGAAATCCAACCAGGCGAGACGGCGCCGGAATTGTATCCGGGCGAGGTCACCGATATCGGCCCGCAGTCCATCATCAAATACAAACCGCGCAAGAGCTACGTCGAAGCGATGGTGGACGGGCAGTATTTCTATACGGACAACATGTTCCTGAATGAGGAGGACAAACAGGAGGCGGATGTCTTCGTCGGCACGGCGCAAATTGCGCTGGCTCCTACGGCTTACGATCTGGGCCCGGGCAAACTGGCGCCGCGCATCGGTTACCGCCATCAGTGGTACATGTTCGGCCTGCTGAACGATGACACCGTCCAGGTTTTCGATTTCGAAACGCTCAGCGTTCGGGAGGTCGAACTGAGAAAATTCGACTTCAACGCGCAGACGCTGTTTACCGACGGACGGTGGACAATGGGCAATTGGGGGGTTGATCTGGGATTCGAATACACGCGGTTGATGGAGTCAGATGACTACGATCAGTTTTATCAGGAGTACGTGCCGCGCTGGGGCGTGCAGCGCGTTTTCCCGCTCTACGAATCAGGCGCGCTTTCACTGGGCTACGCGGGCGACTATCGCTTCGCGGACACGGACATGCCTCCGCCGCAGTTCAACGAAGACTTCAACAGCCGCACCGATCACAGCCTGAACATTGCCTTCACGCAATCGCTCTGCAAACACGCCGTGGTGCAACCGTATTATCGGTTCAAGTACACCAGGTTCACCGAAGGCGATGAACGCGACGATTACCTGCACTCCTTCGGCGTGGCGGTGCACTGCTTCTTCACCCAGCAGGTCGGTCTGCGAGCCTTTGCCGGCTACGACATGCTCGAAACGAGCAACCCCAACATTCCGGACTACCGGCGCCTCGACGCCGGCGGCGGGCTGAATTTGACCTTTAGATTCTGATTTGGAGCGCAAGCGCAGGATTAGGCGAGGCTTTTAAAACCTCAGCGGATCGTTCCTCAACGAGGAGCAAATTCGGTCAAGCACTTTTTTCATCAAAAAATGTCCGCTGGTGTCCTCTCGTGTCCTCTCGTGTCCGCTCCTGTCACATTCATATTGGCCGCAACGCGGTTGCCGCAAAAACCCATGATACAATCCGCACATGAGGAAGAACTATGCCTCTGTCTCGGCGTATCGCGGGCTTCCGGCGGCACCGTGGAGCGTCCGCCCATTTAGGCTCCCGGTCCTTCGCTTAACCCTCCGTACCAACCCGGAGAAAACCGGAATTTTCCGGAATTCCGATTCCGATTTCCGGAACAGGCGAACGGTACAAAATCGGCGAACTCGCCGATTTCCGACCGATGCGACCACGCTGTACCAAGCACTTACAACAAATCAAAATCGGCATTCGCCGATTTCGCCGATTCGTACTTTCGTCATTCTTTCGTCATTTCTGGATTCGTCATTTGTCATTCGACCCTCACCCGGCAGCCCGCCCTTGTCACTTAGCCATCCTCCGCTACCTTCCATGAAACGTGGATCCCGTCGCATTCAAAATCGGTCCGCTAACCATCCACTGGTATGGTGTGCTGGTCGCCCTTGGCTTTCTTATTGGCCTGTGGATGGCGGGGCGCCGCGCGCTGCGGGAAGGGATTTCGCCGGAGAAGATCATGGACATTGGCCCGTGGCTGATTGTGGGCACGATCATTGGCGCGCGGACGTTGCACGTCATTTCCTACTGGGACGCCGAATTCGCCGGCAAGCCATGGACGGAGGTCTTTATGGTCCACAAAGGCGGTCTCGTTTACTACGGTGGCCTTATTGGCGCGACGCTCGCGGGGATCGTCTATCTTGTCTGGAAAAAACTCCCAATGTGGAAATTCGGCGACGTGCTCGCCCCCAGCATTCCGGTCGGCTACGTGCTTGGCCGCATTGGCTGCCTGATGAATGGCTGTTGCTACGGCAAGCCCTGCGACCTTCCGTGGGCTATTCGATTCCCGAAGGAACACGAGGGCACCGGTGGAGTCCCCGTACACCCGACGCAGCTTTACGACGCGTTGCTCAGCCTCGGCCTGTGGCTGTTCCTGGAATGGCTGTTCCGGCGCAAGCGCTTCGACGGCCAGGTCTTCGCGGCCTACCTGATTGGGTACGCGGTGCTGCGGTCGATCGTCGAAGTTTTCCGCGGCGATTATTCCCGGCATTACCTCGGCGGCTGGGCCACGCCCGCGCACCTCGTCAGCATGGCCATCTTTGCCGTTGGCCTCATTCTGCTCTGGCGCCTGCCCAAAGCGCCCTCGCAACCCGTCCGGCCCGCCCAATCGTCCGCGCCGTGAACCTCGACGCTGCCGTGGCGAAGTCGGTGGTCGTGCTCACTGGGCCAACGGCGTCGAGCAAGTCCGAGGTGGCGCTACTTCTTGCCGAGCAACTGCGCGGTGAAATCGTCTCCGTCGATTCCATGCAGGTTTACCGCGGCATGGACATCGGCACCGCCAAACCGTCCATGGCCGAGCGGGCGAAAACTCCACATCACCTCATTGACGTCGTCGACGTCACACAGTCTTTCGACGCCGCGCAATTTGCCAGCGCGGCGCGAGCGGCTATTGACGAAATTCAAGCGCGGGGAAACAGGGCGATCCTTTGTGGCGGCACCGGCCTGTACTTCAGCGCGCTTTTCAGCGGCGTCGGCACGGCGCCTGCAGCCGACCCGAAACTGCGCCGCACTCTGGAGCAGACACCGGCGAAAGAGCTGCTCCGCGAACTCGCCGAACGTGATCCCGTGACCTACGCAAAGATTGACCACAAGAATCCCCGGCGCGTCATTCGTGCCGTGGAGGTGATCCGTCAAACAGGCGGGCCCTTTTCAGAGCATAAATCGAACTGGGAGTTACGCTCAGTGACGCCGCACGCCTTTGCCTTGCGGCGCGCCCCCGCGGATCTGCACAGGCGGATCAGTGACCGTGTCGACGCAATGTTCGCGCGCGGCCTCGTAGAGGAAACGCGGCGGTTGCTCGAACATGGCCTCGCGAACAATCGCACCGCCATGCAGGCCCTGGGCTATCGGCAGGTAGTTGAGCATCTGCGGGGCGAGCGAACGCTCGACGAAACCATCGAATTGATCAAGCTGCGCACACGTCAATTTGCCAAACGGCAATTGACCTGGTTTCGCAACCAGCTTCAGCCAACGTGGATCGATGTCGCACCCGCCGAAACCGCTATGGAAATCGCCGGAAGCATCCGGCGCTTGATGCGCGATGGGTAGGCTTGCGCCGTCCAAGGGATTTCAGTCTATTATGAGCAATCTCATTATGCAGCGATTAGCAATTCTGCTTTGTGCCCTCTTCGTGGCCGCGGGCGGCGGCCCGGCGGCAGCTCAACTCAAAGCCCCATTCCAATTCCAAAACGGGGACCGTGTCGTGCTCATCGGTGACACGTTCATCGAACGAGAGCAGTCCTACGGTTACATCGAATACACATTGACCACGCAGTATCCCGAACTCGACGTCACGTTTCGCAACCTGGGTTGGAGCGCCGACACGCCCCTGGGAGTTTCCCGCGCCGGCTTCGATCCGCCGGAGAAGGGCTTCGACCGCGTCAAAGAACAGACCGCCGCATTCAAGCCGACCGTGGCTTTCCTGTTCTACGGCATGGCCGCGTCTTTCGACAGCCAGGAGGGCTTGCCGAAGTTTGTCTCAGAGATGAAGCAATTGATGAGCGCGATCACGAATTCCTCGGGTCGCGCCGTGCGCTTCGTCATTGTCAGCCCGATCAAGCACGAGAAGCTTCCCCCTCCGCTGCCCGACCCCGCGAAGCATAACGAACAGCTTGCGGCCTATACCGCGGCGTTGGAGAAGCTGGCGAAGGAACAGAATGCCGAGTTCATCAATCTCTTCCGAACCCTGGATAACGCGATGGTGGCGCCCCCGCACGAACCGCTCACGGATAACGGGATTCACTTGACCGATTACGGCTACCGCAGGGCGGCAGAAATGGTGGCCACGGGTCTGGGATGGAGGTCCTCGGCGTGGCGGTTCGGAATCCAATCAGACGGGAGTCTGCGCCCCGGCGGCTACGGAACGCAGGTAACCGAACACAACAAAACGGAGGAGCGCGCCAAAGCCGTTACTCAAAACGAGCGGCTCGACGTGCCACCGTGGCGGCCCGGCGAAACGCCGAAATCGACCAGGACGCCCGTAAACCGCATTCAGATTCTTGGCATTAAACCCGGCAACTACGACTTCAAAGTCGACGGTCAAGTTGTCCGAGTCATCACTGACAAAGACCTCGTCCCTGGATGGGTCGTCGACGAAGGCCCGCAATTCGAACAGGCCGAGTTGTTGCGTCAAACGATCCTTAAAAAGAACGAGTTGTTCTTCCACCGCTGGCGTCCGCAGAACAACACTTACTTGTTTCTCTTCCGCAAACACGAGCAGGGACAAAATGCGAAAGAGATTCCCGAATTCGATCCGCTGGTCGAGAGGGAAGAACAGAAAATTTCGATCCTTCGCCGGCCAAGCAAACACACTCTGGAGTGGGTTTATTCGGCGAACCAGTCTCCCGAAGCGACCAATCGCGCGCCTGCAAAATTAAAAACGGCGCCTCCGCTCGCTGTCACCGACCACCCACAAACACCGTTTCGCCCCCAACCGCTGCCGGTGTTCCAGACCGATCCGAATATTGAAATCGCGTTGTGGGCCGAGAACCCGCTGCTCGCCAAGCCGATCCAGATGAACTTCGATCCGCAGGGCCGGCTCTGGGTCGCGAGTTCGTCGGTTTATCCGCAGATTTCGCCCGGCCAGGAAGCCGACGACAAGATTCTCATCCTCGAAGACACGAACCGAGACAACAAAGCCGACAAGACCACCGTCTTTGCCGAAGACTTGCTTATCCCCAGCACAGTCGAACCAGGCGACGGCGGCGTGTACGTCGGCCAGAGCACGGAGTTGCTGCACTTCAAGGACACCGACGGCGATGGCATGGCTGACAAGAAGCGCGTCGTCCTTTCCGGTTTCGGCACCGAAGATACGCATCACACTTTGCACACCTTGCGCTGGGGTTTCGACGGGCAGCTCTACATGAATCAGTCGATCTACATTCATAGCCACATCGAGACGCCCCATGGCGTCGTGCGCCTGAACAGCGGCGGCATTTTCAATTTCCGGCCGCAAACGATGGAGCTGGATGTGTTCATGAAAGGGTTGGTCAACGGCTGGGGGCACCACTACGACCAGTTTGGCCAGTCGTTCGCGACCGACGGCGCGGGCAGCGGCGGCATCAACTATGTGGTCCCCGGCGCGATGTATGTTACCTACGCGGGCGCGCGGCGCATCCTTGGCAGCGTCAGCCCCGGCAGTTACCCGAAATTCTGCAGCCTTGAAACTCTTTACTCGAAGCACTTCCCGGATGACTGGCAGGGCAACATGATCACGTGCGACTTCCGCGCCAATCGAGTCGTGCGCTTTGCCATCGAGGAGCAAGGCTCGGCCTACACGACCAAAGAAATGCCGCTGTTTATCCGCACAACGAACGTGACCTTCCGCCCGATTGACGTGAAGCTTGGGCCCGACGGCGCGCTCTACATCGCGGATTGGTCCAACCCCATTATCCAACACGGCGAGGTAGACTTCCGAGACCCGCGCCGCGATCGCGTCCATGGCCGCATTTGGCGAGTCGCCAGGAAGGACGGCAAGGCTCTCCAACCGCCAAAATTTCTCGAAGCGCGCAACTCCGAACTGCTCGACACGCTGCTTTCGCCCAATGGTTACGAAAAGCAACAGGCACGGCGTGTTCTGGCCGAGCGCGGAACGAATATTCTCGAAGATCTTCGGGCGTGGACGGCCGCGCGCAGCGCCGATCTTCCGCGTCTGGCGGGCCTCTGGATGTACCAGGCGCTTGATGTGGTCCAGCCTGAGCTCTTGAACCAGTTACTCGCCAGCGACGACGCGCGGATTCGCGCCGCAGCCACGCGCTTGCTTGGCTACTGGGTGAAGCGCGTCAGCAACCCGCTCGAGCTCCTCGCGCTGCGGATCAAGGATAATCATCCTCGAGTGCGGCTCGAAGCGGCCCGCGCGTTGAGCCGCATTCCGGAAGCCCGTTCTGCCGAGTTGGTTTTGTCCGCGGTCGATATGCCGGTGGACACGCACCTCGATTATGCACTCTGGCTCAGCATCAACGATCTCGCGAAACCGTGGATCGCGGCGATCGAGGCCGGCGAATGGAAACCCGAAGGCCGTCAAAAACAACTTGAGTTTGGGTTGAAAGCCATCGAGCCGGAACTGGCCACCCGCGGGCTCGCCAAAGTCATCACGACGATTCCAAAGGATGGCCCCGGCGGCATCATCGAACTGATCGGCCAGGCCGGAAGCCCGAAGCAGCTACGACAGTTGTTCGATCAACTCGTCGCGAAAGGATTCACCGAGGATGCCGCGGCGCGCGCGCTCGGCGCGCTGGCCGAAGCCGCGCGTCTCCGGAACGCCCGCCCGGAGGGCGACCTGGAAAGCGTTTTGGCGTTCATCGAAAGCGCCAATGAAAAAATCCGCGCTGGAGCGATCCGAGTCGCGGGCGTTTGGAAGATGAAGGCAGCGACCCCGACGCTGCTCAAGATCGCCGGCGACAACACCGGTTCACCCACCGTGCGGCAGGCCGCTTTCGACGGCTTGCGCGAAATCGGCAACAGCGACGCGATCTCCGGGCTGCGCAAACTCGCTGAGAAAGACAAGCCACTCGCGCTCCGACAGCAGGCGACCGTGGCGCTGGCGACCACAAGCATGGCCGGTTCGATGCTACAGATTCTGGCCGTACTCAAAGACGTTAGTCACGAGGACGAGGCGCTGGCACTCTGGCGTGCTTTGCTCAACGTGAAGAACGCGCCCGCGGCGCTCACGCGTGGGCTCGCCAGGGAAAGTCTCCCGGAAACCGTCGCCAAAGCCGGCGTGCGCGTCGCGCGCGAAGGCGGGCGCAACGAACCTGATCTCGTGCTCGCGTTGAACCGCGCCGGCGGCCTCACCTCCGACGTGAATATTACGGACGAAGAGATTCACGCCATTGCTTACAACGTAACGCGTGGTGATCCAGTCCGGGGCGAAGCGATCTACCGCCGCAAGGAACTCGGTTGCATCACCTGCCACGCCATCGGGGGCGCCGGCGGCAAGGTCGGGCCCGACATGACCAGCCTTGGGGCAAGCACAGTCACTGACTACGTCGTGGAAGCAGTCCTCGCTCCCAACAAAAAAGTCAAAGAGGGTTATCACTCGATCCAGCTCACCACCAAAGATGGACAAGACCTCAGCGGTATTCTCCTGCGCGAAACCAATGAGGAAATCATTCTGCGCGACGCGACCAACAAGGAAGTCTCCGTGCCGAAGAAGAATGTCGATTCGCGCAAAATCGGCGGCTCGCTCATGCCCGCGGGGCTGGTCGATATTCTAAATCCGAACGAGCGCATCGACCTCTTCCGCTTTCTCATTGAACTCGGCAAGCCGGGCCCCTTCGACGCTTCAAAAGGGAACGTCGCCCGCGCGTGGCGCATCAACACCACGAGCACCGGGACCAACGATCCCGAAATCCTGCAGAGCGACGTGAAGGCCTGGGACGTGATGTACACGACGGTGCGCGGCGCCCTTCCCAAAGAGGAACTCAAGACGGAGCAGGGCGAGAAGCGCCTGCCGCTCTTCGCCGCGGCGCGTTTTCAAACCGCAAAGAGCGGCCCGGTAAAACTCAAACTCGAAGGCGTTGGATCGCCCAAAGCCTGGATCGACGGCAAACCGGTTGGCGGAAATTCCGAAGTCGTCGCCGACCTCCCGGCCGGCACGCACACTTTCGTGGTGAAAGTCAACGTGAGTGACGTCAACAACTACGTGCGGCTCGAGTCCGCGGACGTCTCGTTTCTCGTTGAGTAGCGAAACGTCACCAGTCCGGGTGACGCAGTTTCATTTCGGCGGCCAGGTTGGGCAAGTACATCGGCGCTGAGCCCATGAGCACCGCCGCCGCGCCCGCGTCGAAGAACCGTTGCACGTCCTCGTCCGACGAGACGCCCCCAACGCCAACCAAAGCCAGCTTAAAATTTTGCTCGCTGATAATCCGGGCCGCGCGCCTCAAAGTTTCGACGGAGTTCCCGTGAATCCCGCGACCGACCACGCCGGCACTCACGAAAAGGTCACCGAAGACCGGCCGTTCGTTGCGCTGCAAAACCGGGCGGCTCGGCGCATTCGCCATCGTGATGCCGTCGGCGATCCCATTCACGAATTTCAGGAACATCCGCAGCTTGCTCGCGTCGCCAAACTGCCCGGCCTTGAGCAGCAACGGCTTCTTCCCGATTCGCTCGCGGATCGCCGCCGCAATCGTGCGGCTCATCTGCGCGTCCATGTAAATACTGCCTTCCTTCGCGCACACATTCGGGCACGACAGATTTGCTTCGATCACGTCGGCGTCGGACTCCGCAGCCCACGCGGCGCATTGCGCGAAGTCATCCGCGACCTGGCGCGCGGCGGCGTTCTCGGGCGACGTAGCGACGACAGAAACAATCAACACCTTTCCAGACGGCAGGGCGGCTTTGGCGCGGCGCACGTCCTCGCGCCAGGTCTGCGGGGCCATCGAAGGCATGCCGAAGCAAACCGCCGAACTGATTTGCGCAGGGTTGGTTGGAATACGGTCGGTCGCGTAAACTGGACCCTTGCCGCTCTCGTCCTCGACAAAGACCCAGTTCGGAGGGTCGTAGCACGCACGATAGGAGGACCGCACCGTTTTGTAAGTCAGAATGTCGAAGCCTCGCTGCGCGTACCCAAGAACCCATTTGCTGTTTAAGAGTAGTCCGGCGCTGATGCCCAGCCGGCTGCGGACCTCCAAGCCGAGAAAATCTTTCATCGGACCCGGGGGCACGGGGATCGGCTGGGTCGCAAATGACGGGCCGCGGTCGTAATTGTACTGGTACGTTTGGTTGATGTCGTACGTTTGGACCATGGTCAGGCAAATCAACGGACGATTTTCAGGGCGATATCTTCACTGAACTGCGGCGAAGTCAGTCGCAACGTTCCACCCGGATGTTGAAGGCGTTGCGCGGCATCGATCTTCCCAGAGCGAGTGTCCAGCCATCCCAAGCGATAACGCCCACTCGGGAGGTCCAGCTGGACCGGCGTTGATACTTGCTCGATCTGCTTCGGGTCCTGGGAAATGTAGATCGCGTACGCCTTGCCTGCTTCCACGAGCGAGCGCGCCGACAAACCCGCCGACAAGTCGGTGACCAGGTTGGTTTCAGGCCGCATGCGCACAAAATCGAAAGCATGGATGAAGTCTTTGAGGATCCCCATTTCACGGCGGAAACCGGGGTTGCCGCCGCCGGGTTGCTTTGCGGGATAGGTAAACGTGCCGTCCTCGTGACCGACGGTGAAGGAGTAATCCAGGTTGTTGTAAAGGGCGCCGCCCGCGAGAATGAACTCCCAACCCTCGCGGCGATAAGGAAAGTTGTTAGTGCCCACGAATCCAGTCTCGTTGTCGCCGATGACTTTTTTGAGGTCGTAGTTCATACCGACCGGGTCCGGCGGCGAAGCGTAGTGGAAATTGAAAATCGAGATCTGCGGATGAGGCCGCTGAATCAGCGCCTTTTTGTTCGCGATGTTTTGCGAAATCAGGTGGCGAAAGCGGAAGGAGCGCTGCGTTTCGGTGATCACGTCGGCGATCCGGTGCTGCCATTGCGTGGTCACGCCGCCGAAGTAAGGTTCGTTGCAAATCTCGTAGTAGACATTGTCGAAGTTGCGCAGTTCCGTGACGATCTTACGTGTCATCGCTTCATGGTAGGCGAGCAGTCCACCGTGCTTGTCGAGGGTATAGACGTTGGTGCG
>Ga0075418_10002246_pt1 | contig 22046 bp, 19 predicted proteins | sample SoiMetdeltSBSDD2_FD_81776 | JGI IMG/M metagenome (GOLD analysis project Ga0075418, IMG submission 81776) | Bulk soil microbial communities from a Populus tree surrounding site in Tennessee, USA - Soil MetaG P. deltoides SBSDD2 | ecosystem: Environmental > Terrestrial > Soil > Tree plantation...
CGGCAGGGCGTGCTCGACACAGAACTGCCTCACCATCGTCCGCACGCGGCTGAAGTTGACCCGGGGCATCGTCGGGAACAGGTGATGCTCGATCTGGTAATTCAGACCACAGAAGGCGTAGTCCGTGATCCGGCCCGGCCGGACGTTGCAGGAGCTGAGCACCTGGCGCTCCAGAAACGTCAGCGTCGTGCCGTGCGCCCAGGTCGGCATCCCCTTGTGGTTCGGGGCGAACGCCATCCCAAGGTACAGGTTGCTAACCCACTGCGCCAGGAAGTAGATCGCCACCCACCGCCAGCCGAGGAAGAAGATCGGCGACAGCCAGGCGGCGTGGCTCAGCAGCAGCAAGCCGATCTCGACGGCCCGGCGACGCCCCTTGAGCGTCCCGACGGCGTGGCGCCAGCCGTCGATGCGGAACGCCCAGTCCAGGGTCAGGGTCACGACAGGAATGACGAGGAACGCCTGATAGCGGGTTATCCAGCGACGCAGCCCGCGCTGCGTGGCGGCCTCCTCCGCGTTCAGGGTGAACAGGCCGCCCAGCTCGAGGTCCGGATCTTCCTCCTCGTCGTTCGTCAGGACGTGATGACGATTGTGCCGGTCACGCCAGGACCAGAAGCTCACGCCCAGCACGAACGACAGGCAGATCTCGCCGATCAGAAAGTTGTTGCGCTCCTTGCGGAAGATCGCCATGTGGCCGGCATCGTGGCCGATGATCCCAAGCTGCGTCGTGGTGATCCCCAACACGACCGCGGCGAGAACAGTCCAGCCCCAGCCCGGCGGCACCGTGAACACGAGTGCCCACGCCCCGACGAACAACGCCAGCGAGGTCAAGCCACGCAGCACGTAATAGCCGTACCGCCGATCCATGAGCCCCGCATCGAGGACGGATTGACGCAGACGGACATACGCGGCGTTTGAGGCATCGTAGCCGTTTGGGCGCCAGCCGGCCGGCGCGTCGGCCGGGCTTGACAGGGCAGCCGCGAGCGCGACGCCTCCACGGGTGGAAGCGTCGGCGTCGGAGGGCGCAGTCAGCATGAACCATCTCTTTCTGCCGGATCCGAACAGCTACAGATTTGCCGGGGGATGCGTTGCGTGGATCTCGTGGACGGGCCTGTCATGGGCGCGACGGGCCGCGTCGTTCAGATAGCCTCGCGCAGCAGGAAACGACCGGAGCCCTCGCCGAAGGGATCAATCAGCACAGGCAAACGTGCCGACGCACGAGCACTGGTCGCGGCGCGATTGTACGGGAGCGGCCCCGGGCAATCCAGGATAACGGACGAATCTCGCCCCGGGGAGGTCACCTGGCATTGCCCCGGAGAGGTCATCTGGCATTGTCCAGGGGAGGTCGCCGAGCAGTGCACGGCACCGCGCCCCGCGATGCCATATAGTCTGCGATCGGAGACGAGGCTCGCCCCCGAACTGCCGCGTCCGGCTTGTTGCGGAACGCGGCCAGGCCCGGGGTCGGCCGCCAGGATGATCCGACGGCGTGGTCGGTTGATCGCCAGCGAGAAGGGGACAACGAACCATGCGCTATCGACTGCTTGGCCAGAGCGGCCTTCGCGTCTCGGAGCTCTGTCTCGGGACGATGACGTTCGGCGACGTGCTGGGGTGGGGCGCCGACTTCGACGAGAGCCGCCGCATGTTCGAAACGTTCCTCGAGGCTGGCGGCAACTTCGTGGACACCGCCAACAACTACACCCTCGGCACCAGCGAGCAGTTCCTCGGCGAGCTGATCGGGCCGCACCGCGAGCGGCTGGTCGTGGCGACCAAGGCGACGATGACCGCCGTCCGCGACGATCCGAACGCGGGCGGCAACCAGCGCAAGAACCTGGTCCAGACGGTGGAGCGAAGCCTCCAGCGGCTGAAGACGAGCTACCTGGACCTGCTCTGGATCCACGCCTGGGACGGCATCACCCCCGTCGAGGAGCTGATGCGGACCCTGGACGACCTGGTCCGCCAGGGGAAAGTGCTGTACATCGGCATCTCGAACGCGCCCGCCTGGGTGGTGGCCCAGGCGAACACGATCGCGAGCTTGCGCGGCTGGACGCCGTTCGCCGGCATCCAGGTCGAGTACAGCCTGGCCGAGCGCACGCCCGAGCGCGAGATGCTGCCGATGGCGAAGGCGCTCGGCCTCGGCGTGACGGCCTGGTCCCCGCTGGCCGCGGGACTGCTGACCGGCAAGTACCGCCAGCAGGACGGCGAGAGCGACCCGAAGCGTGGCGACGCGACGACGGTCCCCCACCACCACGAGCGGACGCTCGCCATCGCCGACCTGGTAGTAGACGTGGCCGAGGAGGTCGGCTGCCCGCCGGCCCAGGTTGCGCTGGCGTGGGTCCGCCAGCAGGGCGCGATTCCCGTCCTCGGCGGCCGTAACCAGGCGCAGATCGCCGGCAACATCGAGAGCCTGGACGTCACGCTCGCTTCAGAGCACCTGGCGCGCCTGGACAAAGCGTCCGCGATCGACCACGGCTACCCGACCGACTTCCTGGCCCGCGACGGCGTGAGAGGCTCCGTCTACGGCGGCATGCGCGACCGCATCGACGACCCCCGGCTGGCCTGACCTGCGATGTCGTTGAGAGCAGGCGCTCGCGCGGCGTGGCGGACAGCGGTAGGCGCATGAGCCCCGGCCGGGAGCGGTGGCGACGGTGGACCGCGCACGGGGCGGTGCTCGGCTCTGCCGTGACGGAGGGCGCACGAGACGGCGCCATGCTGGCTCGTCTGGCGCGAGACCTGCCGAGCTTCCTCAGGCAGCCGCTCACGCCGGACAGGGCACGGGTGGCCATCCAGGCGCGACTGCGGCATCGCGAGTGCCGCTTCCTCGACATCCTCGAGCGGACGGTCTTCTCGCGGCCGACCAGCCCGTACGCTCGGCTGATGGCGCTGGCTGGCTGCGAGCCCGGCGACGTCCGATCCCTGGTGACTCAGGATGGGCTAGAGGATGCCCTCGCGAAGCTCGCCGAGCGCGGCGTGTACGTCGCGTTCGACGAGTTCAAGGGTCGCAGGGCGGCCGTCAGAGGCAGCCAGCGACTCTGGTTCCAGGACTGGGAGTTCGACAACCCGCTGATCCGCCCGCACTTCGTCAACCTGACCGGCGGCACGCGCGGCCGGCCGAATCGTATCCCACGGTCGCTCCTGGCGTTCGACGGGCTCGCCGCCTTCCTGGGCGTGGCGCTCGCCGCGCACGGCGTCGATCGCTCGAAGCACCTGCTCTGGCTGAACGGCCCGATCGACTGGCTGATGATGCACGCGCGACTCGGCCTCCGGATCGACGGCTGGTTCCATCCGCTCAGCCCGCTGGCCTGGCAGGTCAGGCTCGGCTCGCACTATCTGGCAGCGGTGAGCAGGCTCGCCGGGCGTCCGCTACCACTCCCAGACCACTGCGATGTGAGCGAGCCCGATCGGATGGCTTGCATCCTGGTCGATCGACGGCGCCGTGCGGCGTCACTCGTCGTCAACACGATCGCCAGCTCGGCGGTACGGGTCGCGGTCGAAGCCGAGCGTCTCGGCCTCGACCTCTCCGGCGTCACCTTCATCGTCGAGGCTGAGCCGATGACGGAAGCGCGCCGGCAGCACCTCGACGCCGTCGGCGCGCGTGTGATCGTGAACTACGCCTCGATGGAGTTGAACACGCTGGGGTACTCGTGCGCCAGCAGCCCCGAGGCGGACGATCTTCACTTTGCGAGCTTTCGCTACGCGGTCGTCGAGCGGCAACGCGAAGCCGTGCCCGGCGGCCCGACCGTCGACGCGCTGCTGTTCACCTCGCTGACGCCCGAGGAGTCGAAGGTGACGCTGAACGTCGAAATGGGCGACTCCGCGCTGATCGAGGACCGGGCGTGTGAGTGCGAGCTCGGTCGTCTCGGCCTGCGCACCCATCTCTCCACCATCCGCAGTTTCGAGAAGCTGTCCGGCGAAGGGGTGACGTTTGCGAGATCGTCGCTGATCCACCTGTTCGAGCTCGTGTTGCCGGAGCGGTTTGGCGGGTCCAGCCTGGACTACCAGTTGGTCGAACGGGAGTCGGCGGACGGGCTCACCCGCTTCGAGCTGCGCGTCAGTCCATCCGTCGGCCCGGTCGACGAGGCGGCGCTCTGCTCCCTGGTGCTGGCACAGCTCGGTCGAGGAGACGCGGTGACGCGGCACCACGCGGAGCTACTGAAACGGGCCGGGACGTTGCGGGTGTTGCGCGCGCCGCCGCTGGCGACGCGCGCCGGCAAGATCCTGCCGTTCTACCTGGCCCCGAAGGCGGTGGACGCGACCCGTTGAGGCGCCTCCGGTGTCAGGCGGCCGGCGGCCCGAGGATCGCGTCGACCTCGACGACCATGTCCGGCGCGAACGCCGGCGACAGGCTCTCGCCACGCTGGTAGACGCGGATCGCGAGATACCCGTCCTTCGAGGGCTCGCGGTACACCTCGATCCGCCCGCCGTTCAGATCGACGAGCCAGTACTCCGGCACCCCGGCCCGGGCGTAGAGTGGCCCTTTGGTGTCTCGATCGTAGTCGAGCGACACGTCGGCGACTTCGATGACGAAATGCGCATACTCCGGCGATGGATGCCGATCCTGTGGAGTGTCAGCGCGAAGCACCGTGACGTCCGGCACTGGCTCCGAGAAGTCATCGAGGCGGAGCGGGTTGAACACGCTCGGGATGACGTCATCGCGCCTGGCGAACACGCCAGTCAGATCAGAGACGGTCCAGCAATGGCGGACGCTTCGCGGGTACATCTCGAGAATCTGGCCCTCGATCAACTCGACGCGCTCCTCGTACCCGAAGATGCCAGCCGCACCCATCTTGTAGTACTCGGCGACATTGAACAGGCGCAGGCGTGGTTGCACAGGTACTGGACTCGCCGGAACCACCATCGCGGAGCCTCCATCACGATTCTACGTCGCACACGGCAACCCACAACGGTCTGACTCCAGAGCGTGAGAACCAGAATCGCTGCCAGGAAAACGACCATCACTCTTCGAGGAATCATCTCGAAGGGCCATCACGGAAGTCGTGAGGTGCGATCGTCGCAACATGAAGCTTGGTCACACCGAATCGTCGGAGACAAAGCTGCACCGGCACTACACCTGATGCTACCGGCATCGCTCGGCAGCCAGATTCTCACTACGGCCCAGAGGTAGTGAGGTTATCGCACCATGACCAATCATCATGTCATTGGCAGGATGTGGCCGGAAGTGCTCAGGGCGCCAGGGCAGACGCCAGCGCACGTCACGCGTCAGGCGTCTGCGCCTCAGACGGGCTCAAGGCAGGCGCGAGGTCACCGCGCTCCTGGAAGAACAGGTCCAGGTCAGCGCGAACGCTCACTTCGTCCCGATCACCCCGGTCGAACTCCGAAATCAGGATCCAAAGCTCCCCGTCAAGCTCGTCGAGCCGCTGATCTTCGGCATCGACCACATCCTGAGCGTGCGCGACAAGCCACTGGCGGACGTCCTCCAGCGATGTTCGCCCGACCAGATACGACCTCGTCAGAGCTTCGAGCTCCTGGGCGAGCGACATCGTGACCTCCGGATCGGCTAGCTCGTCACTAGCCGTCAAAATATGCTTCTGGAATCTGTGCGCCTGGTTCAACGAGGATCAGATCGTAGAACGGGCCATGCGAGGCCAGATTGCCGCCAGGATTCGCCGTGACAAGTCCATCAGCAGGCCATGGCTCCAGCCAGGCTCGCGCAGTCAGATCGTTCAGTATCTGGATGGTAACCGTCGGCTGCTGGCCATCGCACATCGCTACCTTCAGCCGGACGGGTCACTCGGCGCGAGCGGGATGCATGACCCGAAATGGCTGCGCCGACGAGGTCAGGTCTACGAGCCATCCCACAAGGACTTCGAGACCTGTCCTGGTTGCTCAGTGTGGCAACGACGAGCCAGGCAACGGTCTCCGTGATCGCTGGACGGGACGAGCAATCCGATGCAGTAGAGGTCTATGAGGCGGAATGGAGCGAGGGCGCCGAGGTCTGGGCGCCGCGGGCGGTGGCCCGGGCCGTGTACACCAGCAGCACCAGGGCCACGATGCATAGCGTCAGCGCGCTCAACGCGATCGACCAGTGGATGCCGATGAAGGCGCCGGCCACGCCGACGGTGATGCCGCTCCCGGCCCGCAACCCGCCGCTCGACATGTTGTAGACGCCAACCACCCGCCCGCGCTTGTCCGGCGGCGCCAGCAGTTGCACCAGCGTCTGCGCGATCGACGTCGCGGCCAGGTTGGACATGCCGGCGAGGACCAGCAGCCCCAGCGAGAGCGGATAGCTGTACGAGAGCGCGAACCCGACGATGCAGAGGCTGTACACCACCGTGCAGAGCATCGCGGCACGAGCGCTCGGCCGTAAAATGCCGGTGCTCTCCAGCACCAGGCCCCCAAATACTGCCCCGGCCGCGTTCGCCGCCAGCAGCGCGCCGTAGACCAGGCCGGCCTCGCTGATGCCCAGCCCTTCCGCCAGCTCCGGCATCTGCGGCCCCAGCGCCGCTCCGATGAACAGCGAGCTGAGCCCGCCGAGCGCCACCATGCTGATCAGCGTCGGGTTGTCCGCGACCTCGCGGAGCACCTTGAACGCGTCCGAGAACGTCATCGGCGGTCGCCGGACGCCAGTTGCGTCGCGCAGGTGGCCGGTGTACGGCATCACCACCAGCCAGATCGTCAGCGGCAGGTAGATCAGCACGTTGACCCAGATGCCCCAGGTCTCGCCCAGCCCGAGCAGCAGCGCCGACCCGATCGCAGGTCCGCAGAGGACCCCCAGGCTCCGCGAGGTCGAGTTCAGGCGAACGGCGCTCGGCAGCGTCTCGCGGCCGACGATGTCGTGCAGCATCAGTTGCTCGGCGGGCGACCAGAGCGCGCCGGCCATGCCGTGGATGATCAACAGGATGACGGCGTGCCAGATCTCCAGACTGTCCGTCAGGAAAAAGTACCCCCAGGCCGCCGAGACGCCCATGTACATCACCTGGGCGACCTGGATCACTTTTCGACAGTCGTACCGATCCGCCAGCCCGCCGAAGTAGACCGAGAAGACCAGCGACGGTACCCAGTGGCTGATGACGGCGAAGCCGGCCAGCGCCGGCGAGTGGAACTTCTGGTACAGCACCCAGTACGAGATCACGTGCTCGATGTTGTCGGCCATCATCGAGAGCATCGTGCCGAACAGGTAGAACCGACAGTCCGGATGGCGCAGCGCCGCGAACTTCGCTCCGCCTGACCGCGCGACGGGCGGCGTCGTGGGCGCAATGGTTGGGATGTGATCAGCGATACCGCAAGCGGCGCACATGGATCAGGATTATTACGAGGCCGGGATGCCTTCGGCGATGGCGTCGAGGCGGACCCAGCGGCGCTGGGGCACGGCGTCAAGCGCCCGGGCCGTCATCACCCAGTCGTCGATGTTCGGCGAGGCTGGCTCGCCGCTCGCCAGCGCCTCCATCAGCGTCCGCAGCTCGATCACCTTCGTGTCGGGGTAGCCGAGCGGCTGGCCTGGGCTCGGGATGAAGTTGCCCTGCGGCGGGTGCTCGGCCGACATCCGGAGCCGGGTGAACCCCTGCTCGCGGCGGTCCTCCTGGGGCAGGTAGAGCTGGAGATCGTTCAGGTGCGGGAAGTACCAGCGGACCGCGCCGACCGAGCCCGTGACCGTGAACTCGAAGTCGGCACGGGTGCCGGTCGCGATCCGGCTCCCCTCCAGGACGCCGGTCGCGCCGCTCGCGAACGTCACCAGCGCCGCGAACGTGTCGTCGTTGTCCACGGCGCGCTCGTGCTGGCCTTCAGGACGGGTCGGATCGTGGCGCGCCGGCACGTGCGTCGTCGTCATCCCCAGCACCTCGGAGACGTCGCCGGCCAGGTAGTGCGCCATGTCGAAGACGTGCGCCCCCAGGTCGGCCAGGGCGCCGGCCCCCGCCGCCTCGCGGCTGAACCGCCAGGTGAACGTCGCGCCGATCGGCCCGGCCAGCACGTCCGTCCGGAACGCGATCCGGACGTCGCGGATCTCGCCCAGTCTCCCGCTCTGGATCAGCTCGCGGGCGTACTGGACGGCCGGCGCCCACCGGTAGTTCAGCCCGATGAAGCTCTGGACGCCGGCCTGGTGGATCGCGGCCTGGATCGCCAGCCCCTCCTCCAGCGTCCGCCCGACCGGCTTCTCGCAGTAGACGTGCTTGCCCAGCGCCGCCGCGGCCGTGGCGATCTCCTGGTGCAGGAACGGCGGCACGCTGATGTCCACCAGCTCGACGGACGGATCGGCGATGGCGTCACGCCAGTCGGCCGTCCAGCGCGGGATGTTGTGTTTGAAGGCAGCGCGCTCGGCGGCCGGGCCGTCGATGTCGGCGACGACCCGCAGCTCCGGATGGGCCGCCGCCTCCGGGAAGACCTGGCGGACCAGGGTGTGGGCCCGAGCGTGGATGCTGCCCATGAACCCGGTCCCGATGATCGCAACGCCAATAGTCCGAGACACAGTAACTCCTTCTCTGCGAGCGTAGCGCGGGGGCTCGTCCCCCGCTCGTTCGTGAGCATTCTGGACGAGGGACAAACTGGGGTGTGACCAGCGGGGACAAGCCCCCGCGCTACGCCAGGCGGTCGCTCGAGGTCAGGATAGCCCGGCGTGCCGATCCCGCAGGACCCGGTGGAGGATCTTGCCGGTCGCGGTGCGTGGCATCGCCGAATCGTTGACGAAGTCGACCGACTGCGGGCGCTTGTAGCCGGCAATCCGCTCCTGACACCACTGGACGATCTCGTCGGCGCTGAGACGGGCGCCAGGGTGGGTCACGATCACCGCGTGCACGGCCTCGCCCCACTTCTCGTGCGGCACGCCGATGACGGCGACGTCCTGGACCCCCGGGTGGGCACCGATGACGCCCTCGACCTCTGACGGGTAGATGTTCTCGCCGCCGCTGATGATCATGTTGCTCTTGCGATCGACCAGATGATAGAAGCCGTCCTTGTCGCGACGCGCAAGGTCGCCGACCGAGCACCACGCCCCTCGGAACGCCTCGGCCGTGCGTTCGGGATCGTGCCAGTACCCGCTGAAGACGTACGGCGTCCGTGAGTAGAGCTCGCCGACCTCGCCATCGGGAACGTCGTGGCCCTCAGGGTCGAGCAGCCTGACCGGGCCGGTCCCGGTTAGCTCCCGCCCGACCGAGCCGAGCTTCGTGAGCTGCTCGTCCGGCCGCAAGACGGTCACCCAGCCGGCCTCGGTCGAGCCGTACATCTCGAACAGGCGCGAGTTCGGGAACGCCTCCATGATCGCCAGCTTGGTGTCGCGGCGGGCGGGCGCGGACGAGATCAGCAGCCGGGTCACGTGGCGAACGTCGTACGCCCGCCGGGTCGCCTCGGGCAGCGCCAGGGTCATGATGTAGTGGGTCGGCACGAGCGAGGTGAAGGTGATCTGCTGCTCGGCGAAGGTGCGCAGCAGGCGTTCGGGGTCGAAGCTGGGGCTGTCGTCCACCACGCAGGTGGCGCCAAGATACGTGAACGCCGACGTAAAAAAGAGCGAGTTGGCGTGGAACATCGGCAGGACGAGCAGGGCGGCGTCGTCAGGCGTGAAGGCCAGGTCGAAGGCGGTGGTCAGCCCGAGCAGCGCGCTGGCGGCGTGGCTCCGGATGGCGCCCTTCGGCCGGCCGGTCGTGCCGGACGTGTACATCAGCGCCCAGGGGTCTTCCGGGCGGACGGGCACGCCCGGGTCTGACGCCGCCGCGCGCTCGATCAGCGCCTCATACGAAGACCAGCCAGACGGAGGGGTCGGGGCGCCGAAATGGACGAAGCGCTCTGTCGGGATGTCGAGCTGGTCTCGGATCCCCTCGATGCTCTCGACCAGGGCGTCCTGGACGACGAACGCGCGGGCCTCGGAGTGCTGGACGATGTACTGGATCTCGGAGCCGATCAGGCGGAAGTTGATCGGCACCGCCACCAGTCCAGCCCTGGCGATCGCGGCGTAGATCTCCAGCCACTCGACGCAGTTGTAGGCGAGGACGGCGACCCGGTCCCTTTGCCGCAGCCCGAGTCCGGTGAACCCGTTTGCCAGCCGGCTGGCGCGCTCGTCCCAGGCGCGGAAGGTGAGCGCCCGCCGCGAGTCCCGCGCCCCGATCTTGTTCGGCTGGAGCCGCGCCTGGGCCCCCACGATCTCCGAAATGGTGAGCAGCGAGCTCATCGTGCCCCGCTAGCGCGCTGCTGCACGCAGCGTCAGGTCGAAGACGATCTTCGTCCCCAGCAACAGGTTCTCGACGGAGAGCCGCTCGTCGATCCCGTGGAACCCCTTCATGTCCTCGCCGGTGTACATCGCCGGCACCAGGCCGTACGACGGGATGCCGAGCTGGCGGAAGAATCGCGCGTCCGTCCCGCCAACGCAGATCGTCGGGACCGGCAGCGCCGCCGGCAGGTACGCCAGGCACGCCTGCTCGATCGCCGAGAACAGCGGGTTCTCGACCGGAGCCATCGACGGCGCGGCGTCCGGCCACTCTACGTCGAACGCCACCCCCTCGTCGTTCACGATCTGCTGGACATTGGAGACGAAGGCGCTCGCATCCGTGTCCGGCAGGAGGCGGCAGTCGAAGCTCATCGACGCCTTCTCCGGGATGATGTTGATCTTGTAGCCGGCCTCCATCATCGTCAGCGCGATCGTGTCGTGCAGCAGCGGGCGCTTGGACCGGTGGCGCGCGATCTCCTCGCGCGCCTTCTCGCCGCCAAGCCGCCGGATCATCTCGGCGACCGGCGCACACTGGCGGTCCTCGGGGGCGGTGGCGAGCACCCGCGCGACCGCCCGGGTCAGCCGGTGGGTGGCGGCCTCGTCCCACGGTTGCGAGCCGTGACCGGGCTCGGCGCGGGCCGTCATCGTGATCCGGCAGATCTTCTTCTCGCCGACCACGATCTCGAAGGCGTCGCCGGCGCTGTAGAACTCTTTGGCGCCCTGGCCGCCCTCGTCCAGCATGAACGCGGGATCGAGGTCCGCGAAATGGTTTTCGACCATGAACTGCGCGCCGAGCGGGCTGCCGATCTCCTCGTCGCAGGTGTAGAGTACCACCACGTCGCGAGAGAGCTCGACGTCGTTCCGCTTCAAGAGGAGCAGGGTCATCAGGTTCATGATGCCCATGCCCTTGTCGTCCATCGCGCCGCGCCCGTAGATGTAGCCGTTGGCGATCTCCCCCGAGTACGGGTCGAACGTCCAGTCCTCAGCGACGGCCTGGACCACGTCCATGTGGCTGCTCAAGAGCAGCGGCTTCCCGACCGGGTCCTTCGCGCTGAGCCGGGCGACCAGGTTGACCTTGTTCGGGTCCGGCGTCTCGTACACCTTCGACGTGATCCCCTCAGCCGCCAGCTTCTCCGCCATCAGGCCAGCCGTCTCGACCGTCCGTCCAACGGGATGCGAGCTGTCGAGCTTGACGTACGCCGAGAGCGTCTGCGCAGCCTCGTCGCGGACAGCGTCCCACTCGATACCCTCGGCGAGGGGATGGGGCGTCGGCGCGGCAGGACGACTGGTCATCGGGCTCCTCCGGTCAGGATGGCCGCCGAGCCGAGTCCACAGCGCGCCATCGTCGGGATCGTCGCTCAGGCGGGCATGGTCCGCCCGGCGACGCCACGACGTCCACGACCGGGCCTGCCCACCGGGTGCGCGACCCGGATGATACCGCGCCGACCGAGCAGACAAGCAGGACGGATGCGGGCGGGTCAGCCGGGGATGCAGTCCAGGATCTGCTGCCCGGCGCCCTCCGAGAAGAGGCCCTTGAAGAACGCCGCGCTGCGCCGAACGCCGTCCGCGAAGACGTGGCCTTGCGCATCGCCCGGCGCCGTGCGCAGCATCGCGTCGTGGCCCGTCCTCGGGTAGACCACGCACTGCGCCGGCTTGTTCGCGCTCTGGAGCTGCTGGTAGTAAAGCGCCGCGTTCGAGAAGCGCGCCTCGGTGTCTGCCTGGCCGTGCAGGATCAACACCGGCGCCGCCAGCGAGTCGGCCAGCGACAGCGGCGTTGGCGTGTCATAGTCCGGAGTGCGCGGCACGGCGGTGTAGATGCCGGAGCTGGCGACGACCGCCTGGATGCCGGCGCCCGTCGGGTCTGACGACGAGGCAAGCTGTAGCGCCACCTCCGCCCCGCGGTCGTGCCCAAAGATGGCGAGCGGCGCCGTGCCGCCGGCGTACTGACGAACGGCCTGCGTCAACGCACGAACGGCCGGCCACGCATGCTGGGTTGCCCCGGCGAACTCGGGGCCGCCCGGGCAGCGGATCGGCGTGATCTCAGCCGTGTCGGCGCCCTGCCCGGCGCCGTCGAACCAGCAGCCGGCCGCCAACACATAGCCAGTCTGCTCTGACAGATCGTGGGCGATCTGGACGTACTGTCGCGCGAAGCCGTGCGTGCCGTGGAGCACCACGATCGCCGGCACTGCCTGGTCAGGAGACGGCCGCGTGTCGTAGATCGCCACCAGCAGCGTGCGCCCCTCAGGCGTCGGGACGGTGTACCACGTGGCGCCGAGGCCCTCCGTGCCGCTGGGCGGGTTGGCGGGAGTGAGCGCGGGCGGGGCGGCAGCGATACCAGCAGCGAACCCCAAGGTGCTAGCCGGCCAGGCGAGCATCGCGAGCACCAGCAACGGTATCCAGAGAGAGAGCGCTCGCCGCGGCATCTTCGCCTCCCAGCACCATCGTGACGCGCGTATCGGCGACACGACTCATCAACTTCATCAGGTTAACGGACCGGTCACCGCTCCAGGGTTGGGGCAAAAGTCGCGCCACGACGAGTTGGCACGCCAAACGTGGCCCCGTGCCCTTGACCATCACCGCGCATTTCATTAGACTACGGCCCGTTATTAGCACCGGCTAATTTTTTCCTGACACGCCTCATCGTAGGTCGCGCCTCCCGACTTTCCGGAGTGGTCTTCGACAAGCTGCTCGCCCCCTCGCCGTACGTCGACAAGCCGATGCCGGGCCTCGCCGAGAGCGCCACCCAGGTTGACTCCCTCACCTGGGTCGTCAAGCTGCGTGACGGCGTCACGTGGCACGACGGCAAGCCGTTCACCGCCGCCGACGTCGTCTTCACCTACACCTCTTTCCGGGACGGCTCGCCGAACCGCTGGACGCATCACGTCAACGACGTCCCAAAGATCGACCAGATCGCCGCTGAGGACGTCCGTACCGTCAAGTTCACCTGCAACTACCCCTGCCCGTCGCTCGGCACCGTGACCTTCGCGGACCTGCCGATCCTCCCGAAGCACATCTGGGAGAACGTCAAGGAGCCGCAGACGTACAAGGAGCTGCCGATCGGCACCGGGCCGTACAAGCTGGTCCAGACGACCCGCTCTCGGTCGTCGAGCTCAAGCTCAACTTCGACAAGCCGCCGTTCGACGACCCGAAGTTCCGGCGCGGCGAGGCGCTCGGCGTCGTCGGCGAGTCCGGGTCGGGCAAGACGACGTTGATCACGACCGTCCTCGGCCTGCTGCGCCCGCCAGCCAGGATCGCCGATGGCCGTCACCAGCGCCTGCGACCAGGAATTTCTGCTCGAGCACAAAGAGATGATCAGGACGTTCCTAGACCAGGGCAACGTGCTGGTGTTCAGCGGGCGCCTGTTCCGTCCCTGGCTGCCGGGCGCCGGGATGTTCCAGCCGAAGACGATCCACACCTATCACGATTACACCGTCCACCTGGTCAAGGAGCACCCAGTCTTCGAGGGGGTCCGCGAGGAGGATCTGATGCTCCGCAAGGGCGTCGCCGGCTTCTACGCGCGGGGCCACCACGAGCCGCCGCCCGGCGCCGAGATCCTCACCCGCCTCGTGGACGCCGAACACGGCGAGCCGATCGTCTACGTGGACCGTGCCTCTACGAGGGGCGTGATCCGGTCCTTCTCACCACCGGACGGCACCGAAACCCTGCTACGCCTGGAGGACGGCGGGGCCATCATGTACCTGGACCGGGTCAGCTCCAACGGCACCCTGCTGATGACCACGCTCGACCCGACCTACCACTACGGATCGTACTTCATGCCGGCCACCGAGCGGTTTCTGGACAGCTTCCTGCCCTGGGTACGGGCGGAGCTGCTGAAGGGGTAGCCCCTGGGGGCTACGGCTGCCCCGGGATTTGCACCTTCACGTCCAGGTTCTGCTTCGTTTCGAGCTGCCAGCGCGCCACGTCAAGCAAGGTTGTCCACCAGACGCCGGGGTAGCCGCGGATCGTCCGGATCAGCCGCTCCAGGCCGGCCAGCCTGCTCGCCCGGCCGGTCACGTACGGGTGGACGATCATCACGTAGCAGCCGTTCTCGCGGTACATCCCGTCGAACTCCTGGATCCACTGCCCGACCACCCGGTCAGGGCTCGCCATCTGGTTCGAGGCGCCGTAGACGTGGCGGTAGAACGGCGCGTCGTTCAGCTCCCAGCTCGTCGGGATCTCCACCAGCGGGCCGTGCGGCGTCTCGATGAAGTACGGGATGTCGTCGCCCATCAGGTTGCTGTGGTAGAGGAACCCGAACTCGCGGAGAATGGTCGGCGTGTGGATCGTGACGCTCGCCCCGGGCGCTCGGTATCCGAGCGGGCGCACGCCGAGCACGTCCTGAAAGATAGCCAGCTGCTCGGTCATCACCCGGCGCTCGTCGTCCGGCCCCGCGAGCTGATGGGGCGGCTCGTGGACGTTGCCGTGCGCGCCCAGCTCACAGCCGGACGCCTGGATCGCCTTGACGACCTCGGTGTGGTGCGCGATCGTGTAGCCCGGGATGAACCAGGTGGACGGCACGCCGTACCGCTCGAACAGGCGCAAGATCCTCGGTGCGCCGACCCGCGGATCGAAGCGCCGCTCCTCCATCTCGTCGAGGCGCGTCGCGGCGTCCTGAGGCTTCCCGAAGACGATCCCGGACTCGGCGTCCGGATCCACCGAGAAGACCACCGCACACTGGGCGCCGTTCGGCCAACGATACCGCGACTGGTCACGCTCCATACCGGCCCCCCTTGTCCCTCGGCGAATCGTACTCGCCCACAGTGTAGCTTCACCCCATCTCGGCAGGCGCCATCCTGCCCGTTCTGTCATGATAGAGGTGCGGTTTGGGGACTGACGTCGGTACGCTCTGGAGGATCCCGCGATGTGGCGACGCGCTCTGACGCTGACGGCGGCACTCCTGATGGCACTCGTCTGCATCCAGGCGCTCCTGTGGCAGCTTTCCACTGCCGCGAAGTACCGCCTGGAGAGCGAGCGCCTCCAGCTCACGGCCACGGACGCCTACAGCCGGGCGCTGCCCGTCGTCGTCGAATAGACGATCCCGGCGCTGCGTACCTACCACGGGCCGCTCCGTCCCGAAGAGCACCCGCAACGTGTCGCCAGAACGCTTGACAGTTCAGGGCGCGCGGCTCATGCTGGTGATATGGAAAAGTGCACATGGGCTGCACGCCTTTCGTTCCCGACATCGCGGCGACTGGCTGGTGCGCCATGATCGAGATGAGCGTGCGCGCCGTCAAGCGGGCCGGCGAGGATCGGCTGGTCGCGGTCCTGGAGCGAGGATCTGGCGGCGAGGGGAGCACTGGACAGCGCTCCGGTCGTCTGCTGATCACCGTCTCGCGACCGGAGGCCCACGTGCTCTACCACGAACTGCGGGCCGAGCGGACGATGCCCGGCCAGACGTTCGAGCTGATGGCGCAGATCGTGACCCAGCTCAGCGGCAAGCTGACCGCCGTCGAGCTGATCGCGGACGAGGCCGGCAAGCCGTCGGCTCGGCTGCGGCTGGAGCGCACGGACGGCCGCTCGACGGTCCCGGCCAGGGCCGGCCAGGCGCTGGCACTCGCCGTCCACCTGAAGGTGCCGCTGCTGGTGGCCGAGGCGCTGCTCTCAACCGACAAGGCCCGAGCCGCGACGAGCGTGGACGCCGAGGCGACGGCGAAGGCCGGCGCGTCAGTCGGCGAGACCGACGCGGTCAAGGACGCCCCAAGCCCGGTCGAGATCCCCGAGGCGTTCCGGCGCGCTTTCGACGAGTAGCCCCGACGCGCATCGTAGCCCTCGCCCTGGCACGCCAATTGCTGCTATGTGATCGCGCGAGCGCGCCGCCCGAACCGGCTCGCGTCGGATCCTGGCAAGGAAGCCGCGATGCTCAATCGATCGGGACGTCTCCTCCGGGTCTACTGGCTCGAGATGCTGATGGTCCTGCCTCTCATACTTTACATCTGCTTGCTCACGCTCGTGCCGGTGCTCCAGGCGATCGGGCTCAGCTTAACGGACCGCTACTCCGGCTCGTTCCCGACCCTCGCCAACGATCAGTACATCGTCAGCCGGCCGGACTTCGGCGCGGCCGTCTTCAACACGATCGGCATCACGCTGATCGGCGTCACCCTGGAGATGACGGTCGGCCTGATCCTCGCCTTGATGCTGGCACGGAGTTTTCGGGGACGTGGCCTCTTCCGCACGGTCATCCTGACCCCGATGGGCGTGCCGACCCTGGTGGCGGGCGCCGCGATGCTCTACTTCTTCCGCACCAACGGTTACGTCAACGAGCTGCTCCTCCGGATCGGCCTGATCGACGTGCCGATCTACTGGACGGAGAGCGGCCTGAGAGGCATATTCGCCGTCGCCCTGGCGGACATGTGGAAGGTCACGCCGATCGTCGTACTGCTCCTGCTGGCCGGCCTCGAATCGATCCCGGGCGACGTCTACGAGGCGGCGGACGTCGACGGCGCAACCGGCTGGGAGGCGTTCCGCTTCGTCACCCTGCCGCTGCTGATGCCGTCGATCACGATGGCACTGATCCTGCGCGCCATCGACGCGTTCCGCATCTTCGACGTCGTGATGGTGATGGCCTCGCGCTCGATCCCGGTCATGTCGACCTTTGTCTACATCAATTATTTTGACTTCCAGGATCAACACACCGCCTCGGCCGCCGCGACGATCCTGCTGCTGATGATCGTGGCGTTCGTCGTCGCCTACTTTCTGATCGTGGAGCGACGGCGAGGAGAGCTGGCATGAGTACGCACGCGGTTGCCCACGCGGCGACCACTGAGCACGCCCGGAGCCAGGCATCAACCGCGCGGCTGGTGCTTCGAATCGGCTTCGTCGCGCTGGCCGCCTTCTTCGCCGTGATGACGGTCCTGCCGCTGCTGATCCTGCTCAAAGTCTCGATCAGCGCGCCCCAGGACATCATGACGGCCCATCCGCCGTTTGGGATCTACAACCCTACGCTCCAGCACTGGCGCAACATCCTGAATTCGGACGCGCTCTGGAGCTCGGGCCGTCACAGCTTGATCGTGGCGACGGGCACGGCTGCACTCGCGGTGCTGATCGCAGCGCCCGCCGCGTACGTGATCTCCAGGCTGCCACGGGGCTGGCGGTACGGCGTGATCCTGGCGCTGCTCTTTACGCGGATGTTCCCGGACGTCGCCATTGCGATGCCGGTGGCAATCAACTTCCTGCGGCTCGGCCTGAACGACACCGACCTCGGCCTGATCCTGGCCCACCTGGTCCCGAACCTGCCGTTCGTGGCGTGGATCCTGGTCGGGACGTTCGAGACGATCCCCCGGGAGATCGAGGAGGCGGCGTTCGTCGACGGGAACGGCAAGATCGGGACACTGGTGCGGGTGGTGATGCCGATCGCCGCGCCGGGCATCGCGGTGGCGGCGCTGTTCGCCTGGCTGGCGTCCTGGAACGATCTGGTCTACGCGATCTACCTGTTCCTCGGCGAGCGAACCCTGCCGCTGATGACGTTCTACTACTCGAATCGAGGCAGCGTCTTCGACACGGCGACGTTCGCGGTGCTGCTGACGATCCCGGTCATGCTGGTGACGCTGGCGCTCCAACGGTACATCCAGTCCGGCACGCTGAGCGGCGCGATCAAGGGATGACGAGCCACGTCCAGCCAGCGGCCGATCATCACGAGACAACGGAACACCGCCCCATCGGCACCGCCGCTGCAGACTGGCGCGGGGATCGTAGGGCGAGGCGTGAAGGGAGTCGACGAGGATGCGGATTACACGGCGAAGATTTAGCATGCTCACGCTGGCCGGCAGCGCAACGTACTTGCTGAGCGCCTGCGGCCCATCGGGCGGCACGACGGCGGCCACGCCTACGACGGCCGCGGCGGCCCCGCCGGCGGCGAGCCCGGCCGCAGCGGCGAGCCCGGCCGCAGCGGCGAGCCCCGTGGCGGCCGCGAGCCCGGCTGTAGCGGCCAGCCCGGCCGCGGCGAGCCCTGTGGCGGCTGCGAGCCCGGCCGCGAGTCCCGCAGCCGCCGCGAGCCCGGCGGCGGCGGCCTCGCCGGCCGTCCAGACCGGCAGCGCGCCAGCCTCCAAGATCAGCGCCAGCGGCACCGTCACGTTCGTCACCGCCCTGGCCGAGGAGGAGCGCCAGGTCGTTGGCGACCTGCTTCGGAGTTTCCAGAGCAGCTCTGGCGTCCAGGTCAACATGATCCAGATGGAGTCCCAGGACGTCGTCAACCAGCTCAGAGCGAAGAAGCAGGCGAACCGCATGGACATCGACCTGGTCGCCCAGGACAACCTGCGACTCGGGCCACTGGTTCGGGACGGGATCGTCGAAGACCTGAGCAGCCAGTCCGGGCTCGTCCCGAACACGACCATCGAGGCGCTCGTGCCGGTCACCCAGTTCGACGGCAAGCGCTACTTCTTCCCGTACCGTCCCAACGTCCAGATCACCTTCTATAACGAGCCGAAGCTGAACCAGCACGGCGTCAAGCCGCCGGAGACGTGGGACGACCTGCTGAAGGCGGCCCAGACTCTCAAGGAGAAGGAAGGGATCGGGAAAGTCGCGATCCAGGGCTCGGCCGGCGACCCGCTCACCGTCACCGTCTTCGAGTTCATCAAGCAGGCCGGCGGCGATCCGCTGGTCCTGAACGACGATGGATCGGTCAAGGCGTTCGAGTTCCTGGCGCAGCTCGAGCCGCAGATGACGCCGGAGTATCGGACCGCGAAGTTCGACACGATGAACACGATCCTCTCGAACGACACGGCCTACCTGGGCAGCAACTGGCCGTTCGGGATCACCGTGATCGTGGACAAGAACGGGCGGAAGGACATCAAGGCGTACCACGGCTGGAAGGGCCCGGCCAAGGAGTCGCACGTGCTGGGCGGCGAGGTGCTCGGCATCCCGATCGGCGCCCCGAACCGGAACGGCGCGCTCGCGCTGTCCGAGTTCCTGATGTCCCGGGATACCCAGTCGCAGCTCCTGACGCGGCTCGGCTGGCCGCCGATGCGGACGGACGCCTTCGGCAACGTGCCGGACTGGCAGCAGCCGTACTTCCAGGCCGTCCAGGAGGCGCTCAAGAACGTTGACGCGCGCCCGAACGTGCCGTACTGGGAGGACGCCAGCCGCGCGATGAACGACGCGTTCCGCGACATCGTCCAGCAGAAGCAGCCGGCCAAGGCGACGCTGGACCGGTACGCTTCGGCGTTGGAACAGGCGAAGAAGGCCGCCGGCGCGTAGGAGGCCCCTCACCCCCCGACCCCCTCTCCCTACCGTGGGAGAGGGGAGACTATCGGCAGCTCCCGTGCTGGCTCCCCTCTCCCGCGCACAGGGAGAGGGGCTGGGGGTGAGGGGCGCAACCTACTTGTACTTGGCGTAGATCGCCTCGATCTTCTGGGTTGCCCAGTCGACCGCCGCGTCGACGTTCTCCGTCTGGACGGCCTGGCCGATCATCAGCGGGATGATCCAATTCTGCTCGACCTCGGCTGCTGCCGACGTCGGCGGTCCAGGGTGCCCGACGACGCGGGCCGACTTGTCGAAATCCTGGAGCAGCGTGAGCCGCGGATCTTCGCCGAGGACCGCCATCGGCTTCTGGCGGTACTTCATCAAGACCGGCTGGTTGTACCCTTCGCTTACCTTCACCGTCTCGGGGTACGCCTGGTAGTACTCGGTGAGCAGCGCCTTGGCCGCCTCCTGGTTCTTGGACCAGTTCATGACGCCCCAGACGCTGACTGAGACCGAGGCGAACCGCCCCTTCGGGCCGGCCGGCGCGTCCGACATGCTGATCTTCTGGGCAAGCTCCTTGTTGTCCTTCTCGATCGTCCGCAACGAGCTGATCGGGTTCTGGATCCACGAAGCGCGGCCGGACGCCAGCATCTGGTTGTTGCCGGTGTCGTCCCAGGAGAGCACCTCGTTCGTCATCGTCTTCTTGTACAGCTCGAGGGCGAACTTAACGGCTTCCTTCGTCTCCGGAGAGTTGATGGCCGGGGTCTTCCCATCCTCCTTGACGTAGGAGGCGCCGTAGCTCCAGAGCAGCCCGGCCCAGGAGTTGTTGGCGTCGTTGCTCTTCTGGTTAATGGCGATCCCGATCGGGTTGCCCTTCTCCTTGAGGATGGCGCCGCCCTTCATCACGTCGTCCCAGGTGTCGAACGGCTTCAGGCCAGCCGCGTCGAAGAGGTCCTTGCGGTAGTTCGCCGGGAAGTCGATGAAGAAGTCCGGCACGCCTCGCCAGACGCCCTCGTACTTCGCAATGTTGTCCGAGAGCGGCTGGACCCAGCCGCCGTGCGCGTCGCCGACCTGCTTGGCCAGGTCGCTGAGGTCGACCAGGCTCTTGTTGAAGACGTTGATCGCGCCGCTCTGGGTGAACGTGAACAGGTCGTGGCCGTCGCCGGTGGCGACCTCGGCGGCCCACTTGGCCGGCAGCTCGGCAGCCAGAATGTGGTCGACCTCGATCGCGACCTTGTTCTTGGCGCCCCAATCCGCCGCCCACTTGTCGAACCAGGTGTCGAACGCCGGCACGAAGTGGGAGCGCATCAGCAGCTTGAGCGAGCCGCCGCCGCTGAAGCCGCCGGGAGCGGCCTGGGCCGGCTTGGCATCGGCAGCAGGCTTGGCAGCCTCGGCCGGAGCCGCCGTCGCGGCGGCCGGGGCGGCCGGCTTGGCAGCCTCGGCTGGCTTGCTCTCAGTGGGCTTGCCCGGGACGGCCGTCGGCCCAGCACCACCGCAGGCGGCCAGCAGCGAGGCGACCGTCACGCCACCCAGGCCAAGCACGGATACACGCAGGAACTGTCGTCGACTGTGCGCCATCGCCATCAACCTCCCTTGGTGTGACAACCAGCCCCGGCGCGAGGACGCGCCGGGCGTCTCTACTTGAATGCGCCTCCAGTGATGCCCTCGACGAAGTCGTCGAGGAAGACGTTGAACAGGATCGCCACGGGCAGTCCGGCGATGAGCGCGCCGGCCATCAGCTCGCCCCAGTAGTAGATGTCGCCACGGATCAGGTCCGTCACCACGCCGAGCGTGACCGGCTTCACCGACGTGCTGGAGGTGAACACCAGCGGGTAGAGGAACGCCTGGAGGGAGATCGCGAAAGCGAACATCCCGGCCGCCGCCAGTCCGGCCTTGCTGATCGGCAGCACGATCTGCATCACGGCCTGGAACCGACTACACCCGTCCACCAGGCCGGCGTCCTCGATCTCTCTGGGGACGTTCTTGAAGAACCCCATCAGCAGCCAGACGGCGAACGGGATCGAGATCGTCGGCAGGACGACCACCAGCGACCAGATCGTATTGTTCAGGCCGAGGAAGTAGACGACACGGGTCAGCGGGATGAAGAGTAGCGACGGCGGCACCAGGTACGTCGCGAAGATCGCGATACCCATCTGGTTCGCGCCCGGCAGGTCGAGACGAGCCAGCGCGTAGCCGGCCGGCGTCGCGATGACCAGCGTGATCGCTACCACGCAGACGCCGATGATCGCCGAATTCAACATCCAGGTGCTGAACCGGGTGTTCTGGAACAGGTAGATGATGTGCCCGAACGTCGGCAGCTCGTTGAACCAGAGCGGGTTGTTCGCGAGGGTGTACAGGTCGTTGTTCGTCTTGAAGGCGGTGATGAACATCCAGTAGAAGGGGAACGCCGTAATGGCAACGTAGATCCCCATCAGGACGGCGCGCGTCCAGGCGCCCTGCTGGGCGTGTGTCATGAACCGCTTCCTGTGGGTCCTGCGCCCGGTGGTTGTCGCGTCGGCTGCGATCACATGCCCTCCCGCTTCGCGATGTGGCGCAACGACATGATCGTCAAGACCAGCAGGACCGGCAGCATGTACAGCGCGATCGCCGCGCCCTGCCCAAGCTGCGTGCCGTTGACGCCAACCTGGAGCGCGTAGTTTGCCAGCACCTGGGTCTGATCGACGGGACCGCCGCCGGTCAGGATGAAGACGACGGTCAGCTC
>Ga0075418_10002247_pt1 | contig 22041 bp, 20 predicted proteins | sample SoiMetdeltSBSDD2_FD_81776 | JGI IMG/M metagenome (GOLD analysis project Ga0075418, IMG submission 81776) | Bulk soil microbial communities from a Populus tree surrounding site in Tennessee, USA - Soil MetaG P. deltoides SBSDD2 | ecosystem: Environmental > Terrestrial > Soil > Tree plantation...
AGCCTGCCGTTGTTTATATCAGCTACAAACATGTCATTTGCATACTGCTCCCCTAGTGCTGTAGAATTTAGGAATTTGATCGCTGTCACACCTACCGTGTTTTGCCATGCAAATTCGGGGTCTCTGTATACCCCTGTTCCACCAAAGTCCTCTAGGTCTTCTTCGACGTCAGCCCCCTCATTCTCTGGTGCTGAAGCCGGTCCTTGTACCGCTGCCCAACCACTATTAAATCCAGGCAACACAAGGTTGATCTCATCGAACCAATCTGGACCGTTTTCTGTATCCCATAGATATCCTGTGACGGGATCGAAGGCCATGCCAAATCCGTTTCGTAAACCATACGCAAAATAGTAGGGTAACATTCCGATATTTTCCTCACCATTGTCCTCATCACCATTGTCCTCATCACCATTGTCCTCATCACCGGTGACTTGCTCAACAAGTACAGGGTTTGGTAATGGATTGCCTTCTGTGTCAACTGCCAATATACCGCCTGTTCCATCAGGTGGCGGGCCATCCTCATAATTCTCAGCCTGACTCGCCCGGTGATCCAAATCTCCTATCATAAGATAGACGGTTGTATCATTCTGACTTTGACTAACCAACAGCGGGCCACCGTTGTAACGAGGACCTGGTCTTGCTGGAAGGTCTAATAAGAGTTTAGGATTTATGAGTTCAGCCGAGGTGGAGTTACCATTTGTATTCTCTACCAACTCATATCTGTAAAGACGGTTGCCAGCTGGCACTATTCCACGTAAGTCATCACCATCTTGTCCTCCTCCAGACTCTGTATAATAGAGAAAGACATATGTTGAAGTTTCGTTTTGCCTAGCAACTGCCATCCCGAGCAAGCCCCTTTCGTTTGTATCATTATTGTTCGCAACAGCAACATCTACTAGTGGCTCTGGTTGAATCACACCTCCAATTATCCTTCGTACAGTGCCATTGTCCTTGTCAGCCACTATGATGTCATCGCTAGAACCTAGAAAGGCCATTGCTGTTGGGTGATTCAAATCGGTAGCAATCTCCTCTATTTGGAGATTTGGATCATTTACTGCACTCGGCGCATCGTCCGCAGGTATCCTAAAAGGATCAACTTGAGGTTCTTCTTCGACCACAGTGTCAGGTTCTTCTTCGACCACAATGTCCTGTCCTGCAGCAGCTACAGGTAAATTGACCAACAAAACAATAAACAGAAATGGCACCCCGCATGATACGATCCCCGCCTTCTTAGACAGTACAATGGGATTTGACCCCGCAACGTGGATAAAGAATTTAGAGATATTCCTCGGATGCAATAGAGTAAACATGAACCAAAGGCATGAGAAGCAGTAACCTAGATACAAGGTAAGGCTATTACCTGGACTGAAACCACGCTTTTCACCCTTTCTGGTCTTGATATTAGAAAACTGCGACACTGACGAAAGTTCTACAGATTGGTTTTCAGCGTGGTCAATATTGACGTTGGTTGTCTTGGAGTACGTTGTTTTTGACATCGAGATTATTAGCTTCCCTTCAAGTCTCAACATCTGGTCGGCTATATATGTAACTATTCATCGAGCTATTGTGTAACATACCTGGTGTCTAATGATGTATCGTAGTTTACTCAAATTCTTCACCTTATTAACATATTAGAAAGAGCTCGTCCGATTTTTAGCTCTGGATCGTGGTTCTCTGAGTCTTCTATCTTCCAGGACTTTGCTGAAGATAAAGATCATCTCTATTGTTCCTGACTTAGAACTTCTTATCTTGCAAGGCCGTCTTTCCGGGTCAATTAGCCCCAAAAAACAACTTGGCTATAGTCGATTGTGGTCATGTGGAGGAAAATTACCTGTGATTATTCTACTCAGCTTTGAGGCAAGGGCCTTTTTTAAAGCCGCGATTTGGAAGTACATCTATCATATATGCCATATAGATATTTTATCTCAAGCTTGTTATCAGCCTTTGCTCATCCATTGACCTGTAACGTCCTCTGCAGCAGCGTAGATTTGGATATCAAGTCGGGTCCTTGTATCATCGAGTATTGCCGGTTGGACATGTATGTGTACGTCTGATGCATTAATAGTATGATCAATTATCACAAAGCCCAAATGAGAAATATTGTAAACTGCTTGGTTATGTTCTGTGAGAATGTAATTCTTTAATTTATCATCGGGGAAAAAATTGGTGCACTGTAAATGTCAAAAGTATATTCAAATTCATCAGCAAGAACAAAATAGTAGTGTGTATTATCCATTTCTCTATATAGGTCGAGAGCTGCCCCTCAGCTCCAAACGAAATGTGACTAGTAGCCATCATAAATAATACAGACAGCATTAGCAAAATTGTAAGCGTTACTTGCTATTTCAATCTCGTAATAGATGTGTCAGGATGATACTTAGTAACAGTGAGACGAACTTGACGTTGGTATCAGAGAATGGTCAAGCCCATTGCCACTATGCATGCATGCACTATTATCTAATAATACACCACTCAACAAGGTTATGCCTGGATAGTTTTCAATGAAATTACATGTTGAGTTGAATGTTAATACAATGGATGCACTTTCATTGTTATTGAGATGTCGGATCATGACCCCTTCTCTGACTGGTCTCAGCTCATAAATAGACAGGTATATGCCGTCGATGGCAAGAGGTTGGCTTTTTACGGTCAATACTTGCAGACTATTTACTTGTAAAGAAGGGGCTTATCGTTCTGAACAAATACTATATTCCCAAAACTCTTGCTGAATCAGTAGACAAGAAAGGAAGGATTCGACTAAGGATAACTACGTTTGAGGTACGTGCAAACTATACGTATTCAAAGATGAAATATCTGTTAACAGCTATCGGATACCTTCCTGAGCAGAGGATTAAGCAAAGGTCATCATATGATCGCCTGCAAACAATAAGATATAGCGCAACAAGAAATAGGCTAGCTGCATGTATTGCTTTTGTATCTGCAATCTTGTTTTTAGCTTCAGGCTATAAAGCAAACATCGAAATCTATAACCTAGTAGCAAAAGAAGTTTTTGCCATTCAAACTCTCTTAGAGTTTTGGAATTTCGTCATAGTGCCAATAGGTTTCTTGGCTATTCTAAGTCAATTAGGTGGAATAACAGTGATGATGGGCGCAGGACTTTTTGCTGCTGATAGAGTCAATCTGGGCAAGCTATTGGTCATGATCGGCACTGGACAAGGTCTATTTACAATAGGCATTCGCATCCTAGTAGAACTTTGGTCAGGCCAATTTTGGAGTGTGAATAATTATGTTACATGGTTGACATCTACTGCTACTGGTCTTGGTATTTTGTTTGCAGTCGTTGCTCCGACTATAGCTAAAGGAAAAGGAGATAGTATGATTTCTAAGACATTTCGACTTGTCTTGAGAATGAAGTAAAAGATAATGCCTGAGGTCGCTTTCGAGTTGAAAATGAGCCTTTCTGTTCAAATATAGTGGCATATCCCTTCTTACATTTCTAGTCAACTTGATCTCATGTATTCTTGTCTTTATCTCCTCAATTGAGTTATATAGTTGCTTCATAAACTATTTTAGTAGTCGCTCATAAGAAATGCGCCGTTTATAGAAGTGTTTATACGAGAAATAATTGGCTGAAAGTTACGGCTCACTCACAAGAATTAATTTGTTGTTGAATTCAAACGCAAGGCTTTTCTGTTTAAGTGCGATGCGAATATCATTAGCAGCTTTCATCATGCATTGCTCATCTATATCGTTGGTGTGAATTTCCACCTTAGTATATTTGACGGGCTCGAATTTGCCTTCAAAGTAACCGTCGAACTCTATCAGGGACATGCCACCATATTTGGATGCCATGCTGCGTACTATTTCCAAATAACCTTCAACTCGAGGCAAATAAAGTTTTACTGAGTCCTTTAGTGTCTTGACATTGAATTTGTCTGAAGTTGCCGTCATGCGGGTAGCATCTATTTGTTACTCTAGATGTAAGAATGTAATGGATGTATCTACACGGATAGATTCCTAATGGAGGTTAAGATGCTATAACATGCCAATGTCATGGTAACTAAAACAAATTATTAGCGATAGTTTTTCACACTAGAAGAGAGGGAATGATTGAAAACTAAAAATGAACGTTGATGAATTATCGTTATTTTTTATCCGGTCAATTATCCAGGATCATGACAACCAATATCTTCTGTATTCCGTATCTTAGCAATGAATCCTTGGGCGATTTTTTCCTAACTAATTCCTCAAGAAATTTATCTCCGTAATTTGTCCATATTGTAACAAGTTAGCCCGATACTCCCACTGCGCCTGAATCATTCGCTCCATCAACACATCATCTGATTTCAAAAGCTTGCATATGCTCGGTGTAGACAATCTAATCCTTATGTTTGAAACGTTCCATTAGAGGATTGAAGAGATTGAAGAAAGGAAGTAGAACCTATACAAGAACCTGGATAGCTTAAGAAGAGTTGAAAAACAGGGACGTCATGATGGCGATCTCTAGTTTGAAGACTTATATAGCCAGATAAAAGTGAATTGAATCAATGGTTGAAAAGATGACCGCCGTTTGGCTAATTCTTCTCACAATCTTAGTTTGCGCTGCAGTGCCAGGAGTGCTGATCTGGCTGAGTTCTTCTTCAGCTCCTGCGGGGATGCTAGCTGGGTTTGACGCATTGGGCACTAGTCTGCGAACATATATTATATAGTACTTTTGTAGGAAGCAGAATATAACCTAAGGACTACTTTGTCAATTATGCCAATGGCGTTCGAAGGCTCAAAAAGAAGAAGTCTCTTTTTTTCAATGTTGATACTCGCCGGGTTAATCGGCGGTGCAGTTCTTGCCACCTCCGCCTTTACAATGTACTTCCGATCTCAAGATCCAGTTAACCAGTGTGTAGATGATCCAGAATCTCAGCCTTATCAGCTATCAGTTCCAATTACTGTAATAGAGGATGGCTTTCCTGCTCTTGTTCCAGGAGGGGTTGGTATCGAAGACGACTGTATTCGGCCGGTTCATACTGTTGAAGAAAATGTAATTCATGTAGCATACAGCAGACCATACGACTTTACACTAGGACATTTTCTATATTACTGGTTAGGAAACGATCTATTGCAATATGACACAAAGGTATATGTTAATGACACTCTTCACACTGAGGGCGATCTTCGTGACATTGTATTAGAGGAAGGGAACCGGATCAGGATTGAATTCGTAAGCAGAAACTAATTATAAAATGAACCTTGAAGTAATAGCAGTGTGAAAGAGGTTCGTAGTGAGATAGAAATCAACAGTTACCCAGAAAGTGTGTGGAAAATCCTCACAGATTTCGCCACTTACGATCAATGGAATCCTTTTATTAACCAGATAATCGGTCTTCCTACAGAAGGCAGCAAAATTGACATTTATATAGAAACGCCTAGCGGCAAGAACAGAAAGTATTCACCTACGATTACCAAAGTGGAAGAAGGGCGTGAGCTTCGATGGTTTGGCAAAAGTTTCCTTCCAGGCTTTTTAAACGCTGAGCATATTTTTACTATTGAGGAGCTGCAGCCTGAGAGCGTACGCTTCATCCAGCGCGAGGTCTTTGATGGACTGCTCACTCGGCTTTTTGGAAAAGGCCTTGATACAGATGTCATGCACGGCTTTCAGGATATGAATGATGCACTGAAAAAACGAGCAGAGCGCAGCATTCATTAGCAAAAATATTTATTTATATTTCTGCAAAGATTAATAGCTAGTGCCAAACTATTACGAAATACTGGGAGTCCCCCCTGATGCCAGTCAAGCTGAAATAAAGAAAGCTTTTCGCAATTTGGCATTACAACATCACCCGGATAAGAATAAGAACTCTGAGGAGTCAAAGCAAAAGTTCATGAAGATAATTGAGGCGTATGAAGTGCTTTCAGATGAGCAAGCAAGGAAGAACTATGACAGCAATACTCTACAAAAGCGTGGGACTAGGGCAAGATGGACGCCATCAGCAGATTTTGGCACAGTGTACAGCTACGAGGAAATCAAGCGCCGGTATAGGCCAAGCAACGTTGGGGGAGGTATGTGGGACATTAGTGACAAGGCCAATTTTGGAATATGGAAGGCAACAATCCTATTGTTTGCATGCTTAGCCGCACTATTGATATATATTATGTTACTGAGCTAGCGGTTGCGCTTTTTTCTCTTGCGCTTTTGTTCTTCTTTTTCTTCTTCTTCCTTACGAGCTTTGCTTTTATCATACATAGCATACCTGAAGGCAAAAAACGCCCCAATCACCAAGCCCGGCATGGCAATGATAAGCGATATTCCTATCAGCAGCGATAGGAAGAAAGCCAATACACCGCAACTTAGTGAACCGATCATTAGCATCAGAATCGCAGATTTTGTTGCAGCCAAGTCACTTGATGTAATGCCAGTCGGTATAAAAGTCGTTTTCTGAGTCGTCGCTCAAAAGAAATAAAAAGGGACCAAAAACAAAGGCGAATTAAGGAGGATTACGATGCAGATAGTTGCCGTAGGCAGCCGCGTTTTTGTCACCAGTTTCCAGCTGGCAGGCGTGAAAGGAGTCAAGGTGGAAACATCTGCACAAGCGCTCACTGAAATCAATAAGATGGACGAAAATAGCGGAATTGGGCTTGTACTTTTGAGCGACGACATAGGTAAAGACATACGTGGTCAGCTTACAAGCTTAAGAGCTAAGAGGCCTATTCCTCTCATCTTTGAGCTGCCATCACCAGGAAGCAAGAAAGAAAAAGTTGACTATCGTGCCCTTCTTAAGCAAATTCTTGGAGTTTAGTCAAAAACCAGACCTATATTCTTCCAGAATATGTCCTATCGTAACATGTCGGAGATTGTTCAACGGGCTATATGCTGGGCTAGGTATTAAGTCCAAATAGTAAGAGGAATAATAGCACATCCTAGATTTTCATCTATGTCGTCGTATCCTGGAGCAGTAGTGCAGTGCAACATCAAAGTTTAAGTCAAGAGAAGAAATCTCTCTATTGCTACTTTCTTTTAATAAATGCCGAATCCGTCTTTGATGTGATGCAATTTGATTTCTTTGATTATGATCAGCGGAATCATCTCGTGTCACTTGATCGTCGATGAGCAAGCACATCTAGGTAGCGTAGCCAGTCGATGTGATTCCCATTGCATTGTCAAGAAGGTTCTTGTATGTTACCATGAGATACTACTGTTGATATTGTACAGTGACAGAATACTTGCTTATAAAAAGGTTGAGGAGCATATCGTAGCCTCGAACTGTTAAAATTCTTCTAGATAAAACCCACATGAACGATTAAAGTTTTTCAGTACCTTATCGTTCTCTACAATACATAATAAGTAGAAATCGATAATCACTTGTGCATGAAAAGAAAGCAGACAATAATTTTTTTTTTGATGGCAGCAGCACTTATCATAGGCCCATCAATAGCCCTCAGCTTTTGGGGAGTGCATGATAACAACAGGCTCTTACAGAAGGCATCTTTATCCGTGGAGGAGAACAATAATAATAATATTATTCCTGCTCAACTCAGCAGCGGTAGTTCTAATAATACATTTCAAGTTTTGCCCGACCCATCCCCACCAAGCATAGCTGATCCAAACATAAGAGTTGAAAAGGTCATCACTGGCCTAGAAATGCCCACCAGCATGGCATTTTTGGAAAATGATGACATTATCATAACACAAAAGGATAATGGCAGAGTACGTCTTGTATCAAACGGCGTCCTCCAGCCGCAACCAATACTTCAGGTACCTATTGTAAACAACAGCGAGCGAGGATTGCTTGGCGTAGCTATCGCAAACGCAACTAATAGCACCATAAAGACTGTGTTCCTATATTATACCGAGCCCATTGGAGATCAAGTGAAAAACAGGCTCTACAGATATGAATGGAGTGGGTCAGGCAACTTGACAGGAGGGCAGCTTATTCTGGATCTGCCCGGAGACCCCGGTCCCAACCACGATGGTGGTAAGATAGGAATTGGGCCTGATCGCATGCTATATGCTGTGATAGGAGACCTTAACAGAGATGGGATGCTCCAAAACGTGAGAGAGGGTCCCCCGCCTGATGATACCTCTGTCATAATAAGAATTGATTACGATGGAAATGGAGTCGGGAATACCTTTTCAGGCGGAACAGTCGATCTTAGTAAGTATTATGCTTACGGTGTACGAAACAGCTTTGGTTTTGACTTTGACCCGCTAACTGGGATACTTTGGGACGTTGAAAATGGCCCAACCGAGTATGACGAAATAAATATAGTTCTACCAGGCTTTAATAGCGGGTGGAACAGAGTGATGGGGCCTATTGGAAGAGAAGGGATCACCCCGCAAGATCTAGTGCAGTTTCAAGGCTCGCACTATGCAGATCCTATTTTCAGCTGGCTCCGATCCGACGGCGTCACCGATATTGAAATCTTCAACTCTTCTAGCCTTGGTGAACGATACACCTACAACATGTTTGTAGGGGACATCAACAACGGTAACTTGTACTTCTTCGCCATCAACAGCAACAGAACTGGGCTTGACCTTGGCGGCATTGCTGGCTTGGAAGATTTGGTTGCCGACAACGACGAGGAGCTAAATGCAGTAATATTTGGCAGGGGATTCACCGGCGGCATTACTGATATTGAAACAGGGCCGGATGGCTACTTGTACATTCTGACCCTATCAGGAGATCTGTACCGCATTGTACCAGGAGCAACTCCTGCTCCAGCCGTCTTATAAGGCAAAAAACACCCTGTAATTAAGACTTGATCCATATGGTTAGAAGGACATGACAGGCAGAATAAGCAAGACAACACAATAAACGCTAGCTAGTGTGTATTGAAGCCAGGCCATACTGTTTGGGCCTAGTATATTGCCAGCTTTAAGCTACCTGACTTTGGAGCCTGAGATCCGATATTGACACCAATGGTAGTGTACTCAGGTCCAAGTTCATTGATGCTAAAATCAATTGCATTTGGACCTTGCTGACTATCGACTACTGCCGTAGTTACATTTTCAACAAGGCCCCTTGGTATCCGTATCGTTAGAATTGCATCAGGAGGAACAGTGCCATTCAAGTTTGCGTCTATCATTATCCTTTCTTGCTCTTGATTAACACTGATTTCTCCAATGTTGACTGCAGAAGGCGCGTCTACCTCTATAGTAAAGAGTATCTGCTCTCTTTCGCCTATGGAATCAAGTGTGTATATCTGGTAGCCGCCATAATATATCTTCCCGTCAGGTGACTGTGCGATTCCAACTGTGGGGACGAAGGGGAAGTGTGAAAGCTCTATCTTCAACTCTTCAACTATGCTCTTTTTGTCTTCGCTCAGCTTAAGAGCATAGATATCGCCGGTGAAACTGCCAAAGAGGAACATCCCCTTGAGCTCTGGGACTGCATCACCTTCATAGTAAATCATCTGTGTTGGTGCTATTGTATCCCAGTAACTTCTTAGTGGCTTGATTGATGAACCGTTCGCTCGCTCAGCAGGGAGGTTGGCAGGCTGGGAAGTGGGAAAACCATAATTTCCACCCTTTGTTATGAGATTGATTTCATCATAGCGAACATCGCCGTTTTCAGTAACCAGACCTATCGCGTTATCATCAAATGCAATACCATACATGTTTCTGTGGCCCATTGTGTATACAGGAGAGTTTGGATAGGGATTGTCTTGAGGTATAGTTCCGTCCTTATTTATGCGCAGTACCTTACCTATCACTATCGATGGATCTTGGGCAAAAATATGCTCAGTAGCATCACCAACAGTGATGTACAACTTGCCATCAGGGCCAAAAGCCATAGCGCCGCCCGAGTGATATCCACGTGAAGCAGGAATATTATCCATTATTAGGGTCGGGTCAGTGCCCGTGTTGTTGATATCTGTGAATCTTAGAACACGGTTGATGACTTTGCCCCCATTACCATTTTCAATATCTGTGAGGGCGGTATAGTATACGTATACGTAGTGGTTGATAGGAAACTCAGGGTCAATCGCAAGCCCCAGCATTCCTTGCTCCCAGCTAGCATACAGATCGTCTACACTCGCGAAGGGCTCGTCTAGGATGTTATGTTCAGGGGTCATTATTCTTATTGCCCCTGTGTTCTTTTCAGTGAAGAAAAGCCTGCCGTCTGGGGAAAAGACCATGCTTGTGAGCATTGTAATGGTGGTCCCATCATTTCTTTGAAAGACATCTCTTGTGTCACCTTCAAATTTCCATTGACCAATCAAGCCGGATGAAATATCCGACAGATTAAAGAGCTGCATGATTTCGTCCTCGCCAAGTGTTCGGTCGTACATGCGAATTTCATCAATAATCCCTGACCACCTATTGCATGATGAACAGTAGGCCGCAGAACCAATCCTCAAGGGCAAGCCCGGATCTGCGCTATACTCGCCTTCAAACTCTCTTTCGCCAACAAGCAATCCGTCCATGTATAGTCTCACTTTTGAACCGTCAAACGTGCCAGTTATAAGGGTAAACTTCTCTGTTGGTATTTCAATTTCAGCAGGGGAAAAGAGGGTCCCGTTGCTGTTGAAAACTCCAAAACGAAGGGTTGCTACTTCGGAGCCAGATTGGCCGCTCCTGCTACTACTGCCACCACTACTAAAAACGTCAAACTGCCAGCCAGATGTTTGAGCTCTGTTGCTATGGGAGACAACATGCCCATAGGGCTCTATCTTTGTAGATTGCATCCAGAAGGAAATAGAGAATTGGTTTGGGTTAAGCTCCGGTGAATTCATTATCTCTACTGACTCTCTATATTCCCCTCGCATTTCCAGTGCTTGACCAAACTTGCCATTGACAAATAGGATATCAGTAGTGGTCAGCGGATTTATGAGGGATGAATTACCCCTGACTTCGCTTGCCTCCATTTCATTTAAGAGAAGGTCACAATGCATCGAACTGCCATATTGCTGGCATCCAAAGAGTTGAGCTGAGGATATCTGTCCGTAAGCTAATACGGTGGTCTGTAAAACAAGTATGACCGTGGCCGCAAGGGATAAGGCACTAGAATAGCGGTTCATCATAAAATAAGATTATGAAAAATTATTTAATTGTTGAGACACATCAATCGCATCCAATAGATATCAAGATCAAGATTCCCATTCTGTCAATGAACGACAACAAACTTACAGATAGGTCTATTGTGTGATCTGCATTATCAGATGAAGCATCTTTTCTGCAACATTTTCTCCGTAGGGATTGCGTTCGATCTTAGCCTCAAGCATCATTTCAATAACATTGCTCAATGGGTCACGCCGATATAACGGAAAAAGCACGTTTGCCTTCAAAAGCAGCGTCTCCCAACGTTCCGAGACATGTCTTAAAGTAACGCAAGGCCGCTTAAGCACAATGGCCTCTTCTTGGACTCCACCAGAATCAGTCATGACAAGTCGGCAATTCTTCAAAAGATAAAGAAATTCCAAATAACCTGCTGGCTCTATTACAATGACGTTTGGAGGCAGGGTGATGCCATAACGAGCAAGGTTGTTTTTTGTCCTAGGATGAATGGGAAAGACGATCTTGTGGTTTATACCCGATAGATGCTTTCTTAACATCTCAAGCCTGTCCCGCTCGTCCACATTTTCTTGCCTATGCATAGTAAGCAACAAGTAGTTGTCAGGAAGATCATAATGCCTGCCATATTCATCTGCAACCTTTGCAAGCCGCCTGCAGACATCCACGACAAGATTGCCAGTTACCGTGACATTTTTCTCTATTTCCTCATAAGATAGAAAAGTCCTAGCAAGTTCAGTTGGAGGAAATAAGTAGTCCGACGTAGAATCGATCTGTATCCTTACCCTTTCTTCCGGCACGTTAAGGTCAAAGCAGCGGAGACCTGCTTCAATGTGGACAAGGGTGGAGCCAACTTCCTTTGCTGCAAGTGCACCTGCTAGGCTAGAATTCGTGTCGCCATATACTAGAATATATGGGGGCCTCATTTCCTGGAGAAACTTTAGCATGTTTTCCTTCAGTGTAGCAACATCTGATGTGTCGCAACGCAGGTCATAATCAGGTTTGATCTTTAACTCATCAAAAAAGATGCTCTTCATGTTGTCAGAATAATGCTGTCCTGTGTAGATCAAGGCATGGTTGCCCTGGCCGTCTAGCAATTGTACCAGATCGGCGAGCTTAATGATTTCCGGTCTTGTGCCAGCTATTGTAACAATGTCTATGACATTTTTTTCTACTTGCATTTCTAACGGATTATTAGGTGTCTTCATTGTATTTCTAGGGTATAGAATCATGCTGCATCTGCCATGCATTTTCTGCGCCTTTTTCCTTCATAAATCCATGTGCGGTTTTGGTGCTGGCCCATGACTTGATCGTAAATGCTCTAATGAAGCTGACAAACCAGTATTGTGAAAATGGCAGGAAGAGGGGTAACTGAGCCGCATAGCCAAATCCACGCCAGCCATATTCTTTTACCAGGACTGCAGCTTGGAGCGCAAAGAGAACACCTGTCAAGATAAACCATATACTCAGAGGCATATATGAATAGGTATAAGGATAGTAATCATATATCAGGTAGTGAAGAGCTGCAAAAGCCGGAATCATGAGCATGATAAAGCCAGTTACGGCAGCAACTGGATTTAGCCAGAAAATGTGGCCAATAATGTCTGACCGATCCGCAATCCTAATTCCAAGCAAGTCGATGAATCCTTTAGCCCATCTTGCTCTCTGCCTCAGCATGAAATCTAGTGTTGGTGGTTTTTCATCATAGTTTATAGAAAGTGGCGCAAATGCAATCCTGTAGCCCTTCTTTAGCAATCGAAAAGTTAACTCGTAATCATCCACAAGATGATTGGCAAACATACCTACCTTTAACAAGATGTCTTTTCTGACAATATATCCTGTGCCTCCAAGCGGACATCGGCGACCGAGGCAGGTCCTTATTGTCATAAATGGAGTAGACCAAAGATCACCTTCAAGTGCAAGCATCCTAGTTACAAAGTTAAAACTCCTGTTGCTTGGAATGTACCTGCCCTGAACCGCACAGTAATTTCCATCAAAGAAAGGTAATGCTTTCTCAAGGAAATCCCGTGAGAGTAGTCCGTCACTATCGAGCACCATTATGTAATTGCCACTTGATTTCTCAACCCCAAAATTCAATGCTATGCCCTTGCCAGACTCCTTCGTCTGAAGATCGAATGCCTTTACCCTAGGATCGTTAACATTGGCTTCGTCATAGGTTCTGTCAGTGCAATTATGGCATACTACTATGACTTCGACTTTTTGATAGGTTTGTTTAAGGCAGTCGAGTACAGTTCTTTTTATGACGCTCTCCTCGTTTCTTGCCGGGATAACTATACTGCATAGCTCTGTTTGGTTGCGGAACCTTTCAGATACTCTTTCCTTCATCTTTAGCTGGTAGTTCCTGACGCTGCCGTAGCCGCCAAGGTACAATGCCAATATCATGATTAACATGGATACATAGATTAGGTTGAAGCCTAATATTGGCAAGGTAAAGTAAGTTAAGTCGAAATCGCTGTCCACTAGAATTTCTATGCCATACATCCGAGGGTATATTGAAGCCGTAAGCACTAGAGCCCAAAGTGCAATTACAACAAAAAAGAATGCAATCCATACTTTTTCGGCCAATCAATTACACCATCCATCATGAATTAAGGTCACGGCGTTACTGAAATTCATGGTGCTATATTGGCATTTATTTATTACTATGGTCTGTGCGTGATGTTACCAACCAAACAGCTTCTGAAAGTAATCGAGGGTCTGTGACAGTCTATCCATTACCAGTGTGAATATGTCTTGGGACTTGGTGATTTCGTATTCTCCAAAGTCTGAGACGATATTCCCGTTTGCATCGCTTGCAGTGACCATGACCACCCGTGACGGCGGCTGTATGTCTATTAATGCTTTATATACATTATTCTGGTCTCGGAAGAGTCCATCAACTCTCAACTGACCATTATGCACGTATTTGACCTCTCTCGCCCTCAGGCTTGACTCATCTATTATTCTAACCTTAAAGACATTCTTGCCCTCATGCAACTCAGTCGTAAGTATTTCTATCTGGGGCGGTGCCCGATCATTTTCAGCTATTATTTCTTCTTGAGGACTATTTTCTGGAAATGGGGGAGGCAGAAATGGGATTGATTGTGCGCTGGCATATCTTCCTGCTGACAGCGCTATCATCAATAGCAAAAAAGCAACAGCGAATTCCTTCAATGAAAGTGAAATGATACCAAACAATTTAAAAGTCATTGCTTCACATTTCTAACAAGGTATAAAAGTAAAAGTGTCCTTCCCAGAAGTTTAGCGTAATCCGCAACGCCCGACAAATCCTCTACTATATTTTGACAGAGACGGATTTGATACTATATAAATAATCGTGGCACTCACTCTTTATGATGAATATTCTTGCCATCGGGGCGCACCCCGATGACATTGAACTTGGCTGCGGTGGCCTCTTGCTGAAGGCTTCGCGGCAGGGTCACCATAATATTTTCATGTATACCTTGACGCGAGGAGGAGCCTCAGGTGATCCTGAGGAACGAACAAAGGAATTGATGCAGTCTGCAAAATTCATAGGAGCAAAAAAATTGTGGATTGACAATTTCGAAGATACCAAGCTATCGCTTTCAAGTGATCTCATCAATCACATTGAGTTTTTTATAAAGAAGGCTGATCCTGACATTGTGCTGACGCACTCGATTGGCGATACACACCATGATCATCGCGCGATAGCTGCTTCCACAATAGAGGCTGGAAGGTTCGTACCAAACATACTTGCTTATGAAATCCCCGTAACTCGCGACTTCAAGCCGCAGGTCTATTATGATATTTCAGACGTCATCGATGGTAAGATAGATCTTATCAATATTTTCTGGTCGCAGAGAAGCAAGTCGTTCCTCCAATCAAATGCCATTCGCGGACTAGCACAATATCGTGCATTGCAAAGCAGATTCAATAACTCGGTAACGTGCGTCGAAGCTTTTGAAGTGCAAAAGCTCTTTTTTGGCAAAGAGTTCAAGCTGTTGAACATCCCACAGGAGAACATAGCTAGAACAGCGTCTCAGCAAATGCCAAAAGAGGTCATTGAATCAATAAGTACCTAGGTCTAGGTTGTAGTCGTTTTCTTTTGGCCTGCCATAAGGAACACCGCGTCGGTGTTTACCTTGTGTTTGATTGACCTAGCTGGAACACCTGCAACTATATCGCCGTCGGGAACGTCGTGTATAACTGAAGCACCTGAGGCCACAATGACGTTTCTGCCTACTTTGATCTGATCTTTCAGTGTTGAATTTAGACCTGTCCAGCTGGTTTCTCCTAGGCTTGTACTGCCTCCAATAATCGTACCAGCCGTAAGTTCGCAGTTCTTTCCCACAGTTACGTTGTGAGCAATATGGACAAGAGCATCAAGTTTTGTTCCATCACCTATCCAAGTGTCGGAAAGTGATCCACGTGCAATAGAGCAGTTAGCATATATCTCAACGCTGTTCCCAAGTCTAACATGGCCCTTGTGGGGGAATTTTTCCAGCTCACCACCTTCATACCGCTCGAATGCAAATCCATCAGATCCTAAGGAGGCTCCTGACTGGATCACGCAGTTGTTGCCAACCAGACAGTTTTGCACGAGCGATACCCTGTCGTATATGATTGTGTTATCGCCTACTGAACAGTTATCGCCTATTACCGAGAAGTCGCCAATATAGCAGCCCGTTCCTATCTTAGATTTCTCGGAAATAACTGCCCGTGGTGAGATGCCAACCAACCGCTCTTGGCGCCTCATCTCTTTGGTCACTCTAACAAATGTAAGCCGGGGATTGTCCGTGAATACTAACAATTGCTTGCTATTTGGGTGAACCAGACCTTGCATTTCCTTCTTGCATAGTATCACACCTGCCTTTGACCCGGAAATGTATGACAGTCCTTTGTCGCCCACATACCAGCAAAATGCAAGGTCGTTTTCAGTTGCCTCATCTATAGAAGCTACGCCATGTACTCTGATGTTGCTACCTTCTGACTCAAAGTCAACTCCAAGGTTGGATAGAACTGACGTTACATCCCAATCTGACATTTATGAGGTTACAACCTTTATACCTGAAAAATGCCTATTAAAGAATTATGGTCGATGTATATCAATAGTCATGTTTATAAAAATCTTAGAAGGCAATTGACTAAGTATATGACTCTGATAAGCAGACTGCAGTAGCCATGGCTGATGTTGTGGAGAAAGTCGAGTACGAGGTTGAGTAGAAAAGCGGTGCAGCACGCGACATGGATAACGCAGCAGATGGGTTTAGGGCCAGCGCGAACGCAATAGGCAAGAAAGTAAGGCCCCGGCAGAGACCTTGAAACAGAATACAAAGTGGGGAACCCAAAGGAAAGCTCGGCTAGCCTTTTCTTTGATTGTATATAAATTATTATAAAAGAATCATGTTGAAAAATCATTGCTGAACAAGCTCAGAAATTTGCTAGAGCCTACATTAACGAAAATTGGCGCAAGCTTTGCCTCGACAGGACTCTCAGCGAACTTTTGGACTGGACTGGGTCTCGCAGTATCAGTCCTGGCAGCAATTGCCTATAGCTCGAATGTCTTAATTGGGTCTGACTGGTCACCTTGGAATTTCGCTTCTGTCATAGGCGGAATCTTTCTTTTGCTTTCGGGCTTCTTTGATATCGTCGACGGTAGCGTGGCGCGTATTACAAAGCAGATGTCAAAAAAGGGTGCATTCCTTGACTCCGTCTTTGACAAGATAGGTGAAGTAATTATTTTCGGGGGCATTGCCTTAGGGTTGCTTGCAGATTCGTTCTGGTGCCTAGTCGCCTTGGGAATGTCCCTTCTTGTAAGCTATACAAGAGCGAGGGCGGAATCCCTTGGGGGCAAGCTCAAAGGCGTAGGAATAGGCGAGCGCGCAGAACGACTGTTAATCATTGCGATAATAGGCATGATACCTATGAGAGAAGCGATGCAATGGGCAATGATAATCGTTTCCATAGTAGCAGGTATCACATTAGCTCAGAGGGTGGTGGTAACTGTAAGGAGATTGTCTTCTACCGAAGCTTAGTCGCAGTGCGTCTATCTGCCTCTGATCTTACCTTCACAATGCCCCTATGAACTGCACACGACACGCAATAAAACTTGACATCTGTAGACATCGGTATGTATGCCCCTGATGCCCTCAATTCTTTCGCAAGCGTTGGTTCTACAAGGGTGATCCTTCCTGTTACCTTCTTAGCTTTGTCTCGAGGAACCAAAGCTCCGCACTGGCTGCAACTCACTGTGCCTGAGCTACCCTTGCCTCCCTTTGACCTTCCCCTGCTTGCTCGCTTCTTTGGCATATATTGCGTAAGATTTGTTTGCTATGCTTTAAATCTTGTGTTTGAATTTGAATAATGCATTGGTTTTGCCGACTCAAGGTTATGAAATTTACGAGAAAATCTCATTATCTTCTATAGAAAGCAATTTTGTATTCTTGATGGTAAAAGGATCGAAATTCCTCGCATTTGGTCATGTATTGCCTAAAGTCTCGGTCCAGTTCAATTAATTGTGTCCGTTTTTGGGAAAGTTTTGTCAGTATAGTTTTTTTAGCGTTAACATACTGTCATGCTAATAGCAACACATCTCATTCTATTCACAGAAATCGTTTTTTCTTTTTCCTCGAAAACATAATTACCGTCTCATAAGTGAAATGTTGTTAAAGCTTATAGCTGCTTGAGGAAAGTGCTCATAAGTCTTCTCGTGCTACAGAAAAATACTACTCAAAAGTGTCTCAACACAATCAATCACAATCCTTATAGCTCTAATAGATTAGAGACACAATGCAAAGGGCACAAGCGCAAGCCCACGCCGTCATCCCAATCCTCGGTTATGGGCTGCGCAGACAAGCCCTTTTATTATCAGCCCAAAGCAACATATGTGCTGTTTAACGACATTGAGAATAGCTATTGCTTCACATATTGTGCTTGACAAGATAAAAAGCACTGATGGCACCATAACAGAAAGTATAGGCGGACCTCCATGCTACTGTGGGATTACAAGCAGGAGGTTTGGGTTTGATGTCAGCCTCGTTACAAAAGTGGGCAACGATCTTCCAAAAAAATTCTACAATATGCTGAAGAACAATAAGATCATATTGAGTGATAGGGTGGTGGTAGATGCGCCGACCACTAAGTTTCAGATCATTTCTCAAGGCGACTCTCGACAGTTATTACTGAGTGACAAGTGCAAACCGCTCACCGTCAAGGACATTCAAGACATGAAGGTTGACTGCTGGTTGGTGAGTCCTGTAATCGATGAATTGCCACAAGATGTGCTTGCTGCGATAAAGCAGAACAGGGACAAAAAAAATTTCGTCATGCTCGATCCTCAAGGCTACTTGCGTCTAGTCGACTATAAGGGCTATGTGACATTGAAAGACAAGTTGGAATTAGATCTATCGGGCACAGATGCAATAAAGGTCGATAGTCAGGAAATGGCAGCTCTTACAGGGGGCCTACTAGGAGTAAGTGGTATGCGGACATTGCAGTCACACGGCATAGAATTTGTTATCTATACAGAGCATCGGATTGTACATCTACTTCACAAGAAAATGCATTACTGGCTGAGCGTAAATGACATTGATACGGTGGATTCTACAGGCGTGGGTGACATATTATGTGCATCATTTTCATGCGCCTATCTTAGGGAAAAGGATCCAATATGGGCGATCTGCTTTGGCGCTGGCGCGGTTAAAGCAGCCCTTGAAACAAGGGAAGTAGGTGTAGCCAAAATACCCTCAATGTCTAAGATAGAACAGACTGCCTCCTATTTTTACAATGCTATTGGATTTCAGCGTCTATCTTAGCTTTAAATTCGGCTATAACACAACAAAGTTGGTATAATAACAATGAAAGTTGCGCTTTCAGGCATCGATTTGCGAGACGGAGCGCTTCTTTCCAAAGTGAAAAAGACCCTTGAATCACTGACCGTCAAGACCCAGATAATGAAGGATGAAGATGACTATCGTACTGCAAATGAAGTAGATCTGGTAATGGTAGCGGGAGGCGATAGAGGTATACTTGATTACTTCCATAAGATCGAGTATGACTCCGCTCCTGTTCTTGGCATCTACGAGACTGACTCAACGGGCTTCCTTGCCCAGCTCGATGTAAGAGAGCTGGAGTCTGCAACTACTCAGCTGAAGCGCGGCAGCTATTCAGTAGAGGAAGTCTTTCGGCTTGCTGTTAGAGTAGACGGCAAGCAAGCTGATCCTGTTCTAAATGATGTAGCAGTCTTTCCAAGTAAGAGTGCGACTCTCATGGAGCATGTCTTACGGATAGACGCTAATGACATTTGGCATGACAAGAGCGATGGTGTAATAATTTCAACTCCCACGGGCTCAACTGCATATTCGATGTCTGCTGGCGGGCCCATGGTCCTACAAAGAGCACTTGTATTTCTGGTGGTTTCTGTAAACTCACTTGACAATACCCGGAGACCGCTTATCGTTCCAAACCAAAGCAAACTCGAAATCACAGACATCATTAGTCGCTACCACTGCGAAGTAGTCCTTGACGGGGGCCACAGGATACAGATAAAGAACAACCTCGAATGCAGCAAGCACGCATTTCCCGCACGTCTAGTAAGGCTTGGCGGCCATTCTTCTGCAGCATCACTTATGGCAAAGAAAGTAAAACTTGCAGAGGACATGCTAAAGATGCCTCCAAGTGCCAAACTAATATTGAAGACACTCGAGTACGAAGGATCATTAAGCCAGAAGGACTTAGCTGCGCGGACAATGCTCCCGGAGCGCACAATTCGACTTTCTCTGAGCCACCTTATCAACCAAGGGCACGTAAAAAAGAAAACCTCGCTTCGCGATGCCCGGCAGAGGATATATGAATTAAAATTTTAGTACTTTGCAGAAGCCTTGACGAATGCCTCAAAGGCCTGTTCAGCCTTGCCTGGCCTGCTGTTAAATTCTGCATGGTACTGTACAGCAAAGAAAAACTTCTGGTTTGGAATTTCTAGAGTTTCTATTCGTCTGCCGCTGTCAGAGTGAGCTGACATCACAAGGCCATTCTTTGTAACAATATCAAGGTATTTTTGGTTAAATTCAAAGCGGTGCCGGTGTCGCCTCCTTATCGAGTCCGAGCGATAGATATCCGCTGCAATAGTCCTTGGAGTTATGGTTATTTCGTGGCTTCCAAGTCGCATTGTACCTCCGATATTGTGGACGTCGAGCTGCTCTGGCATGAAATCAACGACTGGATTCTTCGTATTTGACTCAAGCTCAGTAGAATTTGCGTCAGTCAGTTTGCAAACATGTCTTGCAAATGCAACAATTGCCAGCTGGAACCCAAAGCAGATTCCAAGGTACGGGATATTGTTTGCCCTTGCAAAGTTGGCCGCACTTATGATGCCCTCACTTCCCCTTCTTCCAAATCCGCCAGGTACCAGTATCCCTTCAAAGTTTTTCAACATTGATAGATTCTGCTGACCACCATTTTCAAATTTTTCAGAGTCAATCCAGTAGACGTCAACCTTTTTGCTAATGCTTGCCCCGGCATGCAATAGCGCATGGTAAATGCTGACATAGCTGTCTGGCAGCTTTACGTACTTGCCTATGACTGCTATTTTGATCGAACCCTCGTATTTTGAGAATGATTCTGCTATGCCCTTCCAGTTTCCCCATTTAAGGGTAGTCTTTTGAAGTCCGAGTCGCTCTGCTATTGATTTGAGCATACCTTGGTTTTCGAGCACTTCAGGCACCTTGTATATAGAAGGAGCATCGTGACACGAGATTACGCAATTTTGTTCTACGCTGGCAAAAAGCGAAATCTTGCGCCTTGCATCATCTCTTAGCGGTGTCTTGCATCTGACGGCAAGGATATCTGGCTGGATGCCGATCCTTCTAAGCTCTTGGACGCTGTGCTGGGTCGGTTTGGTCTTTTGCTCGCCCACGACATCAAGCACTGGTGCCAATGTTACGTGAATAAAAAGCGTATTAGAATGACCTAGCTCCAGCTCCATCTGTCTGAATGCTTCAAGGAATGGCAAGCTCTCAATGTCTCCCACCGTTCCTCCACACTCGACTACCAAAATCTCTAATTCCTCCTCACTTGCAATCTTGTACACTGCGTTCTTTATTGCATCTGTAACATGCGGAATTATCTGAACGCATTGCCCTAGATATTTGCCTTCGCGCTCAGCCCTAATGACATCCATGTAGACCCTACCTGTCGTTATGTTGTGGTCTTTTGTCATTGCAATGTCAGTAAAGCGCTCATAGTTGCCGATGTCCATGTCGCACTCACCACCGTCGTCTGTGACAAAGACTTCTCCGTGAGCAACCGGATTCATCGTCCCGGCGTCATAGTTTACGTATGGGTCTATTTTCACACATGAGACCTTATAGCCTGCAAGCTGAAGAAGTTTTGCTGTTGAAGATGTAGTCACACCCTTGCCTAGACCAGACATGACTCCGCCTGTAATGAAAATGAACTTAGACTGAATCTTAGGCGACGACTGCACATCCACGTTTAGAGGATCACCTTTTTATTCCTTTTTCGGTTCCTCAGCGCTATCTTAATAAGAAGAAAAGGTCTTACTTAATTTGTTCTCAAGAATGCAAGAAAGTGATGCTAAAAAGCCTCGAGGCCGGTCTGCTATAGAGGCTGCTCATGGCAATGTTACCAGCGAGGATGAATCAAGGCTAGACCTTATGATATCTGATCTTTACGAAGTGGACAGCGATGAAGCCGCGGAAATACATCTTAACTACCATGTTGATAGAATGTTTGCAGCCATTACAAGGCGATGCGCAGAAAAAGGAATAACAACCAACACAATAGCAGACCGACTCCGCTACCTTGATTTTTCTGGCGCTGCATATCAGGTTGCAAAGGGCAGACTTAGCGAAGCTGCGGCGGTTGATGCATTATTTAGATCCCTACGAACTATCGAAAATCAGGACAGGGATGACAGGTATATCAATTTCTATGGTTAGATGGATTTCCCCCTCTGCTTTCTCAGCCAGAAAAGGTGTAATCTAACATTTTTCTCACAACCTTCATCACGTCATGATTCGGTATTGCAAATAAAAAACAAGCAATCCGTTAACCAATTGAATTTAATGATCTAA
>Ga0075418_10002248_pt1 | contig 22036 bp, 23 predicted proteins | sample SoiMetdeltSBSDD2_FD_81776 | JGI IMG/M metagenome (GOLD analysis project Ga0075418, IMG submission 81776) | Bulk soil microbial communities from a Populus tree surrounding site in Tennessee, USA - Soil MetaG P. deltoides SBSDD2 | ecosystem: Environmental > Terrestrial > Soil > Tree plantation...
CGCCGGCGCTTCGAGCGGTCCACGCTGCGGCGCCTTGCCGTGCGAGACGTCGCGTGAGGCACAAGCATGCGTAAGCTCACGTTGTACAGCCGGCCGGAGTGCCACCTTTGCGAAGCGCTGCTCGCGGACTTGTTGCCGCTCCTCAGCGCCGACGATAGCGTCGAGACCGTCGACGTCGACAGCAGCATCGCCCTCGAGCGCCGCTACGGGCTGCGCATTCCCGTGCTCGTGGCGGGCGACGTCGAGCTCTCGGGCTATCCGCTCGATCACGAGCGCGTGCGCCGCTATCTCGAGTCGAAATAGCTGCGACAAGCCCCTGCCGTGGGATACGGCTATAATCCGCGCCGCCGCGAAGGCGGCCTACCCAGCACCATGGAACGGATTCGAAACTTTTCGATCATCGCGCACGTCGATCACGGCAAGTCCACGCTCGCCGATCGGCTCATTCAGCTTTGCGGCGGCCTGACCGCGCGCGAGATGGAAGATCAGGTGCTCGACTCGATGGATCTCGAGCGCGAGCGCGGCATCACGATCAAGGCGCAGACCGTCGCGCTGCAATACCGCGCGCGCGACGGGCAGGACTATCAGATCAACCTCATCGACACGCCGGGGCACGTCGACTTTTCCTACGAGGTGTCCCGCTCGCTCGCCGCGTGCGACGGCGCGTTGCTCGTCGTCGACGCGGGCCAAGGCGTCGAGGCGCAGAGCGTCGCGAACTGCTATACGGCGATCGAGCAGGGGCTCGAGGTCGTGCCGGTCATCAACAAGATCGACTTGCCGACCGCCGATCCCGAGCGCGTCATCGCGCAGATCGAGGACATCATCGGCATTCAGGCCAAGGATGCGATCCGAATCAGCGCGAAGACGGGCTTCGGCGTCGACGAGCTGCTCGAGCGCATCGTCGAGCGCATTCCGGCGCCTAAGGGCAGCGTCGACGCGCCGCTGCAGGCGCTGATCATCGACTCGTGGTTCGATAGCTATGCCGGCGTCGTGTCGCTCGTGCGCGTCGTCAACGGCGTCATCCGCAAGGGCTCGCGAATCGTCGTTCACTCCACGCAACGCAAGTACGAAGTCGAGCGGCTCGGCGTGTTCACGCCGCGCTCGGCGCCGCGTGAAGAGCTCAAGGCCGGCGAGGTGGGTTTCCTGCTCGCCGCGATTCGCGAGATCAATGCCGCGCCCGTTGGGGATACGATCGTCGATGCCGGCGTGCCCAATGTGCCCGCTTTGCCCGGTTTCGCGAAGATACAGCCGCGCGTGTTCGCCGGCATGTTTCCGGTCGACTCGGACGAATACGGCAGCTTCCGCGAGGCGCTCGAAAAGCTCGCGCTCAACGATTCTTCGCTCGCGTTCGAGCCCGAGGTCAGCGCCGCGCTCGGCTTCGGTATGCGTTGCGGCTTCCTCGGCCTGCTGCACATGGAGATCGTTCAGGAGCGGCTCGAGCGCGAATTCAATCTGTCGCTGATCACGACTGCGCCGACTGTCGTCTACGAAGTCGTGAAGTCGGACGGCGAGACGATCAAGGTCGAGAACCCGGCGGACCTGCCCGAGCAGAGCAAGGTCACGGAGATTCGCGAACCGATCATTCTCGCGAGTATCTTCGTCCCGCAAGAGTACCTCGGCTCGGTGATCCAGCTCTGCATCGAGAAGCGCGGCACTCAGAAGCGCCTGCATTACTCGGGGAAGCAGGTGCAGCTCGAGTTCGAGCTGCCACTCGCCGAGGTCGTGCTCGACTTCTTCGATCGGCTGAAATCCGTGAGCCGCGGCTACGCGTCGTTCGATTACCACTTCGTGCGGTTCGAGGCGGCGCCGCTCGTGAAGCTCGACATTCTCGTGAACAAAGAAAAGGTCGATGCGATGGCGTTCATTGCGCATCGCGACGGCGTGGAGCGCAAAGGGCGCAGGATCGTCGAGATCCTGAAGGAAGTGATTCCCCGCCAGCAATTCGAGGTCGCGGTGCAAGCCGCGATCGGCTCGCAAATCATCGCTCGCACCACGGTCAAAGCCTACCGCAAGGACGTGACTGCGAAGCTGTATGGCGGCGACGTCACGCGCAAGCGCAAGCTGCTCGAGAAGCAGAAGGCCGGCAAGAAGCGCATGAAGCAGGTAGGCTCGGTCGAGATCCCGCAAGAAGCGTTCCTCGCGGTGCTTCAGGTGGACAAAAAATGATCGACAGCGCGCGGGCGATGCTGGCGAATCTCGATTTCGCGTTGGTCATCGTGATTCTCACAGGTCTAGCGGGGTTTATCTGGGCATTCGACGCGCTGCTGTTTCGCGCCGAACGCGTCTCGAAGGCCGCGCGCGGGGAGCACGTCAAGGAGCCGACGGTCGTCGATTACGCGCGGTCGTTCTTTCCAATTCTCTTGATCGTGCTCGTAATTCGTTCGTTTCTGTTCGAACCGTTCCGAATTCCGTCGGAGTCGATGGTCCCGACGCTTTTGACGGGCGATTTCATTTTTGTGAACAAGTTCGCTTACGGCTTACGCCTGCCGGTTATAAATACCAAGATTGTCGGTATTGGGGAGCCGAAACGCGGCGACGTCGTGGTATTCCGCTTGCCATCGGACCCACATGTGAACTACGTCAAACGCGTGGTCGGGTTACCGGGTGACGTAGTCGATTATCATCCGGCCAACAAGCGGATTACGATCAATGGCGAGCCGGTCCCGATCGAGATCGCGGGAGACTACGAGGACTGGCGCGATACGAAGTTGGGCTGGGAGCAGCTTGGGTTACACCGCCATCGAGTCCTGCTGATGAGGGGACTTAGCGAGGGCGGTCGCTACGAGGTACCGCCGGGTCACTATTTCATGATGGGCGACAACCGGGACGATAGCCAAGACAGTCGCTACCCGCAGGTCGGGTTCGTGCCGGAAGGCAACTTGGTTGGTCGCGCGACGGGCATTTGGATGAACTGGCGGCGGCCGTCCGAAGGAGGACCGCAATGGAATCGCATCGGCAAAGGCATCGAATGATGGGCGCGACGCGGCACTCGCAAGCGGGCGTCACGGCCCTCGGATTCCTGATCCTCACGGTGCTCTTCGGCGCCGTCGGCTACGCCGGTCTGAAGGTGGTGCCGATGTACATCAAGCAAATGCGCATGAACACCATCTTGGCGGACGTCCAGCACGAATTGGCCGGCGGCGCCGTGACCCCTACGGCCATCCGCAACGAGCTCGCTCGCCGGTTCTCGATCGAGGACATCAACTTCGACGTCGAGGCGTTCAAGATCACGCAGACCAAGAACGGATTCACCTTGCGCGTGCAGTACGATGACCGTGCCGCGTACGTCGCCAACATGTATCTAGTCGTCGCCTACGACAAACAGGTCGAGATCACGCGGTGAGCGCCCGCGGCCGCTGGGCCGAGGCGCAGCTTCACTACGTATTCAAGGACACGACTCTTCTCGACCTGGCTCTCACGCATCGCAGCGCCTCGCGGGCCAACAACGAGCGGCTCGAATATCTAGGCGACTCCTTCCTGAACTTCGCGATCGCGCGTCGGCTCTTCGAGCTGCGCCGCGACGACACCGAAGGCGACTTGAGTCGCGCCCGCGCCGCGCTCGTCAAGGAGTCGACGCTCGCGGCCATCGGCCAGCGGATCGGCGTCGACGCGCATCTCATGCTCGGTGCCGGTGAGCTGCGCACGGGCGGAGCGCAGCGCTCCGCCGTCCTCGCCGATGCCGTCGAAGCGCTGATCGGGGCCGTGTTGCTTGACGGCGGCGCAGCGGCGGCAGAAGCTGTCGTCGATCTCATGTTCGCCGCTGAGCTTGCGAGCCTGCCCGACGCGGCGACGCTCAAGGATTCGAAGACGCGGCTGCAGGAGTGGTTGCAAGGCAGGGGTTTGCCTCTGCCGTCGTATGTGGTCACGGAGGTGCACGGCCGCGATCACGAGCAGACGTTCGTCGTCGAGTGCGAAGTTCGAGATAAGAATGTTCAAACGACCGGTCGAGGGCAGAGCAGACGCAGGGCTGAGCAGGATGCCGCCGCGGCGATGCTCGTGGTATTGACCGGTGAGCAGCAATGAAGCAAGCGACGGCCGCTGCGGGTTCGTAGCGATCGTCGGTAGACCGAACGTCGGCAAGTCGACGCTGCTGAACACGCTCGTCGGCGAAAAGCTCAGCATCGTCACCGACAAGCCTCACACGACGCGCCAGCGCGTGCTCGGCGTGCTGAATCGCGGCGCGGACCAAGCCGTCTTCATCGATACGCCGGGGCACGCGCAGCGGACGAAGCGCGCGCTGCACCGGCTCATGGCCCGGCAGATTCACCAAGCGCTCGAAGACTGCGACTTGGCGTTGCTCGTCGTCGAGGCGGGTAAGCTCACACGCCAAGATCATGCCCTGATCGAGATGCTCGAGGGCAAGCTCGACAGATCGTTCCTCGTGCTGAACAAGGTCGACGCCCTCGCGAGCAAGACCGAGCTCATACCCACGCTCGAGAAGCTGTCGGCCAAACCCTTTGCAGCATTTCTGCCCGTCTCGGCACGCACCGGAGAGAATCTCGAGCGCCTCGTCGAGCAGATCTTCGCGCACCTGCCCGTCGGCCCGAAACAGTTCCCGGACGGCATGGTCACGGACCGCGACCTCGCGTTTCGAGTCGCGGAGACGATTCGCGAGAAGCTCATGACGCTCGTTCACCAGGAAGTGCCGTACGGGTTGACCGTCGAGGTCGAGCACCTCGGCACGAACGAAGAGGGCCAGCGGCTCGTCCACGGGTTGATCTGGATCGAGCGCGAGAGTCAGAAGAGGATCGTCATCGGCAAGTCCGGCAGCGTGCTCAAGGAGGCTGGCACGCTCGCGCGTCAAGAGCTGCGCGAGCTCCTCGGCGAGCGCGTGCATCTCGAGCTCTGGGTCAAGGTGCGCGAGCACTGGGCGGATAGCGAGCGCGAGCTGCAGCGGCTCGGCTTCGAGGTGTAATGGCGGAACGCGAACAGGTGCTGCTCGAGCACGGATTCGTGCTGCACCAACGGCCGTATCGCGACTCGAGCCAACTGCTCGAGTGCATGACGGCCACGCACGGCCGAATGGGTCTCGTCGCCCGCGGCTCGCGCCGAGCGAAGACGGGCCAGCGCGCGTTGCTACAGCCGTTCGCGCCGTTGAAGCTGTCGTGGATTCGGCGCGGTGATCTCGGTCGCCTCACGCACGTCGAAGCCGACGGCCTTAGCCACGCGCTCGAAGGCCAGCGGCTGCTCGCCGGTTTCTATGCCAACGAGCTGCTGCTGCGGCTCACCGCCCGTGGCGATCCGAATCCCGACGTCTTTTCCTGCTATAGTCGCTGCCTCGCGCAGCTGGCCGGAGTGCAGGGCGTCGCTCGCACGCTGCGCGAATTCGAGCTCGAGTTGCTCCGCGCTCTTGGTTACGGGCTCGAGCTCGACGGCGACTCGGCAACCGGTGAGCCGCTGCGCTCCGACGCGAGTTACGTCTACGAGCTCGAGCAGGGCTTTCGCCGTGCCGAGCCTCGAGACGAGAACCAGGACCACTATCCTGGCCGGGACTTGCTGGCGCTGCGCGATCTCACGCTCGATGACGACGCAAGCCTGCGCACGGCGCAGCGGCTGCTCGGGCGAGCGCTGAAGGCACATCTCGGCGATCGGCCGCTGAAGAGCCGCCTCGTATTGCAAGACATCGTGAGCCGCGGACTGTAGTCATGGAACCCATTCATCTCGGCGTCAACGTCGATCACGTCGCGACACTGCGGCAGGCGCGTCATACGCGCTATCCGGATCCCGTGACCGCGGCTCTGATCGCCGAGCAGTCCGGCGCCGATAGCATCACGGTCCACCTGCGCGAAGACCGGCGTCACATCCAAGCGCGCGACGTCGACGTCCTGTTGCGCGCCGTGCAGACGCGCGTGAATCTCGAAATGGCCGTCACGGATGCGATGGTCGAATTTGCCGTCAAGCACCGGCCGGCCGATTGCTGCTTGGTGCCGGAACGCCGCGAGGAGCTCACGACGGAAGGTGGTCTCGACGTCGCGGGGCAAAAGCAGCGAATCACCGACGCGTGCAAGACGCTCGCGCACCACGGCATCCGCGTCTCGCTGTTCATCGACCCCGACGCCGCGCAGATCGAGGCGAGCGCAGCGGCGGGCGCGCCCGTCGTCGAGCTGCACACCGGCGCCTACGCCGACGCGACCGGCGGCGCTGTCGCGCGCGAGCTCGCGCGCATCGACGCCGGCGTGTCGCACGCTCGCTCGCTCGGGCTCATCGTGCACGCGGGCCACGGGCTCAACTATCACAACGTCAACCCGATAGCGTCGATGCGGTCCATCGTCGAGCTCAACATCGGGCACGCGATCGTGTCGCAAGCGCTGTTCGACGGGTTCGCGCAAGCCGTGGCGAAGATGAAGGCGCTCATGGTGGCGGCACGCGCGTGATCTTCGGTATCGGCACCGACGTCCTGCAAGCGGAGCGCGTCGAGAAGACGTGGCAGCGCTTTGGCGAGCATTTCGCGCGCCGTCTGTTGCTCGACGAGGAATTCGCGTTGTTCGCGAAGGCGAAGCGCCCCGTGCGCTTTCTAGCGATGCGGTTCGCCGCGAAAGAAGCGATCGTCAAGGCGCTCGGCACGGGTTTCGCGAACGGGATCTGGGTTCGCGACGTCGGCATGATGCCGAACAAGCTCGGGCAGCCGCAGGTCATCTATTCCGAGCGCGGCCTCGCGATGTGCAGGAAGCTCGGCGTCGGCGAAGGGCACCTCACGCTCAGTGACGAGGCGGGCCTCATCGTCGCCGTTGCCGTGCTCATGCGCGCGAGCTAGGGAAATCGCATGAACGTACTCGCATTCGACATCGAAACCGTGCCTGACGTCGAGCTCGGCCGGCGGCTCTACGATCTCGACGGCCTCGACGATGCTGCCGTCGCCCAAGCGATGTTCTCCAAGCAGCGCGCGATCAAAGGAAGCGACTTCCTGCCGGCGCCGCAACAGCGAATCGTCGCGATCTCCCTCGTGCTGCGCACGCGTGACGGGCTCAAGATTTTCAGTCTCGGCGACGAGCAGTCCCAAGAGCGCGAGCTCGTGCAGCGGTTCTTCGACGGCCTCGAGCGTTACACGCCCGTGCTCGTCTCGTGGAATGGCTCGGGGTTCGATTTGCCGGTGCTCAACTATCGTGCGCTGCGGCACGGCATCGACGCGCACCACTACTGGGAAGTGGGCGAGTCGGATCGCGACTTCCGCTACAACAATTACCTCAGCCGTTATCACTGGCGGCACATCGACGTCATGGACGTGCTGTCGGGCTACGGCGCGAGCGGCCGTGCGTCACTCGATCTCGCGGCGCAGCTCGTCGGCCTGCCCGGCAAGCTCGGGATAGGCGGCGCGGAAGTATGGCCGGCGTACCGCCGCGGCGAGCTCGGCGCGATTCGCGACTACTGCGAGACCGACGTCTTGAATACGTATCTGATCTATCTGCGCTTCCAGCTCGTGCGCGGCGAGCTCGATGCGGCGACCTATCAGAATGAGATCGCCGTCGTCGAAGCGAAGCTCGCGCAATCCGACCGGCCGCACTTGCAGCAGTATCTGAACCTCTGGAAGACCTCGCGGCATGCGGGTTGATGGCCCGGTTGTAACGGCCACGATCGTCGACCTCACGCATGACGGCGTGGGCGTCGCCGACCTCGACGGCCGCAAAGTCTTCGTCGCCGACGCGCTGCCTGGCGAACGCGTGGAAATCGTCCTGCGCAAGCGGCGCCGCAAGATGCAGGAGGCCGACCTCAAGAGCGTGCTCGAGCCTTCGCCGTCACGCGTGACGCCCGAGTGCGAATACTTCGGGCGCTGCGGCGGCTGCGCGCTGCAGCACCTTGCGCACGCGGCGCAGGTGCCGTTCAAGCAGCAAGTTGTCGCGGAAGCGTTGAAGCGCATCGGCAACGTCGAGCCACGGGAATGGCTACCGGCCGTCCTCAGCCCGCCGTGGCACTACCGCCGGCGCGCGCGGCTCGGCGTCAAGTACGTCACCGGCAAGGGCCGAGTCCTCGTCGGTTTTCGTGAGCGTGCGGGGCCGTACATCACGGACATGCGGCATTGCCCCGTGCTCATGCCGCCGCTCGACGGCTTGCTCGGCGAGCTCGCCGAGCTCATCGAGAAGAGCAGCGTGCGGGAACGGCTGCCGCAGATCGAAGCCGCTGTCGCCGACAACGCCGTGGCGCTCGTGCTGCGTGTTCTCGAAGAGCCGACCGCCGCCGATGCGGAGGCGTTTCGCGCATTTGGCGCCAAGCACGATATCGATCTGTACTGGCAACGCGGCGGGCCCGGCACGATCGCGCCACTGGATCGCGCGCGGCCGCTCACGTACGTGCTACCGGAGCTCGGCCTAAAGTACGAGTTCTTGCCGACGGACTTCGTGCAGGTCAATGCGGCCATCAACGCCGAGCTCGTGTCGAATGCCGTGCGTCTGGCGGCCCCTGAGCCGACGGACCGCGTGCTCGACTTGTACTGCGGGCTCGGCAATTTCAGCTTGCCGCTCGCGCAACGCGCCGGCTCGCTGCTCGGAGTCGAAGGCGATGCGGGGCTCGTCGCGCGTGCCTCGCGCAACGCCGCTGCAAATGGCATCGGCAACGCGCGCTTCGTGACCGCCGACCTCATGGCGCTCGGTTGGGGGTTCTACCGCCAGCGCTGGGACGTCGTCGTGCTCGATCCGCCGCGCACCGGTGCCGAGGCTCCGGTCGCGGAGCTCGATTCGAACGGCGTGCGGCGCCTCGTCTACGTGTCATGCCACCCCGCGACGCTTGCTCGCGATGCGCGCTTGCTCGTCGAGAAGCACGGCTTCACGTTGAGTCTGGCGCGTGTCTTCGACATGTTTCCGCACACGCACCACATCGAGTCGCTCGCGCTGTTCACACGCGACTAGGCGCAGGATCGCGGCTATCATCGCCCCATGCCGCGTGAGATCGAGCGCAAATTCTTGCTGAAGAGCGACGCTTGGCGCTCGCATGTGCGGCAGAGCCAGAAGATGAGTCAGGGCTATCTCGCGAGCGGCGGCAACGTGTCGGTGCGGGTGCGTGTGGCCGGCGACGACGCATGGCTGAACATCAAGGCGGGCGGGTTCGTTGCGTCGCGGCAGGAGTACGAGTATCCGTTGCCGCTCGACGAAGCGCGCGAGCTGCTCGCGCTCGCCGAAGGTCCGATGATCGAGAAGACGCGGCACTTCATCGAGCAAGGAGCATTGACGTGGGAGATCGACGAGTTCCATGGCGACAACTTGGGACTGGTCGTCGCGGAGCTCGAGCTCGACCGTGAGGACGCCGACTTCGCACGTCCGGCATGGCTCGGAGTCGAAGTCACTGAGCTGCGCCGCTATTACAACGTCTGCCTCGTGACGCATCCGTATCGCGCATGGACCGAAGCCGAACGCAACCCGTAGCGTTGCGCGTCTCGTTGGCGACGCAGACGATGGAGCTGCTGCGCGGCGGCGCCGTCGCGAAGACCTATTCCGTCTCGACGTCGAAGCACGGTGCCGGCGAGCTGCACGGCAGCTTCAAGACGCCGCGCGGCCGGCACGTCGTGCGTGCGAAGATCGGCGCCGGCGCGCCGTTGAACACGGTGTTTCGCGGCCGCCGCCCGACGGGCGAGGTCTACTCGGAGGAGCTCCGGCGTGCGCAGCCGGGCCGCGACTGGATCCTCACGCGCATTCTGTGGCTTTCCGGTACGGAAATCGGCAGGAATCGGCTCGGGTCGGTCGATACAATGCGCCGCTACATCTACATTCACGGCGCCCCGGACTCGGAGCCGATGGGTGTGCCGGGATCGATCGGTTGCATTCGAATGGCAAACGGCGACTTGGCCGAGCTGTTCGACCTCGTTCCCGCGGGAACGGTCGTAGACATCGCTTGACGGAAGGTCGGGAGGCGCCTTGTCGCTGGGCCCATTGATGATCGACTTGCGCGGCAAGACGCTCGCCGCGGACGAACGCGAGTGGCTCCAGTCGCCGCTGGTTGGCGGCGTCATTCTGTTCACGCGCAACTTCGCGAGCGTCGAGCAGCTCGCGGCGCTCGTCGCCGAGATTCATGCGGCTCGTCAGCCGCCGCTGCTCGTGACCGTCGATCAAGAAGGCGGACGCGTGCAGCGTTTCCGCCAGCCCTTCGTGAGGCTGCCGCCGCCGCGCGCGATCGGCAGGCTCTATGACGAGGAGCGCGAGCTCGCGCTCAAAGTCGCGGGCGCCTGCGGTTGGCTCATCGCGGCCGAGCTTCGCGCCGTCGGCGTGGACCTGAGCTTCGCGCCGTGCGTCGACCTCGACCGCGGTCTCGCGGCGGTCATCGGCGACCGCGCGCTGCACCCCGAAGCGAGTGTCGTTGCGACGCTGGCGCGCCGATTTGCGGCTGGCGCCAAGAAAGGCGGTATGGCGATCACGGCGAAGCATTTTCCGACGCACGCCGGCGCGCACAGCGATTCGCATACGGAGTTCGCCGTCGACAATCGCGCGCTCGCCGAGCTCGACGACGATCTGAAGCCGTATCGCGACCTGATCGCGAATGGCTTGGCCGCCGTCATGGTGGCGCACGTGAGCTTCCCGGCGATCGACCCACGCCCGGCGAGCATGTCGAGCTGGTGGATCGGCGAGTATCTGCGCGGCGAGCTCGACTTCAAGGGTGCCGTGATCTCCGACGACATGAGCATGACCGGTGCCGCCGTCGTCGGCTCCGCGGCGGAGCGCGTGCGGCTCGCGCTCGAAGCCGGCTGCGATCTCGTGCTGCTCTGCAACGCGCCGGAGCAAGTGCCCGGCGTTCTCGACTCGTTGGAGGGCTACGTCAACCCGTCCGCGCAACTGCGGCTCACGCGGCTGCACGGCCGCGGCGACATCGATTGGGAGAGTTTGCATGCCTCTGCCGACTGGCAGAAAGCCAGTGCGCTCGTCGCGTCCCTCGAGGCGCGGCCGAAGCTCACGCTCCAGGGTTGAGCGGCAGCTGTCGCTGACCGACGTCGAGGACGTGCGCCGCACCGCGCGGCGCGTGTACTCCGCGCGTGAGGTCGCACGGGCGCTCGACCGCATGGCCGCGGACCTCACGCCGCACCTCGAACATACGAATCCCGTCGTGCTCGCCGTCATGCATGGCGGAGCGTTCACCGCGATCGAGCTCTGCAAACGTTTTTCGTTTCCGCACGAGTTCGACTACCTGCACGTCACGCGCTACGCCGGCAATACGCGCGGCGGGGATCTCAGGTGGCTCAAACGGCCGAGCCGCGCGCTCGCTGGTCGCACGGTGCTCGTCGTCGACGACATCCTCGACCACGGCAAGACGCTCCGTGCCATCAACGTGGAGCTCGAGCGCGCTGGCGTCGCCAAGCAACTGACCGCCGCGCTCGTCGTCAAGCAGCTTGCATTGCCGAATCGGCCGAGCGTGGCGGTCAGCGGTCTCGCGGTCGACGACGTGTACGTGTTCGGCAGCGGCATGGACTACCGCGGCTATTGGCGCAGCCTCGCCGGCATCTACGCCGTCGCGGAGCGCGCGTGACGCCCGTCGCTCTGATCGTCGGCAGCGGCTTCGAGCGCCTCGGCTTCGAGGTGCTGACGCGAAGCCCGACGAAGACGCCGTACGGCGAGCCGAGCAGCGCCGTGCTGACGCTCGGCGTGGGCGGCGCGCGCGTGCCGTGCATCGCGCGGCACGGCGAGGAGCACCACCTCGCGCCGCACGAGATCAACTACCGAGCGAACCTCTGGGCGCTCGCGCAGCGCGGCGTGCGCGCCTGCGTCGGAATCAACACCGTCGGCGCGATCGATGCCGCGCTTAGCCCAAGCGAGCTCGCGGTGCCGGATCAGCTCATCGATTACACGCATGGGCGTTTGTCGACCTACGGCGGCGCCGGCGAGCCTGTGCGTCACATCGAATTCGGCGAGCCGTTCTCGCCGAGCCTGAGAGGCCGCGTCGCCGCCGCCGCGGCGGACTGCGGCTTCGCGGTTCGTGCCGGCACCTACGGCGTCACGCAGGGCCCTCGGCTCGAGACGGCGGCCGAGATCGAGCGCTTGGCTCGCGACGGCTGCGCGATGGTCGGGATGACGGCGATGCCCGAAGCGGCGTTGGCCCGGGAGCTCGACATCGACTATGCGATTTGCGCCGTGGCGGTCAATTACGCGGCAGGCCGCGCCCCTGACGGGGCGCCGATTCTCGCGCAGATCGAGCAGTTCTCGAGCCTCGGCTTGCGCAAGGTCCGCGCCGTCATCGAACGGCTCGTCGGTGGCGCAGTGTGATGTGTTTCATAGACGGTACTTGCGTGCACATACAACATAATCGGCATGGACAGCGCTAGGGACAGGGACGCAGTCGGCATCAGATCCCTGAATCGCCACACACTGGAGCAGATCGTTGCCGCAAGCTCGGCGGGTGTTCTGATCGTCGATGCGAGCCATCCCGAGCTGCCCGTCATATATGCGAATGCAGCATATGAGCAGCTGACGGGTTTTACGCTCGGCGAGCTCGCCGGGCACCCGTGGGCGCCGCTCGCGCGCGCCGAGGAGGGTGACGAGGCGTTCGCTCCGCTCAAGGCGGCGATCGGCCGAGGCGCTGCCTACCGCGCGGCGATTCCCGACTTCCGCAAGGACGGCTCGTCTTTCACGTGTGACATCAACGTCACGCCGCTGCAGGGCCCGCGCGGCGATTTGCGTTATTTCTTGTTGAGCCACGAGTCGGTAGCGGCGGCTAAGCCCAAGCCGAAGCCGAAACCGAAACCCGAAGCAATCGAGGCCTCGGCGCAGCCAAGCGATACGAGCTCCGAGAGCGAGACGGCCGAGAGCTCGGCCACCGAAAACGAGGCGAGCGCCGAGATCGCACTGTTGCAACGCGAGCTCGGTCGCGCGCGGCAGAAGATTGCGACGATCGATCGCATCGATCAAGCCACGGGCCTCGTTCGGTTCCCGCATTTCCAAGAGACGCTGCGTCGCGATCTCGCGATGGCGCGTCGCGATCGTCGCTTCGTGACGATCCTAGTGTTCGAGATCGCCGAGTTCGAAATCTATCGGCAAACGTTCGGCGACAAAGCGGCGGACTCCTGCCAGCGCATGATCGGCGCTCAGATCATGCGGACACTGCGCCGCGCGGGTGATCTTTGCGCGCGCTACGACGACACCACGTTGGTAGCGGCGGTCATCGGTCAGCATTCGAGCGACGTGCAACCGTTGACGGAGCGCATCGCCGACGGCGTGGCGCAGCTCAGGCTGCACAATCCGCGCGCCAAAGGGAGCCGGTACATCGAGACCCGCGTGATTTTGATCGGCTGCCCGCCCGGCGCGCACGACGATCCCGAGCCGCTGATCGAACGCGCGCTCGCCGAGGCACGCGGCGCCAACTTGGCCGCCCGAGTCGGTTAGGGGACGGATTTCAAATCCGTCCCCTCCTAAGCCGCCGGCCGTCGTCCCGACCCGTCTTGCGTCGGCACGGGCGTAATCCGCACGAGAACGCCGAACGCCGGATGATCGAAGTAGTGCAGCTCGTTGCTGCGCGCGCTGCGCGTCGTCTTCAATCGGTACTGCGGAGCCACCAGGATCTCGTCGAGCCCGTCGGTCGGCCGCAAACTGCTCCCTGCATTTGCGGCACTCCCGCCATCCGTGGCGGTCGCGGCGCCGGCCGCCGCCGACCCCGTGCCCTGATAAGTAAGGTCGAGCGTGATGTGGAGAAATCGGGCCAAGTGCACGCGCACCGTGCCGCGCGGGTTGAGCACGCCGAACGTGCCGATGTCGATCGGCATGGAATCGGCCTCCGGCAAGCCGGGCTGCACCCAACCTACGTGCACCAACGGCTGGTAGGCCGAAATCGCCCTGAGCCTGCGGTACTCGGTGCTGAGCTTCATTTCATCGGGACGCAGGGGGCGAACCAGCAACGCCTCGGCTCGTGCGGCCACGGCCGGATCAACCGGGGGCTGCTCGAGGGGTAGCGGCGGAATCGCGAGAGGGGCGGCGAACGTCGTCTCGTCGAACACCGGCGCCTCGCGCAATGCCGCCGTGGCGTCAAAGCCGTTCGCGGTCTGGGCGAAGCGCTCCTCGGTCGCATCGAAGTCGCGGTGCGCGAAGACAATGACCTCGACCTCGTAGCGATTCGGCAGCGCCGGCTCAGGCGCCTGCGCCTGGGCTCCGATGGCGCTGGCGATCGATGCGGCAACGAAGGCGAGAATCCTTCTCATTGGGGCCCGAGTATAGCGCGTAACCGGGCGATCAGGCCGCGACGGCCGCCGCATCGTCGGCGCCCAGGCGACGTAATAGCTTGTCGAGCGCCGCGATCCGCTTCTCGGGGTTCTCGAGCGTCCACGAGAACCTGAGCTTATAAGGCCCGTCGAGCCGATAGCGCTTGGAGTCGCCCTCGATGAGGCGCAGCAGGCGCGTCGGGTCTACGCGTGACCGCTGGGCGAACGTGACGCTGCCTCCTTCGGCGCCGGCCCGGATCTTCGCGATACCGAGTTGTTCCGCGAGCAGCTTCAGGGCCGTGATCGCAAACAACGTCTTCAGTGGCGGCGGCAAGAGCCCGAATCGATCGATGAGCTCGATCTGCAGCGAGTCGAGCTCCATGCTCGACCGGCAATTCGCGATGCGCTTGTAGTGCACGAGCCGCATGTGCACGTCGGGCATGTAGTCTTCGGGTATTAGCGCCGCGAGGCCGAGCTCGATCTCGGGGCCGTGCGTGAACGGATCCTCGAGATCGGGCTCGAGACCGGCGCGCAGCGCCGTGACGGCGCGTGCGAGCAGCTCGTTGTAGAGCGTGAAGCCCACACTCACGATCTGGCCGCTCTGGCCTTCGCCGAGCAATTCGCCGGCGCCGCGAATCTCGAGATCGTGCGTCGCGAGCGTGAAGCCCGAGCCGAGCTCCTCGAGCGACTCGATCGCTTCGAGGCGCTTCAGCGCGTCGGGCGTCAACGCGTTGCGCGGCGGCGCGAGCAAATACGCGTAGGCTTGATGGTGCGAGCGGCCGACGCGGCCGCGCAGCTGGTGCAGCTGCGCCAAGCCGAGACGATCGGCGCGATTGATGATGATGGTGTTGGCGGTCGGGATGTCGATGCCGCTTTCAATGATCGTCGTGCACACCAGCACGTTGAACTCGCGGTGATAGAAATCGAGCATCACGTGCTCGAGCTCGCGCTCCGACATCTGCCCGTGGCCGACGCGAACCGAAGCCTCGGGCAGCAGCTTGCGCAGGGCTTCGGCCGTCGCCTCGATGTTCTCGACGCGATTGTGGACGAAATAGATCTGACCGCCGCGGCGGATCTCGCGCAGCACGGCTTCTCTAATCTGCCGGTCGCTCCATTCACCGACAAAGGTTTTGACGGGTAGGCGCGCAGCCGGCGGCGTCGCGATGATCGACAAATCGCGCAGGCCGCCGAGCGTCATGTTCAATGTGCGCGGAATCGGCGTCGCCGTCAGCGTCAGCATGTCGACCTCGGCGCGCAAGCGCTTCAAACGCTCCTTGTCCTTGACGCCGAAGCGGTGCTCCTCATCGACGATGACGAGGCCGAGGCGTTTGAATTGAATGCCGCCTTGCAGCAGCTTGTGCGTGCCGATGACGATGTCGACGGTGCCCGCTGCGAGCCCTTCGATTGCAGCGGCCGCTCCGCTCGCGCCGCGGAACCGCGACAGAAGCTCGACGCGCACGGGCCAATCGGCGAACCGGTCCAAGAACGTGCGATGGTGCTGCTCCGCGAGCAACGTCGTCGGCACGAGCACCGCGACTTGGAAGCCCGCCTGCACGGCGACGAACGCGGAGCGCAGCGCAACCTCGGTCTTGCCGAAGCCGACGTCGCCGCAGACGACGCGATCCATCGGCCGCGTGCTCTCCAAGTCCGCGAGCACGCGATCGATGGCCGTCTGCTGGTCCTCGGTCTCCTCGAACGGAAACTGCAGCACGAACCGCTGATAGGCCGCATCGTCGAGCTTGAGCTCGGTGCCTTGTCGCGCGGCGCGTTGCGCGTAGAGGTTCAGCAGCTCGGCGGCCGTGTCGCGCGCCTGTTGTGCCGCTTTCTTCTTCGCCTTCTCCCACTGGTCCGTGCCGAGCCGATGTAGCGGCGCGTCCTCCGGCGAGGCGCCGCTGTAGCGCGTCACGAGCTGCAGGCTCAGCACGGGAACGTAGAGCTTGTCGCCGCCCGCGTACTCGAGCAGCAGGAACTCCGTCGGCATGCCTTCGACGTCGAGCGTCGTGAGGCCGCGATAGCGGCCGACGCCGTAGTCCTCGTGCACGACGGGCGCGCCGATATTGAGATCGGTGAGCTCGCGGATGATGGCCTCGGGATCGCGCGCGCGGCGTTTACGTTGCCGCTGGCGCGGCCGCTCCATTCCCAAGTCCGTCGCCGTGATGACGCGCAACGCGCGCTGCGCGAAGCGGAAGCCGTCGTGAATCTCGGCGACCGTGATGCCGAGCGGGGCGTCGCCCGCGAGGAATTCTTGCCAGCCCGAGTAGATGTGCGCCTCGTAGCCGCGGCCGCGCAGCAGCTCGAGCAGCATCTCGCGATGCCCGGGCGACGACGTCGCGAGCAAGGTGCGATCGCCCGACTCGACGCGCAGCCAGCGGTCGATGCGATCCTCCGTCGCTGCGATGCCGCCGCCGAGCGGGTGCGTCACGCCGGCGTTTGCGTGCTCGGTCGAAGCGTGTGCCGTCAGCGTCAACGTCGGCCGCTCGTCGATGCTCGAGCGCAGCACCGCGGGACTCCAAAACGCTTGAGGCGGGTCGAGTATCGGCCGCTCGATGTCGCCGCGCAGTTGCTCGTAGCGCTCGCCGATCAGCTGCCACGATTCTTCGAGTGCGTCGAGCGCGCCGTCGATCACGACGAACAGCGTGTTCGCGGGTAGGTAGTCGAACAGCGATGCCGTCGTCTTGAAGAACAACGGCAAGTAGTACTCGATGCCGGCGGGCAGCTGCGCGTCGGAGATCGTGCGATAGACAGGGCACCTTCCCGGCTCGACGGGAAAATGCTCGCGAAACCGCTCGCGAAAGAATTTGATCGCTGCCTCGTCGAACGGAAACTCGCGCGCTGGCAGGACCTCGATGCGGTCCGTCTTGCCGGCTGAGCGTTGCGTCTCCGCATCGAACGTGCGCAGCGTTTCGATCTCGTCGTCGAAGAGGTCGACGCGGACCGGCGCGGCGCTGCCCGTCGGAAAAATGTCGAACACGGCGCCGCGGACCGCGAACTCGCCGGGCTCGGCGACCTGCTCGACACGCAGATAGCCGTGCTCGCTCAAACGCTTCGTCATCTCGGTCGGGTCGAACCGGTCGCCTTTGGCGAGATACAGCGAACGCGAGACGATGAACTCGGGCGGCGGCAGCCGCTCGAGCAGTGCGCCGGCCTCGAGGACCAGCGTCTCGGGCTCGCCGCGTGCGAGCCGATGTAGCGCGAGCAGCCGATCGGCGAGCAGGTCCTGCGGCGGCGAGATCGGCTCGTACGGCAACGTTTCGTAGTCGGGGAATCGCCGCAAGGCGCGCGGGCCGAAGAACGCCATCTCGCGCTCGAGCTTGTCGGCGTCTGCGGCCGAGGCGGCGATGACGCAGACCGGGCCAACGTGGCGGGCGGCGGCCTCGGCCGCGGCGAGGCGCAAGGCGCCGCCGTGCAGCTCGGCCCAGGTACGGCGCGGGGCCGCGGCACTCGGCAACTCGAGTGCCCGGAGTAACAGGTCAGGTTCCATGCGGTTTCGAAATGGGGCGGGAACGAGCGCGAATTATCCCACAGCGAGGCGCCGTTCCACGGCGGCCCCAATGCGCCGGCCGTCTTGCATGGCGGCCCAGCTTGGAGAATTCGGGTGCCGTGTGGTTCAATGCCGCCCATGATCGCGTCAGGGCCCCGCTACTGCTTCTGGTTTTATGGCTATCCGAAGCCACTGGCGGAGGACGGGTCGCGATCGGTCTGACGAACTGAAAAGCGAAAAATACCCGAAAGCCGCCAGCGAACCTGGCGGCTTTTTTGTGCCGCCAGGGTTCTAACCGGCCCAGGGGCACTTGGGAGACACTGAAGATGCCGCCGCATACAGACGATTTACGCATTCGCAGCTTCGCGCCGTTGTCGACACCGGCCGAGCTCTTGCGCGAGCTGCCGTGCACGGAATCGATGTCCGACAACGTCGCGAGCGCGCGCCGGGCACTGCATCGCATCCTGCACGGCGAGGACGATCGGCTCGCCGTGGTGATCGGGCCGTGCTCGATCCACGACGCGAAGGCGGCGCTCGAGTACGCGAGACTTTTGCGGCCGCTGCGCGACACGCACGGCGATGCGCTCGAGCTCGTCATGCGCGTGTACTTCGAGAAGCCGCGTACGACCGTCGGTTGGAAGGGGCTCATCAACGACCCCGACCTCGACGGCAGCTTCAACATCAACAAAGGCCTGCGTCTCGGCCGTCGCTTGCTCTGCGAGATCAACGAGCTCGGCCTGCCGGCCGGCGTCGAGTACCTCGACACGATCTCGCCGCAGTACATCTCGGATCTCGTGGCGTGGGGCGCGATCGGCGCACGCACGACCGAGAGTCAGGTTCATCGCGAGCTGGCGTCGGGGCTGTCGTGCCCGGTCGGCTTCAAGAACGGCACTGACGGCAACGTCAAGATTGCTGTGGACGCCGTCGGTGCTGCGTCTCATCCGCATCATTTCCTGGCCGTGACCAAGGATGGTCAGGCAACCGTTGCAGCGACCGCCGGCAATCCCGACGGCCACGTGATCCTGCGCGGCGGCAAGACGCCGAACTACGGCGCCGAGCACGTCGCTGCGTCGTGCCTGATGCTGACGCAGGCCGGGCTGCCGGCACGGCTCATGATCGACTTGAGCCACGCGAACAGCTTGAAACGCCACGAGAATCAGCCGCGCGTCGCAGCGGACGTCGCCGCACAGATCGAGGGCGGCGAGGAGCGCATCGTCGGCGTGATGGTCGAGAGCCACCTCGTCGGCGGACGCCAGGATCTGACGCCCGGCAAGCCGCTCGTTTACGGGCAAAGCATCACCGACGCCTGCCTCGATTGGTCCGCGTCGGTGGGTGTCCTCGATCGGCTCGCGGCGGCCGTCCGAGCGCGGCGCCGCCGAGCGGCGGCGGCTTAACAGGGGCGCAGTTCCACCGGTAGAATTCGCTCCAGCGGCGGGCCGTACGTACGGCCGCGAGCGCCGCTACAGGGAGACCCTTATGCGCATGCGCTGGCCCTTGATCGCAACCACCGCCGCCGTCTTGACGACGCTCGCGGGTGTCGCCGCCGCCCACCATTCGTTCACGGCGACGTACTTCGAAGATCGTCAAATGGAGATCGAAGGCAAGTTGCTGCAGTTCATGTTCCGCAACCCGCATTCGTTCGTCCACATCGAAGCGCCCGACGAGAACGGCACGATGCAGCGCTGGGCCGTCGAGTGGGGCGGCGCCGGCCAGCTCTCGGGGCAGGGCGTAACGAACCAGACGCTGCGCGTCGGTGACGTCGTCTCGATCACGGGCAACCCCGGCCGAGACCCGGCCGATCATCGCCTCCGCATGCAGTACCTGCGCCGTCCCGCGGACGGATTCGAGTGGGGCAGAAACCCCGGCGAGACTTTCAACTAGGCCCGCGCGAAGTGCGGACTCTCCTCATCGGCGCCTCGCTGTGCCTGATCGCAGCGACGGGTACGGCGCGCGCGCAGATCGCGATCGTCGGCGAATGGACCGGGCGCTATCACGAGGACCAGGGCGATCGCGTGCCCGGCGACGTGCAGGGCGACTTCACGGGCGTGCCGATCAACGACGCGGCGCGCAAGTACGCCGAGGCATTCGACGTCACGCGCGTCGCAATGCTCGAGCATCAGTGCCAGCCGTACAACGTCGCGCACATCTACCGCGGCCCGAACCAATTTAGGATTTGGGAAGAGAAAGATCCGGGGACGCAGGAAATCGTCGCGTACAAGATCTTCAACGGTACCTACATGCAGTACCGGACGATCTGGATGGATGGCCGCGCGCATCCGCCGGACTACGTGCCGCACACGCACATGGGTTTCTCTACCGGCGAGTGGCACGGCGACATCCTCACGGTCAAGACGACGCACATCAAGAAAGAGTTCTATCGCCGCAGCGGCCTCCCGAGCAGCGACCTGACGACGCTCGTCGAGCACTGGATCCGCCACGGCAACGTGCTGTCGCACGTCTCGATGATCACCGATCCCGTGTACCTGACGGAGCCGTACGTCACGAGCGAAGAGTTCGTGCTCATGGAGCGCGGCAATCAGAATTGGCTCTACAACTGCGAGTACGTCATGGAAGTCCCGATGGACAAGGACGACGTGCCGATGTACTTGCCGGGCCAAAATCCCTTCGTCGAAGACTTCGCCAAGAAATTCGGCTTGCCGTTCGAGGCCGTGTTCGGCGGCGCACCGACGACGTCCCCCGACTATTTGCCGACGATGGAACGGCTGATGAAGCGATGAGCGCGGGACGACAGATGCTGCAGCTCGCGGTCTCAGTCGCGGCGCTGGCCGGTGCGGCAGGTGCACTCGCGCAAGGCTCGATCGAGTCGTACCACGTTCAGGGCAACGTGTATCTCCTCGCGGGCGCCGGCGCCAACGTCGCCGTGCAGGTCGGCGACGAGGGCGTGCTCATCGTCGACACGGGCGCTACCGCGTCGCGCGAAGCGCTGCTCGCCGCAGTCAAGAAGCTGTCGGACCGCCCGATCCGCTGGATCATCAACACGAGCGCGGATCTCGATCACACGGGCGGCAACGAGACGATTTCGCAAGCCGGGCTCACCGTCAACGGCAACCCAGCCGCGATCGTTTCGCACGAGAACGTGCTCGCTCGCATGACGGCGGCCAATCGGCCCGTGACCGAGATGCCGCTCAACACGTTCTTCGAAGCCGGCCGCGATTTCTTCTTCAACGGCGAGGCGATCTTTCTCTATCACATCGCGCGCGCGCATAGCGACGGCGACATCATCGTCTACTTCCGCGGCTCGGACGTGCTCGTCGCGGGCGACCTGTTCGTGACGACGCAGTATCCGATCATCGACCTTCAGGCCGGCGGCGGCATTGACGGCTACGTCGACGGGCTCGACCGCATGCTCGATATAGCCGTGCCCGCGTACCTGCAAGAGGGCGGAACGTACGTGATTCCGGGCCACGGCCGCGTCGGCGACGAAGCCGACATCCTGACGTTCCGCGACATGCTGTTCATCGTGCGCGCGCGCATCGCGGATCTCGTCAAGCAAGGCAAGACGCTCGCGCAGGTGCAGGCGGCGAAGCCCGCGCTCGATTACGACTTGCGCTACGGCAACGACAAGGCGTCGGCGGATTTCGTCGCGTCGATCTACACCGATCTCAAGGCGAGGGGCGGCGAATGAAGAACGCTCCGATCCTCGCCGCCGCGTTGCTCGTCGCGATCGGTGCTCAGCAGGCCGCCGCGCAGCCGCGGGCCGGTGCGACCCAGCAAACGCCGCGCAGCGCGGCCCCGATCGACCTGACGGGTTATTGGGTTGCCGTCGTCACCGAGGACTGGCGGCACCGCATGGCGACGCCGCGCAAAGGCGATTTCGAGAGCTTGCCGCTGAACGCGGAAGGGCGGCGCGTCGCGAACGAGTGGAACCTCGAAGCCGACAACGCGGCAGGCATGCAGTGCAAAGCCTTCGGCGTCGGCGGGCTCATGCGCCAACCCGGGCGGCTGCACATCACGTGGGCTGACGACGACACGCTGAAAGTCGAATTCGATGCGGGCACGCAGACGCGCTCGCTCGAGTTCGCCGCCGCGCAGCCCTCCGGCGGCGAGCCAACCTGGCAAGGGTTCTCGCGCGCCGAGTGGCAACGCCCGCCGGGCGGCAACGCGAATCCGGTGCGCGCGCAGATCGGCAACAGCACGGGCCCGATTGCGCCGGGCGGCGGCGGGCGCGGTCAGCGCGGCGGTCCCGCGCCGTCGGCCGCGCTGACGGAGGGCGGTGCCCTCAAGGTTTCTACGACGGATTTTCGCGCCGGCTATTTGCGCAAGAACGGTGTCCCCTACAGCGAAGCGGCCAAGATCACCGAGTACTTTCATCGCCTACCCGACACCGGCAGCGGCGACTGGCTGCTCGTGCTGACGACCGTCGAAGACCCGCGCTACTTGAACGACGCGTTCCTGACGAGCACGCATTTCAAGCGCGAGCCGAACGGCAGCAA
>Ga0075418_10002251_pt1 | contig 22029 bp, 18 predicted proteins | sample SoiMetdeltSBSDD2_FD_81776 | JGI IMG/M metagenome (GOLD analysis project Ga0075418, IMG submission 81776) | Bulk soil microbial communities from a Populus tree surrounding site in Tennessee, USA - Soil MetaG P. deltoides SBSDD2 | ecosystem: Environmental > Terrestrial > Soil > Tree plantation...
CGTCCGCCGGCTATGGCGAGATCGGCGCGGCGGGCGGGAGCGCCGCTGCCGTCGATCAACTGTCCGCCGCGTATCACGATGTCGTCCATCGGCTCCCTCCTTCAAGGCTGGTCGAGGTTGAATTCGGCGATAACCGGCGCGTGGTCCGAGGGCCGCTCGTTCTTCCGCGGCTCGATGTCTATCGAGCACGCCGTGCAAGTCTTCGCAAGCTCCTCCGAGAGCAGGATGTGGTCTATCCGCAGTCCCAGCTTGCGGCGGAACGCGTTCATGCGGTAATCCCACCAGGTGTATGACCGCTCCGGCTGTTCGAACAGGCGAAACGCGTCCTTCAGTCCGGCCGCCAGCAGCTCCTTCAGTGCGTTTCGCTCAGGCCCGCTGAAGAGAACCTTGCCTTCCCAGGCCGCGGGATCGTAAACATCGCGATTCTCGGGCGCGATGTTGTAGTCCCCAAGGACCGCGAGGCGTGGATGCAGCGCCAGCTCGGCCCTGATCCAGTCGCGGAACGCGGCGAGCCAGCGGAGCTTGTACTGGTACTTGTCGGACTCGACGCTCTCTCCGTTGGGCACGTAGGCGCAGATCACGCGCACCCCGCATACCGTCGCGGCCAGCACGCGCTTCTGCTCGTCGGCGTGGTCCGGGATCGCCATCACCCCGTCGACGCAAGCCAGCCGCCCGAGTATGGCGACGCCGTTGTAGGTCTTCTGGCCGTTGAAGATCGGCTCATAGCCTGCCGCGCGGATCTCGGCGGCGGGAAATTTTTCGTTTTCGACCTTGGTCTCCTGCAGGCACAGCACGTCCGGCCCGTGCCTGGCGGCCCAGTCGAGAACCTGCGGCAGCCTGACCTTCAGGGAGTTCACGTTCCAGGTGGCGAGCTTCAAAGGCGATCCAGGCAGTCAACGATTCCAGGATGCATTGTGTCCGCCCGGCGCGGGCGTCGCAACGTGCGGTATGCTTGCGGCGGGAAGCTGTGCAGAAAGCGCCGCGCTCAGTTCGCGGACTGCGCGCAGGGAAAACAACCACGGAGACCGGATGGCACGCATACCTTATGTAAAAGAGCATGATGTTCCCGGGGCAGAACGCGGGGCTTACGACGCTTTCGTGCGGCAGCGGGGGAGGCAGCCTGACGCCGGCCCCTATGCACTGCTCCTGCACATGCCCGAGCTCGCGCTGAGATATGAGTCCGTTCGCCTGCTGCTTCGCGACGAGGCGAGCGTGTCGCAGCCCCTGCAGGAAATCGTCATGCTGACGGTGGCGCGCGAGATGGATTGTCCCTATATCTGGCAAGCCCACGCCGCGGCTGCGAAGGGACTGGGAGTGCGGGGCGATATCGTGGACAACCTGCGCGAAAAGCGTCCTTTGACCGGTCTCAGCGCGGACGAGCAAACGGTGGTGGATTTCGCACGCGAGCTGCTGCGGAACCGCAAGGTGAGCAAGGTAACGTTCGACCAGGCGAGTTCTGCCTTCGGCCAGCGGGGCACCATGACGCTGACCAACCTGATCGGCGCCTACACGATGCTCGCCTACTTCATGAATGCCTACGAGCTGGAGGCCCCGGCGCACGCCACGGAGCCGCGTTTGCCTGTGTGAACGGCAATGCTTTTTACAGGAGATAACAGAGGAAACAGAGATGAGCGCTCTCTGTTAACTCCGTTTCCTCCTGTTCAGTCGTAGTTTTTCCTACTTCCTTCCCGGCAAGCCCGGCCGCGCGTCGGGTTGCTGGGGAGGCGGCGGCGCTGCCTGCGCCTGCCCTTCCGCGGGAGGCGTGGGCGCCGCGGCCTGTTGCTCCGTGGGCGCGGCTTTCTTCGCCGTATCCGGCTTGGCTGCCGGCTTGGCCGCCGGCTTGAGAGGCGCCGCGTTTCGCGGGTAGCCCGCTGCGTCGAGCGCGTTGTCCCAACTGCCGTCGTGATATCCAGTGACCTTGGTCGATCCGACGAAGAGCACGGGCACGCCGTCGCCGCCGGTCAGCTTCTCGAACGCCTTCAAATCGGCCTTGGGATCCTTCTCGGCGTAGGGCACGCCGCGCTTGGCGAGGTGCGCGCGGGCGTTCGCGCACGGGTCGCCGCAGTCGTACGCCCAGAGCGTGACGGGAAAGTTCTTTATCGCCTGCTGCATGGCATACGACGGCGCTGAGGTTTCTATCGTGCTCGTGACGATCTTGCGCTCCTCGACCTTCTTGGCGCTCTTCGGCGGCGGGGTATCGCGGTACTCGACGTTGCCCTTCTCGTCGACCCAGCGATAGAGCTGGGCGGCGCCGAATGCTCCGGTCGCAAGCGGCAACAGGAAGATGAAAATCAATCGCTTCATGACCCTAGCTCCTCGCAGGGACTCACCCGTCACAATGTAGCACCTCGCCGGAGCCGCGGCAAAGAAGACTATCACTCCGTCTCACCCGCATTACAAGGCGTCGGCCATCCCGCTGTGACGCATCAGTGCGTCTATCTTCGGTTCCCTGCCGCGGAAGGCGACGAAGGACTCGAGCGCCGGGCGGCTGCCACCCACGGCGAGGATTTCGTCCCAGAAGCGGGCGCCCGTGGCGGGATCGAGCACGCCGTTTTCCTCGAACAGGCTGTAGGCGTCCGCGGACAGCACCTCGGCCCACTTGTAGCTGTAGTAGCCCGCAGCGTAGCCGCCGGCGAAGATATGCGAGAAGTTGTTCGGGAAGCGGTTGTAGACCGGGGGAAGCACGACCGCCACGCTCGCGCGTACGGCGGCGAGCAGATCCAGCGCGGACTGGTTCCCTTCGGGATCGTAGTCGTAGTGCAGGTGCAGGTCGAACAACGCGAACTCCAGCTGGCGCACGGTCTGCATGCCGCTCTGGAAGTTCTTGGCCGCATCCATCTTGTCGAACAGGGCGCGCGGCAGGGGTGCACTGGTGTCCACGTGCGAGGTCATCGGCGCGAGCACGTCCCACTCCCAGCAGAAGTTCTCCATGAATTGCGAAGGCAGCTCGACGGCGTCCCATTCCACGCCGTTGATCCCCGCCGTGCCGAGCACGTCGACGCGCGTCAGGAGGTGGTGCAGGCCATGGCCGAACTCGTGGAACAGCGTGGTGACCTCGTCGTGCGTGAAGAGCGCCGGCTTTCCGCCCACCCCCGCGGAGAAATTGCAGTTGAGGTACGCGACGGGGGTCTGCAGGCGGCCGTCCTTGCGACGACGCGTGATGGCGTCGTCCATCCAGGCGCCTCCGCGCTTGGAGGGCCGGGCGTAGAGATCGACGTAGAACTGCCCGATCAGTGCGCCTGCCCGGTCGCGGACGGCGTAGAAGCGCACGTCCGGATGCCACACGGGGGCCTCGGCCGGCGCTATGCTCACTCCGTAGAGCCTTTCAACCAGCCGGAACATGCCCGGCAGCACGGTCGTCTCCGGGAAGTACTGCTTCACTTCCTGGTCGGAGAAGGCGTAGCGCGCCACGCGCAGTTTTTCCGAGGCATATGCGAGGTCCCAGGATTCGAGCCGGGCGAGGCTGAGCTCCCTGGCGGCGAAATCCTTCAGCTCATCCAGATCGCGCCCGGCGTAGGGCTTCGCGCGCGCGGCGAGCTCTTCCAGGAACTCGAGCACCTGGCGCGGGGACTCGGCCATCTTCGGCTCGAGCGAGTATTCGGCGTAATTCGCGAAGCCGAGAAGGCGCGCGAGCTCCCCGCGCAGCTTCACGATGGCCGTGATGAGCGCGCTGTTGTCCCATTCCGGCTTTCCGAACTCGGACGCGCGCGTCACGTAGGCGCGGTACATCAGCTCGCGCAGCCGGCGGCTGTCGGCGTACTGCATGACCGGAAGATAGGAGGGCGCGTGCAGCGTGAACTTCCAGCCGGGTTTCCCCTCCGCCTGCGCCGCTTCGCGCGCCGCCTGCAGCACGTCTTCCGGGATGCCGGCCACATCGTCGGCGTCGGTCGCGTAATGGGAGAAGGCGTTGGTCGCATCGAGCAGGTTGTCGGAGAAGCGCGAGGAGTGCTCGGAGAGCTTTTCCCGTATCGCAGTGTAGCGGGCCTTTTCCTCCGGCGGCAGCTCGGCGCCGCCCAGCCGGAAGTCGCGCAGCTCGTTCTCCACGGTCTTGCGCCGGGCGCGCGCCAGCTGCGCGAATTCGGCGCCCGCAGCGAGCGCCTTGAACTTCGCGTACAGCCCCGGGTGCTGGGAAAGCTCCGTGTAGTACTGCGTCACCTTCGGCAGGTTCGAGTTGTAGGCTTCGCGCAGCTCCGGGCTGTTCATCACCGCGTTGAGATGCCCCACGACGCCCCACGCCCGGCCGAGGCGCTCGTTCGCGTCCTCCAGCGGCTCCACGAAATCGTGCCAGGTGGCCGGCACCGCAGGCGCGGCGACACGCTCGATCAGCGCGCGATTCTCGCCGAGCAACTGGTCGATGGCCGGGGTGACCAGCTCGGGTTTGAAATCGGCAAAGCGCGGCAGGCCGGAGAAGTCGAGGAGCGGGTTCATGGCTTCAGATGAGTTTTGAGTGCTAAGTGTTTAGTTGGCGTCGAGGTTGCAGAGTTCAAGCGATTCACCCATTCGAAATTCAACACTCAAAACTCTACTTGGCTTCGTACACCACCTGGCCGTCCACCAGTGTATAGCGGACCTTGCCCTTCAACTCGATGCCGCGATAGGGGGTGTTTTTGCCCAGGCTCCGCAGCGTCTCGGCGCCTACCCTCCAGCAGCGCTCCGGGTCGAAGACGCAGACATCGGCCGCGTTCCCCGGGGCGAGGTGTCCGGCATCGACGTTCAGCACGCGCGCGGCCTCGCAGGTGATCCTGCCGAGAGCGAGAGAAAGCGATTGCCCTGCCTCTTCGGCCCACTTGAGGGTGAGCGGGAGCAGCACCTCGAGCCCGGTCGCGCCGGACTCGGCTTCCGCGAACGGCAACTGCTTCACGTCCTCATCGATCGGCGTGTGGTCGGAGCAGATCGCATCCACGGTGCCGTCGGCGAGACCGGTGCGCAGCGCGTCGCGGTCGCGCATGCTTCTCAAGGGCGGGGTGAGGTGGGTGTTCGGATCGAAGTGGCCGATGTCCATCTCGGAGAGGTGCACGTGATGGATGCCCACGTCGCAGGTTACCGGCAGGCCCGTCCGGCGCGCCTCGCGGACCATGGCTATGCCCTCGGCGCTGGAGAGGCGGGCAAAATGCAGGCGCGCGCCGGTATTTCTGGCGAGGATCAGCATGGTCGAGAGCGCGACCGTCTCCGCGCACACCGGAATCGCGGCGAGCCCGAGGCGGGTCGCAACCTGCCCGTCGTGCGCGACGCCCATGTGCGCCAGCGCCGTGTCCTGCGGGCGCAGCCACACCGGAAAACCGAACGTCGCGGCGTACTGCAGCGCGCGGTACAGCACCTGGTTGTCGGTGAGCGGTGCGTCGGCCTGCGAGAACGCGACGCAGCCCGCTTCGACGAGCTCCGCCATTTCGGTCAGCCGCTCCCCCTTCAACCCTGCCGTGAGCGCGCCCACCGGGTAGACCCGCGCCTGGTTCAGCGTCTTGGCGCGGAACTTCAGCATCCGCACCAGCCCCGGCTCGTCGAGCGGCGGATCGGTGTCGGGAGGACAGGCGAGGCTGGTCACCCCCCCGGCAATGGCGGCGGCCATTTCGGACTCGAGGGTCGCGAGGTACTCGAATCCGGGCTCGCGCAGTCGCGCGGAAAGGTCCACGAGGCCGGGGCAGACGATAAGGCCCCCGGCGTCTATGACGCGGTTGGCGGAATAACCGGCCGGCGCCTCGCCGACGCCGACGACCTTGCCGGCGGCGACGTACACGTCCCTTGCGGCGTCCACGCCGCGCTTCGGATCGATCAGCCGGCCGCCCTTGATGTGGATCTTCATCTACAGTCGTGATTCGTGAATAGTGATTGGAGCGAAAAACCGCTTGCTGCCGGGCTGCCTGGTCTAATCACGAATCACCAATCACCAGTCACGCATTCCGCTTTTTGCCCCCGACGAGCATCGTCATTACCGCCATGCGGATCGCGATGCCGAAGGTCACCTGCGGCAGGATCACGGACTGCTTGCCGTCGGCCACGCTGGAGTCGATCTCCACGCCCCGGTTCATCGGGCCCGGGTGCAGCACGATCGCGTCGGGTTTCGCGGCTGCGAGCTTGTCCAGGGTCAGCCCGTACGACTTGTAGAACTCCTGAGCCGAGGGGAGCAGGGCGCCGTTCATGCGTTCGCTCTGCAGTCTCAGCATCATGACGACGTCCACGTCCTTCAGGCCTTCCCGCATGTCGTGGCAGACGTGCACGCCCAGCCGCTCGACCTCCGCGGGCAGCAGCGTCTTCGGGCCGATCACGCGGATCTCGGGGCAGCCCAGGGTCGTCAGCGCGTGTATCCCCGAGCGGGCGACGCGCGAGTGCAGCACGTCGCCCACGATGGCCACCCGCAGGCTCGTGAAGTCCTTCTTGTAGTGGCGGATGGTGTACATGTCGAGCAGGCCTTGCGTCGGGTGCGAGTGCCTGCCGTCGCCGGCGTTGATGACGTGGATCTCGGGAGCGACGTGGCGTGCGATGAAATGCGGTGCGCCGCTCTCGCCGTGGCGCACGACGAACATGTCGGCGTGCATCGCCGACAGGTTGTCCACGGTGTCTAGCAGGCTTTCGCCCTTGCTCTGGGAGGAAACGCTGATGTTGAGATTGATCACGTCCGCGGAGAGGCGCTTCGCCGCGATCTCGAACGTGGTCCGCGTGCGCGTGGAGGGCTCGAAGAAGAGGTTGAACACGGATTTCCCGCGCAGGAGCGGCAGCTTCTTCACCCTGGCGCCGACGAAGGAGGTCGCCGTGTCGAGGATCTCGCGAAGAATCGCGGCCGGCAATCCCTCGAGCGTCAGCAGATGGTGCAGCTCGCCGGTCTTCGTCAGCTGCGGATTCGCGGGGTTCAACCACATCGTCAGGGCTCCCGGTCCCGCAGCACGAAGGCGAGCCGCTTCTTCGCGTCGCGCTTCAGCGCGATGCTCTGCTCCGCGGGCAGCTCGATCGAGCCGCCGGCGAACTGCGCGGCGATCGGCAGCTGCCGTCCCCCGCGGTCTATGAGGGTCGCCAGCCTGACGCTCGCCGGCCGGCCATAGTCGAAAATCTCGATGAGCGCCGCGCGTATGGTGCGGCCGGTGAAGAGCACGTCGTCGACCAGGATGAGGTCGCGCCCGTCGACTTCGAATGGAATGTCGGAGGTCTGCGGGTCGCGATGCAGACCGCGACGGTCGTAGTCGTCGCGATAGTAGGAAACGTCGAGCGTGCCGAGCGCGGTGGCGAGCTTGAGGCCCTGGTGGAGACGCTCCGCGACCCACACGCCGCCGGTATGGATGCCGATCAAACCCGTCTCCGGCCCTACCGCGGGCTTCATCTTCTCCATGAGCGCCTGCAGCAGCTGCTCGGCGTCGGGTAGGGATTTGCCGGACATGTTTGCTGGGGCGCTAGGGTATCACTATTTCGCCTCGGCGAAATAGGCCTCCAGTATGCGCTGGGCCGCGACCGCGTCCACTGCTGCTTTCAAGCGCGGACCCCGGGCGCCGGCGTGGCGCAGTGCCTGCTCGGCGTCGCGCGAGGTCAGCCGCTCGTCCACGAACGCGCAAGCGATGCCGAAACGGCCCTGCAGCCGCTGCGCGAAGCGGCGCGCGAGCTGTGCCACCGGGTGCGGCGAGCCGTCGGCGTACGCCGGCAGCCCCACGACGAACAGCACGGGACGCCACTCGGCGACCAGGCGCTCGATCGCCGCAAAGCGGACGCGATTCTCGGCGTGCGCGATGGTATCGAGCGGATGCGCGAGGCGGGTCTCGAAATCGCCGGTGGCGACGCCGATGCGCTTGGTGCCGAAGTCGAACGCCAGGACCGTTCCGGTCCTCCCGGAGTTTTGAGTTTTGAGTTCTGAGTTTTGAGTTCTTGTGGAGCCTTGGGTCTTTAACTCATCACTCATCACTCATCACTCATCACTGGGTTTCAGGCATGCCCCGCCTGCTCCGACAGGCTCGCGAAGTCTATGCCGAGCAGGCCCATGGCGGCGGGAAGGCGATCCTCAGCGGGAAGCTCGAAGATCACTTCGGCCTTGGCCTGCACCGTGAGCCACGCGTTTTGCGCGAGCTCCTGCTCGAGCTGCCCGGGCGCCCAGCCCGCGTAGCCGAGGGTGACCAGCAGCTGGTGCGGCCCTTCGCCCCGCGCCAGGGCCTGCAGGATGTCCTTGGAAGTGGTGAGCCCGACCTCCGGGCTGACGGCCAGCGTGGATTGCCACTGGCCGAGTGGCATGTGCAGCACGAAGCCGCGGTCGACCTGCACCGGCCCGCCGAAGTGTATCGGTATCGACTTGAACTCCTCGGAGCCGAAGGGAATGCTCACCTGCTCGAGCAGGGTCTGGAGCGTCATCTCGGTGGGGCGATTGACCACCAATCCCAGGGCGCCCTTGTCGTTGTGCTCGCAGATAAAGGTGAGCGTCTTGGCGAAATGCGGATCCACCATGTTGGGCATGGCAATGAGGAAATGATGCGTGAGGTTGACCGGGTCCATCTGGGGCGCCTTCGGACTATTCTACGGAGCGCGGCGTCCTTTCACAATTGTCACAGGATCCGTTACGGATCAAGCCGGTATGGCGCCCAGAGAGGAGAAACAAGAGAGGAGAGAGGAGGACATCTTGTCTTGGCCCCTCTCGTCTATCTCCTCTCGCCTTTCCTATTTGCGCCAGAACGATGGCGTGAGAATGACGAGGACGGTCAACAGCTCCAGGCGGCCCAGCAGCATCGTGACGGTGCACACCCAGGTCTGAAAGTCGGTCAGGCCGGCGAAGGTCGTCGACGGCCCCACTTCGTGCAGGCCGGGTCCGATGTTGTTCAGGGACGCGCACGCGGCGGAGAAAGCCGTTATGGCGTCGAGGCCCGACGCGGCCAAGAGCAGCGTGACGATCACGAGCGTCGCCAGCCACGCGAAGAAGAACGCCAGGACCGCGAAGACCACCTGGTTGGGCACGGCCTGCCCGCCGATCTTGAGCGGCGTGACCGCGGCGGGATGGGCGAGCCTGGCGAGCTCCCGGTGGACCTGCTGGAAGAGGACCATGGCGCGGATCATCTTGATGCCCCCGCCCGCCGAGCCCGAGCACGCGGCGAACGTCCCGAGGAACATGAGCCACAGCGGCGCGAACACCGGCCACTTTGCGTAGTCCACGGTCGCGTACCCGGTGTTGGTCGCGACCGAGACCGTGTTGAACGCGGCGTAGCGCAGCGTCGTCCACAGGTCCGGATACACGTCTTGCGCGGACAGGAAGACGGTGACGCCCGCCACACTCGCTGCGAGCACGACGAGGAAATAGGGCAGCTCCGAATCGTCGCGGTAGCGGTCGACGCTTCTCGCCCGCCACGCCTGGAAATGCGTGGCGAAGTTGATGCCCGCCAGCGTCATGAACACGATCGCGACCAGCTCGATGGCGACCGAGTCGAAGAACGCGAGGCTCGCGTCGTGCGACGAGAACCCGCCGAGCGACAGCGTCGAGAAGCTGTGGATGAGCGCGTCGATCCAGGTCATGCCTGCGAGGCGATACGCGATGAGGCACGCGAAGGTCAACGCGAAGTAGATCATCCACAGGCCCTTGGCGGTCTGGGTCATGCGCGGCGTCAGCTGCTCGTCCTTCATCGGCCCCGGGATCTCCGCCTTCGAGATCTGGCGCCCGCCTACCCCCAGCATCGGCAGCACCGCCACCACCAGCACGATGACGCCCATGCCGCCCAGCCACTGCAGCTCGGCGCGCCAGACATTGAACGAGGGCGCCAGGCCGTCCAGCCCGGAGAGCAGCGTCGCGCCCGTCGCGGTCAGCGCGGACATCGATTCGAAGTAAGCGTCGGTGAACGACAACCCCAGCCCCGCCAGGAGCGGCACGCAGGCGAAGAGCGCTCCGCCGATCCAGACCAGGCTGATGAGGACCATGCCTTCGCGCAGCTGCAGCTCGCGGCGGTAGCGGCGGGTCGCGAGCCACACCGCGCAGCCCGCGGCGAAGTTGAGCGCCATGGACCCTGCGAACACCGCTGTCGTGCCGTCCCCGAGGGCGATCGAGGTGAGTATCGGGACGAGATGCGACAGGCTCATCGCCATGGCGATGATGCCGAGCACCGGACTGATCGCGATGAGCCAGGCCATGCGGAGCTCTCAGAACAAGGCGCCGCTCAGACGAATCCGATATCCACCTGAAACAGCTTCTCCACGTGGGGCACCGTGCGCTTGTTCACGACGAAGACGATCGCGTGGTCCTCGGGCTCCAGGATCGTGTCGTGGTGGGCGATCAGCACCTCGTGGTCGTTGCCGGCGGCGGGGCGCTCGTCGCCGGAAGCGGCCGGCCGGTCGTGGCGGCGCACGATCGCCGCTATGCTGGCGCCCTTCGGGAGATCGATCTCCTCGATGCGCCGGCCGACCACCTTCGAGGACTTCGGATCGCCGTGGGCGACGAGCTCCAGCGCCTCCGCCGCGCCGCGCCGCAGCGAATGGACGACGGCGCAATCGCCGCGGCGCACGTGGGCGAGCAGCGTCCCTATCGTCTGCTGCGCGGGCGAGATCGCGATGTCGATCTGCCCGCTCTGGAGGAGGTTGACGTAGGAGCCGCGGTTGATGAGCGCGATGACCTTGCGTGCGCCCAGGCGCTTCGCGAGGAGCGAGGACATGATGTTGTTCTCGTCGTCGTTGGTGACGGCGCAGTACACGTCCATCTCGCCGATGTTCTCCGAGCGCAACAGCTCCTCGTCGGTGACGTCGCCCGCGAGCACCAGCGTGTGATCGAGGTCGGCGGCGAGCCGCTCCGCTCCGGTCTTGTTGTACTCGATGATCTTCACGCTGTAGCGTTTCTCGATCGCGCGGGCGAGGCGCCGGCCGATGTTTCCCCCGCCCCCGATCATGACGCGTTTCACCGGCTTGTCCATGCGCCGCAGCTCCCGCATCACTCCCCGGATGTTCTCGGTCGCCGCGATGAAGAACACCTCGTCGCCGGCCTCGATCACCGTGTTTCCCTCCGGCATGACCGGGCTGTCCTGGCGGTAGATCGCGGCGACCCGCGTCTCGGCCTGGGGCAGGTGGCGGCGCAGGTTCTGCAGCTCCTGGCCCACCAGGGGCCCGCCGTGAAACGCGCGCACGGCGACGAGGCTTACCTTGCCGTCGGCGAACTCCAGCACCTGCAGCGACTCGGGGAATTCCAGCAGCTTCGCGATGTAGTCGCATATCACCTGCTCGGGGCAGATGGAGTGGTCGACCGCGAAATTCTCGGGCGAGAAGATCTCGGGATGGGACAGGTAGTCCGCGGACCGGATGCGCGCAATCTTGGTCGGTATGTTGAACATGGTGGCGGCGAGCTTGCACGCGACCATGTTGGTCTCGTCGCTCTGCGTCACGGCGAGCAGCATGTCGGCGTCGCGGGCGCCGGCCTGCTCGAGCACCGCCGGGTGCGCAGCGTTTCCCGTCACGGTACGCAGATCCAGACGATCCTGCAGCCGCTTCAGGCGGGAGGGATCGATATCGACGACCGTGAGGTCGTTCGCTTCCGAGACCAGGTTCTCGGCCACCGAGGAACCCACCTGTCCGGCGCCGAGTATGACGATGCGCATGGGAACCGCGATTCTATCAAGATAGCCACTGGATTGCCGGAGGGGGTCGTAGTAACGTTTCCACAGTCGATCCATGAACCCCAGGCGCAGGCGCTACTACGACCCCGCATCGCATCTATCTTTCCGGCCCGCTGGCGGTGGGCGGCGACGTCGTGCTGCCCGCGGCGCAGGCGCGCCACATCGTCCAGGTATTGCGCATGAAGGCCGGCGCGCCGCTGACACTTTTCAACGGCGATGGCGCCGAGTACGCCGCGGTCATCGCGCGCGCGGACAAGGGCTTGGTGTCCGCGTTGATCGAGGGCGTGCGCGCGGTGGAGCGCGAATCGCCGCTCGAGGTCACGCTCTGCCAGGGCGTCTCCCGCGGAGAGCGCATGGACTACACGGTGCAGAAGGCGGTCGAGCTGGGGGTCGCGCGCATCGAGCCGGTGACGACATCCCGCGGCGTGGTGCGCCTCGACGCCGCGCGCGCCCGGCAGAAATCCGATCACTGGCAGGCGGTCGCGATCGGCGCGTGCGAGCAGTGCGGGCGAAACCGCGTGCCGCCGGTTGCGCCGGTGGTGCGCCTTGAGGACTGGCTCGTGTGTCACCGTGGTGGCGACGCCGGGACGGGAATATTGCTCGACCCCGACTCCGGCCGCGGACTTGCCGAATTGCCCCGGCCGTCGGGAGGGGTGATCTTGCTCGCCGGACCGGAAGGAGGACTCGCCGACGACGAACGGCACGACGCCCTGCGCTGCGGATTCGTTCCGGTGCGGCTCGGCCCGCGCGTGCTGCGCACCGAGACCGCGGCGCTCGCGGCGCTCGCGGCGATGCAAACATTATGGGGCGATTTCTGAAGGATAGCGGCATTGGATCAGGACCCGGGATTGTCCGTGCCTGTTTTCATATCGCACTTCGAGACATCCGCGAGCTACGGGACGACCTACATTTACGCTGCCGCAACTTGTTCGTGCCATCAAGAGCAAGCCAGTCCCCGGGACCCTCGACACTCCGATGGGTCTCGCATAATATGTAGTTGATTTGCCGGTAAAAGAACAGCCGCAGGCTGCATAACCGGGAACTGCAACAGATTTGGGGAGCCGGGCTATTTCGAACACATCGGACAGGAACGGCACACCACCGCGGGCCGCCGCGGCCGAGCCGGTCGTGATGGTGCCGCGCCGCCACCGCCTTTCCAGCCAGGACCGCTTCATCGACTGGTTCCAGTCGGTAGCGCCTTATATCCATGCCTTTCGCGGCCGGACTTTCGTCATCGCCTTCGGCGGTGAAGTGGTGGCCGACGGCCGCTTCGTCGATCTGGCCCAGGATCTGAACCTCCTTGCCGCGCTGGGCGTGAAGCTCGTGCTGGTGCACGGGGTGCGGCCCCAGATCGAGGAGAAGCTGAAGGAGCGCCGCCGGCGCAGCCGCTTTCACAACGGCGTGCGCGTGACCGACGATTTCGCCCTCGCCAGCGCCAAGGAAGCGAGCGGGCGGCTGCGCGTGGAGATCGAGGCGCTCCTGTCGATGGGACTGCCGAACTCGCCCATGGCTGGCGCCGACATCCGGGTGGCGAGCGGGAACTTCACCACGGCGAAGCCGATCGGGGTGGTGGACGGCGTGGATTTCATGCACACGGGGGAAGTGCGCAAGGTCGAAGCGCACGCGATCCAGAAGCGGCTCGACGACAACGAGCTGGTGCTGCTGTCGCCGGTCGGGTATTCGCCGACGGGAGAGGTCTTCAATCTCGCGTTCGAGGACGTTGCCGCGGCGGCGGCGGTTGCATTGAAGGCCGAAAAGCTGCTCTTCCTCATGGATGTCAACGGCCTGACCGGGCGGCGCGGCGAGCTGCTGCGCGAAGTGACCGGCAAGCAGGCCGAGGCGCTGCTCGCGCGCGGCACGCAACCGGAGGGTGACGCCAGGCGCATCCTGCCGTGGGCGCTGCGCGCCTGCCAGCAGGGCGTGCGGCGCGTGCACCTCATCTCCGGCCATGTCGACGACGGGTTGCTCCTGGAACTGTTTACGCGCAAGGGCGTGGGGACGATGCTGACGCCCGATCCCCTCGAGACCCTGCGCCCGGCGCGCGTGGAGGACATCGTCAGCGTGCTGCGGTTGATCGAGCCGCTGGAGGCCGATGGCACGCTCGTCAAGAGGAGCCGCGACCTGCTCGAGCGGGAGATCGGGCGTTTCCTGGTGCTGGAGCACGACCGCATGGTCATCGGCTGCGCCGCGCTCTACCCGTTTTCCGAGGAGCGCGCGGGCGAGCTGGCGTGCCTCACGGTGCACCCCGACTCCCGCAACGTGGGCGCGGGCGAGCGCCTGCTGACCGAGATCGAGACGCGGGCGCGCAAGCACAAGCTGAAGCGCCTGTTCGTGCTGACGACCCGTGCCGAGCACTGGTTCGTCGAGCGCGGCTTCATCGAGACCGGCGTGGAGGAGCTCCCCCGCCAGAAGCGGGCGCTCTACAACTACCAGCGACGTTCCGTCGTGCTCGTCAAGCGGCTGTAGCGGGTCGAGGCAAAGTTCACAGAACCGGGTTGGCGTCGAGCGTAGCGTAGCGGAACCGCCGCCAGGCGATCGCGTCCGGAGCACATGAAGATTCCACCGATTTCGCTTTCGCTGCGCGCGCGGCTCCTGCTGGGGAGCGCGCTGGTGCAGGTTGCGATGCTCGCGCTCCTCATCGCCAGCGGCATACGCGTGATGGACGCGCAGCTCGCCGCCCGTGCCCAGGTCCACCTCGAGGAGCAGAAGCACCTGCTTGCCGCGGCGGTAGAGAGTCACCTGCGCCGCGGCGACGTGGCCGCCATTGCGGCCACGTTCGAGCGCGTGCGCGGTGCCGGGGACATCTCGTACCTGGTGCTGTTCGACGCCGGCGGGACCGCGCTTGCCGCGAGCGGGTGGGACCCGGGGCGCCCGCTGCCGCGGCCCGACAGCGCGCTCGCCGAGCCCGCCGTCGTTGCCAAGCGGCGGCTCGACGCGGAGATCATGATCGGAGAGCCCGGCAAGCCGCGCGCGAGCCTGCGCTTCGGCCTGTCCACCGCGTTCATCCAGCACGCCCGGCGGGAGCTCGTGCAGGACAACCTGGCGATAGGCGCGATGGCGCTGCTCCTTTCGCTCGCCTCGATGATCGCGCTCTCCTACTGGCTTACGCGCAATCTCACCCGGCTGACCGACGCGGCCGAAAGCCTGGCTGGGGGCAACCTCGACGTGCGCCTGCCTGTCGAGGGCGGAGACGAGGTGGCGAAGCTCACGCGCGGCTTCAACGCGATGGCGGCGGCGCTCAATGGACGCATCAAGGCGCTGGCCGACAGCGAGGCCAAGTTCACCGCGATCGCGGACTACAGCTACGACTGCGAGTGCTGGATCAACCCCGAGGGACGGCTGATCTGGATCAACCCGCGTGTGCTCGACATGTTCGGCTACACGCCCGCGGAGTGCCTGGATATGGAGCACTTTCCGGCGCCCTTTATCAGCGACGGCGACGCCGCCCGCACGGTGCGCCAGGTGCGCCGCGCATTGCGCGGCGACAGCGGTCAGGATTACGAGTTTCACGGCCGGCGCAAGGACGGCTCGGGATTCTGGGCGGCGGCGGATTGGCGGCCGATTTACGACGGCCGCGGCGGCTACCTGGGCATACGGATCAGCATCCGCGATATCACGCAGCGCAAGGAGGCCGAGCGGCGGCTGGAGGCGACCGTGCAGGAGCTGCGGCAGGCGCAAGGCGTGCAGCAGGAGTACCTGCTGCGAGCGCAGGACGAGCACGCACGGCTGACCGCGCTCCTCGCGGCGATGAACATGGGGATACTGTTCGTCTCCCACGACAACCACGTGGTCTACAGCAATCCCGCGTTCACCCGCATCTGGATGATCGCGCCGGGGACGCGCTTGATCGGCTGCACCCCGCAGGAGGCGCTCGCGGCCTCGACGTGCCAGCTTGCCCGGCCCGAGGAGCAGGCCCGGCACCTGCTCCTGCCGATGGGCGAAGCGGAGCTCGGCGGGACGCTCGAGATCCCGCTCTCCGACGGCCGGCTCGTGACCCAGCAGATGCACGCCGTGGACGACGTCTACGGGCGCCCGGTCGGCTACCTGTGGCTGTTCGAGGACGTGACGCGCGAGCGCCAGACCGCGGACCAGCTGATCTACCTCGCGGAGCGCGACGCGCTGACGGGGCTCTACAACCGCCACCGCTTCAACGAGGAGCTCTCGCGCATGATCGCCGACGCGCAGCGGCATGCCTCGCGGGTGGCGCTTCTGTTCTTCGACCTCGACGACTTCAAGTACATCAACGATACCTTCGGCCATCGCGCGGGAGACGCCATGCTGATCCGCGTGGCGGGCGAGATCGCGGGCCAGGTGCGGCGCAACGAGATCTTCGCGCGGCTCGGCGGCGACGAGTTCGCGATCCTGGTGCCCGAGATCTCGGACGAAATGCTGCGCGTGCTCGCCGAGCGCATCACGCGCTCGATAGCGATGGTGAGAGCCCAGTTCGAGGGACAGAACCTGCGTCTCACGACGTCGCTCGGCATCGCGGTCTATCCGGACCATGCGGACCAGGCGGAGGACCTGATCGCGCGCGCCGACACGGCGATGTACCAGGCGAAGGAATCGGGCAAGAACAACTGGCGCGTCTACCGCAGCGATCTCGACACCTCCCTCCAGATGGTGCGGCGGTTCTCCTGGAACGACCGCATCCTGCACGCGCTCGAGAACAACCTCATGCACCTGCAGTTCCAGGGCATCTATTCGACGGCGGACCGCGCGCTGTCGCATTTCGAGGTGCTGGTGCGCATGCGCGACAAGGACGACCCCGCAGTGCTCCTGATGCCCGGCCAGTTCATACCGGAGGCGGAGAAGTCGGGAAAGATACTGGACATCGACCGCTGGGTGCTGCGCGAGGCCGTGCAGATGCTGGCGGAGGTCAAGTCCATCCCGGCGCTGGCGGTCAACATCTCCGGTCGCTCCTTCGACGAGCCGACGCTGCCGCAGTACATCGCGGAGCAGCTGAAGCGCCACGGGGTCGCGCCCCAGCGGCTGCTGGTCGAGCTGACCGAGACCTCCGCGGTATCCGACCTGCACGACGCACAGCGCTTCATCGAGGCGCTGCGCCAGACCGGCTGCGGGGTGTGCCTGGACGATTTCGGCACAGGATTTTCCTCCTTCGCCTATCTCAAGCACCTGCAGGCCGATTCGATCAAGATCGACGGCCTCTTCATCCGCGACCTGCCCAGCGACCACGACAACCAGCTCTTCGTAAAGGCCATCGTGTCGGTCGCGCGGGGGCTGCACAAGACGACGATCGCCGAATGCGTCGAGGACCAGGAGACCCTCGACGTGCTGAGGCAGTTCGGGGTGGACGCGGTGCAGGGCTATTTCCTGGAGCGGCCGCGCTCAGACCATCCGCTGCTCGCCCGTGCCACGCGGTCGCGCAGCGCCGCCGCGGCGCTGCGGTTTACTTGAGCCCGTTCCGGCCGTAAGATTCCCTCCCCCCGGTCACACTGTTGGATCCGGTCATGCCTCGGATGGTGAACTGCGTCAAGCTCCAGCGCGAGGCGGAAGGCCTTGATTTTCCACCGTACCCGGGCGAGCTCGGGAAGCGTATTTTCGAGCAGGTCTCGAAGGAGGCCTGGAAGCAGTGGCTCGAGCACCAGAAGATGCTGGTGAACGAGAACCGGTTGAACCTCGCCGACCGGAAGGCGCGGGAGTATCTCGCGCAGCAGATGGAGAGCCATTTCTTCGGAGGGGGAGCGGAGCGGGCGGCAGGCTACGTACCCCCGAAAGCATGAACAAGCCGCGGGACCTGCCGGAGCTGTACCTCAACCGCGAGCTGGGCCAGCTCGCATTCAACCGGCGCGTGCTGGCGCAGGCGGAGAATCGCTCGACGCCGCTCCTGGAGCGCCTGCGGTTCCTGTGCATCGTCAGCAGCAATCTCGACGAGTTCTTCGAGATCCGCGTCTCGGGCTTGAAGGCGGAGATCGAGGCGGGCGCCCCGCCCGTAGGCCCCGAGCGGATGCTTCCCGACCAGGTCTTCGCGCAGGTGGCGCAGGGAACCCAGGACCTGGTGAAAGCGCAATACCAGCTCCTCAACGCGGAGGTGCTGCCGGGCCTCGAGGCCGAGGGCATCCGTTTCCTGCGCCGGGCTGATTTCACCGCCGCCCAGACCGACTGGATCAAGGCCTATTTCTTCCGGGAGGTGATGCCGGTGTTGACGCCGATCGGGCTCGATCCCTCCCATCCGTTTCCGCGCGTCCTCAACAAGAGCTTGAACTTCGCCGTCGAGCTCGAAGGCAAGGACGCGTTCGGACGCAACTCGGGGATCGCGATCGTGCAGGCGCCGCGGGTACTGCCGCGCGTGATTCGCCTCCCCAAGGAGATCGCGGGAGCCGAGTACGACTTCGTTTTTCTGTCCTCCATACTGCACGCGCACGTGGGGGAGCTCTTCGCCGGCATGAAAGTGGCGGACTCCTACCAGTTCCGGGTGACGCGCAACAGCGAGCTGTTCGTGGACGAGGAAGAGGTGAAGGACCTGCGCGCCGCGCTGCGCGGCGAGCTGCCGCACCGCCAGTTCGGCGACGAGGTGCGCCTCGAGATCTCCGAGAACTGCGCGCCGCAGATCGCGGATTTCCTGCTCGCGCAATTCAACCTCGACGAAGTGGACCTGTACCGCGTCGACGGGCCGGTCAATCTCGTGCGGCTGATGAACGTGCCCGACTGGGTAGGCCGCCCCGACCTCAAGTTCCCGGCGTTCCGTCCCGCGCTGCCGGCCCAGATCGAGCGCAAGGCGGAGACGCGCAACGGCGACATGCTGGCGGCGGTGCGCGAGGGCGACATCCTCCTCTACCATCCCTTCCAGTCGTTCCAGCCGGTGATCGCGTTCCTGGAGCAGGCCGCGCGCGACCCGAGCGTCGCGGCGATCAAGATGACCGTGTACCGGACCGGCGCGGAGTCGGAGCTGATGGAGATCCTGATCGCGGCGGCGCGGAGCGGCAAGGAAGTGACCGTCGTGCTGGAGCTCCTCGCGCGCTTCGACGAAGAGGCCAACATCAACTGGGCGCAGCGGCTGGAGGAGGTCGGCGCGCACGTCGTCTACGGCGTGGTGGGGCACAAGACGCACGCCAAGATGCTGATGGTCGTGCGGCGCGAGGAGGACCGGCTGCGGCGCTACGTGCACCTCTCGACCGGCAACTACCATCCGCGCACCACCAAGCTCTACACCGACTGGGGGCTCTTCACCTGCAACGAGGAGATCGGCGCGGACGTGAGCGACGTCTTCATCCAGTTGACCGGCCTCGGGCGGGCGACCAAGCTGAAGCACCTGTGGCTCTCGCCCTTCACGCTGCACAAGCAGGTCCTGCGCGCGATCAATACCGAGACGCAGCATGCCCGCGACGGAAAGAAGGGGCGCATCATCGCCAAGATGAACGCGCTGCTCGAGCCGGAAATCATCGCCGCGCTCCACGACGCGTCGCAGGCCGGCGTGGAGATCGATCTGCTGGTGCGCGGCGTGTGCGCGTTGAAGCCCGGGGTGCCGGGCGTGTCGGAGAACATCCGCGTGCGCTCCATCGTCGGCCGCTTCCTCGAGCATTCGCGCGTGTTCTACTTTCACAACGACGGCGCCGAGGACGTCTACCTCTCGAGCGCCGACTGGATGGACCGCAACTTCTTCCGGCGCGTCGAGATCTGTTTTCCCGTCCTGGACGCGAAGCTCAAGAAGCGCGTCATCAGCGAGGGTCTCAGGCCCTACCTCGACGACAACAGCCAGGCGTGGGAGATGAACCCGGACGGGGTCTATCAGCAGAAATCGCCGCGCGGCAAGCCCGTGGCGGCCCAGGAAACGCTGCTCGAGCGTCTCGCCGGCAACCATGCCGGGTAGAGCGTGACACGTGAAGCGGGGCAGATAAGGCGGAGGCAGATAAAGCGGAGACAGATAAAGCGGGGCAGATAAAGCGGAGACAGATAAAGCGGGGCAGATAAAGCGCTATAAGAGCCGCCGTACCCGCCCCCGCCGTATCCGTCCCCGCCGTATCCGTCCCCGCCGTATCCGTCCCGCCGTATCCGTCCCGCCGTATCCGTCCCGCCGTATCCGTCTCGCCGTATCCGTCTCGCCGTACAGCCGTGGCCACTCCCGATTCGGAAATCGAGCTCAAGCTCTCCTTCCCGCCTGCCGTCCTCAGGAGGCTCGGCGCGCACAGGCTGGTGAAGGGCGGCGCGCGGCCGGTAACCCGGAAGCTGCACACCATTTACTACGACACGCCGTCCCTCGACCTGTGGCGGCGCGGCGTGGCGCTGCGGGTGCGGCGTGCGGGCCGGCGCTGGGTGCAGACGGTGAAGGGCGGGGATAGCGTGCGGGGCGGACTGCACCAGCGAACGGAGATCGAATCCGAAATCGCGGGGCCGCAACCGGATCTCGCGCGGGTACGCGAGGGCGATCTCGCCGGCGTCTTTGCCTCCCCCCAGGTGCGGGGGCAGCTGCAGCCGGTCTTCATTACCGATTTCAGCCGCAGCAGCCGTACCCTCGACCTGGGTGGCGAGACGACCGTGGAGGCCTCGATCGACAGCGGCGGGATTCGCAGCGGCGGCCGCGTCGAGGCGGTGAACGAGCTGGAGCTCGAGCTGAAAAGCGGGGAGGCGTCCCGCCTCTACGATCTTGCCCTCGGGCTGCTGAAGGACGTCCCGCTCGCCATCGAGAACCGCTCCAAGGCCGAGCGGGGATTTGCCCTGGCGCGAGGCGAATCGCTGGCGCCGGTCAAGGCGCGGCCGCCGACGCTCGCCACCGATATGACGATCGACGAGGCGTTCACGGCCGTCATCTGGACGAGCCTCGCCCACCTCCAGGCGAACGAGCGCGGCATGCTGGCAGGCGCCGACCCGGAATATCTCCACCAGATGCGGGTCGCCCTGCGAAGGCTGCGTTCGGCCTTCAGTGTGTTCGCTCCGTTGCTGCCGGCGCAGACGATAGGTCCCATCTCGGCAGAGCTGAAGTGGCTCGGAGGGTTGCTGGGACCCGCGCGCGACTGGGACGTGTTCGTGACGGAGACGCTGCCTCCGGTGCATGCGGAATTCGGGGAGCATGCTGCGCTCGCCGCGTTCAACGCGCAGTGCGCGGCGTTGCGCCGGGCGGCGGCGCGCCGCGCGCGCCGCACCGTCGCCTCGCAACGCTACCAGCGCCTGGTGCTGACGCTCGCCGGGCGGCTCACCGCGGGACAGTGGTCCGCGGAGCTCGACGAGGCGGGACGCGGCCGCCTGGCGGCGCCCGTCGTGCAGTTCGCCGGTACGGTCCTCGAGCGCCGCTACGACCGCGTGCGCAAGCGCGGGCGCAAGCTCGCGAGCCTGTCGCCGGCGGAGCTGCACCGACTGCGCATCGCGATCAAGAAGTTTCGCTACGCGACTGATTTCTTCGCCGGCCTGTACGAGGGGAAGCGGGCGCAGGAAACGCTGAAGCGCCTCGCACGCCTGCAGGACATACTGGGCGCGATCAACGACGCGGCCACGGTCGGAAACCTGGTCGGCGAGGTCTTGAGCGGATCCACCGGGCGCCAGGCCGCCGAGGCGCGTGGCATACTGCTCGGGTGGAGCCGCGGCCGGGCGGCGACCTTGCGGCGCGAGCTCAATACGGCGTGGAAGTCGTTCCGCGCTGCTGAAAAGTTCTGGTGACCCCGTGCGCACGAGTCACGGGTCACGAGTCACGGGTCACGCCTTATGGACTTGATCCTCTGGAGACACGCCGACGCCGAAGACGGCACGCCTGACGCCGAGCGCAAGCTCACGCCCAAGGGAGAGAAGCAGGCCAGACGCGTCGCGGACTGGCTGAAGGAGCAGTTGCCTGACGAATATGTCGTGCTGGTGAGCCCGGCCCGCCGTACCCGCCAGACCGCGCAGGCGCTTACGAAGGACCTCGAGCTCGTCGAGGCCGTGGGCACGGGCGCGAGCCCGAAGGGCGTACTGCAGGCAGCCGGGTGGCCGGATCGAAACGGCGTGGTGATCGTGGTGGGACATCAACCCACCCTCGGTCAGACCGTCGCGCGGGCGTTGACCGGGCGGGACGAGGGCTGGAGTCTCAGGAAGGGCGCGCTCTGGTGGTTGCGGAGCCGGGACGGCGAAGTGTCCGTGCGCGCGGTCATCGGCCCGGACCTGCTTTAGAACGGATTGACCGCCAAGACGGACGGCGATAACCCACTTCTATTGATGCGACGCCGTGTGATCCCGGTAGCGCGCGCCGTGTTTCTGAAGCGCGCATGCTTGAGACAGCGTGGGCCGAATAAGCACGGGAGAGGGAACTGTTGAGATGAGCACTAAGCGGCCAGTTCTGTCCCTGTTTCAAACTCATCGAGTCCCGGCACCTTCAGCTCGAAGTCGATCTTGTCCCATTCCCGCGCCTCCTCGTGCAGCGCGGTCGCGGTGAGGGGAGTCCTCGCGAGCCAGCCGGAGTCCACCGTGAGCCGGAGCTTTCTCCCCTGCAGCCTCAACTGCAGATTCGGCACATTTATGTCGGCCCGGCTGCGATAGAAGAGCGCGGCGAGCCGCA
>Ga0075418_10002260_pt1 | contig 21980 bp, 21 predicted proteins | sample SoiMetdeltSBSDD2_FD_81776 | JGI IMG/M metagenome (GOLD analysis project Ga0075418, IMG submission 81776) | Bulk soil microbial communities from a Populus tree surrounding site in Tennessee, USA - Soil MetaG P. deltoides SBSDD2 | ecosystem: Environmental > Terrestrial > Soil > Tree plantation...
ACCGCCATCAGCGCTCGGGTGATGCCGGTTGGGTTCTCGTGCTGCACCACATTCCGGCCGTACACGATGCCGCGGGCCCCTTGGGCCAGCACAGCCGCCGTCCGCTCGAGCAGGCTGCGATCATCGACCCGTCCGCCACCGCGGACGAGGACCGGAACGTCGCCGGCGACCTCGATCACCTTGTGATAGTCCTCGACATTGTCCGTGGGGTCGGCCTTGATCAGGTCGGCACCAAGTTCCCGTGCCTGGCGGACCAGGGTCATGATCTTGTCGGTGTCCCCATCGACCATGTATCCGCCTCCGGCGGCATTGTCCTGCATCACCAGCGGTTCGATCATCAGTGGCATGGCGTACTTGGTGGCCTTGGCCCGCAGGGCCATGATCGAGCGGATGTTCGCCTCGCGGATCTCCGGCCGCCCCGGCAACTGCATGAGGTTGGCGCAGATCGCCACCGCGTCCAGACGAACGGCCTCCTCGATCGCGTTCGGGATGTGGTGGCTGAACAGGTGCTCATCTAGCGGGTTCCCGTAGACGTTCGCGACATCACTCCTCAAGACCAGGGCCGGCTTCTGCTTCCCCGGAACGGCCTGGAGGAGGCGGGCGTGACCCAGCGTCAGCTGCACAGCATCTGGATTCGCTGCGACCAAGCGGCGAACCACCGCATCCATGTCCTCGATGCCGGTCAAGAAGGATCGCTCACCGAAGAAGCCATGGTCCACCGCCACGTCGAGCGCTCGCCCCGATTGTGGGTTGAACAGGCGGTTCAGGCGGTAGACAGACACGTGACAAGCCTCGATCCTGGAGAACGTTCTCCAATAATGAAAGACAAACACGGGAACTCGAGTGGATGGTCCGCGCGGAAATCAGCGCCGTCGGGACGAGAGCCTACGAGAGCATGATCAAGAGCCGCCTCGCGCCTCCGCTTCCTAGATCGCCCACGCTGCCTTAACCAGGCCGATGTGCCGACGATCTGGTGATCGCGTCATCATGCTCCTGCGGGGTCGCCCTGCCCTTGCCGAGCACGCGAGACCTGGGTCAGCCGAAGACCAAGCAGCGCGATCCACAGGAACAAGACGGAAACGAACACACGTTGCAACACGCCGCTCCAAGATCCTGCAGCGCCGATGACGAAGCTGACCAGCAGCACAAAACCCAGCAGACCGGTGACAACGGAATAGCTCCGCAGATCGCGCCAATGCTCCGCACCGCGGAATGAGCCAGCAAGCATCAAGGGTGCCGCTATAAGGGCGAGAAAGAGCACCAGACTGACCATGTCATGGACCGTGGAATGCCAGGAAACCTCGCCTGCGTCGACGCGCTCGGCACAAGCCGGCAACTCGCCGCTGCAATCGTTGCGGGCCAAGCCAGCCACGAGGAGGCCGATGCCGGCGATCATGACAAGAATTGACCCGATGACCGCACGACGGCCCTTCAGCGTCATCACGAGGCCGACCCCTAACGCCACCGTTCCAGCGGCGAGCAAGAGAAAGCCCGTGATCATGATCCATGCGTGCTGCGCGTCGAGAGCCGCAAGCGCACTGATGTCTTCCCGCCGCACGCTGTACTCGTCCTGCGCCAGCCCCGCAAAAAGCCACGCGACCGTAAACGCAATCGGGCCAGCAACCGCAAGACGGCCGAGCCAAAGACGGGGGTCGGTGTCCATGGGCGAAACCTACTGTCCTTTTGATCGGAGTTTCCGCCTGATCCTTCGTCAGCTTGACGCCGCGGCGCGGCTCTCACGAGTGGAGCTGGTGTGGCAAATGGAGTCGGCAGGGGTGTGCGGGCCGCCTGAATGGAACACGCGGTCGGGTGGTCGCGGCAGAGTAGCGTTTCGGCATCTCGACCCCGACGACGATCGGAGACCCTCAATGGCTGTGCCAACTGCCGGGATCACATCCGCCGATCGGTCACATCTGGAGCGGACGGTCGCTCTTGCCTGGGAGGCTCGCAATCGGGGAGATCACCCGTTTGGGTCGCTGCTCGTTGCGGCGGACGGCCGAGTCTTGGAGGCGCGCAACAGTGTCGTCACAGGAGTCGACCCGACCGGTCATGCGGAGACGAATCTCGTCCGGCTCGCTGGGACGCTCGACCTTGCGACCCGGATCACGAGCACCCTCTACACCAGCACGGAGCCGTGCGCGATGTGCGCAGGCGCGATCTACTGGTCGGGTATCGGCCGCGTGGTCTTCGCACTCTCGGAAGTCGCCCTGGCCACGATGGTCGAGGAGGAGGAGGGCGTGCCTCCGCTGCATCTGCCGTGTCGGGAGGTCTTCGCCAGAGGCGGCCGCGCGATCGTGGTCGACGGTCCGGTTGACCTGGCTTCCGCGGCCGAGGTACACCAGGGGTTCTGGACCTAGGACCTTTGCGAGTCGCACGACGAGCCGTCGTTCCCCCGACCGCGCACTCGGTCAGAAGTTGAGATTGGTTGTTGCCGTTTACGGGGCCGTGGTTTCACGTCCGCTTTCACATCACTGGATGCACATGGCTGCAATGGCTGCCCAGGACGTCACAGCCCCGCATCACATCCAGTTCATTGGTGATCGGCATCTGCTGACACGGACGCGAGGAAGCGTTGCCGATCAACGATCGCCCGGTCGATCTGGCCCGCCGCGACGACATGCCCTGAACCGTCGATCGCGTGTACATCGAAGGTTAGACGGCTCCCGGCGACGTCGCGCGACGGCGTTGCAGTGATCTCGACGCTGCCTCCCACCGGCGTCGCACGACGATGTTCTATCCGGATCGCGGTGCCGACCGTCGTCTGGCCCGTCGCGAGGATGGCGGCTGCGGCCCGCACGGTTGCCGCTTCCATCCACGCGATCAGGCGTGGTGTCGCGAGCACCGGAACTTCACCACTTCCCAGGGCTGCGGCGGTGTCCGCGTCGGTCACCTCATGGCGCATCCGGCCACCCTACGGCTGCGCCCCGACATGGCCGAGAGGGGCCAGTCGTTGCCGTGCTTTTTGCTGTACCGGCCGAAATGCACAGCCACCGAGCAGGGCAATCGGCTGTACCGAGACGGACACCGCCACCACATGGCTAACCCGTCGGGGTGGATAGCCTGGCTGGCAGCTTTTGTTAAGTTTCAGGCGCATGGGTCGCGGTATGGGATGCTGGGGCTGACGTTGGCGCGCCATTCTGGTTCGGAAAGACCCGAGGTAGTAGCGCATATTCGCTTCTTCCAATCGGAATGTTGCGAAAGGTCGACTGTCTTAAGCCGAAAACCTCTGTTCAATATCAAGGTTTGTGGGGATGGCCACGAGAGTTCAGCTCCGTACGAGTATCCAAGCACCTTGTCCTCGGATTCGAAAATGGGCGGAAGCGTTTGAAGGCCGGTGGCCGGATCCAGGACTTGAAGCGTCCCGTCACTTTTCCAGACTGCTATTCGAGAGGTATCGGGCGACCACGCGAGCTGCGCAGCACGACCCTGGATGTCGATCTTCCGGATTTCGACGGGTGGCGAAACGGACATGATGGTCAAGATTCCGTCATCATCTACGAGAGCGATGGACTCGCCGTTGCTCGCGATGGCTGCATTGGAGAAAGCGCCCGGAACCTCGCGGCGATGGCCTGTGGCAGCCTCGATCGTGTAAACCTTTGAACTTGGGACAGCAATGTAACCATGCCCCAAACTGAGCTGGCTTACTACCGGAGGTGAGTCCCTAACATTCTTGAAATCACGGCTGACGGCGAGATCGATATTTGGCAGCCGGTTGCCGGAGGGCAGCTGCCATCTGCAAATGATGGCGCCTTGAGCCGCAACCAGCATATCCTCGTCCGGTGACAGGCTGACGAGGGCATTACTCCCCATATTGGGGTCCTGACACCTATCTCGAAGGATCAACCTTTTACTATTGAGTTCCCATAACGCAACAAAGCCTCTCTTATCACTGACCATGCGGTAGCCAGCCGGTAGCCTGTCAAGGTCCGCTTTCGTGATAATGCCGCCAACTGTACCAATGAATTGTTGGGAGATGACAAGATCGTCTGGCTCAAATACAATGCCTCGCTTACTCTGCTTCGCTGGAAATGGAGCAGAGTAGGTGCTGACAACTGGTCCGATCGGCGTTGTGTGTGAATACCCTGAATGGCGGCTCACTTCAATACTGCTGCCTCGCTTAGCAGTGACGGTTGCGTCGCCTGCAGGATTGATGTCAAATTCGAACGCCGGAACCCGTCGGTTGTAATTTGCGGCGGTGTCAATGACAATCATTTGCCCGCTGAGATCGATCGCTATTAATTTGTGCGCGTCAATGTACTGGACCGAGTCGAAGGAGTGCTCCTCACCGGCCCTGAAAATATCAAACTTGGACGTATCTCCTGACTTATCGTCCGAAAGGCCCAAGAGACTTATGTACGGACCATGTGTGATAGCAATCTCATTTGATTCCGACACGACAATCTTTTCTACACCATCGGACGTCGCACTCTGGAATTGTTCCCATCCTTTTCCGTCGAAGCGACTGAAGCCTCCTGTTCGCTTACTCGACAATATCGTCCCAGACCCTGCCGGCACGGTATACCAAAATTCACCGTCGTTGGCAGGATCGTGGTTTGAAGATTCGCCGAGAACGTCGAGAGCATGCTTTTTCAAATTTAGCCGGAGGACTTCGTTTCGGTCGTCGGTTCAAAGGGTTATCAATACGGTCCAACCCTTGTGTCCATCTTCGTCAACAACGTGGCGTATCCCATCGTCTCCGTCTTTTGGAAGCCGGAAGTCGACCATAAGCTTGCTAAGCTGGTGCTTCATTTCGGGACGCCATAGCCAACACTGGCCATAAATGTTGGTGAGGAGCAGACGCTGCCCGTCGGGCGAGAAGTTCACAAAGATCTCAAGGTCACTAATACTGCCGCCTGGACGAGGAACCGATGAAATCTTGGTGAGGCGATTTTGCTGGTCGATGTTATACACGGTGATCGTTGTCGAACCTAGGGCAGCTAGCCGGTCGCCTTTTCTGCTTAGGGTTAGTTCAACGGATTCAGACCTGCCATTGTCGCCGGTTGTCGGCATGGGTTCGTTGAGCGGCTGCATTGTTGTGAGCGAGTAGGCAACGATGCCGTTGTCGGTGCTGAGCCATGCAGCGGTCGGACCGATAACAGCGGAATGTGACTTCGGTATCGCTATAACTTGGGCATTGTTCGGGTTATAGCTGACGGCGGTAGCCATGGCAGTCGTGGTTTGCGGAGTGGGATTGGTTTGGTGGGCGGCGAGCGCGGTGACCGCGGCGAGCTGCGGGTTGGTCCTGAGCAGGTCGGCGGATTGGTCGGCGAGTTGTTCGGACTCAATGACCCGCTGTGCCGCTGCCTGCTGCGCGGCGTGACGCTGGTTGGTGACGCCCATCGCAGTGGCGCCAACTCCGAATATTAGGGCGAATACCAGGATGCTGGCGACGGTGTAGCGGAAGCGGCGGTTGAGGTGGCCGCGGGCGAGTTTGGTGGCGTCGTGGACGGTAGCGGCGCCACGTATCTGGACCTCCTTGCCGTGGAGTGTCTGCTGGGCACTGTCCAGGTCCTTGTCGGCGACGATTAGACGAAGTCCCGCGTCGGCCGCGGCCGCCACCTTTCGGTCGAGTCCCGTGACTCCGGTGAGCGTTCCGGTGTGGTCGGCGACGGCGGCGGTAATCGCACAGCGGGGGTCGAGGTTGCGCGGTTGAAGGCTGCGCCGGATCCGTTTGTGTGTGGTGAGTTCGTTGAGTGCGACGGCGACGGCGGCCGCGAGTGAGCCGCCGCTGATGCTGGTAACTGGTTGGGCCGCGTCAGTGCTGAGACGGAGCGTCCAAGTGATGCACGCGGCCTTAAGGCGCGGTGGCGCACAGGCCCATGCTTGGCGGATGCTGGCCGTGAATCCACGGTCGGCGCGGAGAAAGCACATATTGCCCGGATTGGGGTGGAGGCCGGGGGGTCCGTTTGACGAGAGTTCGAGGATTAGCTTCCCCGTGGCTCCGACTCCGGTCGCCCCAAGTCCGACTGCGTCTCGTGTGTCCCCAGCGAATACGACAGGCACGGTGACCGTGTCGACTGTGGTTGGGAAATGCCCAGTTAGGTCGAGGGCGAGCAGTTCAACGAACGGCCGGGCTCGGTCGTGACGGCGTCTGCGGATTTCCTGCATGACCCTGGTGACGGCGTCGCCGATCCCGGTTGGGTCACCGTCTTCGTCCGTACTAGCGGTTGGGCCCGGCGTTGGCGGGATCTCGGCATCGGAGACGAGATTGGCTTGGTGGGCAATGCGGAAGGCCGCGGCGACCCCGTCGCGGGCGTCGAGCTGTCCCACCAGGGCAAGGGTGAGAGATCGAATGTTAGCGGCGACCTGCCAGTCGTAGCTGATCGGTGGGGCGGCTAACGGGTCCTCAGTGGGCGGCCGCGCGGTCCGGGTGTCACCGGTTTGCAGGGCGCGTGCCGCAGGGCTGCTGTCGTCCGTAAGTTCTGCGAGGGCGGTGGGATTGCCCGAAGCGGCGGCCCGGCATCGCTTCAGCCAGCCCTGGTTCGCTCCGACGAGATCCAGCCAGATTGCGCTCTCGGTAGATGAATCGTTCATGGGATGGTTCATGCCTGCGCGGAGAGTCCGCTAATAACGGCGTCGCGCAACGGATGCCCATCGGGCGTAGCAAGCGCGGCACGGCGCCACGCGTCTTTCCAGGCGAGTTTGGCAGCAGCAACACTGTTTCTAACCGCTGCAAGATTCGTGCCGGTCAATTCGGATGCCTCGATCGGAGTGTTGTAGACGAACAGCTTGTCCGAAGTGAGTGCGGGGTCAATGTGTAGCCGACTCTCCGCATGACTAGCCGCGGGCACCCCTGGCCCGGCGGGGATGAGCAAGAACAGCAGCCGCGTGGCAGCAGGTTGATTTTCTCCTAGGGAGAGTAGTGCGATGACCGGGAAGGTGCCTTCGGCTTCGATGTGGGCGGATTCAATGGCAATGTCCAGGACCCCCTGATCATGGAAGATACGTCTCACGACAACAGTCCCGGCCTCGTCCGAGTGATCGTCGGTAAGGATCTCGGGCAGACCGGCCGTGCTCGCGGCGAGGGCGTGCTGAGAGCGGCTACGGACATGGATGATGTGCCCCGTACGTTGGAGCAGTTCTAGGTGAGCCTTGCCCGTCGCGTCACCCGACTGAGCAATCTGAATGATCGCCTCAGTCGGCGAATGGTTTTGCCAGTAGCGGGTTAGGCGGCTGAGCAGATGCGGCGCGTCGAGGATGCTGTGCGCCTGGTCGGTGGTGAAGCCGTAGCGGGCAGCGACGACCAGGTCGATGGGGTGTAGCCCGGGAGTGTGGTCGGCGGCGACGGCGGCGACGAGTGCAAGGAGCTCAGGATCGCCGGTGCTGCGGGGCGGCTGTTGGGTTGTCATCGTGGTTGTCTCCATTCAGCTCCGGCGTCAGATCTCGATTGCGCGGTTAAGTTGCCGGGTGTGGCACTCGCAGGCGTTGACGCAGTTTGGATGTGAAGTGCCGGTCAACCGGGCAACGTGCGTTTCGGCGGCGTGAACTGCCTCGACCTGCTCGTTGCAAGGACCATGCTCCGGGTTCACGAGGAGGGCGCGCTCGACACGCGTGCCTCTATCGACCGTGGTACGTACGGCTGGCGCCGCGGCGGTGAGCACAGCGTGGTGCGCGGCACCGTCTGGTTGCTGGCGCAATTGGTCAAACTGGTCGAGGTGGGCATGAATCGCTGATGGGTTGAGCAGGTTGCCGGGCGGCGCGAGCACGCCGGCGATGTAGCGGGTGATGGTGAGCGCGGCGGCGACGGCTTTGAGGGACTTCGATACCGCCTGCCTACTGACGCCGAGTTCAGCGGCAGCGGCGGATTGGTTGCCCGACTCGGGATCGCTATACCCTCCCATGTCGCGCCACCGTGCGCGGGCTCGTTTGTCGACCCCTAGGGTCAACTTGTGTAGTTGGTCGTCAGTGAGCTCGGTGGAATCCTCACTCGTGGGCCGGCTGGATTTGTAAAGGGCGGCGAAGATATCGAGTTGACGTTCAGTGATGTGAGTGCGGTGACCGCCGCCACGTCGGCCACGTTCGAGCAGTGTCTGGAGTATCGCGTTGACTGCTTGCCGAGACCGAAGCGTGTCTAGGTGGGCGGCGACTTGGTCCGGGGTGCGTGGGTACAGGCCTGGCGGCTCGGACTCGAGAAGGTTGCCGAGCCGGTCGATGTTGGCGGGATCCACGCCGAGGTCCTCGCCGCCCGCCGCCTCGGCACCATCCTGAGGATCGGTGGCGTCCTCCCATCTGGCTGGCCCCGAGCCGACAGCGTCAAGACAGAGGTAGATCAGGGAGCTGAACACGTACGCGGGCGTTATCCACTTTTCCATAAGTGAGCCAAGGGCTCCGGGATCGTCCGCGCTTTCGTCAACCTGGGCCAGGATCTTGACGAAGAGCTCCTCGACCATGTCTTCGGCCTCCAGGGATCGAAATCTCTTCCGGACGAGCCCAAGAAGCTTGCGGTAGCTGGCCTTGTAGAAGGTGGCGATCAGCGCGACAGCCTGCTCGTGCGTATGGAAAGAATCGCCTTCGAAGTCGATCATTGGTATCTCCCTCATAGGCCGAGGCTCGGCGCGTGTCTTCGAGGACGTGCACGTAATCATGGCTCGCGGCGTCCCTGCCACACTCCGCTCATTCCAAACTGCCGTCGTGGACATGCCGCGTGCAGGGTGTTGCGTACGGCTTGGTGCGGATGTATCAGTCATCCGCGGCTCCGTTCTCCAAGGGCCGCGCGTGTCGGCCAGGTGGGTTGGCGGATGAGCGCAGTGTGCCGGGAAGGCAGATGTTATGGGACCGCACGGGTCCCGCTGGGGATGGCGACGTCCCGCACCCGCGGCCGTCGGCGCAGGGCGTCATCGGCGTGTGATGGACTCATCCGGTCTTGTCCTTAGCGCGACGGCGGTCATTAACGCAGTTGGCGGTGATACCGGGGCCCGTGGGTTACGTCAACCGCCATGTCAACGAGGGATCCGTTACGCACAGGGGGTGCCTTGAGCAGGTTCATCAGTGCTTGCAGCGTCATTGCGATGAGCGTGCTCGGCTCGGCGATCGGCATAGTGACGTCGAGGCGATCACCTGCCACGACGACCTGGGATTCGGTTGGATAGACGCGGCCCGCGATCGGTTCGCGCGCTTACTTCGTCGTTTATGGACCTCTACACCGGCTACCCACTCGTGATCAAGTGAGCTGCGAGCAGCGTCACCCCGACGACGAGGCGTCCGGAGGGGCAGCCGGGCGCGAGTATGACGGCGGCGACGATGACCGACGCGGCAGTGAGAACCGTGATGATGTCGAGCTAAAGGGCGCCGAGCAGGAAGGCTACGGCGCAGGCGACGACGGCGACGTACGCCAGTTGGCGGGGCAGCGGCAGCCTGGAGATCTGCGCGCCGGCGGGACTGACCACGAAGACCACAACGTCGCCGGCGGCGGCGTAGATCCGGATCCGGCGAGGGGAGAGCGCCGAGTTGATGCTGCTGTCGAATAACTCGAAGATGTAGCAGGCTGTCAGTCGGCTGAGAAGCAGGCAGCCGTCCTAGCGTTCGGTGGCCGCGCTGATAGGCATCGCGTTGATGCCGATGACGTCGATGATCGCCGCAGCCAGGCTGATCAGGGCCGGACCCCCACTCCGTCACCACCCGCAGCCCAAGCCGCCAGAGCACCGCACAGGTGAGACCCAGGATGAGACCGACGCCGATCCTGCCGGCGTCGATGGCGTCCGCCGCTGTCAGCGTCCCGGCCCCGATGGCACCGACGATCAGCAAGGGCCACAATGATCGGTCTACGTAACGGCGGAGGATGGCGAAGTGCTGCGCGTGCAACTTCGTCTGGACTGGGTCCAGGGGCACCTGGGCGACGCGGCGCAGCATGATGGCGGCGAGCTCGGTCACCAAGCTTTATGCTGCCGCTGTCCGGTGCGGTGCTGCTTGGTCTGCTTACCCGTCATTGCATTGCTCCCGAGATCCGGATGAGTAGTGCGTTACTTCACGCTCAACTTGCTGATCAGCTTCGCGTCGCGCTTGGCGACCATCAGGGATGACTCGAATTGAGCCGACGGCCGTGGGCTCCAGAGAGGGTTACGAAGGGCCGTGGGTTACGTCAACCGGTTGAATGAATTCCTACCTGATGGCAAGCCGCTGGGTGGGTCGAAGTTGGCGGCGGCCTTGGCATGGAGCTGCCGGAGCTGGTCAGGGGTTGGGCACCAGGTCGATTCGAAGGTAGTGGTATCCCAGCCGGCGAGGCGGGCACCAGCCTCGTAGGCGCTCTGGCAGAACGCGAGCAGCGTTGTTTTGGGGTTGCTTGCGGTGCGCACGGCCTGGTAGGGGAGGATCGCCAGTGAGCCGGAGCCCGACTCCACCCACGCCCCCGCCGACAGCGGCTGATCGCGCAACCCGTCAGGCTCTGGAGCGGTGTAGGAGTAGTAGGCAGCGTCGCCGATATTGTCGTCGCCGGGCCAGAACCCGAACGAAATGACCTCGTGCGTGTAGGCCTCCCGGGTGACCCGATCGGCCTCTACCGGCCGCGCTGGGCGGCCGGAGAACCGGGTCACCGCAAGGTCGAGGCTGTGCCAGAACAGGTGCACAGGGCTGGTCTTGCCGTTGAACCATCCGCTGAATTCCTCGAACACCGAGTCCGACCAGTCGAGGATTCGGCCAAATCGTGCAATGGCCTCGCGATCCCAGGAAGCATGCACCATGTCCAGGGCGAATGGCGTAGTCATGGGAACACCGAACGGCTCTTCCCTGATTTCGACATCGATGCCAAGTTCACCGAGGATCGCGTGGATGTTGGCATCGAAGTCCCCGACCGGCACTCCGCCGCCGAGCCCGAACGATTTGGTCCGGCCGTCAGCGGTCCGCACGACCAGGGCATGATCGACGAAGTCGATGGTGATGTCGAAGGTCGTGCCGCGATGATGAAGGCGGCGCGTCGTCAGACCGCGGACGTCCACGTACAGCGGGACATTCCACCAGTGGTTGCGTGGTGCCGTGGTCGCCAGCCGGATCTTCCCGAGGATCTGGCTGTACAGGTGCAATGTGTCCTTTGTTGCACGCCAGTCGGCCAGATGCAGCTCCGGCAGGGTCATGGTCTGGTAACCAGGAACGCGACGTTATCGATGTAGCACCAGCTCCAGTCCCTCCCACGGGTCGCCGCGCACGTGATCGACCGCTTCGTCAAGCGGCTCTAGGGTCGAGCACGTCTACTGGAGAGCGCTCTTGGTCGGTGGGCAGTCCGGCTGGCCACGGTATTGCCATTGCTCCATCCTTCACTCACCATCGTCGCGGCCTATACCCAGACAGCGACAGCGCGACTATCCCTGCACCTAGCGCCGTCCGCGCGAAGGTCCGTTCAACCCACGGATCTGAGTCGGTAGACGGGTTTGTCGGCGGGTGGTGCTCGGCTGGGCTGTTTGCCCACGTTCGAGTAGTGAGAAAGCCGTAGGTGTGATCCTGGTGCTGTTGGCTGTGTTGAGTTATGCAAGCGGCCGTGCACTTCGCCCTGCTGATGGCAAGTAATAGTGAACGCGTTACCGTCATTTTGGCAACAACCCCAGGGTGGCGCGATGAGCACGACCAAAGACCAGAGCCAACCGAGTGGGGCGGGACAGTCGGCGGCAGGATTGTTGGGCGGCGAAGTTCGTGAGGGCTACGCCGAGGTCGGCGACCAACGGCTGCATTACATAGAGGCCGGCGAGGGGCCGCTGATCGTTCTGCTGCACGGCTTCCCCGAGTTCTGGTACGGCTGACGGCTCCAGATCAAACCGCTGGCGGCGGCGGGATTCCGCGTCGTCGCCCCCGACACGCGCGGCTACAACCTGTCATCAAAGCCGGACGGCGTCGCAGCCTACGACGCTGGCAAGCTGGCCGCCGACATCCGCGGTCTCATCCAGGAGCGCGGCGCCGAGACTGCGATGCTCGTCGGCCACGACTGGGGTGGCAGCATCGCCTGGGCCATCGCGATGAACCATCCCGAGGTCGTCGACCGGCTGGCCATCCTCAACGCGGCCCACCCGCGCAAGCTCTTGCAGGGACTGCACCACCCAGGCCAGCTTCGCAAGTCCTGGTACTTCTTCTTCCTCGACCTCCCGGACCTGCCTGAAGCCGTCGTACACGCCGACCACTGGCACTTCTTCCGGAACTTCCTGCGCGACGCCAACCCGGCCTACACACCGGAGGAGATCGAACGCTACATCGAGGCGTGGTCACAGCCCGGCGCGGCAACCGGGATGATCAACTACTACCGGTCCTCGGTGCGAACCCCGCCCAAGCGCGCCGAAGAGCAGATTCGCCCCATCTCGGCGCCCACGCTAGTCATCTGGGGGGAACGCGACCGCTACCTTGGCGAAGAACTAGCCGAGCCCGAGCACGACGACGTGCCCAACCTCGACCGCGTCGAGCGCCTGCCCAACGCCTCACACTGGGTCCATCACGACGAGGCCGAGCGCGTCACCCAGCTGCTCACCGACTTTTTCGCCGCCGCCCCGCCGGGCAGGGACTGACCAAGGGGACCTTCGACGAGCATCGCCGGCCAGCCGCACCGACCCGGCCTTAATTGAGGCGACCAGCGAGCTTGGCGCTGCAATCCGCGCGGCAGTCGCCAACCAGACCGGCTGGGCGACTCCAGACCAGATCGCCAGCCGGATCGATCTGCCGACAACCGCCATGACGCCTCACAGCAGCATGGTTGCCAGCGCCGAGCTAGCCAACGTCACCCGCGATATCTGCCGATCACCCTGGTCTGGCTGTTCCTGCCCGGGTCGGCGCTGGGATGCCCGAGTGCACAGGCACTAGCGAGCCTCGAGGCCGGTGAAAACCAACCGGTAGAGCGCACGCGCCCTCGTCTTCCAGTCTGAGGCCGGATCAATCTCCCACAGGCCAGCGAACGCAAGGATGACATCGTCCGGGTTCAACCCCGCACGCACCACCCCTGCAGCTTCTGCCGCGGATAGCAAACGGCCGAGGGCTGCGACGATCGGTTGATAGGTCTCGGCGAAAAGTGAGTCCTCAGAGATCTCGGAAGCCGTGACGGTCCTCAGGGCCTGCGCGAGGCCATGCTTCGTCATTGCATATTGCGCCAAGCGGGCTACCCAGCGTTCCAACGCCTCGCCAGGGTCGTGACGCTGGAGCAACTCATCCGCTGTCTCAGCCAGCACGCGCACCTCCCGCCGGTATACCTCCAGGATCAATACCTCGCGGGTCGGAAAGTGCCGATACAGCGTCGCGTTGCCGACACCCGCGAGCTTCGCAATCGCATTCAGGGAAACCTCGCCGTCGACAGCCAATGCTTGCGCCGCGGCCTCGATGATCGCGCTGCGGTTCTGCTCGGCATCAGCTCGTCGCACCTTGGCCTCAGACATGGGACCTCCCTCGACCGTTGTAAATGGGGAACTCCCCGCCTAGTCTCCTAAGAAACGGGGAACTCCCCGATACCGATCCCGCGCCGGCCCGGCGCCACTGCGTCCGATTCCCGGAGGTCTCACCATGTCCGTTCACAGTTCCGTTCCCCTTGCCGAAGCTGCCGACCGTCTGGCCCTTCGCGAACTGTTCGACGCCTACGCTCACTGCGCCGACCGGCGTGATGCCGAGGGCCAGATGGCTCTCTTCGCGCCTGGCGCCCGCTTTGCCGTCTACATGAGCGGCGAAGGATCAGAGCCTACGTATGTGTTGGAGGGACGTGAGGCATTGAGTCCTGTCTTCGCCGACTTGAACCAGTACGACGTCACGACACACTTCAACGGCCAGAGCACCGTGACCCTCGACGGAGACACGGCGGCCGGCGAGTGCTACACCATCGCTCACCACCTATCCACCGCCGACGGCGAACGCAAGATCATGATTGCCTCGCTGCGCTATCTTGACACCTATTCCAAGGTTGACGGTGCGTGGTATTTCGCCGAGCGAAAACTCATCGTCGACTGGATGGAGACCCGCACCTCGATCGCCCCGTGACGAAGGTTCGAACAACGTCGGCAGATCGCGGAGAACAGATCAGATGAAGGCTATCGCCCGACGGCTCCTGCGTGGTGCGCAGCCTTTCCGCCGGTCAACGTGCGGCGCTCGTCTGGAATCCGGCAGGTCGTGCCCCCCGAACCGGGTTCGGTACCTTGCCGCGGGATTGCGTCGAGGTTCTCTCGCTGCTCGGTGCTCACGGAGGATCTCCCTTCGGTTGGAATTCGCCGGGCAGCGCACCTTGGGCCCATCTCAATCGGCTGCCTGAGAATGTCTTGCCGGCGAGGCGGGCCACTACACAGGCTTGCCGCCAGGCAGGTGACGAGGCGTCACCGGATCATGGTGATTCGCGCGGCCGGAGCGCCGGAGAACCGATCTTCCGCGAGCAGCCGTGCGCGCGCTGGTTCCGGCCAGCCTGTGCCGCCCGTTGCTCCTAGAGCCCGCTCCGCATGATGTTGTCGCAGTGATCTGATGTGATCGCCACCATTCCCTCGGTCGCCACTTGAACCGAGCTTCACAGATCGGGTCGGGTCACTAGCCACTGTTCGAATGTCTTCGTTCGCGGTGCCAACGCCCTGGTGGCGGCAAAATCGGCCTGAAACGCCGGCAGCTGGGCGAACCACTCGAACATCGCTCGCTGGTCGAGGTCGCCACCAAGCACTTCGATCGGCAGAGACTCGTACCGTGCGGGGACGTCGTAGCGGTGCTGGTAGGCATCGGCGATCTGCTCGCCGGTCAGCTCGTCGCCAGCGATTTCTATTGATCCACCGGCGACGCGGTCGGGGTCCAGCGCCGCAGCCGCAGCAACGGCACCGACGTCCTCGGCGGTGATCATCTGTAGCGGGATTCCGGCTGGCAGAGGTAACCGCACCAACAGCGTGCCGTCCTCCATGGTCGACGTGGCGAACTGTGCGAAGTTGTCCATGAAGAACACCGGTCGTACGAAGGTGGTGGACAGACCCTGCGAGTCGAGATATTCCTCGATGTCGCGTTTGCTGTCGAAATGCGGAATCCCGGTGTGTCGCTCCGCTCCGCCAACCGAGCTATAGACCACGTGCGGCACGCTGACTGCTGCTGCCGCGTCGGCGATCGCGTGGCCGTGCGTCACCTCGAGGTCGATACGTAGCTCGTATCCGGGCGTGGTCATGGCGAAGACTGCGTCCACGCCGGTGAACGCCGCGCGGAGACTTTCGGGATCGTCGAGGTCAGCCACAACGAGGTCGACGCCGAGCTCGGTCAGCGCGCGCGCCGCATCGGAGTCGGTGCGGCGTGCCAACGCCCGGACCAGGGCGTTCGCGCCCAGAAGCGCGCGGACGGTGGCCCCGCCCTGGAGGCCGGTCGCACCGACCACCGCGATCGGTCTCTGCGACGTCGCGCCGAGGGATGTCACAGGTCTTCCTTTCGTTGCCAGTCACTGCTGGGCAGGTAGTCGCTGGTGAACCGGTCGTACGTCACGTCCAGCGCCGGGGCGAGTTCGGGAGGGTTGGCTTTCCGCGGCCAGTGGTGCCGTTGATGGTTGCGTGCACGATCGGGACTTGAAAGGTCTTGATGTCTTGAGGATCGAGACGGCGTTCTTGACCAGGAGGCAATCCATCGAGTGGACGCCGGCCAGCCGGGCGGGCTGGTAATCGATGAGCGCGAGCGCTGCGTTCTGCGGCGTGTTGAAATGGTCTGCGAGGGGGCCGCGCGCGAGCGCACTGGTCATGGGAGCTTCACTTTCTGGCGACCGGTCGCGCCCGACGGTAGTGGCAATCAAGGTGAGCGGCTGTCGCCTGATCTTGGTGATTTCTGGTGCTGTGTGAGCTGGCGGACCTCGACCAGGTCCAGGCCGAGCGTCTCGATCTGGGCCAGCACGCCGTACAGGGCGGACCGGTCCAGCAGGCCGATCAGTACGGTGTCGGCGCCGTGCCACTGCGACACCAGCGCCGGAAACGCCAACAGCACCGTAGGGCCGAGGTGGCCGTGGATCTGGATCACATACCGGGCGGGGGTTGAGTCCACGATGTCAGAGTCGCGGGCCGCCGGGTGAACCCGCATCACCAAGATCAGGTGACCGCCGGGCTAGCGTGTGCGGCGGGCCGAGAGCAGCCGGAGTTCTCGTGCGCGCTGCACCGCCGAGGAGCGGTCGCTGGCCTGGAGCTTGGCGTAGATGCTGCGGATGTGGGTGTTGACGGTGTTCACCGACACGGACAGTTCGCTGGCAATCTCGGGCCGGGAGAGGTTGGTGGGGAGGTATCGCAGCACCCTGAACTCGCTTGGGCTGAGCTCCTCGGTGTGCGGCGAGGGGGACTGGTTGCTGGCCGTTAAGGATGCGCCGTGCACGACGTCGAGGATGTCGGCGAGCAGCGCGGCGTGCGCTGTCGCATGCCGCGGCAGGGACTCCAGCAGCTCCTGTGCGCCCGTCGTTACAAACGGCAGGACCAGCCGGTCCGGCTCGGCGAGTGCAAGGGCACGCTCGGCTGCCATGTTCGCCGCGTTCTGGTCGCCGAGCGCACGGTGGGCCAGCGCGGCCAGCAGCTGGGCTTCAACGACCGTGATGTACCCGATGACCGCTGCCGTGCCATCGAGGACATCGGCCAGCGCGCCGAGGGCTCCGGCCGGATCGCCCTCGGTGAGGCAGATCGCCGCGCGGGCATTGCGGATTTCGCCGGAGTTCGCTTGCTCGTCCGTGAGGGCCGCGAGGGCGGCGCGGGCTTGGCCGGGCATCCCGAGGCGGGCTTGGGTGGTCAGGATCCAGCCGGTCACCTGGCTCGCCAGCGCGTGGGATCCTTCGAGCTGTGATTGCAAGTGTTCGGCCGCGCTGAACTCCTCCAGGGACTCGTGGTAACGGCCGCGGCCGGCGTGGAGCCTCCCGGTCGCTAGGTGCAGCAGCTGCCTGATGCCCGGTCCGGTGTCGGTTTGCAGGGCCTGTGCGGTGCGCTGCAACCATCGCTCGGCTTCGTCAAGCTCGCCCGTCCAGACCAGGTTGGCGGCAAGCGTGACGAGCGCGGGCGCAATCACCGGCTCTGCCCCCCAACCGTGCCGGTCGGCGAGCGCGATCGCCTGACGGCATCGCTGCCGGGTGATGGCGAACGAGCGGATCCTCGACGCGAAACCCAGCTGCGCAAGGCAGCCGACTTCTAGGTAGGGCCGGCCGATGCTCCGGGCGAGGAGGGCGCCCTCCTGGAGGTGGCGTTCAGCGTCCGGCAGCCCCAGGGACCACGCCTCCACGGTCCCCAGGTTCATCAGCGCCACCGCGCGCAGGTCGCTGCCCAGCGCGATTTCTTCGTCGGACTGCCCCGATATCGGGGAGGCAAGGAGCCTGGCCTGTTCGATGACGCCGGCGAGGTGGCCGCGCCGCCTCGCCAGGGACAGCTTCAGCGACACGATCGCCATCTGGAGGCGGCGCTGGCGATCTAGTGGCGTCGTCTCGACGTGTGTCTCGGCGACCGCCAGGTGGGCAGTCGCCTCATCCAGGTGTCCGTGGAGCAGGTCGTCCGCAGCGCGCACCAGGGCCAGCTCGGGATCATCGGTGGGGGCTCCCGGCGGGAAGGCTCGCAACAGCGCCTGGATGGTCTGCGCCTGCCCGTCCAGCGTCAGGCTGAACGAATGGTCGGCCAGCAGCCGGGCTGCGACGGGCCAGTCGCCTGCCGCTTGCGTGTGCCGGATGGCCTCGACCACCTGGCCCTGCAAGGTGAACCATCCGGCGGCGCGGCGGTGGAGTTCGGGTACTTCTTCGGGCAGCGTACGGCGCAGCTCCAGCCGCAGGAACTCCCCGAACAGCTGGTGGTAGCGAAACCACGTCCGCTCAGCGTCCAGCGACACCACAAACGCGTTGGCGTCCTCGAGCTCTAGCAGGATCCGTTCTGAGCCCCGGCGGCCGGTCAGCAGATCGGCCAGTTCGCCGTTGACACGATCAAGCAGGGACGTACGCAGCACCAGATCCTGGACATCGTCGCGCTGCCGCTCCAGCATCTCGGCGAGCAGGTATTCGGCGACGGTGCGGTCGCTGCCGGAGAACTCCGCCACGAACCGTTCGGGGTCGGGGTGACCAGCCAGCGAGAGCGCCGCCAGCCGCAGGCCCGCGGCCCACCCTTCGGTCCGCTGGCGCAGCAGCGCCGCCCCGGCTGCGGACAGCGCGATCCCTTCGGTGTCGAGCAGCTCGCGGGTTTCGCGCTCGGTGAAGCGCAGGTCGGCCGCGCGTATCTCGGCTAGCTCTCCTGCCAGGCGCAGCTGATGCAGTCCCAGCGGCACATCGTGACGCGTGGTCAGGATCGCGTGCACCTGTGGGGGAAGGTTCGTCAGCAGGCGCGTGAGCAGCGCGAGGGCCTCCTGGGAGTGCAGCTCGTGGAGGTCGTCGATGACCACGATGAGGGGGCCGCGGTGGTCGGCGAGCTCCGACAGCACCCGGTCGACCATCGCCCGCCCGTTGAACTCAGGCGTCGCTGCCGGCGGTTCCGCCCGGCTGGGTGTGGCGGAGGCATGACGGACCGCGCCGAGCAAGGCAAGCCAGAACTGCTGAGCGTCGTTCTGGTCGCGCTGCACCTGCAGCATGGCGAGTCGATGAGCCTGACCCGGACGGTGGGCCCACGCGCGCAGCAACGACGTCTTCCCACTGCCAGCGGGAGCCGAGATGATCGTCACCTTTCCCGCCGCGGCGCGATCCAGGGCAGCAAGAAGATCACCCCGGTCGATCAGCCGGGGAGTTGACCGATCCACCCTCAGATGCCCGCCTTGCTGTATGTGCCCGACGCCCTGCCGCCGACGACCCAGTCCTCTCGGTATCAGGCCAGCGTGCGCACTGTCAACGGCGCGAATCACCCGGATCTGGTGACGACCTCTCACCTACCCGGCGGCCAGGCTGGAGCCCTCGCACCGCTAGGTAAGGAAAACGCATGAGCGCACAGGTGGCGATTGTGGCAGGCGGAGGTGGCGAGCTTGGCCGCGCGACGGCGATGGCTCTGGCCGCTGGCGGCCGCTCAGTGGTGGCGGTCGACCGGAACGAGCGGGGACTGCTTGACCTCCCCAGCGGTATCCGCCGCGAGGTGGCCGACACCACAGACCCCGCTGTGGTGACCAAGCTCATCGACCGGATCGTCGCCGAGGTTGGACCGCCTCAGGCGCTGGTGAACACCATCGGCGCGTTTGTCCCCGGGGACGCGCTCAGCACGACCCCTGAGACGCTGCGGCTCATGATCGACGTCAACCTGGGACCCGCGCTGTGGCTGAGCCAGGCGGTAGCGCCGCACATGCAGCTGGGCTCTGGTGTCATCGTTCACGTGGCCGCCCGCCCAGGACTCGAGCCAGCCGGCGGCATGGCGGCCTACAGCGTGAGCAAGGCGGCCCTGGTCCACCTGATCCGCACCCTCGCCATCGAGCTCGGCCCGCGCGGGATCCGGGTGAACGCGGTCGCGCCGCAGCTGCTCGACACGCCGCCGAACCGGGCCACGTTCCCGGCCGAGGTGATGTCTCAGGCGGTCGCGCCGGAAGCGGTCGCCGACGTGATCGCCTTCCTCGTCAGCGACGCCGCAGCCCCAGTCAGCGGGGCGATCCTGCCGGTGTACGGCGCTTAGCGGGGCCGACTTGGCGCGTGACTCACTGTCATCCGGTGACGACGTCTCACCTGGCCGGCGGCGAGCCTGAACCTGTCGCGAAACCTCGTACGGCCGCTAGGGCACGTGCCCAAGACTCTAAGGAGATACCCGTGACCTCACCAGCCACCACCGCCAGCGGTACCGCAGCCCTGCCCGACTATGCGCCGATTCCGCGGTCTGCGCTCGGCCCGGCCCGCAACGACGTCGGCAGCGGCTAACGTCCACCGCGCCACGGCAATGACTCCCCGCCCCCGGGTCGAGCGGGAGGCGCGATGAAGATCGAGTGAAATCTGAAGAAGCGCGAACGAGTGCTCACCACCCGAACGCTAGCGAACCCTTTACCGCTCACCCCTCCGCAATCTCATTCCCGCTCGTAGCCACGGCCAATGGCCGATGGAGGAGGGGAGGACTACGGACTACTGGGATACTCACAAGTTATGAGCGAGCGCCTCCGACGCGCGTTGGTGCTCCCTAATCCACGGGCGCTGCTCCTCCTTAAGATGAGGTTTAGGAGCAGAGAAGCACTAAGCCGAAGGTGATACTAGCGATACGGTGTTGCCCGAGATCTTGATGTATGCCGAGTTCGTATTGTTCGAGTTGTTCGACTCCAAAAACTTATTGCCGGGATCAGCGATAACCTGGACTCGGTACTTGCCGTCCGCAAGACCGTTGATCTTGATCCACTGGTAAGCAAGGGTTGCTCCGTAAGTGTCGCCCCAGCCGACTGAGATGCCCTCAACCACCTTCAGTGAAGACTCAGTACCACAAGCTACGCCAGGCACGTAGTGCGGAGAGGACGGTGCGCCAGGCAATGTCAGGTCCACCTTCGTGTTGTCGGTGAAGCAGAATCCAGTCTTTGCGCCTCGACCTTGAATCACAGAGTCAGTAGTGCCATCAGCATTGACCTTACGGATAGTGAACTCTTGAAGCTTGAAAACGTGCCAGTGATCGTGACCATCGCCTGCATAAAATCCATGGGTGTCAGGCACATTGACGGTGCGGAAGGTGCCATCTGTTCGGTACACACGCTGTGCGACTGTCATTGTCGGAGTCGAAGTGTCGGGACGCATCATACGGACTCCGAACTTGCCTGCCCCGGCATTCCACATGACCGTCTTGAATCGAAGTCGCTTCTCTCCGGATGCTTGCTCGATATAGAATCCCGAAGGCGCTTTCATCTTCAAGTCTGGCAACTTTTCTGTGGCAGCGGATGCTGGCAAAGCTGTCATCGCCAGTAGAGCGGCCAGTATCGCGATGATGAGTGTTTTCATCGTTTCCCCCGATCTAGGATTTTGTCTACTGAGACTGGGGTACGATCACCGGCTTCGACGCATATGCAGGCGAAATCAGCAACGCCGCCACTAGCCGTCCCCCAAAGACCGAAAGAATCATCCTTCGCATTGCCACCCCCGATTACCTGCAAGACTCACGGAACTGTACTGGATGGTGATGCGGCATGTGACCTGTTCCCGCTTCTCCGGACGGTTTCGGGTGTGGTGATCATGCCGTGTTCTTGGTGGCAATGTGAAGGGCTTCATTTCGACGACGAGCTCGGTGCGGAGATGGTCGGCGATCGACCAGTCCACGATTCGCCGGGAGTACACGTCCAAGACAGCAGCGCAATACACCCACCCTTCGGCAGCGCGGTGCTGGGTGATGTCGGTGAACCACAGCCGGTCGGGCCGGCGTGGAACCGTCGCTGCACGCGGTCCTCCCAGACCGCGGTGCCGGGCTGGTGATACCGTCAGCGGCGCCGATGCACCCCTTGCAGGCCGGCGATTCGCATCTCGGCGCGGCAGCGGCGCACACCGTAAGTGCGCCGCGAGCCGGCATGGATATCGCGGAGGGCATGGATCAGGTGCGCATCCTCAAGGTCTCGGAGCGACGGGCGGCGATGCCGCCATTCGTAGAAGCCGGAGGTGGAGACCTTTAAGACTCGGCAGGTCGCCGCGACAGGGAAGCCCTGCGCGGCCAGCTCGCGGACCAAACCGAACCCTATTTTGAGAGCACGTTCTCCCGCGCGAAGTAGGCACTGGCCCGCTTCAAGATCTCAATCTCCATGGCCTGCACCCGGTTCTCCCGGCGCAGCCTGACCAGCTCGGCCCGCTCGTCTTGGTGAGCCCCGCTTGTGACCGTCGTCGACATCGGCCTGGGTCCATCCAGCGCCGCAGACACGACAGCCGAGCCAACTCCACAGCCCGTTGACGAAACTCTGACGACTTAGGTGCAGGCATTACTCGGACCCCTCTCCGAGACGATCATCGCCTCAGACTCGGTGTCCGGAAAACCGGGAACAGCTCAGAGTGGAGCCAAGGGTGTCGTGGTTCAAGACATCGTTCATAGGTGAGTCGAGACATCGTTCATCGCGGACTACGCCTCGACCCTCCCCCTCCCCAGCCGGCTCGGCGCCAGTCTGGCGATCACGACGCTGCCCATGATCGGGGGGCTCAGACGGCGGGGTTCCTCCATCCAGGCCAA
>Ga0075418_10002262_pt1 | contig 21978 bp, 19 predicted proteins | sample SoiMetdeltSBSDD2_FD_81776 | JGI IMG/M metagenome (GOLD analysis project Ga0075418, IMG submission 81776) | Bulk soil microbial communities from a Populus tree surrounding site in Tennessee, USA - Soil MetaG P. deltoides SBSDD2 | ecosystem: Environmental > Terrestrial > Soil > Tree plantation...
ATGCGTTCGGAGTCGCGGCGACCTCGAGGCCGGCCGGCAAGACGTCGCTGAACGCGGCGTTGGTGAGCGCGGTCGTGTTCGTGTTCGCGAGGGTAAACGTGAGCGTCGAGACGCCGTTCACGGCGATCGGGTCGGGAGAGAAGGACTTCGTCAACGTCGGCTTCGTGCCGGCCGTGCAACCGGTGAAGACGACGTTGTCGATGTTGGAGTCGGAGCCGGAGTTCGTGTTGCCCGAGTTGTACACGTAGATGCGGAAGTAGGTCAGTCCCGAAGGATTGAGGCCCGTGTTTACGTTGATCGGGCCGAACGTCGCCCATGTGTTCTGCGTCGGAAGCGCGTTCGAGTTGTCGAAGATCGACGCCGCCGGCTCGCTTGCGGCTGCGGCTTTGGTCGTCGTGCCGTAGAACACGGCGATTCCCGCGGGACCGTTCGGCGTTTTCTTCAGCGCGTCGAAATTGAGCGTCACGCTCGTCACGCCGGTGGTGTCGAAGGCGAACTGGTAGTAATCGTCATTCGCGGTGACCAGCGCCGCGCCGGTGGTGATCTCGCCGTTCGAGCCCCACGAGATCGTGCCGTCCGCGGTGGTCGTGCTGTTGGTCGACGAGATGGTCGGGTTGGAGAGGCCGGGACCCGGGTTCGCCGATCCGCTGGCGACGTTGAGCGTCGAAGGCGCCGGCGAGGCGAGCGTGAATCCGGTGGGGAATGTCCACGCGGCGAGCGTCGATCCGCAGATGCCGGTGCCCGGCGTTTCGGTGTTCACGTTGAGCGTGTCGCTCGCGTTGTCGCCGGTGTCGGTCGTGCCGACGAAGAGATTGTTCGTGGTGTTGAGGAACGCGCCGGTGGCGATCGGTGTGATGTTCACGCTGACCGTACACGCGCCGTTCGCGCCGACGGTTCCGTTCGCGAAGCTGATCGACGTCGAGCCTGCGTTCGCGGTGACGGTCGGTGATCCGCATCCACTCGTCGTGACGCCGGGCGTGGCGGCGACTTCGAGATTCGCCGGAAGGTTGTCGACGAAGTTGAAGCCGGAGAGCGGCGCGCCGTTCGGATTGGAGAGCGTGAACGTAAGGACGGAGACGCCGTTCAGCACCGCCGGATTCGGGCTGAAGCTCTTGCTGATCGTCGCGGTCGACGGATCGATGATCTCGGCGATGCGCGCGCCGGTGCCGAAGTCGGCGTTGTAGTGGAAGCTCGAGCCGGAGAAGTCGTAGAGCAGCGTCGTGAGCGTCTGGCTCGTGCCGCCGCCGCCGATGATCTGAATGGTGTACGTCGTGACGACGGTGCTTCCGCCCGATTTGAAATCGCCGCCGACGCACGCGCGATAGTTCGGGCTGTTCGGATCGTTCTCCCACAGACACGCGTCGGCGTAGAGCTGGTCGTGGATCGCCGGCGCGGGGCCGGTCACGTACGGCGAATTGTTCGCGGAGTACGTCGTCTCGACGCTGAGGATCTGGAAGATCGTGTTCGTGAAGTTGATGAATGCTTCGAACTGGTTGTAGCCCTGCGTGGCGGTGCCGCCGAGGAGCTGAATCGTGTAGGTGTTGCCGACCACGAGCGCCATCGAGCCGCCCGGCGGGACCGACGTGAGGCTCAGCGGATTCGGTCCGTATTTCACGTCCGTGATCGCGTTGCGGTTCTGCGAGATGAGGTGCTCGACGAGGAGCTCGCGCGGCGTCGGCGTGGAGACGGTGCCGGACATGTCCGTCGCGGTGATGTGATACTCGCGCGTGGTGTCGTACGCGGCGGGCACCTGGTTCACCTCGACTTCGAAGTACGCGTCCGCGCAACCGCCCGCGGAAATCGACGAAAGGATGATCGAGCTGAGCGAGCCGGAGCGGAGATCGACGTTCGGGTTCGCCGAGTCCCAGAAGTAATCGACGCCCACGTTCGTCGTCGCGACATCGCTGCAGACGCGCGCGCCAACCGGGAAATGCTGCGGACCGGACAGCGGGTCGTTGCTATCGAGACCGATGATGTTCCAGGTGATGGTCTCGATGGTCAGCGATGCGAAGGCGGGAACGGCGAGGAGAAGGACAGCGCAGAACGCAAAAATCACACGGCGACAGCTCGTCATCAACGACCTCAATTTCAGTACAGAGTTTTCCCAGGACCGAGCGGCGGACTGTAACCGATTTCAACAGGCATTTCGGGTCAAGAGCGCGTGATTTTTCCGCGAAACAGTCTAGATTTACTGCCGTCTCTCCGCCCGTCGTCCGGAGTCGAGCTGTCAATATCCCGCTGGATTCGTACGTCTTTGAGAACATGAACAAAACACGACGCGCCGAGTGGCTGCTCCTTCTGCTGGCGGCGGTGGCAATCCTCGGATTTCACGCGAAGCTCAAGAAGGGCGCCGATCCGGAACAGGTCCGGCAACTCTCCGACGCGTTGCGGGTCCCGGAGGAGTGGGAATCGAAAGTTGCACCGGAGCTCGAGCTGACGTTGCGCGACGGCACGAAGTTCTCGCTCGCCGATCACGTAGGCAAGGAAGTCGTGATCCTCAACTTCTTCGCGACGTGGTGCGGTCCGTGTCGCGCCGAGGCGCCGGAGCTGAACCGCTACTCTCAGGTGATGCGCGGCAAGCCGGTGATCCTCATCGGCATCGACGCGGCAGAAGCGCCCGCGCGCGTCGACGCCTACGTGAACGAGTTTCGCGTGCCGTATCCGGTCGGCATCGACGCGGGCGAGATCGAAGCGAAGTACGGAGTCAAGAGCTATCCGACGACGGTCGTCATCGGAGCGGACGGACGCATCGCACTTTACGAAACGGGCGCGATCATGAACGCCGACGTGGCGTTCGGCGAGATCGTGCAAGTGCAGATCGATCAGATCCGCGCCGGCCGCGGCGTCGCTCGTGAGAACTACATCGCCCTGGCGAAGAACGAGCGCTACGTCACGGTCACCGAAAGAGTCGAGGAAAAAGACGAGCCGCGGCTCACCGGACGCGCGGCGGCGCTCGCGAACGAGATGGAGTGCCTCTGCGGATGCAGCGACAAGCTCGCAACGTGCAGTTGCTCGCGCGCGACGAAGATGAAGGAGAAGCTCGCGCTGATCACGAAGAACGACCAGCGAAGCGACGCGGAGATCATCACCGCGCTCAACAACGAGTTCTGCGTTCGCGGCAAGAAGGAGATGTGAGATGCACGTCGCGACCGAACATCTCTCCGTTCATTTCAAGCTCGGGCGGCGCAAGATGCTGAAAGCGCTCGACGACGTCTCGCTTTCCGTTCCTTCCGGCGAGTTCTTCGCGCTCCTCGGCGAGAACGGCGCCGGCAAATCGACGGCGATGCACTGCATGCTCGGCCTCGTGCATCCCACCGCGGGCACGGCGAGCATCGACGGGATCCGTCCGTTTCTCGGTGCGCCGGTCTTCGAGCGCGTCGGCTATCTCCCCGAGGAGCCGCACTGGTATCCGTCGTACCTCACGATCGAAGAGTCGATTCGCTACTACGCGCGACTTCATCGCCGCGCCGTGCCGCTCGAGAGATCGTGGGAGCTCCTGGAGGTTCTCGGGCTCGCTGCGCACCGGCATCTGCGCATCGGGAAATGCTCGAAAGGAATGAAGCAGAAGGTCGGCATCGCGCAGTGTCTGATGGGCGAGCCGGAGCTGCTCTTTCTCGACGAGCCGATGCGCGGTCTCGATCCGGTCGGCGTGCGCGACTTCCGGGAGATGCTCGTGGAGAGGAACCGCCGCGGCACGACGATCGTGATGAACAGCCACATCCTCGCGGAAGTCGAAAGCGTGGCGACGAGCGTCGCGATTCTCAAGAACGGAAAGCTGGTCCTGCAATCGCGCGTCGCCGATCTGGTCCGCGAAGATGCCGGCCGCTACGACGTCGAGATCGAGACGCACGCTCCGCCCGACTACGTCGTGGAGATCGTGAGACACGACGGCGTCGTGCGCGGCACGATCGCGGCCGAACATCTTCACGACCTCACGCTCGCCGCGCGCGACGGTCGTTTGCGACTGCGGTCATGCCAGCTGCGGCGTCCGACGCTGGAGGAGTCGTTCTTCGCGGCGATCGATCGGGAGGGCACCGATGCGTGAACAGTTCTTCGCCAACGTGGCGATCGATCTGAAGTTCTATCGCCGCAACAAACTGCTGCTCGCGATCGCGATTCTGTTTCTTTTCATTTCGCTCTTGTTCGTGGGCGGCTCGCTGCTTTTCGGCTCCGCATCGGGACGATTCGAGCTTCTGCGAACGCTGTTCTGGCAGCTCGACAGTTTCGCGCTGATCTTCACCGCCGGCCTCGGATTGTTTCTGGTCTCCTCGCAAGTGCGCGCGAAGAACGTGAAGCTCGTGTTCACGAAACCGTGCTCGCCCGAGGTGTGGCTCGGCGCCGGATACGCGTCGGCGCTGATGGTCAGTTTCATTCTCTATGCGGCGGTGTATCTGCTGACGCTCGCGCTCTCGTTCGCGTGGGGCGTGACGCCGCAGCCGGGATTCGCATTCATCGCCATCCATCACTTCCTGATGGCGGCGACCGTGCTGTCGTATCTCATGCTTCTGACGGTGGCGACGCATCCGGTGATCGCGGTGCTCATCACGATTCTGCTCAACGAGGAAATGTTCACCATGATCCGCACCGGCCTGCTCGCGGCGATCCGCAATACCGGCGGCAGCTTCCTGCTTCCGGTACTGGAGAAGATCACGTTCGCGATCTATCTCGTGCTGCCGATGTATTCGCCATATCCCGATTCGATCGAGAGAGTGGCGAGCTCGATGCGCGTGGATGGAGGAGAGTGGTGGACGCTGCTGTCGACGCTCGGCTACGTGAGCGCGATCCTGGCGATGAGCTACCTGCTCTCGCTGATGCTGCTGCGGCGGAAGAACTACATGTAGTTTGGAGTGCGGTAGCGCTCAGCTACCGCTTTCCAATCGTCGCGAAGCGGCGACGGCGTCGCCGTAGGAAAGCGGGAGCTGTGCGCTCCCGCACTCCAAAATCACCAAATGCGCACGCGCTCTTCGGGCTTGACGTAATTCTTGTCGCCCTCTTTCACGCCGAACGCGTCGTACCAGGCGTCGACGTTGCGCAGGGGCGCGAACGCGCGGACCATGCCGGGGGAGTGAGAGTTGGTCATGAGATAGGTGCGCAGCGCGTCGTCGCGGAACATCGTGCGCCACACCTGCGCCCATCCGAGGAATACGCGCTGGTCGCCGGTGAAGCCGTCGAGCTCCGGCGCGGGCTGACCCTTGAGCGAGATGCGATAGGCCTCGAGCGCGAGCAGGATTCCGCCGAGGTCGCCGATGTTCTCGCCCATGGTCTGCTTGCCGATGATGTGAAGGTCGGGCAGCTGTGGGAACGGGAACGACTCGTACTGCGCGCCTAACTTCGAAGCCTGCGCTTCGAACTTCGCGGCGTCTTCCGCGGCCCACCAATCGCGCAGCATGCCGTCGCCGTCGGACTTGCGTCCCTGGTCGTCGAATCCGTGGGTGATCTCGTGTCCGATCACCGCGCCGATGCCGCCGAAGTTCACCGCGGGATCCGCATTCGGATCGAAGAAGGGCGGCTGCAGAATCGCGGCCGGGAACACGATCTCGTTCTTCGTCGACTGGTAGTAGGCATTGACGGTCCGGCGTCATGCCCCATTCGTGCTCATCGACCTTCTTGCCGATGCGAGCGACGTCGTACGCCCATTCGAACTGCGCGCTGCGCTCGGCGTTGCCGACGAGATCTCCTTCTTTGATCTCGAGCTTCGAGTAGTCGCGCCACTTCACTGGATAGCCGATCTTCACTCCGAACTTGGCGAGCTTCTCGGTGGCTTTCGCCTTCGTCTCCGGGCCCATCCACTCGAGGTTCGCGATGCGCTGCTTCATCGCCGTGCGCAGGTCGGCGACGAGTTTCTCCATCTTCGCCTTCGACTCGGGCGGGAAGTACTCGGCGACATACGTGCGGCCGATCGCTTCACCCATCGCGTTCTCCGAAGCCTCGACCGCGCGCTTCCAGCGCGGACGCTGCTCCTGCGCGCCGCCGAGGAACTTCGCGCGGAACTCCCACTGCGCGTCGGCGAAACGCTTCGAGAGAAGCGGCGCCGCGCTGTCGACGACCGAGAACGCGGAGTACGCCTTCAGCGCATCGACGTTCGCATCGGCGAACACTTTCGCGAGCTTCGGCAGCGCCGTGTTCTGACGCACGACCACGCGCTCGACCTTGTCGAGTCCCGCTTCTTTGAACGCAATCGTCCACGGGAATCCCGGCGCGCTCTTCTCGAGCTCCGCGATCGTCATCGGGTTGTACGTCTTGTCGCGATCGCGGCTCTCCGCGCGCGTCCACTGCGCCTCGGCGACTTTCGTCTCCAGCGCAACGACGTCGGCCGCGCCTTTGTCCGGATCTTCCCATCCGGCGAGGCGCAGCATGTCCGCGACATATTTCTGATAGCGCTCGCGCTGCGGCTTGAAGTTGTCGCGCAGGTAGTACTCACGATCGGGCAGGCCGATGCCGGCCTGCGCTACGTACAGCGTGTACTTGTCGGGATTCTTTGCGTCGTCGCCGACGAACGCGCCGAAGAACGCGCGGCCGAACGAAATCGCCGAGCGGCCCATGAAGCGCGCGACGTCTTCGTGTGTCTTCGCTTTCTTCACCGCATCGAGATACGGCTCGATCGGTTTCGCATCGAGCTTCTCGACAGTCTGCTCGTCGAGGAACGTGCGATAGAGCGCGGCGACCTTGGCCTCGTCCGTGCCGGCCTTCAGCGTCTTCTCCGCGGCCCAGCGATCGAGGATTCCGCGCACGCGCGCCTCGGACAGCTCGCCGAGCATCGCGAACGAGCCGAAGCTCGTGCGGTCGGAGGGGATTTGCGTCGACGCGACCCATTTGCCGTTGACGAACTTGAAGAAGTCGTCGCCCGGCTTGACCGTACGATCCATTCCCTCGAGATCGACGCCCCATGTGCCGTAGCGCTTCGCGGTCGTCGCCGCGGCGGTCGTTTCGTTTTCTCCGGCGAATGCGGTGGGGATCAACAGCAATAGTGCAAGGAGTGCAGCGAAATGCCTGAAGCTCATCGGTGGAGTCCTTCCGTGGTGAGGTTGGGACCGAAGAATATCCGCGGCCGCGCAACCGGCGGAGGCGAAAGACGAATGTTTTGCGTTTTGAGACGTGGGGCGGATGGCGGGCCAGCGGCCCGCGAAACGGCGGGCCAGCGGCCCGCCCCACGCGCAGCACGTGCACCAGCGATTCCAGTTACTATCGCGCGCCATGTTCCGACTGGAAACCGAACGATTGATCATCCGCACCTGGACGCCGGAGGACCGTCCACTGTTCAAAGAATTGATGCAGGATCCCGAGGTCACGCGCTACGTGCATCGCGGCGAGCCGTATACCGACGAGGAAGTCGATCAGTGGCTCGGACGTCAGGCGCGCCAGATCGCGGAATTCGACGTCTGCATGGGGGCGGTGATCGAGAAAAGCACGGGCCGCCTCATCGGTCTCGCAGGAACGCAGCCCCTCGGCACGACGGGCGATCTCGAGATCGGATGGATTTTCGCGCGCGACACGTGGGGCCACGGTTACGCGACCGAAGCGGGACGCGCGGCGATGCAGCACGTGCTCGAGACGTTAGGCCGCAATCGCGTGGTCGCGATCATCGATCCCGACAACGAGCCGTCGAAGCGCGTCGCACGGCGGTTGGGCATGGAGTACGAGGCGCGCTATACCGGCGTGCAGCTCGGGTACCGCGTGCCGGAGGTCATCGTCGATCTGTTCGCGCGGAACGCCGCGCGCAAGTAGCCGCTACCGTTCCTGTTCACCGCGGCATTCGTCGCGCTGTCGTGTTCGCGCGCCGCGGGCGCGCTCACGGAAGCGAATCCGCATGCGCTCTCGAGAGCGCGGGCAGATAATCGTCCAGCCGTTTTCGCTTCCACCACGCGCCGCTCGCGCGGTGCTCCTTCCACGTCGTGTACTCGTAGCGATAGAAGGACGCGCGGATGAATGGGGGCGATTCGCTCGCGAACGGATTGCGACGGAGAAGCTTCAGCGTTTCGTGGTCGTTCTCGAGCAGTCTTCGAATGAAGCGGAGAAACCAGAGGTCGTAGCCCGGCACGAGAATGCGATCGCCCGTCACCATCACCGAGAAAGGGAGAAACCACATCAGCCAGTCGAGCCGCAAGTGATACGGCGCGACCTGCGGCGGCGCGCGCATCGGATCGCCCGGCTTCGCTTTGAATTCGTACTCCTTCCACTCGCTCCCGTCATTCGATCCTTCGATCACGATCTCGTAGCGCTCTTTCGTGATACTGCCGAACGCGCCGTAGGCGTTGACGAGATGGAGCCGGTTCCAACTGAAGTTCATCAGTTGATTGCGGGAGAAGAAATTGAGCGCGGGACGGATGCTGAGCACGATCGTGACCGCCGCGAGCGCGTAGACGATCCAGTCGAAGATCGCAGACGGCGTCGTGAAAACGAGGTCGCCGAATGCCGTCACGCCTAACACGACCGTGAGCCAGTTCAGCCACGAGTAATTGCCGCTGACGATGAGCCAGAGCTGATGAAAGATGATCAGCGCGCCGGCGATCGAGGCGATCGGCTGCGGCGCGAACACGAAGAAGGGAACGAGGACCTGCACGAAGTGGCTGAACGCGACGCTGAGTCGATGTAACGGCTTCGGCATTCGGTGGAAATACCAGCTCGTCGGATTCGGCAGCGGCTGCGTTTCGTAGTGATAGAAGAGACAGGTCAGGTTGCGCCAGCACGGGTCGTGTCGCAGCTTGATCAATCCCGCGCCGAATTCGACGCGGAACAACATCCATCGCAGGATCACGATCACGATCGGCGACGGCTCGAGATGCCGCGGTCCGAGAAACGCGGCGAAGAATCCCGCCTCGATCAGCATCGACTCCCATCCGAACGCGTAGAACGTCTGCCCGACGTTGACGATCGACAAGTACAACGCCCACAGAATCAGCCACACGCTCATCGAGATCGCCAGCGGCGCGCGTTCCGTTAGGCCGGCGATCGTAGCGGCCGATAAGGCGATGCCGATCCACGCGACGATGCGCAGCAGGCGATCGGAGTAGTGCCAGTGGAAGAGCGTCGGCGCATCGCGAAAGCGAACGCGCGCGAGAAAGGCCGGCACCGGGAGCAGCCCGCGCTCGCCGAGGAGTGCGGGGAATTGATGCAGCGCGGAGAGAAACGCGACGAGATAGATCGCGGCGAGCCCACGCTCGAAAAGGAGTCGAACGAGCACATTCAAGAGGAGGGCCTGATCCTTCATAATCTCTCCATGCCCCGTCGCTCCCGGAAGAATTGGATCCTCGCCGGACTCATCCTCGTCAACGCCGTCCTGTTAGGTCCGATCGCGCTCGCCGTGATCGGCTACGGCGTCGGCGCGGCCGGCTTTTTCCCCGGCTTGCTCATGGCCGCGGTGCCGGTGCCGTTCTATGTCGCGTTCGCGTTGTGGGTCGACCGATTCGAATCGGAGCCGTCGTGGCTTCTCGCCGTGACGTTCATCTGGGGCGCCGCGATTGCGGTCTTCTTCTCGCTGCTCTTCAACTGGGTCGGCTCGGGCATCTTTGCCGTCCTCGCCGGCGATGCGTCCGCATCGACGTACACCGCGGTCCTCGTCGCGCCGCTGGTGGAGGAGCTGACCAAAGGTGCCGCGCTGATTCTGCTCTTCGCCTGGAAGCGCGACGAGTTCGACAACGTGACCGACGGCATCGTGTACGCGTCGATGGTCGGACTCGGGTTCGCGATGACGGAGAACGTGCAGTACTACGGACAGGCGGTCGCCGAGCACACCGGCGCGACCGGCGTGTTCGTGCTGCGCGGCATCATGGGTCCGTTCTCGCACCCTCTGTTCACGAGCATGACCGGCATCGGCCTGGGGCTCGCGCGCGAGAGCGACAAGCGATGGGTGAAGAACGTCGCGCCGCTGATCGGGATCAGCGTGGCCATCCTGTTGCACTCGATCTGGAATCTCGCGGCAACCTTCGGCGCGGTGTTCATCGCCGCGTACTTCCTGGTCATGGTTCCGGCATTCGCCGGCGTCGGTGCGATCGTCATCTTCTCGCTGCGGCGCGAGGCGAATCTCATCCGCACGCATCTGGAGAGTGTGGTGGCCGAGGGAGTGTTAGGCCGGGAGGACGTTCTCGTGGTGACCTCCGTGAGCCGCCGCCTCGGCGCGTCGGCGCGCGCGCTCTTCACCGGCGGCTTCGGACGATGGGCCGCGCGGCGCAGATTCCACGCGCTCGCGACCGACCTCGCGTTCCACTCGTGGCGCGTGAGCCGCGAAGCGGACGAAGACGCGCGCGCGATTCACGCCGAGCTCGTCGCGGACATCCTCGCGGTGCGCGCACGGCTCGGCCTCGCGCGCGAGATCCATCCGCCCGAGCCGGAGTTGGTGAGGCGGCTCACGCGCGAGACGCCGCTTCCGGTTACTTCAATGTGAGGCGATAGACCTCGAGCACTGCGGCGAGCAGCGCTCCGGCGTCGATCGTCTCGCGGTGTGCCGAGAGTGCGTTCTGCCATGCGCGCTGACAGAGGAGCTGAATCTCACGCGGATGTCCACCGGTGATCTCGTGAATCTTGTCGATGGCACGGCTCTCGAAAGAAATGTGGTTTTCCGAGCACGCGGGACAGGGCGCGTATACGTCGAGCAGATCTCGCACGTGCTGGGCCGTGCGAAATGGATTCAGAGGCACAACACAGGGGAACGCGTTCTTGATCGCGCTCGCCTGTGCGAATGCGTCGTCGCGCATCGTCAGTACGAATTGCACGTCGCTCGCGGCGAATGCCTCGAGATTCTGCTTGACGATATCGATCTCCGTTTCCGGATTGATGTGATTCGCCTCATCGCCGAAGACCACGACCTGATCGATGTCGTCTTCTTTCAGCATGGCCACGAGCTCTCCTGCGAGGTCGAGGCATTCGTTCGGTTTCAGGTCGCCGACAGTCCTCGTCGCGCTGTATGTTTCTCCGATGTCCGTCCCGACGAGCTTCGCCAGGGCCAGCTCATTTTTTCGGGTGGCCGCGAACGCGGTCGAGGAGGGGCGGAGAATCCGGAACATCTGCATGTAGTGGTGCAGCCGCTTTTTCAGATGCTCTTCGATGTCCACCTTTCCGTCGAGTGCGTAGAGGCGTTCTGAGGGCGGCCGCCCGAAGAGACGCGTCCAGGCACTGTCGAAGATTCCCTGCACCGTGGCCGGCAGAAAGTACTCCGCGCCTTTCGCCAGATCGTGAACGTTGAGGTGGACGAAGAGATGGCGAGGGCGCATCTCCGCGATCTCATGACGCAGCTTGCGGAGCATGCAGGTCTTGCCCACCCCGTTGCCGCCGACGACGAGCACGCTTTCCCGCCGCAGTACCGCGGTTCGAACTTCGTCGAGCTCCGTTTTCCGGTCGACGATCTTCGCAATGGCGATGTTCGCCGTGTCGACACTGAACGGATTCTCGATGTCATGAGCGGGCATCATGTCTCTCCTTGAGAAGCTCGGATGCGAAGGAATCGAACATCGCCTCGAACATCGAGCCCTTGGAAAACTCGTTTACGAACGTCTGCAGTTGCCAAACGTCTGCCTCGATCGAACGAAGCTGCTGGGCTTCCAGCTCGCGGATCCGCTCGAGGCGTTGCGCAATCTCCGAGATCAGACGCCTGGCGTCTGCATGCTCGCGATGAAACGCGGCGGAAGGGATCAGGCCGAATTCAGGACCGAACTGGCTGACCAGATCATTGAAGGGCTCCAGGCTTCTGGCGAATGCGCCCCCGACCCTCGCCATCAATCGATGATAGTTATCCAGATCCATTTCGACCGGCTTCTCGCGCAGCGCAAGAAGAGACCTGGACGCGCTCTTGAATCCGTGCGTGACCATGCTCACGGCATCTTCGAATGCACCCGTCTTCGCAAGCCAGTGAAGAAGCCGAAGATCGGCGGCAATCACGCGGCATTCCGAAATGCTGTCGAACGATCGGATGACCGCGGTTTCGGACCTGATGCTGTCGAACGCGGCGCGCGCCCCGCCCTCGCTCGACTTCCCGTCGCGGAAGAGTTGCGCGAGCTCGGCGGAATGATTCGGATCGAGCAGCCGCACGAGCCGCTTGCGGGTGTCGTACGGCGGGACGATGCTGGTGATGATCAGCGCGAGGACCTGTCGCGAATGCTCGCTGAAAAGCAGCCCTTCCGCTTCGGATGACAACCGTTGCCGCGACCGGATGGATGCTGCCAGATCGAGAATCGCATCGCGAAGATCGGAGATCAGATCGAGCGGCGTGACGCGCACCGTTGCGGCGCGTACGCCATGATCGGCCTCGCCCGCGAACGATGCGAGCCACTCGCGCTGCTCATCGATCTGCAGAGCGAAGTTGCGGACGCAGTCGAGATCTTCGATCGCCAGGGTCTCGGTGGCCCTCGCTGTCTCCGACAAAAGTTGAAGGCAGTTCCAGGCGTGTTTCCCGTCACCCGTACGGCGGATTTCGCGGAGGACGAGATGGATGTCGTCCTGCTGGAGATCGGGCGCGGCTTCGACGACCCATGACCGAAGCCCTTCTTTCAACCACTCACGAAGGCGAGACCGATCGTCGTCGTTCACGACCCGACCGAGCGCCGACACGTAACCGGTCAGCGTCGTGTGTAGACGCGAAAGGGCAGGAAGCAGGCGCCTTGCTGCTGCGGCGGCGGTGTGCTTCGTGGGGTTGATCAGCTCTTGTCTTACGGCATGGAATCCTTCGAGAGACAGGTGGACGCGAAACCACGCATCGAACCAGCTCGAGAAGTGCCCCTCACGTCCGTAAACGAGGGGCATCCCCACAATGCGCGGATGCGCTCGCAAAGCCGATAGCGTACCGCTGAACACAGTCGCTGCACCGGTGACGACCACCGCGCAAGAATGAGAGAACGTATCCAGAAAGCGGAGAAGCTCGGGCTCCGACTGACTGCCCTCATGGACGATCACACACGTCGGAACGTCGACCTCGCGCAAGGCGGGAGGCGACCATGCCCTAACGCGCGCGTGCAGTCGGCGAGCCTCGGCGTCGAGAACCTCGCGGATCGCGCCGGCGCTTTTCGACCACACTGCGTCACCGGTGCCGGCGATCACGTGAATCTGTTCGATTGGAGCGATCGGGACATCTTACCGTCCTTGACGTCACGCGATCCGCGCGACATTTTTTCCTTCGGCTTTCGCGGCATACATCGCTTCGTCGGCGCGGCTGAGCAGCGCGTCGGGAGTCTCGCCGTGTTGGGATAGAGCGCGATGCCGAAGCTGCCGCTGATGCGAAGCTCTTCGCCACGCCATGCCAGCGGTTCGCGGATCGCTGCGAGCAGCGACTTCGCGAGATGGAGCGCATCCTCCGCGTCGTGCAGTTCGCCGGCCACGACGCAGAACTCGTCGCCTCCGAGCCGCGCCGCGGTGTCGCCTTCACGAATTCGGGCCCGCAACCGCGCGGCGGCCTCGCGGAGAACGAAATCGCCGGCGGCGTGTCCGAAGCGATCGTTCACCGGCTTGAATTCATCGAGGTCGAGATACAGCAGTCCGACCACGCAGGCAGGATCGCCGCGCGTCCGCGCGCGTTGCGCGCGTGCAATCGCTCCATGAAGGTGATCGAAGAAGAGCGCGCGGTTCGCGCAACCGGTCAGCGGATCATGCATCGCCTGATGCTCGAGCACCTGTTCCGCGCGCAGCCTTTCGGTGATGTCCACCGCGTGTGCCAGAACGTAGGCTGCTTGGTTCTCGGCCGCCGCGACCCACGAGTGGCGATACATGAACGTTCGCGCCTCACCCGATCGCGAACGGAGTGTAACCAGTCCCTCGCCGGTGCCCGTCGCCGGCAATGCCGAAAGAGTCGCCGCCGCGCGAGCGCGCAGCGGCTCGGGAACGAGGTCGAGCATCGATGTGCCGATCAGATCTTCCGGCGCATAGCCCAACGCTGCCGCACCCGCGGGGTTGATCGACAACATCGTCCCATCGAGCGTGTGCGTCGAGACCAGCGCCAGGCTGCGATCGAAGATCTCGCGGTACCGGCGCTCACTCTCCGCGATCGCTTCCTCCGCATGCCGCGCATCGGTCACGTCGCGCGCGGTGCCGTAGAGTGTTCCGTCCGAAGCCGGCTGAGACGACCAGGCCAGCCACTTGTAGTTCCCGTCTTTCGTGCGATAGCGATTTTCGAAGTGGATCGTCGGCACGCCCTGAGCGAGCTTCGCGACCTCGAGCATCGTCGCCGGAACATCCTCGGGATGCACGAGCTCGATGAACGGCTTCGCAAGCATTTCCTCGGCCGTGTAACCGAGCGTGCTCTCGAAGGACGGACTCAGTCGCTTGAAATAGCCGTCGGTGCTGGCGATGCAGAGCATGTCCAGCGATAGCGTGAAGAATCGGTCGAGCTCCTCCTGGGGTCATGCGCAGCTCGGTCGTGCGCTGCACCACGCGCTGCTCGAGCTCCTGATTCAGCTCGCGGAGATTTCGCTCGGCGCGCCTCCGCTCCGCAACCACGGCCGAGACGAACAGCGTCATGCACGTCACGAATCCGGAGAAGCCCTGCGTTAGGCGCGCGGTGCGAGAACTGTCCATGACCGGCGAGAGTGCCGGCGAGATTGATGGCGAAGAGAAGGAACGCTGCGCCGAAGGCTTCTCTCGGACTGAAACGAAAGGCTGCCCACAAGAGAAAGGGAACGGTAGCGAACCCGAAGGGTGCATTGCGGAGAATCGATTGAAACAAGAATCCCGACATGAGCAGCGCCGTGACGATGAGGCAGGTCAGCAGCGCCGCTGCTTCCACGATCTTCCGCGAAGTCCACTCCACTCGCTCGCCGGCATTCCACGCCAGCAGGAACGGCGTGAATAGGAGCGTGCCCATCGCATCGCCGAACCACCAAGTGATCCAAACGGAACCGAACGCAGGCCACGGCGCCGATCCGCTCAGACAGAGCGTGAGCACACCGATCGTCGCGCTCGTCGTCGTCGCGATGAGCGTCGCCCATGCGACGAAGCGAAAGACGTTCGGCGAATGATCGAAGGCGCGTTTGCCGCCCGCGAAACGATTCACGAGAAACGCGCCCAGGAGAGCCTCGATCGTGTTGCCGCCGGCGATGCTGAAGGCAGCGACGATCGGCACGGCGGTCGTTGCATTCGTGAGAAATGCGCCGAGGAAGATTCCGGGAGCGGCTCGCCGGCCGAAGGCGAGGACTGCGGCCGAGACGTCAGCTGATGGTGCTGGGTGTTGAGGTGCTGGGTGCTGGCGGTTTCTCGGCTGACGACGCAAGTTACGCCGAGTGCGGTCCAGGACCAACATCGCCAGCACCTAATACCCAACACCACAGCACCGTTTCGGACCCTAAGTGATATTTCTTCGCGCATGCCCGTCCCACAAAACATCACGGGTGCTGGGTGCTGGCGGTTTCTCGGCTGACGACGCAAGTTACGCCGAGTGCGGTCCAGGCCCAACATCGCCAGCACCTAATACCCAACACCACAGCACCGTTTCGGACCCTAAGTGATATTTTTTCGCTATGCCGATCCCACAAAACATCACTCCGCAGCGCGGAGACGTTCTTCTGCTCGTCGGTACGATGAAGGGCGCGTTTCTCTTTCGCGCGGATGCGGCGCGCGCGAAGTGGGAGAGAGGCGGTCCGTATTTTCCGGGGAGCGCCGTCTATGCGCTGGCGTACGACGATCGCGCGGGACGCCAGCGTCTCTGGGCCGGTCCGCAGAGCATGCACTGGGGCGCGCTGCTGCGCACGAGCGACGACTTCGGCCTAACATGGACGAATCCCGAAGAAGCGAACGTGAAGTTTCCCGAAGGGACCGATGCGGCGCTGAAGAACATCTGGCAGATCACGCCGGGACGGGCCTCGGAGCCGGACACTCTGTACTGCGGCGTCGAGCCTGCGGCGTTGTTCGTGTCGCGCGATGCCGGTGTGACGTGGTCGCTGACGGAAGGACTCTGGAATCATCCGCAGCGGCCGCGATGGGAACCGGGCGGCGGCGGGCTCTGTCTGCACACCATTCTTCTCGATCCGACCGACGCGAATCGCATCCGCATCGCCGTGTCGACCGCGGGGATGTACGTGACCGAAGACGGCGGCGCGACGTGGCGTCCGTCGAACAAAGGCGTGCGCGCGGACTTTCTCCCGGAGAAGTATCCGGAGTTCGGCCAGTGCGTGCACAAGGTCGTGCAGTCGAAGCAGAACCCGGACCGGATGTTCCTGCAGAACCACTGGGGCTTGTACCGCAGCGACGATCGCGGCGAGAGCTGGACCGACATCGCCAACGGAGTGCCGTCCGATTTCGGATTCGCGATGGCGGTGCACCCGCGCGATGCCGACGCCGCGTGGATCGTGCCGCTCGAGTCGGATGAGTTTCGCTGCACGCCCGAGGGGAAATTGCGCGTGTATCGCACGCGCGATGCGGGGGCGAGCTGGCAGGCGATGGCGAACGGGCTGCCGCAGGAGAGCGCATTCGAGACCGTGTTGCGCGACGCGATGGCGGTCGATGCCCTCGATCCGGCCGGCGTCTATTTCGGAACGCGCAGCGGCAAGTTGTTCGCATCCGCGGATCAGGGTGAGCACTGGACGACGGTCGCCGACGGACTCCCGCCGGTCGTCGCCGTCAAGACCGCGGTGGTGTGATGTCGCTGACGTTCCTGATCCCCGGCCCCTTGCGCGAGCTCGCCGCGAATCGAAGCGACGTGCGCGTGAACGGCGCTGCGTCGTCGGTGTCGGATGCGTTGTCTCTGTTGTGGAGCGCGCATCCCGGCCTGCGCGACCGCGTCCTCACCGAGCGCGGCGACGTGCGCCAGCACATCAACATCTTCGTCGACGGGGAGAGCATCCGTTACGCGGGCGGCCTCGGCATGCCGGTGCGCGATGGAGCGGAGATCGTGATCCTGCCGGCATTGAGCGGCGGCTGAGCGCCGCCGCTCACGAACGAAAGACTACGGACGAAAATCGGTAAAGCGGCGGCCGTCGATCGCCAGCACGGTCGTGCCGAGACTGGTCGTACCGCGCGTTGCCTCCAGACTGAGGTGACGCATGCCGAGCGCACGCGCGGGCTCGCCATCAGGATCTTGCCCGTACGGATCGCCTTCCGGATCGGGAGAAAGCACGCCCGGAGGCCACGGGCCCGGGCCGCCGGAGCACTGGTCGACGTCGTATTTGCAGAGGATCTCGATCACGAGGGGCTCGGGACGGCACATCGGCGCGTCGTCCGGACCGGGGCAAGGACCCCACGGATTGTCGGGATCGAACATCGCGGTGCCGATGACGTGGGTGATGCCGCCGCCGCTCACGTAAATGTCGGCGAGCTTACGGCCGGCCTGCTTCCGCACGATCACGTTCGCGTTTGCATCGATGCCGTTGCCGGAAAAGAACGCCTTCCACCACGCCGAATCGTTCGCGCCGGTCGGGAACTCCACTTCGCCGTTCGCGCGCATGATTGCTGCGGTCTTCGTGCCGGTGGATGGTCCTTCGGTGACGAGATGTACTTCGAAACCGATGGCCGTCGGAACGAAGCGTTGAACCACGGCAACCGTACGACTGCCGCTTTGAAGCTCGACGCGATGCTGGATGGTCTCCGCGCCGCTGGCGACGACGCTCCATAACGCGACTCCTGCCCACAACGAGAGAGAGCAACGCACACGGATCATGTTGGTCCTTCCTTTCCCTTTCCCCGGCGATCTCCGGATCGCCGGATTGAGGGATGGACGCACGTGCGGAGGAGTTTTTCTCACGCATGCCCAACATTCAACCAAGGGGTTGACAATCTCGTGCGTCGAATCTATATTCAACCTTGTGGTTGAACGTCAGGAACAGCTCGACGCGGTCTTTCACGCACTCTCCGATCGCACGCGCAGAGGGATGCTGGCCATGCTCGCGAAGAGTGAGCGCAGCGTCGGCGAGCTGGCCGAGCCGTTCGAGATGTCGCTGGCCGCGGCGTCGAAGCACATCAAGACCCTCGAAGGCGCGGGGCTGATCGAGCGGACGGTCGAAGGACGGACGCACACCTGCCGTCTCGCGCCGGACGCGCTCGAGACCGCGTTTCGCTGGATGCGCTTCTACGAGAAGTTCTGGAACGAGCGGCTCGATGCTCTCGAGCGCGAGCTGAGGAAACACACGAAGCGAGGAGCAAAACCATGAGTGAGTACGCTGTGATGGAAGGAGTGAGCACGGTGCGGATCTCGCGGCTCATGCCCGGTCCGATCGAGCTGGTCTGGGAGTATCTGACGGATTCGAACAAGCGCGCGACGTGGTTCGCGTCCGGGCCGATGGATCTCCGCATCGGTGGAAACGTCGAGCTGGTCTTCCATAACGCCGAGCTCTCGCCGCACAAGGAAGAGGTGCCGGAGAAATTCAAGCAATACGAAGGCTGGAGCTCCGGCGGAGAGATCACGCAGCTCGATCCGCCCCGCTTGCTCGCATTCAACTGGCGCGATCCGATGAGCGAGACGGAAGTGGTCTTCGAGCTGTCACCGCGCGGTGCGGAGACGCTGCTCGTCATCACCCATCGCGATCTGAAGAAGCGCGAGGACATCGTCGGCGTCGCCGGCGGATGGCACATCCACCTCGACATCCTCGAGGACAACCTTCGCGGCGTCACTCCGCGGCCGTTCTGGTCGACGCACGAGAAATACGAGAAGGAGTACGAGCAGAGGCTGTAAGTGGCGAGTTGCGAGTTGCGAGTTGCGAGGGCTTTTCGGGTCAACCAGCCACGCACTCGCAACTCGCAACCTGGAACTCGCAACTACTTCCTCACCGATCTCCGTTTCGGCTGCGCCGGCTGCTCGCTCTTCCAGAACTTGAGCAGCGCCCTGAGCGCCTCGGGCGAGTTTTGCGGATGCCCGCTCCCGAGCTGGTCGCGCGTGTTCACGCCGTGGCACGCGGCGCACACGCGCACCTCGCCGGCCTGGAACGTGAGCCAGTAGCGCTCGCGCACGACCGGTGTTCCGGTCGGATCCGTCGTCTGCCATGTCATGGCGCGGTTCGCGGGAACGAACGCGGCGACCGAGCCGTCGCGCGCGACCACGACGCTTCCCGCCGGTCCGGTGTTAGGCGGGTTCTTGACGGCCGGGTCGTGCATCGTGCGGGCGAGCACGCGGCGTCCGTCGCGCGGCTGCTGCGTCCCGCCGATGCCGCGGATCTGATCGGCCTGAAAAAACTGCATGTAGCGAAGTGCGTACACCTTTCCGCTCGACGTCACGTGTGCCGCATCGCCACCGGCGGCGCGCAGATTGAAGGGCTGCTGTTTGTCCGCGCGATCGCGCGCGGTCACGTCGCGGCTGACCACCAGCGCGAGATTGCGCGATTTGAGATCGTTGCGGAACATGTCGGGATCGACGTTCTCCTCGCGAAAGATCTTCGCCTCCGGCTCTTCGAGCGGCGTGCGCCGCGACACCGGCCGCGGACGCGCGCGCACTTCGACGGGCTGGAGCTCCCACAGTTCTCCCGCCCACGTCACGAGCACGTCCGGATCCCAGTACGTCACGCTCGTTGTTAGGCCGGACGTCAGCAATTCTCCATTGAGCGTCTTGACGCGGAACGCGTAGCGCGACTTCGGATTCGCGCGCGTGCCTTCGTTCTCGTCCTCGCGCGTCTCGCTCGTATGCACCGCCAGCAGCGTGCCGTTCGCGAGCGGAAGTGGATCGCGATATTGACCGGGCTGGCCGGCGATGCGCTCGACGGAGATCTCGTCGGCCGCGCGCGACGGCTCCGCGCGCATGGCCACGATCTCTCCCGACGCATGCGTCTCGAACTCGGGCGCGTCGATGCCGATGTAGCGGCCGGGCTGCGCCGGATCTTCCTCGATCTGAAAGAAATTCACGATCGCATTCGGATTCATGCGCCCGCTGTTGTCGTCGATGAACTCCTCGATGGCGTCGTCGTCGTTGATGCTGCGATTGAAATAGTCGTGCAATTCGTGGCGTCCGACATGATTCAGCGTTTCCTCGGACGTCCCATCTTCGTTGATCTCCCACGGGAAGAAGTGATTGATGCTCAGTCCCTCGAGGTTCGTGCCGGCGAGAAGATCGATGCGCTCGCCGCGCGGCTCGGGAAAGACTTCGACGCGCTGATCGAGACGCGCGGCGGATGCGCTCTCGTCCGCGTAATCGAACGTGCCGTACGTGTTGCCGTCGAGCGCATCGCTGTCGGCCTGCTGATCGCGTTGCAGATGATCCCACCGCGTGAACACCACGCGGCCGAAGCTGTCGACGAACGGCGTGAACACGCCGGACGGAGAGTGATTGAGCATGCGCAGATCGCCGGTCTCGGGGTTCAGACTCCACAGGCCGGTCACGGTCGGCGCTTCTTCGTATTCATCGAGCTGCGGATAGAGATGCCGCGCGCCGTTGCGCGGACGATCGGATGTGAAGAGGATGCGATCGTCGGTGCCGTAGAACGGACTGACGTTGTTGTAGTCGGGCGGTTGATTCGGAATCTTGCGGATCGACGGCGTGTCGCTCGGACCGAGCCCGGTGATCTCGTAGATCTGCCAGAAATAGTCGTTCCACTCGTATTGATCCGGCGCGCCGATGACCATCGAGAAGAGCGCCTTCGTTCCACTCCAGTGCACCGACGGCTCGCGCACCGCGATCGCCTGCGCACCCTGCTGCCCCTGCATTCCATAGCCCGCCGCGCGCGTGAGATTTTTCAGCGTGCCGTCGGGATAGCGAATCCACAAATCGCCGCCGCGCGGGACCGAGTCGACCTGCCCGCTGTGATTGCCGAACGTCGAGCCGATCGTCGTGAAATCACCCGGCACCGGAACCTGCGTCACGAAGAGAATCGGATTCCCGATGGCCACGGCGAGGAGCAATGCGCGCATGCGTGGATGATGTGCGTTTCCGCGCTGCGCGTGCGTGATGGGGAGCACGTTTGGAGTGCGGTAGCGCCAGCTACCGCTTTTGGGAGGGCGGGCCGCCGCTCCGCGGCGTTGAAAAGCGGTAGCTGAGCGCTACCGCACTCCAAATTCAGCATCGCATGAGCTGCTTATTGACGGAAACGCGGCACGCGTTTGGCGCGACTCCTCGCGAGATCACGATTCACATCGAGCCTCCGCAAGTGCTGAACGCGATTGCGATTCGCGGCGGCGACGTTGTTGAGCCCATCGAGGTGCGCGATGGAAAGGTGATGTCCGCTTTGGAACCGCGAAGGACGGAACCCTGGTTCTGCCGGCGTTTCTCAGTCCCGGAACGTACGACCTCTTCCTCGCGCTCAAGGGCGGGAAGCCGTTCGTGTATCAGAAAATCGGCAGCGTCACTACGCCGCTTGTTCGCAACGTCGCCCTGACGTTCAAAAGCCCCTAGGTTTCACACCCGCCGCGACATGTCGCGCAACCGTTCGACGAGCAACTCGCTCATCGCGGTCGCGAACTTTGCGAGGAGCTGCGGCTCGAACGCGAGCGCTTCGGAGAGCGTTCGCTTGTCCCACGCGCGCACGGTCGTCTCTTCGCCCGCTTTCACCGACACCGTGCGCGGCGAGTCGTCGATGAACGAGACTTCGCCGATCACGTCGCCGGGGCCGACCGTCGCGACGACGATCGTCTTGCCGTCATCGACGCCGATGATGTCGAGATGACCGTCTTCGATGGCGAAGAGCGTCGAGTCGATCTCGCCGGAGCGAATCAGATACGAGTCCTCGGCGATTCGCTTCACCTCGCCGATCGCCTCGACCCGGTCGCGCTCCGCTTCCGTGAAGTAGCGGAAGAGCGGATGGTCGGATTCCATCGGGAAAATTTTGTTCATGGCGTAATCATAGTTGGCGGTTGGCAGTTGGCGGTTGGCGGTAGCTCAATCCACCGACAACCGCCAACCGCCAACCGCCAACTGCCTCACTCCCACTCCACCTTCCACTCGCACGCCGCTCCGCCTTTGGTAAAGCAGGCCGTCTTTTCGATGCGCACGTTCTTCGCGCCGGTCAGCTCGGCCATGCGCTCGATCCATCCGGTGATGCGCGAGCAGCCCGCGAGCTCGGTGGGGAAGTTCACGAGGCGGATGCGCGCGCTGCCGTCGGTCTGATCCTCGACGCGCAGCTCGCCGCGGTTGTACAGCGAGCTCCACAT